>Ga0209023_10000413_pt1 | contig 66648 bp, 59 predicted proteins | sample LakOneMetagenome_FD_187468 | JGI IMG/M metagenome (GOLD analysis project Ga0209023, IMG submission 187468) | Freshwater and sediment microbial communities from Lake Erie, Canada (SPAdes) (version 2) | ecosystem: Environmental > Aquatic > Freshwater > Lentic | place: Lake Erie, Canada...
ACCATGTCTGTAAAAAAAATTGTGGACAGGAAAAGGCCATTTGAAACTTATTCCTTTATCATAAAACGGGATGATGAAAGCGGTGGCTTATCATTTCCTTCAGGCCATACATCAGCTGCATTTTGTACTGCCACTTCAGTGGCTTTAAGATACCGTAAATGGTATTTTGTTGCACCGGCTTACCTCTTTGCCTCCAGCGTGGCCTGGGCAAGAATGTACCAGGGTGTGCATTACCCCAGTGATGTATTTGCCGGGGCCCTCGTAGGCACTGGCAGCGCATGGCTGGGATGGAAAGTACAAAAATGGATGGAGGGAAAGCGGCATGCTGTTGTAAAAACAAATCCCCTTTAATAAAATCTTTCTGTTGTATTTTTATTACATGCTAGAAATCAACATCAACACCCCAGCTCTGTTATTCCCCGCCATTACCTTATTGATGCTTGCTTATACCAACAGGTTTTTATCGCTGGCTTCCCTGGTAAGAAAACTGCATGATGAATACCACCGGGGTGAAAAGGAAAAAAATATTTTACACCAGATAAAAAATATACGCAGCCGCCTGAATCTTATCCGTTATATGCAGGGTTTCGGCATCATGAGTTTTTTGTGTTGCGTGCTGTGTATGTACGTCATCTTCAGGGGCTGGATGCAGGCGGCACACTGGATATTTGCAGCCAGTCTTATTTTTTTACTGGCATCAATACTGTTTTCGCTTATAGAAATCAACCAGAGTACCCGTGCTATAGAACTGGAGTTAAGCGATATTGAAGAGTTAAACAAGGGAAATATCTTTACTGATATTTTTAAAAGCCCGGAAAGTTAATAATCAAACTGGGTGGGTTTGTGCTTTTCAAAATCTTCATCATAGCGTACAAAAAACCGCATATAAATCACCCGGCTTATCCGCATCAGCCAGGGCTGCAGCAGCACTAAAAAAAGAATATTTAAACCGAGCCACCAGAATAACCTGGAGTCGTCGATAGATACGCCAATAAGCACATACCAGGCCACAAAAGTAGTGACAGAGACAGCTACAGCCAGTGCATAGCTTACATACCCGGTACCATACCAAAAACCATTTTCGAGATCGTATTTCTGATCACATACCGGGCAGTTTTCATGCATATCAAAAATATGCTTCAATGAAAGTTTTTTATAAGGATTGGCATCTTTAAACATGGGGCCACGCCTGCAGCGGGGGCACTTCATGGTTATGATACTCCAGTAGTAATTAGGTTTTGGTTTGGTGTTCATCCTGCAAAGATACTGAACTATGCCCCTGGCATGGTAACAAAAGTTGCAATGCTATTTATACTTCCATTTAAAATATATCATCATCAGTATCATGGAAAGCACAATACCATTTGTGCCCATTATGGGAAAATCGTTAATAAGAATACCATACAGCAGCCAGAGAGATACATTTAGAAATAAAAAGAATAAGGTAAGTGAAGACAGATCCTTTGTTGATTTTGTTTTCCAGATTTTTATTACCTGTGGTAAAAAAGTAATGGTAGAAACAAAACCGGCGGCAGTACCGATAGACCCTATTAATGTTAGTGGCATAATAAAATTTTATACGGTTGTTACAAGTTTTTTCCTCTCGCCAATCTGCTGGCGCCACATGGCATAATATAGACCTTTTTCCTCCAGTAATGTTTCATGCGTGCCCGTCTCTGCCACTTCGCCCTGTTCCAGCACATAAATACGGTCAGCATGCATAATGGTACTCAAACGGTGAGCAATTAAAATAGTTATTTGCTCTTTAGATGCAGAAATATCACGGATGGTATTTGTTATTTCTTCCTCTGTCAGAGAGTCCAGTGCTGACGTGGCTTCATCAAAAATAAGCAAATGCGGTTTACGCAATAAAGCACGGGCTATAGACAGGCGCTGCTTCTCACCACCGGATAATTTTAAACCGCCTTCACCAATCATTGTATCCAGGCCTTTCTCTGCCCTGGCCAGTAAATTGGTGCAACTTGCTTTCTGCAATACATCATTAAGTAACTCATCGCCTGCCTCGGGGTTTACAAAAAGCAGGTTCTCTTTTATGGTACCGCTGAATAACTGCGTATCCTGTGTAACAAAACCAATCTGGTTACGCAGGTCATCAAAGCTTATTTCATTTTCGTCAAGTCCGTTATACAGTATTTTTCCTTCCTGCGGGCGGTACAAACCCACCAGCAATTTCATCAGGGTGGTTTTTCCACTGCCACTTGGGCCAACAAACGCAATGGTTTCGCCGGTTTTTGCAGCAAAGCTGATATTGTCTATTGCTTTGTGCGCTACAGTTTGATGCTTGAATGACACATTTTGAAATCCGAGTGTTTCCACAGCACCCAAATGTTTAGGGTTGGCAGCCTGCGGCTCAGGTTTTTTTTGCATCAGGTTATGAAAATTATTTAATGAGGCTTCTGCTTCGCGGTAGGACAAAAGAATATTTCCAATCTCCTGTAAGGGTCCAAATACAAAAAAGGAAAATATCTGCATTGTTACCAGTTGCCCTGCATCCATTTGTTTGTGAAATATAAGCCACATTAAAATAAAAAGAATGACCTGCCGCAGGGTATTAACCATGGTGCCCTGCACAAAACTAATACTGCGGATGCGCTTTACTTTTGTAAGCTCCAGTCCTAATATTTTATACGTGTTTTTATTTAAGCGGCTTACTTCCTGTGTGGTTAACCCAAGACTTTTCACCAGTTCGATATTTCTCAGGGATTCGGTAGTGGAGCCGGCCAGTGCAGTGGTTTGCCCTACAATTGTTTTTTGTATGGTTTTAATTTTTTTACTGAGCAGGTTAGTTATTAATGTCAGCAGTACAATACCCACTATATAAGCCAGGGGGATGCTCCAGTGAATATAAATGGCGGCATATACGAACACAAAAACGATTCCTACAATAACCCCAAATAAAATATTAATGGCACTGTTGATGAATTTTTCCACATCGGTGCGGACCTTGGTTAAAACAGACAGTGTTTCACCGCTCCGCTGATCCTCAAACTCCTGGTAAGGCAATTTCATCGCATGCTGTAAACCATCTGTAAAAACCTTTGCCCCAAATTTCTGAATGACTACATTTAAAAAATAATCCTGGAAATTTTTTGCAATACGGCTGATCATAGCAACACTTATTGAAGCCATCAGCAGCCACATCACGCCATAGAGGGTTTCCTTGTTTTTCAGTTTATTCACCCATTCAAACTTACCCCAGAAATAATCCGGGTTTGAAAATTCATGTACACTCTGGTGGTAATTGGCCAGGTTAATCAGTCTGCCGAAAATGATAGGGTCAATTAATGAAAAACCAATATTGACAGCCGCAAGTGCCATCGTAAGTGTCACCAGCCATTTATAAGGCCTGATATATTGTAATAGTAGTTTCATCTAAAAAAAATTAAAGCGCAAAGGTAAGTGGAATATTGGCTTGCAGGCAAACCCGCTGATTTTAATGACTTCTCCACCGGAAAGTGTTTATCATATGCTCTATATCTGCCTGTAAAAAATCCTGTACCGGGCGCAGGGAATCCGCATTGGGCGTAACATCAAAATACAGGGCCCCCCGTATAAAATTTTTTGTGGTATCACTTAAAAAAAACTGTTTGGCCGTTGCGGCATTACCGCCTACCCTGAAAAAAACGCCGGTAACGCCGTTGGGTGTATGCATCAGGCTGTCTTTTATAGCAGTGGTTACCGCCTGGTTTTTATTGGTAAGGTTAAAAGCATCTGTAACCATTTTATCAAATACATTGATGCCGGCCGAATCGGCATAGGCACCGTCAGCCTGTTTTATTTTATACAGGGATTTGCCCCCCACAATCTTATAGCTTAAAAAAATGCGGCCGCCAAACTGCGGAAAGTCGATATTGAGCCAGTAATCATTTTCCGGCTTACTGTCAAAATAGGTACTATCCTGGATGATAGTGGCATAAGCCGGGTATTCAAAACTGTAAGGGAAATTCTCTTTTGCAAAAACCACGTATTTATGTTCGGGAAAATCAATTTTATAATAGCCTTTCTTTTTGGAAGTATACACTGAATTACAGGAGAAAAGCTGCATACCACATGCAAAAAGTAAAAAAAGCAATGACTTTCTCATCTTACTACCAGGATATCTTTTTTTTTGCATCGAAAATTATTCTTGTTCTTTGATTGTGATTTTTACTTTATCAATCCTGTTTTTATTTATCTCCAGCGGTATAAATATAAAGTCACCTGACATCACCTCTTCATTTACCTGCGGAAACTCACCAGCAATTTCCAGTACAAGGCCTGCCAGTGAGTCACTGTCTCCACGTACTGTTTCAAAAGTATCTACCGGCAAATTCATGGCTTTGCATACATCATTGATCATCGTCTTCCCTTCAAAAATATAATTGAAGTCATCAATTTTCTTATTTACACTTTCTTCATCATCGAACTCATCTTTTATATCGCCGATTATCTCTTCCATTATATCTTCAAGTGTCACAATACCTGAGGTGCCGCCAAATTCATCCACCACCACGGCAAAATGATTACGGCGGTTACGGAATTCCTGCAACAGGTCTTCGATAAGCTTTTGTTCATGCACAAAATAAGGCTGCCGCATTAACTGGTGCCAGTCAAAATTTTCGTTTTCATTTAAATAAGGCAATAAGTCTTTTGTATGCAGCATACCGGCTATTTCATCCAGCGTGCTGGTATAGACAGGCAGGCGTGAATAATGCAGCTCTTCCACTTTTTGTATAACATCGCCAAAACTGCTGTTAAATTCAATACCGCTTACATCAAGCCGGGTACGCATAATTTGCTTTACCGTGGTGTCTCCAAATTTTCTTATGCCTTTTAAAATCTGTTTTTCTTCAACTGTGGCTTCATGCTCAGGCAGCAGGTCAATGGCATCGTCCAGTTTACTGCTGTCCATGGATGTGGTTTTGTCGGAGGAAAATTGCTTCTCCACACCATCACTTAAACGCACCATACGTTTTCCAAAGCGGTAAAACAGGCTGTTAAAAATTTCCACTACCAGCGATGCTGTTGCAGCAAACCATATTTTGTGATGTGTAGCCCAGACCTTGGGCAAAACTTCTGCAAACAGTACCAGCAAAAAAGTAACCGCCACCACCTTTATTAAAAACACAGTAAGAAAATTTAACTGCAGGCTGCTTATCCACCCATCCAGCAAAATATTCGAAATTAAAATGATGCCGATGTTTACAAAACTGTTGGTGATAAGCATGGTGGCCAGCAATGTTTTGGGCTGCTCCAGCAGGCTCACTATACGGCGGTATGAAGGCTGTTGCTTGGTTTTTAAAATATTAATGTCTTTGAATGTAAGTGAAAAAAAAGCCACTTCAGAACCGGCCATTAAAAACGAAATAATGAATAATAAAAGTGCCAAAAAAATAAGTACGATGTTGGCAGCAGGCGTTATAGCCAGTATAATGGGCGAAAGAAAATGAAAAAAAACCGTTCCCGAATAATAATCCAAAATAAAATATTTAGGTAAACAAAAGACTTAGCAGTAAAAAGCCAGCCGTGAATTTTTATAATTACAAATGCAGTTTTTTATTTTTTAAAATGGCAACCTTTCAGTCCCGTCATCTATTGGCGGAATATCATGTGCACCCGACCCCTCCATTCCTTCTGCTGGAGCCGGCATACTGCCGTCGCTCCTTTTTTCAAGCATAATTAAATTATCTCCCACAATTTCAGTCGCAAATTTTTTATTACCATCTTTATCTTCCCAGCTGCGGGTTTTTAAACGGCCTTCTATATAAACCAGGCTGCCTTTGTGCAGGTATTTTTGTGCCAGGTCTGCCAGCCCTCGCCAAAGCACCACAGTATGCCATTCGGTTTGAGAAATTAATTTGCCGCTCCTGTCTTTAAAAGTTTCCGTGGTGGCAAGGGAAAATTTAGCTACACCGATATTACCCTCCAGGTATTGTATATCCGGGTCTTTACCCAGGTTGCCAATCAGCATTACCCTGTTTACACCTCTCATAATGTAGTATTTAAGATAGTTTCTGTATTCCTGTGTTATATCAAATTTAAAGATACATTTTTATCTTTCAAATAGGCTGTGATAATTTTGGGAAAAGGGAGTGTTAATAATTTCTTTTGGGTAACTGTTTCATAACCATCCAGCAGGGGCATTTTGGCAAGGTTAATTTTAATGAATTGGCAATAAATCGTTTGGTGAGTTAACTTTTGATGGTAAGGTGCCGACAGCCATTCAATAACAGGTTTCTTTTTCCCGGTAAGTGTTTTTAATACCGGTATTTTTAAAAGATCGCCCGGATCAAGCGGTTTGTTACTTTCGTATAAAACAAATTCATAAAGGTTTTCCCAAATGTCCTTTGCACCCCTTTTGCGAACAAGTACAAGGCCCCCGGTACCTGCCACCAGGTAATAAAACCAACGTTTTCGCACGGTTATTTTTTTCTCCTTTACCGGCAATATATCCACCAGTGATGTATTAAAGGCAATACATTTTTTTTGCAGCGGGCAGGTTGCACACAATGGAGATTTGGGTTTGCATATCACTGCCCCAAAATCCATAAGCGACTGGTTGTAAATTCCCGGCTGCTTTTTATCTAATAATTCCTGGGCAAGAACTGTAAATAATTTTTTACCCCCTGTACTGTCTATTGGTGTATTGTTCCCAAAAAAACGGCTCAGCACCCTGAAAACATTGCCATCCACAACTGCATAAGGTAAATTGTACGCAAATGAGGAAATAGCTGCAGCAGTATAGGGTCCGATGCCCTTCAGTTTTAATATCGTGTCATAATCCGAAGGAAATGTTCCTTTATAAGCAGCTACAATAATTTTAGCAGTCTTTATCAAATTCTTACAGCGGCTATAATAACCCAATCCCTCCCAAAGTTTAAAAACTTTGGTCTCAGGTGCCTTCGCCAGCTGTGACACCGTTGGGAAATTTGCAACAAAGCGGTTGTAATAATCCCATCCCTGTTCAACCCTGGTTTGTTGCAAAATAATTTCACTCAGCCAGATTTTGTATGGATCTTTTTCTCCTTTCCATGGCATGGAACGGGTATTTGAAGTACGGTTCCATTGTAAAAGATTTTTTGTAAAGTATTTTTTTTCTGTATGCATTAACCGGCTTGGTTTTATAAAAAGATTACCATAAAATATTTATACATAGCAAATAAAGCACATACTGTTAATTATCAATAAGTTATTGGCTATTTCCAGGTGTAACAATTTACCTTAATTACAACAAAGTAATTGATTATCACCCACTTATTTGGAATTTTAAACCTTATTTTGTATTTTACTCTAAGAAAATAAAAACCTTTATGAGAAAAGCTGATCTTATTAATCAAATTTCTGAAAAAACTGGCATACCTAAAGTGGATGTTCTGGTTACGCTTGAAACTATGTTTAAAGAAGTAAAGCAGTCTCTTGCCAATGGCGAAAATATTTATATCCGCGGGTTTGGCAGTTTTATTACAAAAAAAAGGGCAGCGAAAATTGGACGGAATATCAAAAAAAATATTGCCGTTCAAATACCCGAGCATTTTATCCCTGCCTTTAAGCCTGCCAAAGAGTTCATGCAGGAAATAAAATTATCGCCCAATGTTAAAGAAAGTAACGAAAAACTTGAAGACAGCGAAGAGTGATGTAAATTTGCCGTCTAAACAATTAAGGTGAAAAAACAGTTAGTTCTGGCAGTATCGGGCTTAGCGTTGGTTACAGTACTTTTTATATTTGGGCGCACCGTAGTAAAAAAAACAGGTACCCCAACGATGCCCCAGCAGGCAGCTATACCGGCATTTAATATTCTTCAATATATAAATACTGTTAAACAAAAACTTACCCCCGCACAGGCAATTACAGTGGGTAAGCTAGAAAATAGTATCACCCGTGGAGACATACCAGCCCAGCAAATAAATGCCAATAACCAGCTTGCCGCATTCTGGAAAGACAGTGTTCCCGTTTTTGAGCCATATGCTTATTATATATCAGAGGCTGCGAAGTTGGATAATTCAGAAAAAAACCTCACCTTTGCCGCCCGGTTGTTTTTAGGCTACCTGCGTCATGAGCCAGATAATGGCAAAAGAGAGTGGATGGCCGACGAAGCGATAAAGTTGTTTGAAAAAGCTATTACTCAAAACCCTGCTGATGTCCAGCTGAAAGTGGAACAGGGGGCCTGTTATATTTACGGATATGCAGTAATGGGTAAGGCCGACAAAGCGATGAATGGCATTCTGATGCTGAGGGGTATAGCTGATAAAGACTCTGCAAACCTTGAAGCTCAACTGCTTGTAGGAATAGGAGGTGTTATATCGGGGCAATATGATAAGGCCATAAACCGTTTAAACAAAGTGGTGGCAAAAGAACCAGGAAATACTGAAGCCGTAAGCTGGCTTGCAGATGCTTATGCCGGTGCTGGAAATAAAACTGAAGCTGTAAAATGGTATACCATCAGCAAAAAAATGATTAATAATCCTGAGTATTCAAAGGAAGTGGACAACCGGATACGGGATTTGAAATAAATAAAGCCGGAAAACAAGATATTTTTTAAAACATTATTGTAAAACAAAAAAAGACTACTAGTTATGCCTTGTGGTAAAAAGAGAAAGCGTCATAAAATTGCTACGCATAAACGTAAAAAACGTTTAAGAAAAAATCGTCATAAGAAGAGGTAATTAATTACTTATTCTTTTGATGCCGGGTTTCTTCATCCCGGCATCTTTTACCGTTACAGGCTGCAATGCACCGTTACAGGTGGCTTCGCATATGTCTGTATATCTCTTTTCCATAATGCCGTGGTCTTATCAAACGCCTTTGCTTGACCAAAGAACTTATTATTAATGCTGCACCATTAGGGGTTGAAATTGCCCTGCTGGAAGACAAAAAGCTGGTGGAACTGCACAGTGAAAAAGCTGATGCCAGCTTTGGCGTGGGCGACCTGTATCTTGGTAAAGTTAAAAAACTGATACCCGGTTTAAACGCAGCCTTTGTAGATGTGGGCTTTGAAAAGGATGCTTTTTTACACTATACCGACTTAAGCCCTTATGTCCGCTCTATTTTAAAATTCACCAATATTGCCGTTAACGATAATTCTGAGACAGGCTTTGATTTTGGAAAATTTAAGGTGGAGCCGGAAATCATTAAAACCGGCAAAATTACAGAGGTACTTAACGGCAAACCTAATATCCTGGTACAGATATTAAAAGAACCCATTGCTGCAAAAGGCCCCAGGTTAAGCTGTGAACTGTCTTTGCCCGGCCGTTTTGTGGTGGTTACCCCTTTTAACGATATTGTGGCGGTTTCCCGGAAAATTCATTCCAGTGAGGAAAGGAAACGCTTACAAAAAATAATAGAAGCCGTTAAGCCAAAAAATTTAGGTGTTATTGTACGTACGGCCGCCGAAGGTAAAACCACTGCTGAACTCCATGAAGACTTACTTAGCCTGGAAGCTACCTGGAAACAATTGCAGAAAAATTTAAAAGGCGCCACCCCCCCAACACGTATTTTAAGTGAGCAGAATAAAACCACCAGCATACTGCGTGACTTACTGAATGAGGACTTTAATAAAATCGTTGTGAATGATAAAAATATATTCAGCGATACCAAAAATTATATTCAGCGTATAGCTCCAGATAAAACTGATATCGTTTCTTACTATAATAACGGTTCCCCGATATTTGACAATTTTGGCATTACCAAGCAGGTAAAAGCAGCATTTGGAAAAACCGTTAACCTGCCCAGTGGCGCTTATTTAATTGTGGAGCATACCGAGGCACTGCACGTAATTGATGTTAACAGCGGCTATAAAAGTGTAAGCAATAACCAGGAGCAAAATGCACTGGAAACCAACCTTGAGGCAGCTGAAGAGATTGCCAGGCAACTGCGCCTGAGAGACCTAGGTGGTATTATTGTTGTTGATTTTATTGATATGAAATTAATGGAAAACAAAAAAAGACTTGCAGATGCCATGGAGCAGTTTATGCGCAGCGACAGGGCCAAACACGCTGTATTGCAAATTAGCAAGTTTGGGTTAATGCAAATTACCCGCCAGCGCATGAAGCCGGAGATGAATATCAACACCAGCGAAGTTTGCCCCAGTTGTGAAGGCACAGGAAAAATTTCTTCCACATTAATTTTAGAAGACGAGATAGAAAAGAACCTTAGTTACCTTATCATGCAAAAGCATAAAGGCTTAACTATTGAAGTGCACCCGATGCTTTATGCCTATCTTACCAAAGGTTTTTTCTTCAGTTCTATATTATCTAAATGGCGGCGCAAATATAAACAGCGCATGAAGCTTAAAGCCAACTCGGCATACCACCTCACCCAGTTTCATTTTTTTGATGAGAATGAGGAGGAAATAAAACTATAAAGCCGCTGCTTATATCTTTACATTAGTGCCGAATATTTTTTTCATTTCTTCATTTGCAATTTCTGTTAATTCAGTTTGGAGGACTGCATTCTTTGAAGCGGCAAAGTCTTTTTGGCATTGATATATTTTATCCCCGTGTTTTATAAATGCCACCAGTTTTACTGCTTCTCCGCCAGGCAGGCCGCACAATTTATATTGTGCCGTACTGTCCCCTCTTATCGTACCGCTCATTAACCCATTAAATGACTTATAAATTAAAAAATAGTGAATGGTGGACTTTACGAAAGTACCCGGTAACTCCAGCTGCATTTCAATATTTGAGGGCCCGTAAAAACGGTCACAGTTAATCCATCCCAAAGTGGTAATTTTTGAACTGCTGTAATATTTCTGCAGTTGCCCGGCCAGGGTTTGTGGCTTCCAGTTATCAAGCGCCCGCTGCCTGTCTTCTTTTTGTTTTTCAGTTTTTGTATCCTCTGCAGCAAGGTTGCGGCAAAGTTTTATAATAAATTGCTTGGGGGGGCCGTAGGTTCGGTAAAGGAAATTAGAATCAATTTTAGATCCGGGCGATAACCTGGCAATTGCCCTGGGCCAGGCATCAACTGTATCAAGATAAATTTTTGCCGTATGCCTGTTAATAGTATCCACCAGCTCTTTTATGGTTACTTTTTTATCATAATAATATACCTGCTCCTGGGTTGTTCTATAAATCCTGGGTTCATTGCCATTAACAAACCTGAACGCAGGGACAATATCAACGTTGGAATACCTGCTGCTGTCTGTAAATAAAGTTTCCTCTGCAGGGGTATTTTCAGCGGTCAATGGTAACCCCGTTCTTATCCAGTTCATATTATTTTCTTCATCCCTGCTCCCATAAAAAAGTTCCATCTCACCGTCTTTAAATTTGGGAAATTCAACCTCAAGACTATTACCGGTTTTGATTTTCAGTTTTTCTCCATTGCAGGTCATTCCTATAAAATAACTGCCCCCCGAAGCCAGCAACCTTCCATTACTCATAGTGGCTGCATTGGCGGCAAATAATTCTTCGCTGCTGGTGAGTTCTACAATATTAACCTGCACCGGCCCATCCACTGCAATGCCATCTTCTTTTTCCAATACTGCGGGGTTTATTGTAATTCTCAGGCCCTTCTTCCCTTGTATCACCCCTATCCTGTTTTTAGCCACTATAAACTTTTGTGTTACAGAGGTGATATACTGGTTATGACGGGTTTTAATATCCAGTGTTTCTTCCGGCAATATGGTTACACATGGTAAGGTATCAGCTAAAAAAGGGGTGGAAACAGCAGTAGTGGTATTTTTTTTAGCATCACAACCCAATAAAAAAGCAGCAAGTATTGCTGCAACAAACGCAGTACGTGTAACCGGCATAACAATAAATTTTAGGTTTGGGAATAGAAGGACGGTGCACTAACGGCAATATTCAATTTATTTTATGCGGGGTATTTTAAAAAAATGTTAAACGAAAAGAGGGGTAGATTGCGCTACCCCTCTTAAATACAATGCTGAATGATTAATGATGGTGATGGTGCATCATGGCTCCTAATTCTTCGCCAGTTACTTCCTTTTCTTTAGGCGTAACCTGCTCTTCCATCCAGGAAAATAATTTATCGGTAACCAGGCGGCGGTAGCTGCTGTCCACCTGCTTTTCATCTTTCATCATACGGTCAATATAGCTGTCCAGCCATGCAGTGTCATCTCCTAAACTCATGGTTCCAAAATAACGCATCACTTCAGTTTTCATGCTTTCACGTAACTCTTCACCGCTTACCTGCAGTTTATTATCCTGGATCAATTTATCGCTTATCAGTGTCCATTTTAAAGAATTGGTGAAGGAAGGAAATTCCTGCTCCACTTCTTCAGCTGATTTTGGTTTTTCCCCTCCATTCTGCATCCAGCGCTTTAAAAATTCAGCCGGAAATTCCATTTTGGTCTCGTCAATTAAATAATGGTACAACTGATCCTGTAACTGGTTTCGGCTTTGTGCATCCCAGTACTGCTGTATTTCTTCTTTAATGGCAGCACGCAGTTCTTCTTCTGTTTTGATGTCTTTTGCAGGATAGATTTCTTTAAAGAATGCTTCATCCAGCTCCCGCTTTTCAACCAGCCCGATCTTCGCAATTTCCAGGTTGAAATATTTTTTTGCGGCAGCTGCGTCTTCCGCATCAAGCCCCAGGTCTTTTATAATAGCTGCTAATTTATCACCTTCCAATGCTTTACTTAACTGAACAGTAATAACATCACCCACTTTTTTATCCATTACCTTTTTCTGTACTGCAGCTGTGAAGTATTTTACGATCACTGAATTTTCTTTTGAAATACCGCCTTCAACAGCATTTCCTTCTTTATCTGCTTCAGTAAAAACAAGGTTTAGCACGTTTTCTTCATTGTTCACCACTTCAGGTTCGGTCATTTTACCTCCCTTGATCTGCATGCGGCTGATTTCCTCATCCACCATTGCATCAGTGGCTTTTACTTTATGCAGGGTAAGTTTTGCTTTGCTGATATCTGCAATGCTGTAATCCGGTTTCAATCCCATTTCAAAACCAAATTCATAGTCAGCGGGGTTATTCAGGTCCATTTTTGCCAGGTCACTGGCTAAAGGAAGAGGTTGTGCAAAAATTTCAGGCTTTTCTGTATTCAGGTAATTATACAATTCCTTTTCCACTGTTTTTACCACTTCATCGGTAAAAATAGAAGGGCCATACATTTTCTTTATCATACCGGCAGGTACCATGCCTTTTCTGAAGCCGGGGATATTTGCATTTTTACTGTATTCCTTCAATTTTTTATCAAAGGAAGAAAAGTAGTCTTCTTTGCTCACTTTAACCACCAGTTTATCATGTAATAAACCAATGTTTTCTCTTGTTACTGTTGCCATGTTTTTTGTTAATCGGTTAATTTGTTAACCGGTTAATCCGTATTGCTTTTACTAATAAACGGATAACCAATTAACAGTGATGGTCCGGATGATAGGGGTCGAACCTACATGGATTGCTCCGCCAGATCCTAAGTCTGGTGCGTCTGCCAATTTCGCCACATCCGGTTTTATTTTCTTCTGGTGTGTCTGCTCCCCAATCCCCAACAGCATTGGGGAGGTACCACATCCGGTTTTTTATCGGGTTGCAAAAGTAAGGCATTTTAGCTAAAGACGGAAACGAATTGTTTTCCGTAAATTCGTTTTAACAGATATGGAAACCACCGTCGATATTCCCAAATACAACCTTACTGAAGAAGAGGAAAAGAAAGAAATTCTGCGGCAGTACCGCGGGCTGCTGCGGGTATTAAAACCCAAGCTTAAACCCGGCGATAAGGAACTGGTTCGTATTGCTTTTGAAATGGCCGTGGAAGCCCATAAAACCATGCGCCGCAAAAGCGGGGAACCTTATATCCTGCACCCCCTGGCTGTAGCAAAAATATGCGTGGAAGAAATCGGACTTGGCGTACGCAGTACCATCTGCGCCCTCCTGCATGATACCGTGGAGGATACTGATATCACCCTGGAAGATATCAAAAGAGAATTTGGTAATGAGATCGCAAAAATTGTAGACGGCCTTACCAAGATCAGTACGGTAATGGATGCCAACACCAGCCAGCAGGCCGAAAATTTTAAAAAGATTTTATTAACCCTCACCGACGATCCCCGTGTGATTTTAATAAAGCTGGCCGACCGGTTGCATAATATGCGTACGCTCGACAGCATGAAGCGGGAAAAGCAGTTGAAAATAAGCAGTGAAACTGTTTATGTTTATGCACCACTGGCCCACCGTATGGGCTTATATAATATTAAAACAGAAATGGAAGACCTCTCCATGAAATACATGGAGCCGGATACCTACCGCTATATTGCTCAAAAATTAAATGATACCAAAAGAGAGCGCACTAAATACATTAACGATTTTATTCGTCCTATAAAAGAAAAACTGGAGAAAGCAGATTTTGATTTTGAAATTTATGGCCGCCCTAAAAGCATCCACTCCATCTGGACAAAAATGAAAAAGAAAGGAGTGAGCTTTGAAGAAGTGTATGACCTGTTTGCCATAAGGATTTTAGTAAATGCCCCTCTTGAAAAAGAAAAAGAAGAATGCTGGAAAGTGTACAGCATTATTACTGATGCATACAATCCTTCGCCGGAGCGTTTAAGAGACTGGCTGAGCAACCCTAAAAGCAATGGTTACGAGGCATTGCACACCACTGTAATGGGGCCGCAGGGTAAATGGGTGGAAATACAGATACGCACCAAGCGCATGAACGAGATTGCAGAGAAAGGACTTGCTGCACACTGGAAATACAAAGAGGGTAAAGATGACGAAAGCCGTTTTGACGTCTGGTTTCACCAGATAAGGGAAGCACTGGGCAGCCAGGATACCAATTCGCTTGATTTTTTACAGGATTTTAAAACCTCTTTCCTTGCAGAAGAAATTTATGTATACACCCCAAAGGGCGATGTAAAAATGCTGCCTGTTGGTGCATCGGCACTTGATTTTGCCTTTGGAGTACATACCGCCGTGGGCAGCAGGTGTATTGGAGCAAAAGTGAATCATAAACTGGTACCCATCAGCCATAAACTCCGCAGTGGCGACCAGATAGAAATTATTACCAGCGCCAAGCAAAAGCCCAATCCTGAATGGCTAAACTACGTGGTAACCACCAAGGCCAAAACAAAAATTAAAGACACTCTTAAAGAAGAGAAAAGAAAAGTGGCCGAAGACGGGAAATATATACTGCAAAAAAAACTGGATGCCATTGGCGGCGTTATAACCCAGCATAATCTCGAAGAACTGGCTTCTTTTTATAAACTCAACTCTTCACTTGACCTGTTGTATGAAATAGCCACTAAAAAAATCGATCTTAAAGAACTGAAAGATTTTACAGCCAGTGGCGACAGGTTATTTTTACCAAAGCCTGTAAAGCCGGAACATGATGAACCTGCACACCATGATGCCACGCATAAAGCGCATGGTAAAAAAGACAAAGATGCAGAGCTTATCATTTTTGGAGAAAGCAGCGATAAGATACAATATACACTTGCCAACTGCTGTAAACCCATACCAGGGGATGATGTGTTTGGCTTTGTTACCACCGGTGAAGGCTTGAAAATACACCGTACCAACTGCCCCAATGCAGCCCGGCTTTTGGCCAATTATGGCCACCGCGTGGTAAAAACAAAGTGGGCAAAAAATAAAGAGATCTCATTCCTGACGGGTTTAAAAATCATAGGGCTTGATGATGTGGGCGTAATACATAAAATTACCAACCTTATAAGCGGTGAAATGAAATTTAATATTGCCGCCATGACCATTGAGGCATCCGAAGGCATCTTCCGTGGCAATATGAAAATATTTGTGCATGACAAAGAGGAACTGGATGAACTGGTGGAACGCTTAACCCATTTACCCGGTATTGAAAAAGTAGACAGGTATGATACAGAATAACCTGTTAGTGGCAGTAAATTAACAATTGCTTTACCGGGGCATACAACCATTCTTCACCAAAACACGTCATATTTGTACTTTAAAAAATAAAACCTAACAGTTATGCAGGAATTAATCAACCGCCTTACAGCAGAGGCAGGTATCAGCAGTGAGCAAGCCGTAAAATCTCTTGACACGATAAAGAACTTTGTAAAAGAAAAATTTCCTATGCTGGGTGGTGCGGTAGACAATATGTTTGCCGCCACACCCGAAAGTGTTGCCGCAGCTGCCACTCCTGCTGCCACCGAAACCAAAGCAGCAGGTATAATGGACAAAATAAGCGATGTAATACCAGGCGAAGCGGGCGAAAAAGTAGAGGAATTTGCCAAGAATGCAGCCCATAAAGCCGAAGAAGTATTTGACAATGTAAAAGATAAGCTGAGCGGTATGTTTGGCGGAGATAAAAAATAACTTCCCTTGAAACTGAAAAGAAGAACCATCCCTCAGGATGGTTTTTTATTTTTTGTACTTCAATCTTATCGTAACACTTCCCTGCTTATTACCAGCTTCTGTATTTCACTGGTTCCTTCGCCAATAGTGCAGAGCTTACTGTCGCGGTAATATTTTTCAACCGGGAAGTCTTTGGTATAACCATAGCCACCGAAGATCTGTACTGCGTCGGTACTCACTTTAACCGCCACTTCGCTGGCATAATATTTTGCCATAGCTGCTTCTTTTGTCATGGGCAGGCCCCTGGTCTTTAAATCGCAGGTGGTATTGATTAACAATTCGGCGGCGGTAATTTCTGTAGCCATATCTGCCAGTTTAAAACTGATGCCCTGGAAGTTGGCAATAGGCTGGTCAAACTGGTAACGTTCTTTTGAATATTGAAGCGATGCTTCATACGCCCCTTTGGCAATACCCAGGCTTAATGCTGCAATAGATATTCTTCCTCCATCCAGCACTTTCATACTTTGCTTAAATCCTGCCCCCACTTCTCCTAACCGGTTAGCGTCGGGGATGCGGCAATTATCAAAAATCATTTCTGCTGTTTCACTGGCCCGCATACCCAGTTTATTTTCTTTTTTACCCCCGCTGAAACCGGGTGTTCCCCTCTCTACCACAAAAGCGGTGGCATTATCCCTTGTACGGGGTTCGCCGGTACGGCAAATCACCACTGCAATATCGCCCGACTTACCATGCGTGATCCAGTTTTTGGTGCCGTTTAAGATCCAGCCATTACCATCTTTAACCGCCGTGGTTTTCATATTACCTGCATCACTGCCGGTATTGGCTTCTGTTAAACCCCAAGCACCTAAATGTTCAGCAGAGGCCAGTTTGGACAAATATTTTTTCTTTTGTTCTTCGCTGCCAAAAGTTAAGATATGCCCGGTGCATAGCGAATTGTGTGCTGCCAGCGACAAGCCAATGGAACCGCATACTTTGGCTATTTCCTGTATCACCACGCTGTATTCAAAATAACTCATCCCGCTGCCTCCATATGCCTCAGGCACCAATACACCCATTAAACCCAGTTTGCCCATTTCTTTAAAAATGTGCAGGGGAAATTCCTGCGTCTCGTCCCACTCCATTACATGTGGCTTTATATATTGCTGCGCAAAATCACGGGCTGTGTGAGCCACCTGTTGTGTTAACTCGCTTTGCTGAAAATTCATAATTAAAACAAACTTTGAAATACAAACTTAAGGAATTTAAAATACTAACAATTGTTAGCTATTGTTATATTGAGCTTTAATTTTAAAAATTGTTCATCAACTGACTTTGTCAGACTGAGCTTGTCGAAGTCTTTTCGGGGCTATTTAATTGAATTACTACAATCCGCCTTCGGCGGGCTCAGGCTGACATCATTTCAAACCGAGAAACAGCCCATTATTCAACAGTAAGATAAGGGGCTGCTTTAACAAAAATATCATCTGTAACCATCATTATCTTTTTAATATCTGCCACAGCAGTAAAGTTGCCATGCTGGCTGCGGTACTGCACAATGGCATTGGCCAGGTTATAACGGATATACGGATGTGTTTTCATTTCATCAACAGCAGCAGTGTTTATATTGATTTTTTTTATTGCCGCAGTGCTGACAGAAAGCCTTGATTTTATTTTTTGAAAAGTGGAATCGGGCAGGCCATAGGTTTCTGCCACCTGCACCGTTGTATAAAAGCCGCCCAGCTTATCCCTGAAGTTAATGATGCGCTGCGCCAGTTTACTGCCAATACCTGGCAGTGCAATAAAAGCTGTGGTGTCAGCTATGTTCACATCAATAACCGTTGGCGTATTTCCAGCTTTTTCATAGGTTTTTGCTTCATAATTTTTTTGGGAATAATTATTTTCTTTGGGCACTATCAGCACATAGGGTAACAGCCGCTGCACTTCATCTGCATGCAGCCCCCATATTTTACCGATATCCTCCGGCTTGTAAAAATGCCCGCCTTTTGAAAGGTAATTTTGAATGGTGATGATGGTTTTATCTCTCAGGCCCAGCTTTTGCCAGTCGGCAGGGCTGGCGGTATTGGGGTCAAAATAAAACAGTTCCCCGTTTATTTTTTTTTCGGTAAAATTTTTCTCTGACGGCTGGTAATAATTGGGGAAATTATCATCATCATAATTTTTTTGTGCATATGGCTTTACTGAATCCTGTTGTTGTATGGTAAGCGAAGCAATTTCTTTTTTAAAACTTTCAGCATTTACCGGTTTTGATTTTATAAACAGCGGGTATAAAAAAGGCACAAGGATAAAAAAAATGATGAGTGCGAGCAGCGTGATGATACCCCTGCGTTCTTTACGGGTAAAGTTTAAGTACTGGGATACAAATTGTTTCCACATGAGGCAACGGATTGAATGCAAAATAAAAAATAGAAATGTTATTTGCAATAACAGGGATAATAATTACTGCAAAAAGACCTGCAGCCCGTCCCAGGCCAGTGCAGTACCAACAGGCAAACCTGCACTCACAGCCTCATGCGTTCCCAACTGGTGGCTGATATGTGTAAAATAACTTTGCGGCACCTGAAGGCCCTGCACTTCGGCAATGGCCTCATCTAAAGTATAATGAGAGATATGCTTTTCTTTACGCAGTGCATTCAGCACAAGTACACTGCTGCCCCGTATTTTTTCTTTTTCTGATGCTTCTATACGGTTAGCATCGGTAATATAGGTAAAGCCGCCAAACCTGAAACCCAGCACCGGCATTTTATGGTGCCATACTTCTATGGGGATAACAGGGATATCTCCAATATAAAACGGTTTATCACTGATGGTGTTTAACTGCAGTTCCGGCACACCGGGGTATTTTTTATCAGAAAAAGCATAGGCAAATTCTCTTTTAATGGATTCTTCTGTAAGGGAATTGGCAAAAAGCGGCATGGCTTTTTGCTGAAAAAAATTAAAAGCCCGTACATCATCCAGGCCTGCTACATGGTCTTTATGCGGATGCGTGAACAATACTGCATCCAATTTATTTATCTCCAGCCGCAGCATCTGGTAACGGAAATCGGGAGTGGTATCCACCACGAATGAAGTGGTACTGCTTTCCACCAAAATACTGCTGCGTAAACGTTTGTCTTTTTTATCCGGGGAAGTACACACACTGCAGCTGCAGCCAATCATGGGAACACCACTGCTGGTGCCGGTACCGAGAAATGTTATTTTTAAAGGGGGGCAATGCACAGTACAAAAATAGGGAATGAAGAATTAGGAATTAAAAATTTCGGACATAACATGGGGTAAGCTAACCGCATGAAAAAATTTCTCTGCGTGCTGCATTCTTCATTTTTAATTGTAAATTCTTAATTATTTAGCCGCTTCAGCAGCCATCACTTCCTCATACATCTTCTGGCTTTCCAGTGTAAGGGCGTCTAAGTTGATCTCTAATTGTGGCATCAGGTCAATAAGGGTGTTGATACGGCCTTCTGTCTGAAAAAATTTATTCAGCACTATTACCTTTTTGGCCTGCAGAATGCAATAGCCACTCTGGAAGTTTCCCCTTTCATAGCGGATTACATAGCCGGCCTCTTCTGCTATCCGTTCTATTTTATCTAATATGTGTTGTGTGTATTTCATTTGGGGTCAGTTGTCAATAGTCAGTTGTGAATTTTAACTGTTTACAAAATTAAAGGACTAACAAGGTACACAGCTGTTTACTTATTAACAACCGTTAATAAAAAGATACTGCTGATGCTTATATATTTGCTGTTTTACCTTCTGCAGAAAAGTCCGGACTATTTATTCGTCATCCTTACCACCGGCACTATCATTTCTTCGAGGCTTACCCCGCCGTGTTGAAAGGTATTGCGGTAATAATTTACAAAATGGTTGTAGTTATTGGGGTAGCACAAAAACAAATCGCCTTTAGCGAATATAAAGGAGGAGTTCACATTCGGCACCGGCAATCCCGCCTCACGGGGATCACGAAAAGCTAAAACATCTCTGGCCTCGTAGTTTAAATTACGGCCATGTTTATAACGCAGGTTGGCCGTGGTTTGCTTATCGCCCACTACTTTTGCAGGTGTTTTCACCTGCACACTGCCATGGTCGGTACCCACCACCAGTGTTAATTTTTTATCCGCTATTTTTTTAAGCGCTGCATGCAGCGGCGAATGCTCAAACCAGCTTTGCGTAATACTGCGGTAGCTTACTTCATCGCCTGCCAGTTCTTTAAGCACCTCCATTTCTGTACGGGCATGGCTCAGCATATCTACAAAATTGTACACAATAATATTAATATCATTGCCGAGCATGTTATGAATATTATCCACCAGTTTCTGGCCATCATGATTATTGGTGATTTTGGTGTAGGAATATTTTAAATCACCTTTCCCCTGCCGCTTTAACTGGGCCTTAAAAAATTCTTCCTCATGTAAATTCTTGCCTCCTTCTTCATCATCATTTTTCCATTGCACGGGGAACTGCTTTTCAATATCCACCGGCAGCATACCGGCAAAAATGGCGTTTCGTGCATACTGGGTGGCAGTGGGCAGTATGGCATAAAATGTTTCTTCTTCATGAATCCTGAAACTGTCTGCAAAAATGGGTTGTATGGCTTTCCACTGGTCAAAACGCAAATTATCTATTAAAACAAAAAATAAGGGCGTGCCCTTTTCCAGGTGTGGAAACACTTTATATTTTAACAGGGTATGGCTCATTATAGGAGCCCCGGCACTTTTGGGATTTACCCAGGATGCATAGTTTTTGCTGATGAATTTAAAAAACTCAGTATTGGCTTCACTCTTCTGGCTTTGTAATACTTCCTGCATTTCCGGGCTGTCGCTTTTTTTCATTTCCAGTTCCCAGTATACCAGTTTTTTATAGATATCCATCCAGCCATTGTAATCAGGATTATCATTCAGCGCCATAAACAGGTTGCGGAATTCCTGCTGGTAAGCCAGCGTGGTTTTTTCTGCCACCAGCCTTTTGTTATCGATGATCTTTTTCAGGCTCAGCCATACCTGGTTCGGGTTAACGGGTTTTATCAGGTAATCGCTTATCTGGCTGCCAATAGCTTCGTCCATTAAATTTTCTGCCTCATTTTTGGTAATCAGTACTACAGGCAGGCTGCTGTTATATTCTTTAATCTGCTGCAGTGTTTGCAACCCGGTTATGCCGGGCATGCTTTCATCCAGCAGTACCACGTCCACAATATTCTCTTTTACAAATTCAACGGCATCAAAACCATTGGTTTTTGTTTTTACTTCGTACCCTTTATTTTCTAAAAAAAGTATCTGCGATGTAAGGCTTTCAATTTCATCATCCACCCAAAGTAATTTGGCTATGCTCATAATCTTATTTATCGTTTGTGATTTGAAGTTCTTTGTTCAGGTTATAATCCGTAAGTATCAGTTGTATCTGTGTCATCAGTGTTCTATAAATACAAATTTAACTTTTTACACCAATGCTGCTGAGCTTTATTTAGCTTTGTAAATCTTTTAACAAATACGGTTTGCGTGTAAGACATGACCACAAACCAATAAAAACAAACTACAAATTATTAATGTCTTTCCGCAAAATAATTAACGACCCCGTTTATGGTTTTATCACTGTTGATGATGAACTGATTTACCAGGTAATATCACATCCCTGGTATCAGCGCCTGCGCCGTATTAACCAGATGGCCATGGCCAGCCTGGTATATCCCGGTGCCGTGCATACCCGGCTGCATCATTCACTGGGTGCCTATCATTTAATGTATAATGCCTTAAACGAATTAAGCAGCAAGGGTATTGCAATAACACCTGAGGAAAACCAGGCTGCTAAAATTGCCATCCTTTTACACGATGTGGGCCACGGCCCTTTCAGCCATGCGCTGGAACATGTACTTATTGAGGGCATGCACCACGAGGAGATCTCGCTGCTGATCATGAAAGAGCTGAACACCCTGTTTAACGGTCAGCTGCAGCTGGCTATTGACATTTTTACCGGCAGCCATTCCAAGAAATTTTTGCACCAGCTTATCAGTGGCCAGCTGGATGTGGACCGTATGGATTACCTGACCCGTGACAGTTTTTTCAGTGGTGTTAATGAAGGGGTGATCGGGTACGACCGCATTTTAAAAATGCTTACGGTATACAATGGTGAGCTAATGGTGGAAGAAAAAGGTATTTATTCGATAGAAAAATTTTTGGTGGCACGCCGCCTGATGTACTGGCAGGTGTACCTGCACAAAACGGTGAACTGTGCCGAACAGATGCTGCAGCGTATTGTTAAAAGAGCCAAACAGGTAAAAGCAGCCACTTCCATGCCGCTGCATAAATTAATTAATGAGCCCGGCAGCAAGGTATCTATTGAGGAATTTTGCGGGCTTGACGATTATGACCTGCATACTGCTATTAAAATATGGAGTGCCCACAGTGATAAAATATTATCAACTCTTTGCAGGGGTATTATTGACCGCCAGCTTTTAAAGACCAGGTACTTTGGTGAACCGGTTGATAAAAACCTGGTGGCTGAAAAAACAAATGAAGCCTGTACCCGGCTGAACATTACAGCAGAAGAAGCCGGCTGGCTGGTATTTACCGGCGAAGCCGTAAGCAGCACATATAATTTTGAAGATGAGCACATCCATATTTTATTTAAAGATGGCAGCGTAAAAGATATATCAGAAGTGGATAATGCACTCATCAATCAAAACTTAAAGGGTAAGGTTAAAAAATATTACATTTGTTACTTAAGGTAGTGGCTCATTGTGTATGGTTCACAGCAAAAAAATCTGCGAACTGTCAGCCATAAGCCATTAACCACGAACTATTAACCATTATGCAATTTTCTGCAATACAGATAGCCCTCATGATTGGTGGCAAGGTAGAAGGCAATGGCGATGCTGCCGTAGCCTCATTTGGTAAAATTGAAGAGGCTAAAGCAGGACAGCTGGCTTTCCTGGCCAATCCCAAATATGAGGAATATTTGTACAGTACACAGGCTTCTGTCATTATCATTAATGAATCCCAGGAATTAAAACAGCCTGTCAGTGCCGCATTGATCCGCGTGCCGGATGCCTATTCTGCCTTTGCCACATTACTGGATAAATACCAGCAAATACAGAGGCAGCAGCTGAGCGGCATTCAGCAACCAGCCTATATAAGTGCTTCAGCAAAAACCGGCAACAATGTTTTTATTGGTGCTTTTGCGTATTTAGGAGATAATGTGGTGGTGGCCGATGGCGCAAAAATTTATCCCCATGTTTTTTTGGGTAACAATGTTACGGTGGGAGAAGGCACTATCATTCATCCCGGTGTAAAAATATATCATGATTGTGTTATTGGAAAAAATGTGGTGATACATGCCGGCACGGTTATTGGCAGTGATGGTTTTGGTTTTGCACCACAGGCAGATGGCACCTTTAAAAAAGTGCCGCAAATAGGCAACGTGGTTATAGAAGATGGTGTGGAAATTGGCGCCAATGCCACAATTGACCGGGCCACTATTGGCAGCACCCTCATTAAATCGGGGGCCAAACTGGACAACCTGTTACAGATTGCCCATAATGTGGAAGTGGGGAACAATACGGTGATTGCTGCACAGTCGGGCGTAAGCGGCAGCACAAAAATCGGTAATAATGTTATGATTGGCGGGCAGGCAGGTATTGTTGGCCATATCTCTATTGGAGACGGTGCAAAAATAAACGCACAGAGCGGTGTAAGCAAATCGCTGGAGCCCGGTAAAGCAGTTACCGGTTCACCCGCACATGACTATACCGCAGCATTGCGCAGCCAGGCGGCCAGCCGTAAATTGCCGGAGCTCGAAAAAAGAGTAAAGGAACTGGAAAAAATAATTGCAGAAATGACTATCAATAAATAAAGCTGCTGCTTTTTATACTGGCCAACCTTATTGCCAATTTTGTAATCTAATACCGGTATCATATTAATACAGAACCAGTGAAGTTGTTTCGTTATTACTTAATCTTTATTGCCGTTTTTTGTTTATCCGTATGCAGTTATTCGCAAAGCATCAGCTTCAGTGGCATCATACAGGATGCACATACCAAAGAGCCCGTAAGCTTTGCTTCAGTATATTTTAAACACTCGGGCATAGGAAAAACCACCGACAGCGCCGGCAAATTCTCATTTTACATTTCCAGGTTCAGCAAAGACACCCTGGTGATAAGTTATGTGGGTTATGAGCTGTATAAATTGCCTATTGACGATTCACTGAATAACCAGGTCATTACTATCCAGCTGCAGCGTGGCGCAGCCACCGGTGGTATTGTGGTAAAATCAAAATTCAATAAAGGTTTGTTTTTGTGGAAAAAGATAATGAGCAAAAAGAAGATGTACAACCGCTACGCCCTTACCAATTTTGGTTACGAGGCCTATAACAAGCTGGAAGTGGATATTAAAAATTTTAATCCCGGTAAGGCTAAAAAGAATTTTTTATTAAAGCCCTTTGCTTTTGTATTTGACAATGTAGACAGCACCAGTGAAAAAGACCCCTTTTTACCGGCCTATTTGCTGGAAAGTGTAAGCGATTATGCCTACCAGCGCAGCACCAAAAAGTATTATGAGAACATCAAGGCCAGCAATACCAGGGGTTTTAAGAACGAAAGCATCAATAAGCTGATGGGGGTAATGAACCAGAATGTAAACAGCTATGGCAATTTCATTAATGTGATGGACAAAGATTTTATTGGACCCTTTAATGACAACGCTGATGTGTATTATAATTTTTATGTGCCCGACACACAGGTGGTAAACGGTAATAAAGTTTTTCACTTTGTATTTGCTCCCAAACGTGCTGGGCAAAACACCTTCCAGGGGGATGCCTGGGTAACGGCACAAACTTTTCATGTACAAAAAATAAATTTATACCTGGGCAAAGATGCCAATATTAATTATATCGACCAGATCAGCGTGTTCCAGGAATTTATTCCGATAAACGACACCATTTATTTTTTAAACCGCGATAAATTTTTTGCCGACTTCAGGGTGCTGGGCAAGCAATCACTTACATTGATCGGCCGTAAAACCACGTCCTACAGGAATATTATTATCAACAGCGATTCCATTACCGGTTTATTTAAGCAGCAGCCTGTTGAAGAAATGATAAAAGTGTCGCCCGGCAGTAACACAAAAACTGATTCGGCATGGACCCTGCTGCGCCACGACAGTTTATCAAAAAATGAAAAAGCCATTTACACCACCATTGATAAACTGCTGGAGATGCCAAAATTTCAGCGCCTGCAAAACACGCTGAAATTCATTGGCACAGGTTACAAAACTTTAACCAACTATGAAATTGGCCCCTGGTTTAACTGGATAAGTGCCAATGGCTGGGAAGGTACCCGCCTGAGGTTTGACCTGGGAACCACAACAGGTTTTAACAAGCACATTTACCTGCATACCTACCTGGCTTATGGCTTTGGCGACAAAAAATTTAAAGGTAAAGCAGAGGCATTCTGGATAGTAAAGCGTGACCCCAAACGTTTCCGCTTACACCTGTCTTATTACAACGATATTGAAAACGGCATCAGCCAGGTGGGTGATGTGGGACAGGATAATATTTTTTCCCTGGCCATACGCAAACCCAATACCAAAAGAAAATATTTACAGTTGCAGGACCTGCGGTTTGAAGTATTTAACGAACTGGGCAAAGGTTTTTCCACCGAATGGTTTGTTTCGCACCGCCAGTACAGCCCGCTAAAAAACCTGCCTTTTAAATCTGATTTTCCTGTAACAGCCGGCCTGCCACTCACCAGTTTTGAAGTGGCCCTGAAATTACGTTTTGCTTACCTGGAACAATTTATTGAAGGTGATTATTTCCGTTATTCGCTGGGTACAAAATATCCCGTTGCCGAGCTGATGCTGGCAAAAGGGTTTACCGGTGTATTAAACAGTGCTTACAGTTACACTAAAATAGGGTTATCCATAAAAGACTTTATGAAGATCTCACCCTATGGCTCTTTTTCTTATAAAATATATGCCGCAAAAATCAATGGTACCCTGCCCTTTGTTTTTTTAGAAAACCACCCTGGTAATGATATTTATTACTACAATCCCGGGAGCTTTAACCTGATGAACCGCTTTGAATATTTAAGCGATCAATATGCCGGTATCAACCTGGAGCATAATGTAGGCTCGGGCTTATTCCGCTTTATTCCTATTACAAGAAAATTAAAATGGCGCCAGTTCTGGAATGCCAAAGCAGTATGGGGTTCTTTAAGCGATGCCAATATTGCTTTAAACAACAGTACCGGTACTTTTAAAATATTAAACGGTAGAACTTACCTTGAAGTGGGTACTGGTATTGACAATATCTTAAAAGTATTCCGTCTCGATTTTGTATGGAGGGTACTGCCCAGGCCATTGCCGGTTAATAAAACATCAAGGTTTGGTATTTTCGGCAGTTTCCAGTTCCAGTTTTAGTTTAGTTCATGATTAATGGTTCATGGCGGTAAGGCGGGCCTGGTAATGGCTGCCTTAAATTGTATGCTGCCAACTATGAACTAGGAACCACAGACCATGAACTATAAGCTATGAACCATGAACCAACTATCTTATCTTTGCAACCAAAATTTTTAACACTGATGGATATCAACTTTAACCCAGATAAACAACATACCCTTGCCTCGTCGGTAAGCATTTCGGGCACAGGCCTGCATACGGGTGTTAATGTAGACATGACGCTTAAGCCAGCCAACCCGGGTTTTGGCTTCCAGTTTCAACGTATCGACTTACCGGGCATGCCCATTATTAAAGCCGATTGTGACCTGGTAACTGATACCTCAAGGGGTACCACGCTGGAGCAGGGTGATGTTAAAGTAAGTACGGTTGAACATATATTGGCGGCGCTGGTGGGTATGGGTGTGGATAATTGCCTGATTGAAATCAATGGCCCCGAGATACCCATCATCGACGGCAGCAGCGAACCCTTTGTTGAAATCATTGAGGAAACCGGTGTACTGGAACAGGATGCCGCAAAAATATGGTACACCATTGATACCAATATTTCTCATTTTGATGATGTGAAAAGAGTGGATATGACCGCCCTGCCGGCTACACAATACCATATTACCACTTTAATTGATTTTAACAGCCCGGTGCTGGGCACACAGCATGCCAGTATTAAATCTATAAAAGAGTTTAAAGCGGAAATTGCGCCCTGCCGCACGTTTTGCTTTTTGCATGAGCTGGAAATGCTTTTGGATAATAACCTGGTTAAAGGGGGCGACATTAATAATGCCATTGTGGTGGTTGATAAACCGGTTACTGATGAAGAAATGACAAGGCTTGCAAAAGCCTTTGGCCGTGCCAAGGTGGAAGTAAAAAGCGAAGGCTACCTGAATAACCTTGAACTGCGTTTTCCTAATGAACCGGCACGGCATAAACTGCTTGATGTAATCGGGGACCTGGCATTGATCGGCTATCCCATTAAAGCACATATTATTGCCAACAGGCCCGGCCACAGCAGCAATGTGGAGTTTGCAAAAAAAATAAAACAATACATCAAAAAAAATAAGCACACCAGGGATATTCCCATTTATAACCCCAACCAGCAGCCGGTATATACCCTGCAGCAAATTGAAAAAACATTACCACACCGCTATCCTTTTTTATTTGTAGATAAAATAATTGAGCTGAGCGATAAGCATATTGTAGGGATAAAGAATGTAACTTTTAATGAGCATTTTTTTCTTGGACATTTCCCCGGCAACCCGGTAATGCCCGGCGTACTGCAAATTGAGGCCCTGGCACAAACCGGCGGTTTGCTTTGTATTAACGCCATGCCTGAAGGGCAATATGACACCTATTTTTTGAAAATAGAAAACTGTAAGTTCAAACAAAAAGTAGTGCCCGGCGATACCATGCTGCTTAAAATGGAACTGATTGAGCCTATACGCCGTGGCATCTGCATCATGCGGGGAAGTGTTTATGTAGGCAATAAACTTTGTACCGAGGCAGATTTAACAGCACAGTTAGTGAAAAGAAGTTAATCCGTTATAACGGTAATCCGTAAATTCGTACACACGGTTTACCGGGTAACAAAAAACAGATTAACCAATTAAGGGATTAACCAATTAACCATACAAATGATTCACCCGCACACTTACATACACCCCAGTGCAAAACTGGCCACTAACGTTAAGATAGACCCTTTCAGTGTGATCCATCCCAATGTGGAAATTGGCGAAGGCACCTGGATTGGAAGTAATGTTACCATTATGGAAGGCGCAAGAATTGGAAAAAACTGCCGCATTTTCCCGGGAGCAGTTATTGCCGCCATCCCGCAGGACTTAAAATATGAGGGAGAACAGACCACTGTGGAAATTGGTGATAATACCACTATCAGGGAATTTGTAACGGTAAACCGGGGCAGTAAAGATAAATGGACCACCAAAGTAGGCAATAACTGTCTCATTATGGCGTACAGCCATATTGCACACGACTGTATTGTGGGCAATAACTGCATCATGAGCAACAATACCCAAATGGCCGGGCACGTGGTAATGGGCGATAATGCCATACTTGCCGGTATGTGTGCGGTGCACCAGTTTGTACAAATTGGCCAGCACGCATTTATTGCAGGAGGAAGCCTGGTAAGTAAAGACGTGCCGCCCTATATTAAAGCCGGGCGCACACCACTCAGTTATGCCGGTGTAAATTCTGTAGGATTAAAACGCCGCGGTTTTTCGCTGGACCGTATTAACCAGATACTGGATATTTACCGCATTATCTATAACAAAGGCATGAACACTTCCCAGGCATTGAATTATATTGAAGAAGAATTTCCTGCCACAGACGAAAGGGATGAAATTGTAACCTTTATACGTGAAAGCGGCAGGGGAATAATAAAACGCTTTATCAAAGGAAGTTCGGATGATGAATAAAGGGATGACCATTTCATTAAATAATGTTGGCAAGAGATACAACCGGGAGTGGATTTTCCGCCACTGCAATTACCGGTTTCAACCAGGTAAAAGTTATGCCATCACCGGCTCTAATGGTTCAGGCAAATCAACCTTACTACAGGTTATTTCCGGTTCACTTACGCATAATGAAGGGACGGTTGAAATAATGAATGGTGAACAGGGAATAGTGAATACTGAATTGTTTTACAAACAAATTTCAATTGCCGCGCCTTATTTAGAATTGATTGAAGAAATGACTGCCATTGAAATGTTGCAGTTTCATTCCGGCTTTAAGGAATTAACCGCACCCATTCCCGCCATACTACAGACCGTTGGTTTAGAAAATGCAGGCCATAAACAAATCCGCTATTACAGCAGCGGCATGAAGCAGCGTTTAAAACTGGCCCAGGCTTTTTTCAGTAATACTCCCGTTTTATTATTGGATGAACCCACCACTAATTTAGATGCAGATGGAGTGGCACTCTATCACCAGCTGATAAAAAATCATACCACTGGTAAATTAACTATTGTAAGCAGTAATGATAAACAGGAGTATGAGTTTTGTGAGGAAGTGATCAGGATCAGTGATTACAAGTAATCTTCAAAACAGGTTTTACCTCCTGCTCGCTATCAGTAAATTCAGATCTGTATACTTCAGGTCAAACCGTTCACTCAGGTAAAAATTGGTAAGGCTGCCTTTAAATAAATAAATACCGCTGCGGATATTTATTTTATACCATATCAGTTTATCAACACCGCCTTCGGCTGCGGTTTCCAGCAATAAAGGCATCAACACATTACTGATAGCCTGGCTGGCCGTACGGGCAAACCCACTGGGTATATTGGGCACGCCATAATGTATCACATCATATTTTTTAAACACCGGTTTTTCATGTGTTGTTACCTGGCTGGTTTCAAAACAGCCTCCGCGGTCAATACTCACATCCACAATTACACTGCCGGGCCGCATATTGCTCACCATCTCTTCGGAAACTACAACAGGCGTACGGCCGCCATCTCCGCTTAAAGCACCCACGGCCACATCGCAGGTCTTTAACTGCTTGGCTAATATTTTGGGTTCAATCACGCTCGTCCACATGCGTACCCCAATATTATTCTGCACCCTCTTTAAACGGTAAATATCATTATCAAAAATTTTTACGCTGGCACCCATGGCCAATGCTGTACGGGCGGCATACTCTCCCACTATTCCGGCCCCGATTATAATAACTTTTGTAGGCGGTATACCACTGATACCCCCCACCAGAACTCCCTTACCATTATTGGCATTACTCAGGTATTGCCCTGCAATCAGCATTACAGCGCTGCCGGCAATTTCGCTCATGCTGCGTACAATAGGGTTATGCCCGGTTTCATCTTTCAGGTTTTCGAAACTGAGGGCTGTAATTTTCTTATCCATCATCTTCTGCAGTATCTCACTCTTCATTACGGCAAGGTGTATGGGGGAAATAATATACTGGTTATACTTCAGCAGTTCACATTCACTTTCGCTTACCGGTGCACTTTTTACCAGTATATCGCATTCATACACTTCTTTCCTGTCGTAAGCTATTTTAGCGCCTGCTTCGCTGTAATCGGTATCATTATAGCTGGAACCCAGCCCGGCTTTTGTTTCCACCACCACCCGGTGCCCGTTGGCCACCATTACGCTCACCGCCTCTGGCGTGAGTGCAATACGGTTTTCGCTGAAGGAAGTTTCTTTGGGGATACCAATGAACAGTTCTGCCCCTTTAGGTTTTACATCTAATGTTTCTTCTAAAGTTTCGTAAGTAAACGAGGGAGATACAAATGGTTTTGACGTAGCCACAACTAATTAGCAGTTAAAATGATTAAGAATGATTAAAGCATCTCAATTTACAAATTAAAACTGAGTTTTCTGGTATCGGGGCCTGTGGAAATAATTGTGATATGCAGGGTGTCTCCGGGGAAAATACCCGGCGCTTTCCCCGGCCATTCCACCAGGCATATATTTTGTGAGTACAGGCAATCTTCCACCCCTGCATTTACCGCTTCATTTTCATCCTTAAGCCGGTACAAATCCATATGATAAATGATTTCGCCGGCAATAGTGGTATATTGGTTAATAATAGAAAATGTGGGGCTTGAAACCGTACCCTTCACCCCCATTACGCCGCATAAAGCATGGATAAAAGTGGTTTTACCTGCTCCCATCTCACCATGAAAAGCAAAAACAGTTTTCCCATGCGCTGCTTTCAGTACCTGTGCAGCTGCATCATCAATACCACCCAGATTAAAATTTAAATCCATGTTGCAAAGATATTTTCCTTGTTTGGTAATTAAGTGATAATAACAGAGAATAATTTTGCTATATGGAAAAAGTTGAATGGAAAGTGGAAGGCATGGACTGCACCAACTGTGCATTAACCATTACCAGGTACCTGCAAAAGGAGGGGCTTAAGGATGTAAAAGTGAATTTTATTGGAGGCGATGTGAGTTTTGGTATTGAAAACAATAAATCAACTGAGCAGCTGGCACTTGGTATTGAAGACCTGGGTTATCATGTGTTAAACAAACCGCAAGCCACCGACAGCAGGCCAACCACCAAACTTTTCACCAATCATTTACAACGTTTCCTCTTTTGCCTGCCTTTTACACTTGTGCTGATGCTGCACATGCTGCCCTGGCATATTCATTTTTTAATGAACCCCTGGATACAACTGGCCATTTGCCTGCCTGTATTTTTTGTGGGAATGAATTATTTTGGTGTAAGTGCTGTAAAAAGTTTACGGCGTGGTATTCCCAATATGAATGTGCTGATCGCCCTGGGTGCCGCTGCCGCTTTTATTTACAGTTTGATTGGAACGGTTAGCCACCTAGGCATGGACTATATTTTTTATGAAACTACTGCCACAATTATTACACTGGTTTTTTTAGGAGAGTGGGTAGAACATAAATCGGTTTCCACCACCCAAAAAGCTTTGAACCGGTTAGCCAGCAACCAAAAGGTTATGGCCAATATGATTGCCTTTGATGATGAACATAAGGAACAGGTATTCCCTGTAGAAAATTCACAGCTCCGTGTGGGTGACCTCGTTCTGATAAAAACCGGTGAACAGGTTCCGGCGGATTGCAAAATCCTATGGGGTGATGCTCATGTAAGCGAAGCATTGCTTACAGGAGAAAGCAAGCCCCTGCACAAACAAAAAAAGGAAAATCTTATTGGCGGCAGCCTGCTGATAGACGGCACTGTAAAAGCACAGGTAACTGCTGTTGGAAAAGATACCGTGCTGAGCAATATTTTAAACCTGGTAAAACAGGCTCAGGGTGAAAAGCCACCGGTGCAGCAACTGGCTGATAAGATAAGTGCGGTCTTTGTTCCCGTAGTGGTGGGTATTGCTGCCATTACTTTTTTATTGAATTATTTTGCTTTTGATATCACTGCCACTTCATCTTTAATGCGCAGTATTGCGGTACTTGTAATCAGTTGTCCCTGCGCCATGGGCCTGGCAACACCCGCTGCTATTGCTGTTGGGCTGGGAAGGGCCACTAAAAGCGGTATTCTTTTCCGCAATGCAAAAAGTTTAGAGTTGTTTAAAAATATAACCACTGTAGTTTTTGATAAAACCGGAACACTTACAAAAGGGCAGTTGACCATAGCAGGCATGGAGTATAACAATATTGGGGAGGATGAATTTAAGCGGATGGTTTTTTCAATGGAAAAATTTTCTAACCATCCCATAGCAAAAACAATTACCGAGGTATGGAAAATAAATAACCCGGTAAACTGGAAAAAAATTGAGGAAATAAAAGGTATGGGCATAAAAGCCGAAACAGCAGAAGGAGATCATTTTTACCTGGGAACCGGCATTGAAGGAACAATAACTGCCGGAGCATCCCATACAGCCTATTTATATAAAAACAACATCCTGCTGGGCTGGTTTGACATGGAAGATGAAATAAGGGAAGAATCAAAAGGCGTTATTGATTACCTGCATTCAAAAAAAATAAAAACCATATTATTAAGTGGCGACAGTACAGAAAGATGTAATAAAATTGCCGGTTTGGTGGGTATAGATGAAGTATATGCCGGTAAAACACCTTCAGAAAAATTGCAGCTCATTGAGCAGTTAAATGCAGTATCACCTGTTGCCATGATTGGTGATGGTATTAATGATGCACCCGCTTTGGCAAAAGCCACAATCGGCATATCCATTTCGGATGCTTCGCAACTGGCCATGCAAACCGCCCAGGTGGTATTGACCAATAATGGCATTAAACATTTACCATTGGCATTGGGACTGGGTAAACATACTTTTATCACCATAAAAGAGAATTTATTCTGGGCATTTATTTATAACGTGGTGGCTATTCCTGTAGCTGCTGTGGGTTTGCTGCATCCCGGCATTGCTGCACTGGCAATGGGATTCAGTGATGTGGTACTGGCCATAAATTCAGTTCGGTTGAATTACAAGAAAGTAATTTAATTTCAGGTTAAATTAACCGGATTTGACACCTCGGGAAATACTTAAACAATATTGGGGCTATGATGCTTTCCGTCCGCTGCAGGAAGATATTATTGCTGCAGTACTGGAAGGGAAAGACACCCTGGCACTGCTGCCTACCGGAGGCGGAAAATCCATCTGCTTCCAGGTACCGGCAATGGCTAAAGAAGGTGTATGCCTGGTGGTGAGCCCCCTTATAGCCCTGATGAAGGACCAGGTGGAAAATTTAAAGAGCAGGGGTATTAATGCATTGGCAGTATACAGCGGCATGAGTTTTTTAGAAGTAAAAAAAACATTACAGAATGCCGCTTATGGCAACTATAAATTTTTATACGTTTCGCCTGAAAGGCTGGAAACGAATTTATTTTTAGAATACCTGCCGGCTATGAACATCAGTTTACTGGTGGTGGATGAAGCGCATTGTGTATCTCAATGGGGGTATGATTTCAGGCCGCCCTACCTGCGTATTGCCAGCCTCAGGGAATTATTGCCACATGTTCCTGTACTTGCAGTAACTGCCACTGCCACAAAAATTGTTCAGGAAGATATTTGTAATAAATTATTATTTGCACAAACACAGCAGCGCTTTCAGCAGTCATTCGAAAGACCCAATCTTTCTTACAGCGTTTTTAATGTGGCCTCCAGGCAAAATAAATTACTGGAGATTTTAAAAAATGTACCTGGCAGTGCCATTGTGTATTGCAAAAGCAGGAAACATACTAAAGATATTGCCGATCTGCTTTGCATGAATAACATCAGTGCAGATTATTACCATGCAGGATTAAGTAACACAGAAAGAAGTACAAAACAACAAAACTGGGTAATCAATAAAACAAGGGTAATGGTATGCACCAACGCCTTCGGCATGGGTATTGACAAACCTGGTGTAAGAGTGGTGGTGCATTTCGATATCCCTGATTGCCTTGAAAATTATTACCAGGAGGCAGGAAGGGCAGGAAGAGATGGCAAGCGGGCTTATGCAGTGCTGTTGTACAGCAACAGGGAACTTGAAGAATTGGCACAGCAGGGCAAAATCCGTTTTCCGGAACCGGCAGCAATAAAAATTATTTACACTGCATTAATGAACCACCTGCAGGTTGCAGCAGGCTATGGTGAAGGTTTGAGTTTTGATTTTGATATTGGAACATTTGTCAGTGCTTTTAAATTAAATATCCTTACTGTCACTTATGCCATTAAAGCACTGGAACAGGAAGACATATTAAGCCTGAGTGAAACCATTTTTAAGCCGTCCACGGTTTTAGTGGCAGTAAACAAATCTGACCTGGCGGAATTTGAAATCCTGCACCCCGAACTGGAACCTTTACTAAAGGGGTTGCTACGCTCTTACGGGGGCATTTTTGATTACCCGGTTACTGTTTACGAAAACCAGCTGGCAAAATTTTTAAAGAAAGAGCCTGGGGATGTAAAAAAAGAATTACAGCGGCTTCACGATTATGGCATCATTGCTTATGCTCCTCAAAAAGATAAACCGCAGGTTACGCTGCTGCAAAACAGGATGTATGCCGATAATTATTCCATAAACATGGCCGGTTATATGGAACGTAAAAAGAATTTTGAACTGCGTGCTGCCGCCATTATCAATTACACTCAAAATATTGCTGATTGCCGCAGCAGTATACTTGCCGCATATTTTGATGCCCCTATCAACACCTCCTGCGGTATTTGCGATAACTGCATTACCCGAAAAGGGAAAACGGTATCTAAAGAAGAGTTTGACACGATCTCGAAAGCAATATTTGAATTAGCAAAAGATGAAGGCATTGTATTCGAGAAGCTACAGCAGCATTTAAAGACAGTACAAAAAGATAAATTATGGAACGTGCTCCACTTCCTTCAGTCGGAGAACAAAATAAAAGCAGATAAAGATGGCCGGATCACTTTATAACCTGTTGTTTTTGTGAAGTTTACTAATGTTTAGCCATTAAAACTCCTCAACCAAGGGTATAGAAAATAAAAAAGGGACCAAGATAGAAATCTAGTCCCGCTTTAAAATCCAATATCCTATGAAAAACCGTGACGAAGATAATGAGGAAATTACTATTCAGCAAGTTTTTTAGAACTATTTTATTAAAAAAAATATTGAATCATTGCGTCTATCATACACATAAATAATAAATAATAAATTGATTTTCAATTATTTAAGAGATGTTGTGTCGTTACTTTTTCATTTTATACCTTCCAGATTTATACAGGAAATTGGCTCCCTGATACCATGCAACAGCTTCATTAATTAAGGCTGTATCATCGGGTACCCTGCTTGCAGCCCCGGATTGAAAATCTGGAATAAATGTGCCTGCATGTTTTTGGGGTGATAAAATAACCAGTTTGTTATCACGGATATAGCCCATATCCTGGTAGGTGCTTATAAATGCCCGTTCCCTGCCTGCAGGGATATTAAAAATATCATACCCTAAAAAGCGGCTGGTATAATTGCAATGCAAAAGGCCCAACACCGTGGGCGCTAAATCAATTTGGCTGGTGAGACGTTGTTCCAAAGATGGTTTTATTAAACCCGGCGCATAAATAAAACAGGGAATGCGATACCGGGTCACTGGCAAATCCGTTTTACCGGCACTTTTACTGCAATGATCGGCCACAATCACAAACAGCGTATTAGTGAACCAGGGCTTTTTTTGAGCATCCTTTAAAAACTTATTAATGGCATAATCAGTATATTTTACTCCCCCCTGCACTGACTGTGTTGCAGATGGAATATCAATCCTGCCATCAGGAAAAGTATAGGGGCGGTGATTACTCACAGTCATCATGTGGTTAAAAAACAAGTTACCTTTACCATAGCTTTTATCGCATTGCTGCAAGGTGTAATTGAAAACACCTTCATCATCAATACCCCAGGCGCTGGTATGGTTTATAAAACTGTCTGGTATATCCCTTTTGTCTAAAACGGTATACCCATTACCGCCGAAATACTTACCCATGTTATCAAAAAAAGCATTACCGCCATAGATATAGTTAACATCATATCCTTTGGCCTTTAACACATTACCCATCGTAAACATATCACCGTTATCAGGCCGGCGCACAATAGACTGTCCGGGTGTTGGTGGAATGGCCAATGATAAAGCTTCCAATCCACGTACTGTTCTTGTACCGCTGGCATAAAAATTTTCAAAAAACAAACTGTACGGCATCAGTGAATCCAGGAAAGGGGTAATATTTTCCTTGTTTCCAAAATGTTTTAAATAATCGCCGCTTAAGCTTTCCACACTTATCAGCACCACATTCCATTTATGTTCGGGACTGTCGCTTTTAATTTCACGTTCAATACTCAGGGGGTCATTGGTGAATACCGCATTGGGAGTTTGCAGCATAGCCCTGAGAATTTTAAAATTGGTGGTATCATTGCGGGTAATGTAAAAGCGGTTATAATCAATCTCATTATTCCAGAAGGCAGTGCCAAACTCGTAAATACCATTACCCCCCAGCTCATTTACATAGTTGTTACCGGTAGTGTTTTTTAACCGGTTGTTGGCTAAAAAATACCCTGCCACCGGGATGAGTAAAAAAGAAAAAAAGAAAATGGTACGCCGGGCAAAACGCATGCTAACCAGTTGAGAAGCCCTGATTTTTTTACGGATAAGCAATACGATACAAACCGTTAGTAACATTACAGCTCCGCCAATTAAAGGGATATTGTACGACTCCCATATATTATTCAACACTTCGGTGGTATAAATAAGGTAGTCAACCGCAATAAAATTATAGCGTACATTAAATTCATCCCAGAACACAATTTCGGCACCGGCATTCAGCACCAGTATAAGTGTAATGATAAAAAATAAACTAAACAGGAGTATGCGCTGCCATTTTTTTTGATACCAGGCATCTTTCATTAACCAGCAATATAATGCCACCGGGATGGCAAAAAAACTGCCCACCAACAGATCATAAATAAATCCAATTACAAAAATGCCGGTAAAACTCAGCGGGTTTAGTTCCAGGTTAGGCCAGCTTTTTACCAGCAGTATCACCCGCGTTATAAAACTTAACCCCACCACCAGCAGCACCACAACGGCAACCGGCCCAAAACGGTGCTTAAAAATACCTTGCAGTTTTATCATAGTGCAAAAATACGAGTGCCGGCTTGTAACCGGCACAATAAAATACAATTACTGATCTCTAAAACCATCCCTTACTCTTCGTGCTCCTGCTTCTGCCACCCAGCCCCAGCGCACCCAGCAGTGAACGTACAATGGTATTGCCGGCAGTACGTGCCATACTTTTTACAATGGTGTTATTGGCAACTTTTTCAAAAGTAGATTCTTCTTCCTTTTTAGATTTTGTATTATTATCATTTCCTGAGTCAGTATTTTTTTCAGCAGCTTCCTGCAGCTTGGCTGTAAGTATTTCATAGGCACTTTCGCTGTCGATGGTCTTGTTGTATTTAGCCACCAGCTTTGATTTTCCGGTTAATGTATCAATTTCTGTATCTGTCAGTACATCCATACGGCTGCGTGGTGCACACAGCATCACATGTGCCAGTGGTGTGGGGATACCTTTTTCGTTCAGCATGGTAACCAATGCTTCTCCTATTCCTAACTGGGTAATTAAATCTTCTGTTTTATAAAATGCTGTTTCGGGATAATTCTCTGAGGTTTGTTTGATCACTTTCCTGTCTGCCGCTGTAAAAGCCCGTAACGCATGCTGTACTTTTAAACCCAGTTGTGCCAGCACGCTGGCCGGTACATCCATTGGGTTTTGTGTACAAAAGAAAATACCAATACCTTTTGAACGGATAAGTTTAACTATTGTTTCAATCTGCTGCAGCAATGCTTCGCTGGCTTCGTTAAAAATTAAATGAGCCTCATCAATAAACATAACCAGCTTGGGCTTGTCGAGGTCGCCCTCTTCAGGACAACTGGCATACAATTCAGCCAGCAGCTGCAGCATAAACGTGGAGAATAATTTTGGCTTATCCTGTAAATCGGTAACCCTCAAAACGCTTATTATCCCCCTTCCATCGTCATTCATGCGCATCAGGTCGTCCACTTCAAAACTTTTTTCACCAAAAAATATATCTGCACCCTGCTGTTGCAGTTCAATTACCTTACGTAAAATGGTACCCGTGCTGGTGGTGGAAATTTTGCCATAAGTTTTCTCAATCTCCGCTTTGCCCTCATCGCCTATATATTGCAATACTTTTATAAAATCTTTTAAATCCAGCAAAGGCAGCTTGGTATCATCACAATATTTAAAGATCATGGCAACTACGCCGCCCTGGGTATCATTTAATCCTAAAATTTTAGTTAATAATACCGGGCCAAATTCGCTCACGGTGGCCCTTAAATGAACTCCTTTCTGGCCGGTCAAGGTCATTAATTCTGAAGGGAAAAGGCTTGGCTTGTACTCCATGTTGAGCTTGGCATAGCGGTCTTTCACCTTATCGTTGGTGGCGCCTTCAGCGGCAATACCACTTAAATCGCCTTTAATGTCCATCAGCATTACCGGAACACTGTTATCGCTTAAAAACTCGCTGATCATTTGCAGGGTTTTGGTTTTACCGGTTCCGGTGGCCCCGGCAATCAGGCCATGGCGGTTCATGGTTTTAAGCGGGAGGTTAATTAATGCTTCGGGTATTACTGTGCCGTCAAGCACTGCCGCACCAATAGTTACACTTTCTCCTTTAAATGTATAGCCGTCTTTTATGGCCTGTATAAATGCTTCTTTACTGGGCATTGTTTTATATTTTAAATGAAAGTTACGAATAGGACCGGAAAAAGTTCCTGCTTTTTTATCTACCACTTATCAAAAAATCATGTTTATATTTTAAAACGGGATATAACTCCATATTTTTGCCTTCTCAATTTTACAATATGAAAAAAGGACTTCTTTATGTTTTGTGTACTGCGGCTGCATTACCCGCACTGGCACAAAAAGTGGCGTACACCGAGTATAAACTTAAAAACGGGCTGGGTGTGGTACTGCACCAGGACAAGAGCGCACCCGTTGTGGCCGTATCAGTAATGTACCATGTGGGCAGCAAGGATGAAATACCCACCCGTACCGGCTTTGCGCATTTTTTTGAACACCTTCTTTTTGAAGGATCGGATAATATCAAGCGTGGCGAATTCATGAAAATTGTAAGTGCCAATGGCGGGCAGAACAATGCCAATACCAGCCAGGACCGCACTTTTTATTATGAAGTATTTCCCAGCAACCAGCTGGAAACCGGGTTGTGGCTGGAAAGTGAGCGTATGCTGCATCCCGTTATTAACGAAATTGGCGTAAAAACCCAGAACGAAGTGGTTAAAGAGGAGAAACGCCTGCGTGTGGATAACCAGCCTTATGGAAATTTTCTTCCTGAAGTGATGAAACGCCTGTTTACCAAACATCCTTACACCTGGGTGCCCATTGGCAGTATGGAACATTTGGATGCTGCCACACTGGATGAGTTTAAAGCTTTTAATAAAAAATATTACGTGCCCAATAATGCCGTACTGGTAATTGCGGGCGATATTGATATTGCCAAAACCAAAAAACTGGTGGAAGCATATTTTGGAGAAGTTCCGGCCGGTGCACCAGTGGTAAAAACAAAATATACTGAAGCCCCCATTACCAAAGAAATTGTGGACTCTGCATTTGACAACAATATACAAATACCTGCCGTGATAGCAGCTTACCGTATCCCGGGCATGACCAGCAAAGAATCCAAAATGCTGGAGATGGCTTCGGCAGTGCTGAGCCAGGGCAGCAGCAGCAGGATGTTTAAGAAAATGGTGGACGAAAAAAAGAACTCGCTGCAGGTGGGCTCATTCAGTTATGCACTGGAAGATTATGGCGCTTACTTTACTTATGCATTACCCAACAATGAAACACCACTGGATACACTGGTAAAAGATATGGATGATGAAATTGTAAAACTGCAGACAGAGCTCATCAGTGAAAAAGAATTTACCAAGCTGCAAAACCAGTTTGAAAATGAGTACGTGGACAAAAACAACCGCATGCTGGGCGTGGCCGAAAATTTAGCGGATGGTTATACATTTTATAAAAACACCAATGCCATTAATACCGAACTGGAAGAACTGAGAAAAATAACCCGGCAGGATATACAGAATGTTGCTAAAAAATATATGAATAAAAACCAGCGGGTATTACTGTATTACCTGCCAAAAAAATAACCACTCTACATTTTAAAACTGATTATAATGAAAAGAATACTATTACTGGCAACAGCTGTTTGTTTACTGCAACACAGCTTTGCGCAAATTAAAATAGACCGCAGCAAAAAACCTGCTGCTGGTCCGGCCCCGGTTATTACCATAAAAGAACCTGCTATTTTCAATATGCCCAACGGGCTTACCGTACTGGTGGTGGAAAACCATAAACTGCCCAAAGTAAGGGCCAGTTTAACTATTGATGCAGGGCCCATTAAGGAAGGAAAAAAAGCCGGCGTACTGGACCTGATGGGACAAATGCTCGGTGAAGGCACCACATCTATGACCAAGGCACAGTTTGATGAAGCCACGGATATTATCGGGGCGGATGTAAACCTTACCCCTTCGGGTGGATCTGCTGCTGCACTGACCAGGTATTTTGAAAAAGCCTTTATGCTGATGGCAGATGCACTTAAAAACCCTTCTTTCCCTAAAGAATCATTTGATAAATTAAAATCCCAAACCATCACCGGTTTAAAAGGCCAGGAAAAAAGTGCATCGGCTATTGCCACCCGTGTTTGGAATGCATTAAACTATGGCAAGAATACTGCACAGGGGGAATTTACAACCGAAGAAAGCGTTAAATCACTCACACTGGATGATGTAAAAGAAGCTTATAAAAATTATATCACCCCCTCACGTGCATACCTCACTTTTGTAGGAGATATCACTCCCGCTGCCGCCAAAGCCATGGCAACAAAAGCTTTTGGGGCATGGAGCGGCAAAAAACTGGAACTGCCTGCAGTTGGCGATATAACCAACCCTGAAAAAACCGAAATCGATTTTGTGGATTTACCCACCGCTGTACAGGGAGAATTAAGCATGGGTAACCTTATTAAAAACCCTATGAATGGTAAAGATTATTTTCCTTTATTGCTGGCCAACCAGATTTTAGGGGGCGGGGCCGACAGTAAATTATTTATGAACCTGCGTGAAAAACACGGTTTTACCTACGGAGCCTATTCAGCTGTGGGCAGCGGCCGCTTCCAGGGTTTATTCAGGGCCAACGCTGCAGTAAGGACTGAAAAAGTGGACAGTGCTATAAATGAAATGGTAAAAGAAGTACTGAATATGAGAGATGGAAAAATTACCGACGAAGAGTTAGCCATTGCCAAAGCCAAATATAACGGCTCTTATGCATTGCGGATGGAAGACCCTTCCATCACAGCAACCTATGCATCCAACATACTCATTAATAATCTGCCTAAAGATTTTTACAGCAGCTACCTGCAAAAAATAAACAGCGTTACCATTGATGATATTAAAAGGGTGTCCAATACTTATTTTAATGAAAGCAATTCCCGTATTGTAATCGTGGGCAATGGTAAAAAGATTTTACCTAACCTGGCAAGGCTGGGTTTTCCTATAAAAAAATACGATAAATATGCTGAGCCGGTAGCAGCAGAAGCAGCAAGCACAACAGTTAATGAAACACCAAAAACATCAGATGCCATTTCGGGTTTCAGCATTATAGAAGATTATTTAAAAGCCATTGGCGGCAAAACCGAAGTACAGAAAATAAACACCCTTTCGGCCACCATCAGCATGGAAATGATGGGCAGGCAATTTACCGGCAGGGACCTGCACATGAGCCCCAATAAATCGATGAGCGAAATGAAAATGGGCGCCATGACCGTTTTTAAATCTGTCTTTAACGGTACCACAGGCTACAGCATGCGCGGGCCTGCCAAAGTGGATATGACCCCGGATGAAATAAAAGAACAGCAGGATGAAAAAGCCATAATACCCCAGCTGTTTTACAATACGGCAGATTACAAAACAGAATACGTGGGCAAAGGAAAAGTGGAAGATGAAGAAACCTACCGCTTAAAAGTAATTATGCCAAGCGGTAAAACCTCTGTACAGCAATATTCCATTAAGACAGGCTTACTGCTGCAGGAAGAAACCACCACCAAGCAGGGTGATGCCGAAATTCCCATTACCATTGAATATAAAAACTACCAAAAAGTTGGCGGTGTAATGGTGGCAACACAAATAACAAGAAATGCGGGCGGTCAGGAATTTACGATGAACCTCAGCGGAATAAAAATCAATGAAGGCGTTACTGAAGATGATTTTAAATAGTATTGTATCAAATACCTGTAAACAGCCACTCAAAATAAGAGTGGCTGTTTTATTTTTGTACCATGAAATTTTTAATTGTACTGGCCCTTGCTGCAGGCATTGCATCTTTTACTGTATTTACCGGAACTGATATAACCACCAAAGCCGGCCTGGGAAAATTATTGTTTACTGAAAAGATACTGTCTAAAGATTCTACAATAAGCTGCGCCAGTTGCCATAAACCACAGTTTGCTTTTGCTGATACCGCAGCTTTCAGTATTGGCATTGGCGGTAAACTCACCAAACGCAATACCCCTTCTGTACTCAATATGAAAAACCGGCCTTACTTTTTTTGGGATGGCAGGGCTGCTTCTCTTGAAGAACAGGCGTTGATGCCGGTTCAAAACCCTGATGAAATGAACTTAACTGTGGATGAGGCAGTGCAAAGGCTGAATGCATCGCCGCTGTACAAGAAACTTTTTCTGAAAATATTCAGGCAACAACCCGATGCAAAAAATTTAGCTGCTGCTTTTGCTGCCTATGAAAGAACACTGGAAACCGTAAACAGCCCCTTTGACGACTGGAGCAACAACTTAAAAAACCTTACCCCGCAGCAGGAACGGGGCAGGAAGTTGTTTATAGGTGATAAAGCCAAATGTTTTGACTGCCACCGTATGGAAGACTTTACCACTGATGAATTTAAAAATATCGGGCTGTTCAATGAAAAAGAACTGAATGATGCCGGGCGTTATACCATTACAAAAGAAGCAGCAGACAAGGGGAAGTTTAAAATACCCGGCCTGCGTAATATTGGCGTTACTCCCCCCTATATGCATAACGGCATGTTTAAAACCCTGGAAGAAGTGATAGATTATTATAACGATCCTGCCCGGTTTGTAAAAAACAGTATCAACACCGATGAACTGCTGCAAAAGCCTTTGGGATTAACTGATAAAGAGAAGAAAGACCTGGTTGCATTTTTAAAAACACTTACAGATAAAAAATACATTACAAAATAATACAGGCTGCAGCAGGTGATCTGCCAACGGTTCAGTGCAAATAAAAATAACTTCCTTCCTGCTGAAATCATCTCTTTTTTGTGCGTAACCGCTACTTTGGCATGAAATACCTTTAACAAAAAATTAGGCACTATATTAGCTGTACCAAAAATGAATTAATTTTATTTGCTAATAAACTGATAAAACATGGAAGCAGCTAAACCCCAAGTACTACTTTGCGAAGACGACAATAACCTGGGCATGGTATTAAAAAACTACCTGGAACTGAACGATTATGATGTAACACTGGAAAGAGACGGGCGCCTGGGTCTGGCAGCTTTTCAAAGGGAGAAATTTGATATTTGCCTGCTGGATGTAATGATGCCCAATATGGATGGTTTTACACTGGCCGAAGCCATACGTGATGTAAACCCTGATGTGCCCTTATTTTTCCTGAGTGCAAAAACCATGAAAGATGATATCATACAGGGATATAAATTGGGCGCCGACGATTATATCACCAAACCTTTTGACAGTGAAGTGCTGCTGCATAAAATAAAAGCTATTTTAAAACGCAACGAAGAAATGCACAAAGAGGAAGTAAATGCCGAATTTGACCTGGGCAAATACCATTTCAATCCACGTTTAAGGGAACTGACTATAAACGGCAAAACGCAGGTGCTTTCCCCCAAAGAGAATGAATTGCTTAAAATGCTGAGTGAGTACAAGAATGACCTGCTGAGCCGCGAAATTGCATTGAAAAAGATATGGGGCAGTGATACTTACTTTAACGGCCGCAGTATGGATGTGTATATTGCCAAACTGCGTAAATATTTAAAAGAAGACACCAATTTAGAAATTGTAAATATTCATGGCAACGGCTTCAGGCTGGTGGTTCAGGAATAACCGTCATTTCACTAACTTGTTAATGGTGCTTGTATAAAGCACCATTTTTTATTTTATGAAAACAGCGAACCGGAAGCATTGGGCCTTGCTTTTCCCAAATGTTCATAGGCTTTTGCCGTTACCTCCCTTCCCCTGGCGGTACGTTGTAAAAATCCTTCCTGTATCAAAAAAGGTTCATACACTTCTTCCAGTGTGCCCGGCTCTTCGCCAACAGCAGTGGCAATGGTGGTAATGCCCACCGGGCCACCCTTGAATTTTTCTATGATGGTGCTCAATATCCTGTTGTCCATATCATCCAAACCATAGGTATCCACATTCAATGCTTTTAATGCGTGCTGCGTAATACCCATATCGATACTGCCGTCATTAAGTACCTGTGCAAAATCACGTACCCGTCGCAGCAGGCCATTGGCAATACGGGGGGTGCCCCGGCTCCTGCCCGAAATTTCTGCAGCTGCCTCACCTGTAATTTTTGTGCCCAGGATTTTTGCAGAACGCAATAAAATATTTTTTAGCGTGGCAGCATCATAATACTCCAGTCTTGATTTTATACCGAAACGGCTGAGCAGCGGCGCCGTAAGTAAACCACTTCTTGTAGTGGCTCCAATTAAAGTAAACGGATTTAAATTCAGCTGTACACTCCTGGCATTGGGCCCGCTGTCAATCATAATATCAATACGGTAATCTTCCATCGCTGCATATAAATATTCTTCCACAACGGTACTCAGGCGGTGAATCTCATCAATGAATAATACATCATTGGGTTCCAGGTTGGTAAGCAGTCCTGCCAGGTCACCCGGTTTTTCAATTACCGGGCCGCTGGTTTCTTTAATATTTACGCCCAGTTCATTGGCCACAATCCTGCTCAGCGTGGTTTTACCCAGGCCCGGCGGGCCATGGAATAAAATATGATCCAGCGCCTCTCCGCGTATTTTAGCTGCCTTTATAAAAATGGTGATGTTTTCAATGATCTGCTGCTGCCCGCTGAAATCATTAATAACAGCCGGCCTGATGGTATTCTCAAATTCTTTATCTGCAAATGCAGTATCGCTATTTAAATTGGGGTTTGCCATGAACAATTTTTAATCAACTTTGTAAAACTAATCATTAATAACTAAAAAATATTTTTATGAAAACAGGAATATTGGGAAGCGGCATTGTGGGCCGTGTGCTGGCTGCTGCCTTTTTAAAAGAAGGGTATGAAGTGATGCTGGGCACAAGAGATATTACAAAAGAAGAAGTGGTAAAATGGAAGGCTGCAAATCCCGGCGGGCAAACCGGAACCTTTAAACAAACAGCAGCTTTTGCAGATATTATTGTACTGGCTACCGCCGGCACCGTTACCAAAAACGTTATTGAGTTGTCCGGCCAGGCAAATTTTACCGGTAAGGTGGTAATAGATGCCACCAACCCCATTGCAGCAGCAGCGCCTGATAATGGGGTGCTTAAATTTTTTACCAGCCTCGACAATTCCCTGATGGAACAGATCCAGCAGCAGCTGCCTGAAGCCAAATTGGTAAAGGCTTTCAGCTGCGTGGGTAATGCTTTTATGTATAAGCCAGATTTTAACGGCATCGCCCCCACCATGTTCATCTGCGGTAATGACGATGGTGCCAAAAAAACAGTAAGAGGTATATTAACTGCATTTGGCTGGGAAACTGAAGATATGGGCAAAGTGGAAGCCGCAAGGGCCATCGAACCATTATGTATGCTGTGGTGTATACCCGGCATTACAAAAGGGCAATGGACACATGCTTTTAAACTGCTTAAAAAATAAGTAAATATATAAAAAGCCTCCGCTCTAGACGGAGGCTATATTTTGCTCAATAAAAATCTGTTTACATTTTTCTGGCATTGGTATGAAACAGGTACCAGGCACCTATAACCACTCCTATTACTAATAGTGCCAAAAGCATTTTAACAGCCGCTCCCAGGCGGGGTGCTGTTGCATAGGATTGTGCATCGCCGGTTTTTACGCGCAGATTATTTAAACCCCCGCCCCAGTTACCCAAAACACCGCCCAGGTTTAAACCCTGCGGAACCGCGGCTGCAATATTATCTTTCTGACTGTTTACCAAAGCAGCAACATCCCTGTCCCCCCCTTCGGCATATTTACCCAGCAAACCCAGTACCGCCGGTAAAGCTGTACACAATAAAGTGGTTGAAGAGGTTGGCTTAATACCGGCAAAATTTGAAACCAGGTTGGTGATACCATCGGTTTTATTGCCATAGAGATTATTAAGAAAGCCGGCACTTTTGTTTAACAGGGCACCGCCCTCATTTCCAAAAAAAATGCCCGGGTCATGTAAAACTTCCTTGGTATACTGATCTTCAACCATCCTGGCCACAACGCCGGCACCTTCATAATTGGCGGTTTTATTTAATATTCCGCCTAATATGGCAGGAATGATACCAGTAACCGCCTTAGCAACACTTGTCTCACTTTCGCCTAAATAGGCAGCTGCTTTTTCAATCAGTTCATCGGTAAAAAAACCCTTAGCTGCATCAATTAGGTTAGTTGACATCCTTGCTGTTGTTTAAAGTTTATTCTAATATCATTTAAGATTGTTGCCACAAATAAAGGGTTGCACAAGCCGGTGAAAAATACCCCTTATGTAAGTCCTTACAGCGCCTTTAATTTGAAGCTGACCTCCCACCCCTCAATTATGCCATTAGTCAAAACAGGCCGTGTTTTTGACGTCCTGTTGATTAGATTTGCACCATGGCAAAGATAAATGTAAGATACTGGCTCTGCCAGATTTTAGGATGGGGTGTTTTTGGGCTCATTCATGTTTATTTTAACCTTGTGGTGTTTCGTGAGCAGTTTGACCAGCACGGCGGGAAGAATGAGTACCTGATCAGCCTCGGTATTTTCCTGGTATCCGGTATATTAACCACACATATTTTAAGAACAGTTGCCAAAAAAACACACTGGCTGAAATTTTCGTTCAATAAATTTTTTGTCCTTTTTATTACAGGTATTGTTACAGCCGCATTGATCTTATTTTACGGTGGCGAGGCCATTGAAAAAAATACTTCCTACTCCTTTGATGATTATATCCAGAATTATAAACTGGAAAAAGCAAAAAAATCTGAATCCAATGCCGGGCTTGATAAGATCGCTTATTACAGCACTGCTCCCCTTAAGGATTCCCTGACCTTAAAAACAATTTCAGATATCCGGAAAAGTACCGGCTGGTACCGCAACAGTAAAGGCGAATGGAAATACGAAGACAAACTGGAGCTGTTTGGTATTTATCAAAACATACTTTTAATAGCGCTCTGGTTTTTGATTTATATCGTGTACCATTATGTTGACAAAAACCGTAAAGACCAGCTGGACCGGCTCAAACTGGAAAGCATGGTTAAAGAACTGGAATTGAAAACCATCAAATCACATATCAATCCTCATTTCATTTTTAATTCTTTAAACAGCATCAGGGCCCTGGTGGATGAAAACCCTGAAAGGGCAAGAAAAGCCATCACCGAGCTGAGCAATATCCTGCGCAGCAGCATGCAGGCCGAAAAAGCAGAAACGGTTACCCTGCAAAAAGAACTGGATATCGTGGAAGATTACCTGGCACTGGAACATATGCGTTTTGAAGAACGTTTAAAAGTGGAAATGCATATTGACCCCGATACACTGGGCCACCCTGTACCCCCGATGATGCTGCAAACCCTGGTGGAAAATTCTATCAAACACGGCATCAGCAAACTGGTTAATGGGGGTGTGGTTCGTATTTCCGCTGATTTTACTGGTGATCATTTGGAACTGCTGGTACAAAACACCGGCCAGTTGAACGGTAATATCAACGGGGATGGCTTTGGCATTAAAAGCACCCAGGACAGGCTTAACCTGATGTACCAGGGCAAGGCCAGGTTTGAGATACGCAATATGGACAATAATATGGTGGAGTCTAAAGTAATAATGCCTGTTTCTATATAACTTTATCATTACAAATTGTAAAGCACTATGCATAAAGCAGTAATTATTGACGATGAACGTTTGGCAAGAACTGAATTAAAAAAGTTGTTGCAGGAATTCCCTGAAGTGGAAGTGATTGGCGAAGCCTCCAATGCTGCAGAAGGACTGGAAAAAATTGAAAACCTTTCTCCCGATCTTATTTTTTTGGATATCCAGATGCCCGGTAAAACCGGTTTTGACATGCTTACCGAACTGGAAAGGGCACCCCATGTAATTTTTACCACCGCGTATGATGAATATGCATTAAAAGCTTTTGAAGTGAATGCACTGGACTACCTGATGAAACCGGTGGAGCCCAGGCGCCTTGCTGATGCACTGCAAAAACTGCAGCTGGCAGAAGAAAAAGAAATGGCAGCCACTTTATCAGGCGTGAACCGCGGCACACTTACCGAAGCCGACCAGGTTTTTGTAAAAGACGGTGAACGCTGCTGGTTTGTAAAACTGGGCGAAGTGCGTTTGTTTGAAAGTGTGGGCAATTATGCCAAAGTATTCTTTGGCACCAATAAACCGCTCATTCTAAAATCACTTAATGCCCTGGAAGAAAGGCTGGATGAAAAAGTTTTTTTCCGTGCCAACCGCAAACATATTGTAAACCTGCGCATGATTGAAAAAATTGAACCCTACTTTAACGGTGGCTTGTTACTGGACCTGCACGGCGGTGAAAAAATTGAAGTGAGCCGCAGGCAGGCAGTCAAATTTAAGGAAATGATGAGCCTCTAATAATGAATAATTAAAAAATAAGAATGAAAAAATTTGCTTTAACTATTGCAGCAGGCCTTATATGCCTGCTTTCTTTTGCGCAGAAGATCAATAAGGTTATTAATGCCAAAGAAGTGGAGCGCATTGAAAAAATATTGTCTGCCGATGATATGCAGGGCCGTAAAACCTTTACACCGGGCATTGATAAAGCCGCAGATTTTATTGCTTCAGAATTTGCAAAAAGCAAACTGCAGTTCTTTGGAGATAATAAAAGTTATTTCCAGGAATTTGTAATGACAAAAGCAAAGGCCAAAAGCATCAGTGGCACGCTTGACGGGGAAGCGCTGAATGAGACTAACGTTGCCGCCAACACCACTGCTGCAGCAATAAACATCACTTCGCTTAAAGATTATGAAGTGGTGGTGGTAAAGAAGGAAGATAATTTTAATGCCGTGGTGTTCCCTGTTTTTGATAAAGATAAAAACGTACTGGTATTGGTGGATACCGCCCATGCCCGCCGTTTTAAAAGCATGCAGCGCTTTGCCGGCAATGCCAAATTCCCTGCTGCGGTATCGCAGGTGTTTATTTTAACCACCAATACCCATCCTGATGCGATCAGCCTTAACATACAAAACGAATTAACTGAACAGCATTTAAAAAATGTGGTGGGTGTAATACCCGGCAACAGCAAGAAAGATGAGTACGTGGTATTCAGCGGGCATTATGACCATTTGGGTATTGGCAAGCCCGATAAGAATATGGACAGTATTTACAATGGCGCCAATGATGATGCTGCGGGTACAACAGCAGTGATCATGCTTTCCAAATACTTCAGCGCCCTGAAACAAAAAAATGAACGCACCCTGGTATTTGTGGCCTTTACCGCCGAAGAAATTGGCGGCTTTGGCAGCCGCTACTTCAGCAAACAGATGAATGCTGACAAAGTGATGGCCATGTTTAATATTGAAATGATTGGCACCGAAAGCAAATGGGGCACCAACAGCGCTTATATTACCGGCTACGAAAAAAGCGATATGGGAAAAATTTTACAGGCCAACCTCACGGGTTCTAAATTTCATTTTGAACCTGACCCCTATCCCAAACAGAATTTATTTTACCGCAGTGATAATGCCACACTTGCCGAGCTGGGTGTTCCTGCGCATACCATATCCACCAGTAAAATGGAGGAAGCACCCAACGACGAGCCCAATTACCACAAACAAAGCGATGAAATTGGTACGCTCGACATGAAGAATATGGCAGAGATCATTAAAGCCATTGCCATCAGCAGTAAAACCATTGTAAGTGGTACCGACACCCCGGCAAGGGTGGAAAAAGCCAAATAACCCGGCGAACATAAATATTTTTTTAAACTAACGTTTGCCTGCAACCGTTTTTGCAGACTTTTGGTCTTACTTGTGTTTTCATTCAAAGACTAACTGTTAAAACAGCGAAATATGCGCCGGCTGCTTGTAGTGGTTTTAATACTGCTTTATGTTATTGGGGTGTTGCTTTTTGCATTATGGAAGAGCTGATAGCATAGGTTTTTTCACCGCAATGATATCATTGCCGCACCAGCATTGCACAATAAAAATTGGGATTGTTGTAACCTTTTTCAGAAAGGTCAATTACGCTTTCACCGGCACGCTATGCACCGCTGCGGCCATTTCTTTGATTAAGCTGGGGTCTTTTTCAATAGCATTACCCACTACAATTACATCAGCACCGGCCTTACAATTAAGGTAAGCTTTTTCGGGTTCAATAATACCGCCGCCAATGATTAAAGGCACTTCAATACAGGAGGCCACTTTTTGTATCATACTTTCTGTAATGGCACGTTTGGCACCACTGCCCGCATCCATATAAATTAATTTCATGCCCAGCATTTCGCCGGCCATGGCCGTACACATGGCAATTTCATTTTTATCTGCCGGTATGGGTGTGGCATTACTGATATAAGAAACCGTTGTGGGCGCACCGCCATCAATCACCATATAACCCGTGGGCATAATTTCCAGGCCGCTTTGTTTTACCACCGGTGCACTGATCACATGCTGGCCGATTAACAGGTCGGCATTGCGGCCGCTGATCAAACTCAGGTACAACAATGCATCGGCATATTTGCTTACCTGGTTAGGGCTGCCCGGAAATAATATGGTGGGGATAGTGCAGGATTTTTTTACCTGCTGCAGGCACGCATCTAAATAATTGGAAATAACCAGGCTGCCCCCCACTAAAAAATAATCCACCTTTGCATCAACGGCAAGCGCAACCAGCTGTTCCATGCTGCTGTCATTCACCTTATCGGGGTCAATGAGTACGGCAAAAGATTTTTTACCCTGCTGTTTTCGTTCGGTTAATGAATTATAAATACGGTTGGTCATTTCCTGTCTGGTTGATTACTTACAAAAATCCTAAAAAAAACTGTGTTATAGAAATAATAGGCTAAAATAAGCGGATTATGGCTGCAAATTGCCCTTTTTTACCGGTAAATTTGTACAGATGATGGATATATCTGCAGAAATAAGTTTTAAAACAGCCCGTAGCGGCGGTAAGGGCGGCCAGAACGTAAACAAAGTGGAAACAATGGTGGAAGGTTACTGGCACGTGGACAGTTCTGCATTATATACACCCGAACAAAAAATTTTACTGAAAGAAAAGCTGGCCAATAAAATAAATGCAGCTGGTTTTTTACTGGTTAAAAGCCAAACCCACCGCAGCCAGTTGGGCAACAAGGAAGAAGTGATTAAAAAAATGAATGCTGCCGTTGCCAGAGCGCTGCTGGTTCCCAAAAAACGCAGGCCCACCAAACCCACAAAAGCGGCCAAAGAAAAACGCATTGAGTTTAAAAAGAAAGTGGGGGCTGTAAAAGATTTCAGAAAAAAGATAAGTCCTGATAAATGGTAACCGGTACTTTGAATAAAATATTACTGTTGCCGGCTGCATTTTTCATCATTACCATCTGCAGCAGCCAGGCACATCACCCCGTTGTTAAAAAAGGCGCCCTTACCATCCGCTTTGTCAATACTGTACAGTCAAACCCGCTCGTGCCCGACAGCATGGTATACCAAAATGCCTTTGGCGAGGCTTACCGTATAACCAAACTAAAATATTATATCAGCAATGTAAGCGTTAACAATAACCAGCATGCTTTTGCTGAACCCAACAGTTATCATTTAATAGATGCAGGTGATACCGCCACCTTACATTTTAGTTTTAATGCACCGGTAAATAATTACAGCAGTATTTCATTTATGATTGGGGTAGACAGTATTAAAAACGTAAGCGGCGCTCAAAGCGGTGCACTTGATCCTGTCCATGGTATGTTCTGGACATGGAACAGCGGTTATGTAATGTTTAAACTGGAAGGCAATTCGCCGGTTTCAACCCTTATCAACAACAGGATAGAATACCATATTGGTGGTTTTACCGGGCCCGATAATGTATTGCAGGTAGTTAGTTTGCCGCTTTCATTAACGGTGCAGGAAGGAACTGACAATGTCATCGTAATTGAAGCAGCGATTGATAAACTGTGGCAGGGTGCCGGCGATATAAAAATTGCCACAACACCAGCCACTATGGCGCCGGGTGCTTTAGCAAAAAAAATTGCTGCCAATTACAGCAAAATGTTTACCGTAAAATCAATATTGCATCAGTAAGCATGAGGTTAAAAGTGATCATAGCATTATTTGTATTTGTACTTACCGCATTTTTATTTATTGCGGCAGCTGAAAAAGATGCCAATCCATACAAGCCCACTTACCTGAAATTAGAAATACCTAAAGGCTGGCCCAAACCTGCCAAAGACATTTTTGTCAATAACCCCTTGACAGCACAAGGATTTGAACTGGGAAAAAAATTATTTTATGACGGCCGGTTGAGTAAAGACGGTAATTTTTCATGTGCCAGCTGCCACCAGCAGTTTGCTGCTTTTGCCACTTATGAACACGATTTCAGCCATGGTTTTAATAACCAGTTTACCACCCGTAATGCACCCGGTATTTTTAACCTGGCATGGGTACCCCTGCTGCATTGGGATGGCGGTATCAATCATATAGAGGTACAGCCCCTGGCACCACTTACTGCACCTAACGAGATGGCAGAAAATATTGACAGCGTTTTAAAAAAATTAAGAAAAGACACAGCCTATCCCAAACTGTTTAAAGCAGCATTCGGCACCACGCTCATCAACAGCCAGCGCATGCTTAAAGCGCTGGCACAGTTTACCGGCTCCATTGTAAGCTATAACAGTAAATACGATAAAGTACAGCGTGGGGAAACCGTTTTTACTCCTGCAGAACAAAATGGATACAGCGTATTTAAAACCCGTTGCGCAGGCTGCCATACCGAACCATTATTTACCGATAACAGTTTCAGGAATAACGGGCTGGGGTTAAATAAAGATTTGAAAGACTATGGCCGCATGCGGATCACAGGCAATAAAAATGATTCGTTAAAATTCAGGGTGCCCAGCCTGCGTAATGTAACGCTAACTTTTCCATACATGCACGACGGCAGGTATTACAGTATCGGCGAAGCCATTGACCATTACCGCAGCGGCATCATCATCACACAACCTACAGTAGACTCTTTACTTAAAAACCGTATTACCATCAGCGTAAAAGAAAAGAATGACCTGATCTATTTTTTATACACCCTTACAGACACGGTGCTTACCAAAAACCCCCGGTTTTCTTTACGGTAGCGGTATATGCGTCAGACCGCTTTATGAAGTGTTCAATTTGAAAAATATTTTAAGCGGTCAGACGCATATACCAAAATTACAAGCGTAAATTTGATTTTAAAACAGGTAACACTTGAGCGGTATTAAAAAATTAGCTGGGCAAACTTTGTGGTATGGTGTAAGCGCTATTGCCGCAAGATTTTTAAATTACCTGGTTACCCCTTACCTCACCAATGTGTTATCCAGCCAGGACTATGGCAAAATGAGCCTGGTGTATTCTGTGCTTCCTTTCTTAAATGTCATTTTCACCTATGGGCTTGAAACAGCATTTTTCCGTTTTTCAGAAAAGGAAGAAAATAAAAAAACCATTTACAACACCACGGCCACCTCGATCATAATAAGTACGGTGCTGTTTGGCATTACCCTATTATTATTTCACAAACAGCTGGCCAGTTTTGCAGGTATTGGCAACTATCCCGAATTGATCAAGCTGAGTATTTTCATCATCATGATTGATACGCTGGCCATCATTCCCTTTGCCAAATTAAGGTATGATGGCAGGCCGCGTAAATATGCCATGGCAAAGATTACAGGTATTGTGGCCTATCTTTTTTTCACCTGGTTTTTTTTATCGGTTTGTTTTACCGCGGCAAAAAATACACCCCATTCTTTTTGGGCAGGCTTTGTCAATACTTCTCATAACCCGGTATACTATATCGTGGTGGCCAATTTAATACAGGCAGTGGTTACCCTGGCATTTTTGTATAAAGAAATTGCGGCTATCCGTTTACGGGTTGATACGCGGCTGTTGCGGCAGATCATTGCCTATTCCCTCCCCCTAATCATTGTGGGTATGGGCGGTGTTATTAATGAAACCATGGACCGCATCATGCTGAAATGGTGGGTGCCCGGCAGCAATGATTTTAAAGAAACACAGGTGGGCATTTACAGTGCCTGTTATAAATTATCCATACTTATCAGCCTTTTTGTACAGGCATTCCGTATGGGCGCCGAACCTTTTTTCTTTAAACAGGCAGGTACCGAAAACCCGCAGCGCACTTATGCAAGGGTGATGAAGTTTTTTGTAATTGTCATCTGCATCATGTTTTTAGTAGTGTCGTTATACATCCACATCTGGAAATATTTTATTGCCGCCAAACTGTGGGAGGGTTTAACAGTGGTACCCATTTTACTGCTGGCCAATATGTTCCTGGGCATTTATTATAACCTCTCTATCTGGTATAAACTGGGGCATAAAACAATGGCAGGCGCCTGGATCACACTGGCCGGTGCCACCATCACCATCATCATCAATTATTTCTTTATTCCCCACTTCAGTTATATGGCCTGTGCATGGGCTACTTTTTTCTGTTATGGCAGCATGATGGTATTGTCGTTTACCTGGGGACAGAAAGAATATAAAATACCTTATGCATGGAAAAAATTGTGTGCATACATGGTAATTGCTGTGCTGCTGTTCTTTATTCATAAGGGCGTACTTTCTTTTACCAACAGCACACCCGTGAGCCTGCTGGCCGCCACCCTCCTGTTGCTGCTGTACGTTTGGTTTATTGGAAGGGTGGAGAAAAAAGAACTGGTTAAGCTGCCGGTGGTGGGCAGGTACTTTAAATAATAATTTTTGTACTGAGCAGCTTCGCCTGAAAATACCATAACATAAGCAGTAAATTCTTAACTTCATTACATGCGTAAGCTGCTGCAATATTTATTTAGACGGCCCCTCACCTGGATGGCAAATACACTGAGCGCCAAGCCTGAAAAGAAAACAGTGTTCACATCGCTTAGCCGCTTATACAACAGCAGTAAAAAAAACAGTAAAAAAGTCTGCTCCCTTTTTATTGATCCGGAAAAAGACAAATTCATCATCTTCAGCGACCAGCACAAGGGCAACCGCGACAGGGCAGATGATTTTGCCAATAATGAATTTAATTACCTTGAGGCGCTGCAATATTACCACAGCAAAAATTTTTCATTCATTAATCTAGGCGACAGTGAAGAACTGTGGAAATACACTGCAGAAGAAGTGCTGCCAAAAAACGAAAAGGCTTTTGCAGCAGAAGCCGCATTTCAGCCCGGTAAATATTATAAAACATTCGGCAACCACGATATACTCTGGAAAAATAAAATTGATTCCGAACGGCTGTTAAAAAAATATTTTACCATGCCCCTGCCGGTTTATGAAGGCATTATTTTAAAAACCACCGTGGGTTCCGAAACCCTTACCATATTCTGTACACATGGTCACCAGGGAGATAAGATGAGTGACAACAATGGTTTCAGCACCTGGATAGTGGCTCACCTGTGGGCGCCCATACAACGTTACCTGCAGATCAATGTGAACACCCCCAGTAAAGACGACAGGCTCCGTAATAAACATAATAAACTGATGCAGGAATGGAGCAGTAACCGCAAGAATATGCTTTTAATAACAGGCCATACCCACCAACCTGTTTTTGCATCGGGCAGGTATTCATCCCATCCTTCCAATGCCATTGAAGAGGAAACCATTGAAAAATTAAAGCCTTCTTATTTTAACAGCGGCTGCTGTTGTTTTAATGACGGTGATATTACCGGTATAGAAATAGAATCCGGTTATATCCGTTTAATAAAATGGTATACGCAAAACAATACCAGCGTAAGAAAAGTACTGGAAGAAATAACCCTGCCTGCCCTGCTGAAAGATTTATAACACCATCACCTTAATCGTCATCACCTTTTGGCTGCAGTTTTATAAATGCAGCCCTTTTGGGTGCCGGCATAACACTGTGCAAACCTTTTACACTTTTCCATACCACTTCGCTTAATTCCAGGTCGGGCACACGGTCTTCTTTGGTAAAATCAAACTGCCCTGAGCGTTGTGACAATTCATTAAAAGCTGTATTCTTCAATGATAAATCCACGCTAACCGGTAATGCAGTGAAGGGGGTATAATCCGGCGTGGAAGTAAAACAACGCCACATGGAAGTTCCTGCTGCATCATACTGGCTCATGGGTGGTATACCCAATATCAATTCCATGGTACGGAGCATTCCACTGGTGGTATAAGGTGTATGGTCAACAAAATTTCTTTTTACATATGGCCCGGCCATATATGCAGTACTGCGGTGGGCATCCACATGGTCGGGTCCATTTTGTGCATCATCCTCTAAAATAAATACCACGCTCTCTTTCCAAACCGGGCTCTTGCTTAAATGTTCAAGAAAAAGGCCCACGCCTAAATCATTGTCGGCCACATGTGCAAATGGTGTGGGTTTATTTTTTGCCACACCTTCAGTATGGTCATTGGGTAAGCGTAAGGTATTTAAATGCGGTAATGCATTAATGGCAACCAGGCTGTCGAAATCTCTTTCCCACTGGCTTACCCTGCTGGTGTCTCTTACAGTAAGGTTCCACCCGGTATAGTAAGGGCATACATGGTTTTCCAGTACAGGGATATTGGCTTTATAATTATCAGCAAACTCGCCATACGTGCGGTAACTGACACCTGCTTTTTTTGCATGGTCCCATAAAAAACCACCTTTATTATTGGCAATGGCTCTTGTACCTTCTGCATCATAATTTCCCCCGCGGCCGCCGTAACTGGTTACCCAGTTTTTTTCTAAATAATCTGTAGCGTAAGCGCCAAGGCTCCAGTTATGACCATCTGCGCTCACCTCACCATCCACGTAAAAATTATCCAGCAACACAAAATCTTTCACCAGTTTATGCTGGTTGGGAGTTATTTTTTCTCCAAATAATACTAACGATGTATCGCCATTACCTGCTGCCACATCACCCAGTACCTGGTCGTAGGTGCGGTTTTCTTTTACAATGTAAAACACATATTTTATTGGAGAGGCATCACCTATTTTTTGAGGGATGGGGTTACCGGCTTCGCCCTTCGACAACAGTTCTTTTTCTTTTGTATAAGGTGTGTTCTTGTATACCTGCTGTGAATACAGGGCCAGTTGTTTTACGGACGGCATATCAATAATACTCATTGTTCCCTTCATCAGGCTACCGATAAACTGCGGCCCGTTCCCGTCATCGGCCTGGTATTGCACCCTTCTTCTGAAAGGGCTGGGGCCATTGGGATCAGCAAAGGATGAGAACCCTTTACCGTTGGTTACAAATATTTTTTTACCAATAGTTTTTACACAGGTGGGGTACCAGCCCACCGGGATAAATCCTTTTGATTTACTCCGCCCCGGTTTACCCACATCAAATACGGCCAGGCAGTTATTATCTGCATTGGCGATAAATAATGTTTTTTCATCGGCACTTAATGCCAGCCCGTTGGTGGTACTGCCGGGAGGTGCATCGGGATATAATGAAGCAGTGAGTGTTTCAATACATTTTTGCTGCCGGGTATCAATTACCGAAACGGCATTATCATTGGCGTTGGCCACAAACAAATACCTGCCGTTTTTAGATAAGCAGAGTTCATTGGGATGATCGCCCACATCAATACTGCCGGACAGCTGCATGCTTACCGTATTAAACAGCAGTACTTTTTTTCCGCCCCATAGTGAGATATACAAAACTTTTTTATCGGGCGACAGGAGGCAGGTATAGGCCTCATTACTCAGCTGCACCTGTTTTTTTATGGCCTTATCTGCAAGGCTGATGATGTATAATGAATTGTTATCCTTGGTTACCACGTACAGCAATTGCCGGGCATCATCAATGGTAATGCCTGCAGGCGAAATTTTAACGGGCCATTTATCACCCAGTTTAATACTGTCGGCCAACTGCAGTTTATTGCCTGCAATATCGTATTGTAATATCCAGTTATCATTACCGCCGGAGGCATACAAATGTTTTTCATCGCTGCTGAATGCCAGGCCCAGCCAGCTTTTTTTTATTTCTATATTGTCCAGTATTTTTTCTGTTACGGCATCCACCAGCTGCAGGCTTTGCTTTCCCACACCGTTATTGGTAACTGCCAGTAATTTTTTTGAAGCGCTTACGGCCATGTTCAGTGGAAAATCGCCCAGGGGCAGGCTGCGGCCCGCGGGGCTTAAACTCCAGCCATTGGGTAAGGTGAGTTCTTTTTGTGCAGTTACAGCAGTCATTACAATCAGTGATGCGGAAAATAAGCACAGTTTCTTTTTCATAACAAAACAATTATACTGCAAGGTAACAAAACGTTAAGTAACCCGCTGCGGCCATTATTACCATTTTATGAATAAAAATGAACACAATAAATTCATTTAGCCCGCCAATATGTATTTTTGCGGCTCAATAAAAAAATTATGAAGAAGCTATCATTATTTGCACTGTTATTTTCTCTTTTACATGCAGGGTTTGCCCAAACCGGAAAACCTGCAGCCAAACCGGCTGCTGCCTTAAAAAATTATACCGACTCTGCCAGTTATGCAGTGGGGATAAGCGTGGCCAATTTTTATAAACAGCAGGGTATGACAACACTCAATGCCACTGTTGTTGCCAAAGCTATCAATGATGGGTTGACTGGTAAAAAACCATTACTGGATGATGCCACCTGCAATAATGCCATCCGGGTATATCAAACCCGTGTACAGGAACAAAAGTCAAAGCCCACTATTGAGGCAGGCAAAAAATTCCTGGCCAATAATAAAACCCGGCCCGGGGTTAAAACAACACCCAGTGGTTTACAATACGAAGTAATTACTGAAGGAAACGGCGAAAAAGTTACCTTACAGGATACCGTTACTGTTCATTACCGCGGCACTTATATTAACGGCACCGGTTTTGATAATTCTTACGACAGAGGTCAGCCCTATACAACAGACCTGTTACATGTAATTGCCGGCTGGACGGAAGGCCTGCAGTTAATGACGGTGGGTTCCAAATACAAATTGTATGTTCCTTATACCCTGGGGTATGGCCCTTCTGATTATAACGGCATACCGGGTGGCTCTGTATTAATTTTTGAAGTGGAATTACTGGGCATTAAAAAACACCAATAAACAAACACTCAACTATCGCGATTATAGGCGCCCTGATCTATTGGGGCGCTTTTTTAATATTTTTTACTTAGGTCGTAGATAATTTTTTTATCTGCTTCGGTTAGCCTGGGAATGGAATCCTGCTGTACAAAATGCAGTTTAAAAGAACGGATGGCACTTAGCGTATCTTTTGTATCATAACCAATAATGCGCAGGGACTGCATGGCATTAAAATCTGCAGGCAGTTGCTTTACCATTGCCGTATCGTACCAGTAGCCAAAACCTTTTTGTGCCAGTAATTGCCAGGGGAAATATTTATTGGGATCCACTTTTCTTTTAGGTGCAATATCAGAATGGCCGATAAAATTAGCCGTGGGAATATTATTGTCTTTTTTTATTTTTTTAAGCACCAGCAGCAAACTGTTGATCTGTGCATCGGTAAAAGGTTCGAAACCGTTATTGTCAATTTCAATGCCGATGCTGCTGCTGTTGATATCGGTAAGGTTACCCCACCTGCTGTTTCCGGCATGCCAGGCCCGTAAATAATCATTCAGCATATGGTGTATGGTGCCATCTTTACAAATTACATAATGGGCGCTTACCTGTGTACGGGGGAGTGTAAAAGTGCGCAGCGTACTGTCGCAGGCATTTTGTGCCGTATGATGTATGATTACGAAATTAGGTTTGCGCATACCAAAATTGGTGGTACCCACCCACTGGCCGGCCATCATGCCACTGTCGATGGCAGCTGGTTTTTTTTGTAACTCCTTTGCAAATGCTTTGGCCTGTTTTTTATAACTGCGGTTGGTGGCAGCATACTTACCGGTACTGCAACTGCTGATAATAATAATGAAGAACAGTATAATTATTTTAACCCTCATATTAATTTTTTAAAAAAGAAAGTTACGTTAAAAACATTTTCTGCAGGTACCATCAATAAAAAAGCTGCCCGGTGGCAGCTTTCAATAACATATTTTTTTTCGATGTTCAACTCACCCTGGCGTTACAAAGTAGCCATATCAATAACAAACCGGTACCGCACATCGCCCTTCAGCATTCTTTCATAAGCGGTATTGATATCTTTCATGGCAATTACTTCCACGTCACTCACAATATTATGTTCGGCACAGTAGTCCAGCATTTCCTGCGTTTCTGCAATACCCCCAATCAATGAACCGCCCAGGCTCCTCCTTTGAAAAACAAGGTTGAATACAGCTACCGGTGGTGCAGGCGGTGGTATGCCCACGCAAACCATATTGCCGTTGGTTTTAAGCATGGCCAGGTAAAAATTATAATCATGTTCCGCAGAAACAGTGTCTAAAATAAAATCGAAATGATTAGCCACTGTTTTTACCTGCTCTTCATCTGATGTTAAGACAAATTTATGAGCCCCCAGGCGTTTGGCATCGGCAGCTTTTGAAGCAGTATGGCTGAGCATGGTAACTTCTGCCCCCATCGACACGGCTAATTTTACACCCATGTGGCCCAAACCACCCAGTCCAAGGATACCTACTTTTTGTCCTTTGCTCACTTTCCAGTGGCGTAATGGAGAATAGGTGGTAATGCCTGCACAAAGCAGTGGCGCCACAGCTTCCAGCGGTTGTTTATCTGAAATATGCAATACAAAATCTTCGTGGCAACTGATCTGTTTGCTGTAACCACCATAAGTGATACCGCTGCCATCACGTTCCATACCGTTATAAGAAAATATGGCACCGCCGGTGCAGTATTGTTCAAGGTCATCTTTACAGTTATCACATTCACGGCAACTGTCTACCAGGCAACCTATGCCTGCAATATCTCCTGCTTTGAATTTTTTAACATGGCTGCCCACGCCCGTAACACGGCCCACAATTTCATGACCGGGGACAACAGGGTACATTGTCATGCCCCAGTCGTTATGTGCAAAATGGATGTCTGTGTGGCAAACGCCACAGTATAAAATTTCTATGTCCACATCATGAGGTTTCAGATCCCTCCTGGTAATGGACCATGGTGCCAGTCCACTGGCATTGTTCTGAGCTGCATACGCTTTTACTGTTGTCATTTTAATAGTTTAACACTCAATGTAACCTATATTAACCGGTAAAACTTTTAATTCTTATGTAGTTGAATGTTTTCCTCTTCAAATGATTGTAGCTTTATACAAAGAAGCCTTTTCACACTTTCAGCCAGGCACACATGCAGCAAATTTTATATGGCATAGATATTTTCCTTCAGCAGGCAGCAGTATATAAAAACAAACGCATAGGTTTTGTAACTAATGATGCCGCTGTAACTTCCAGGGGCACACTAAGCCGTTTGGCACTGCTGCAGTGCGGGTTTACCATTGTAAAATTATTTTCGCCCGAGCATGGCATCAGCCGCAGCGGCGATGATGGAGCAGCACAGCAAAATCATACCGATGCGGTTACCCGTTTGCCTGTGATCAGTTTGTATGGAACAACACTGGCCCCTGCAGCAGCAGACCTGGAGGATATTGATATCATGGTATTTGATATACCCGATGTGGGTTGCCGTTTTTATACTTACCTGTGGACGATGACTTATGTGATGGAAGCCTGTGCACAATACCACAAACCATTGATCATACTGGACAGGCCCAACCCCACCGGCGCCCTTTTAGAAAATGCAGAAGGCCCTTTTTTAGATGAAGCACATTGTGCCTCTTTCATCGGCCGCTGGAATATACCGGTAACACATTGCTGCACACTGGGCGAACTGGCTTTATATTTCAGGGCACAAAAAATGCCGGACTTAACTGTGGAGGTGATCACCGTACAGCATTACCGGCGCCATCATACTGCATGGCAGGATTTTACATTTGTACCCACCTCCCCTGCCATACAAAATATACAAACAGCATTGCTCTATCCCGGAACAGGCTTACTGGAAGGAATCAATATCAATGAAGGCCGTGGCACGGCCACTCCATTTACCAGTTGCGGGGCCCCATGGATCAATAAAGAAGCATTATTGCTGCACTGGCAGCAAAAACAAATACCCGGTATTACCACCACTGCTGTAACTTATACACCCGCTAACGGTTTGTATGCAGGAGCAATTTGTAACGGGCTGGCATTTGAAGTAACTGACGGCAGTTTACTGCGCCCTGTGGCAATGGGTATGGCGTTACTGAAAACCATATTGGAATTATACCCGCTGCACATCACAGAAAGATTATACATTACTGCAGCCAATCCCACCGGCACCAAACATTTAGATAAACTGCTGGGTGTTGATCATGCATTTGCTAAATTAAAATGTGGAGATATAATTCCAACCGCAATCAGCGGTGAGTGGAAAAACAGGATTGCCCGTTACCTGTTGTATTAACTGTCTCAAATTTTTTCGCCAATCAGGTCCCTGATCACCACGCTGGCACAAACAGCACCAAATACAGCAGGCAGGTAAGAGATGGTGCCATATGCAGATTTTTTATAGTTCTTCCCGTCAGTAAGCATCAGGCTTTCCTTCCTGGGTTCTTCAGGTGAAAAAACAACTTTTAATCCCCGGCGGATATTATGATTACGTTTTAAAGTTTTGCGTACCTGCTGTGCAAAAGGGCAGTTGTAGGTTTTTGAAATATCCACCACCTGCAATTTTGTGGGATCCATTTTTGCCCCGGCACCCATACTGCTTACCATACGCAATTTTTGCTGGTAAGCCTGGCTGATAAAAGTGAGTTTGGGTGTAATACTGTCGATGGCATCAATAGTATAATCTGGTTTTTGCTGCAGCAGCCTGTCCACCATTTCGGGATTGATGAATGATGTAACCACGTTCAGCTGCAGTTCGGGATTGATGGCTTTTAAACGTTCGGCCATTATAGCTGCCTTGGGTTGCCCATGATTGGTGGCCAGTGCAGGCAGCTGGCGGTTGCGGTTGGTGGGGTCCACCACATCACCATCAATAATGGTCATTTTGCCAATGCCGCTGCGGGCAATAAACTCTGCTGCATAACTGCCCACGCCGCCCAGGCCCACCACCATCACATGGCTTTGTGCAAGGGTTTGTAAAGCTTCTTTACCCACTAATAATTCAGTACGGCCCAGCCATGTAAAATCTGTTGTCATAGTATAAAACAGCCGCATCCGCGGCACTTTCCAGGATGCAAACTAAAGTAATTTGTATCAATTTTTGCAGTGCCTCCTGCTATTTAGTTAAATGTTTGTTAGTTAGCCCCCGCTTAGTAAAGTAAACCCAACCAAACCGCTAGTTTTAGCATCCTCAGTTAAGAGCAACATAAAATACAATACACTATGACAAAATTATTATTGGCAGCCGCACTTTTTTTTAATACTGCAAACCCGGCCTGGGTAAATAATTTAACTGCAGCCAAAGAACAGGCAAAAAAAGAAAATAAACTTATACTGCTCAATTTTTCGGGCTCCGACTGGTGTATCCCCTGCATGCGCATGCACACTGAAGTGTTTAATACGGAAGCTTTTGAAAAATATGCTTCCGCAAACCTGGTCTGCATCAATGCCGATTTTCCCCGTAAAAGTAAAAACCAGCTTTCCAAAGAACAGCTGAAAATAAATAATGCACTGGCAGAACAATACAATACGAACGGCAACTTTCCATTCACCCTTTTGCTTGACAGCGATGGCAACAAACTGAAAGTATGGGATGGATTATATAAAGACGGCGTTGCCAGTTTTATTGAAGAGATCAAAGCCGCTGCTGCAAAATAGTACCCCTTATGATCCGTGCGTTTAAACAACATATGAAGCTGATGGGCAACCACTTTGAAATAACCGTGGTGGGCCAGGACGACATATGGGCAGATGCCATGATTGCTGCAGGGGTGGATGAAATTAAACGCATTGAAAAATTACTCACCACATTCAGTGACGACAGTGAGACCAGCCTCATTAACCGCAACGCCGGTTTACAGCCTGTTGCTGTAAGTGCTGAAGTGTTTAATATTATAGAACGCAGCATCCGCATATCTGATATTACACAGGGCGCTTTTGATATTACCTATGGCAGCATTGATAAACGGTTGTGGAATTTTGACCAGCACATGACATCATTGCCCCCTGCCCGCAAGGCATTGAAAATGGTGAGGCTGATCAATTATAAAAACATCATACTGGACAAAGCCGGCAGCACCGTTTTTTTAAAAGAAAAAGGCATGCGCATTGGCTTTGGCGGTATTGGCAAAGGCTATGCGGCAGAAAAAGCAAAGGAAGTAATGAAAAGCAGGGGTGTTACCAGCGGTATTGTAAATGCCTCGGGCGATCTGACCACCTGGGGAACGCAACCCGATGGCAGCCCGTGGACGGTGGGTATTGTACATCCTGATCAAAAGCAATATCCTTTCTCTTATCTCAACATCAGCGATATGGCAGTAGCCACATCGGGCAATTATGAAAAATTTGTGATGATCAAAGGCAAAAAATATTCGCATACCATCAACCCGCGTACCGGCCTGCCGGTTACAGGCATTAAAAGCGTTACTGTTTTTTCGCCCAATGCAGAAATATGCGATGCACTGGCCACACCTGTAACCATTATGGGCGTGCATACCGGGCTCAGCCTTATTAACCAGTTACAGCAGGTGGAATGCGTGATCATTGACGATAACAATAAGATCTATACATCAAAAAATATAAACTGTTCATAGTATGAAACTGAAAAAGAAAAACCTGTATATGGCCGCGGCCGGTGCCGGTATATTAAGCCTGGCCGGTGGTTGTACCGCTGTTAAACAATACCAGAAAAATAAACTGAACGATGCCGAAATGGAACTCAGCGGCCGCAAAGCAGAAAAGCCCGAAAATAATTTTATGAGTTACCGCGAAGGCGCCAGCGGGGCCAACGGTGGTAAAGTGGGCGGCGGCTGTGGCTGCAATTAATATTTTATACGCAGGAAAAGATACTACATGAAAAAAATCTGTTTAACCCTGGTGGGTATTTTTATTCTCTTTACTGCTGCATTTTCGCAGCGGGTTGAAAAAGATACCACCGGTTATAAAAGTGAAAAATTAAAACTGGAAGAGGTAAACCTGGTATTGGGTTATTATAACCAGGATGGTAACCATTCGGCAGTTACTGGAGGTATCGGCACGCAGAAGCTGAATGATTTCTCCAATGTGATTGACCTTAAGTTTGTGAAGTGGGATAATTTTACACATAATAAATATACACTGGGTGTGGAAGCCGGTGTTGACCACCATACTGCAGCTTCGCAGGCCTATATTTCTAAAACAGGTGCATCCAGCCCGCAGGGGACAAGAATTTATCCTTCTGTAAACTGGAAGGTGGAAAAAGCAAACAGGACCACCATTGGTTTTGGCCTGGGTTATTCAGGAGAATACAACTACCATTCTTACAACGCCAGTTTTACATTGGGTAAAACCTCAAAAAATAATAACAGGGAAATTAGTTTTAAAGCCCAGGCATTTATTGATAAGGTAACCATGATTGAACCTTCTGAACTGGCACCAAAAACAACCACTATCCGGGGTTTTTCCACCAGGTCGGGCGCCAGTGAAGATAATCACATACCCACCAGTCCAAGAAATACCCTTTCGGGTTCACTCACTGTATC
>Ga0209023_10000414_pt1 | contig 66607 bp, 72 predicted proteins | sample LakOneMetagenome_FD_187468 | JGI IMG/M metagenome (GOLD analysis project Ga0209023, IMG submission 187468) | Freshwater and sediment microbial communities from Lake Erie, Canada (SPAdes) (version 2) | ecosystem: Environmental > Aquatic > Freshwater > Lentic | place: Lake Erie, Canada...
GTGCATCGAGCTATGCCCCTCCACCGCCCTGCGGGCGGTCCCCCTCCCCATCTCTTCGAGATAGGGAGGAAATTTCTTTACTGAACGCGTTGGACCTTGAACTTGTCCTTGCCGAGCATCGCAATCACCGAATCCGGCCCGGCCAGATGTCCGGCGCCCACTGCGATCAGGATAGTCCCCGGCTTTTCGAGGCGTTTTTCGATCCAGACTTTCCAGTTGGCATTGCGATCGTGCAGCAGGGCCTGGGTCAGTTCGGGCGAGAGCTTCAGTTCGTCGTCGAAGCTGTCCGCGATGGCCTTGTCGTCGCCCTGACTCCAGGCGGAAACCATCGCATTATATTCCTTTTGAGGGTCCGATGCATCGTCGACCATGCTCGAAAGGAAAGTGCGCTGGGCAGATTCGGGAAGCTTGTCGAAAAAGCCGAGCTGCAGTTCGGTCGTCTCGAGGCCGGAGACCGGCTTTTTCGCCTTGGCAAAGCTGGCCTGCAACCGCTTTTCAACCCCGAATTCGGGGCTGACATTGAGTTCCTTCAGCATCCCGCTCGCGAGTGTCACCGCAACCGCCCAGCTTTCGAACTGATTGAGGACGGAGCCGGACATCCCGGCCTTGTCCATCAACGCCTGAAGCCCCGCTCGCTTGTCCGCCGGTACGCGATCGAGCACGGGCGGCAGATTGGGTGAGACTGCCAGTTTAAGAAAGGTCTTGGCGGTCTGGGCCTGATCCTGAAGATCGTTGACTTCGAGAACGAGCTCCTGCGCATCGCGCACGGCCTTGTTGATCGCCGGCGTGCGCCACTGGAGCGTTTCGGGCAGGACGTGGATCGTCCCGAACAAATAGATTGTCGTATCCGCATCGGACACTTTCCACAGCGCGGGATGCGCAGGCGGGGCTTTCGGCGGAGGGGAGGAGGCACTCGCACAGGCGGCGAGCAGGGACAGGGCGGGAAGCGCCCAACGCATCTTCTTCAACATGGCGCCCTTCAAGGCCAATTTTGGCGGCAAAGCAAGGCCGGATTGCTTGACCCGGGCCTGTCCATCGGCCAAAGGCCGCGCGCATGACGGAGGGCAAACCCTTAAGCTTCCAGGACCTGATCCTGACGCTCCATGACTATTGGGGGAAGCAGGGCTGTGTGATCCTCCAGCCCTATGACATGGAAATGGGGGCAGGGACCTTTCACACCGCCACGACCTTGCGTGCACTGGGCCCCAATCCCTGGAACGCGGCCTTCGTCCAGCCCTGCCGCCGCCCGACCGACGGGCGCTATGGCGAAAACCCCAACCGGCTGGGCGCCTATTACCAGTATCAGGTGATCCTCAAGCCTTCGCCGCCCGACCTGCAGGAGCTATATCTGGGGAGCCTGGCCGCGATCGGCATCGATCCGCTGCTCCACGATATCCGCTTTGTCGAGGATGACTGGGAAAGCCCGACATTGGGCGCCTGGGGGCTGGGCTGGGAAGTCTGGTGCGACGGCATGGAAGTGACGCAGTTCACCTATTTCCAGCAGATGGGCGGATTCGATTGCAAGCCGGTCGCGGGCGAGCTGACCTACGGGCTCGAACGACTGGCAATGTATATCCAGAACAAGGATTCGATTTTCGATCTCGCCTATAATGATGCGGGCGTCACCTATGGCGATGTCTTCCTCGACAATGAGCGCGAGATGAGCGCCTATCATTTCGAAGCGGCGGATACCGAAATGCTGTTCGACGCCTTCAGGAAGGCGACCGGGGAGTGCGAGAACTGCCTTGCGCAAAAACTCCCGATCCCCGCCTATGAACAGGCTATCAAGGCGAGCCACATCTTCAACATGCTCCAGGCGCGCGGCGTGATCTCGGTGCAGGAGCGGGCCAGTTACATGGGCCGGGTGCGCGATCTCGCCAAAGGAAGCTGCCAGGCCTGGATGGACAAGAACGGGTGGGCGGCGTGAGAGTATCTTTGGCCCGTCATTGCGAGCGAAGCGAAGCAATCCAGGCTGCGCGCCGTGGGGCTGGGTTGCTTCGCTTCGCTCGCAATGACGAAGCGGGTAAGAGCGCATGACCGACTTCCTGCTCGAACTGCGCTCCGAGGAAATCCCCGCGCGGATGCAGGACAAGGCGCGCGAAGATCTGGCGCGGCTGTTCTCGGAGGAGATTGCCAAGGCCGGGCTGAAGGCGACGGAGATCGTTACCTATGCAACGCCCCGGCGGCTTGCGCTGATCGCCAAGGGTTTGCCGCTGGCAACCGAAGCCACAGCCGAGGAACGCAAGGGCCCGCGCGCCGATGCGCCTGAGGCTGCGTTGCAAGGCTTTCTGCGGTCCACCGGATTGACGGCGGAGCAATTGGTCTCGCGCGAAGACGCGAAGGGCGCGAAGGTTTACTTTGCGGTGATCGAGAAGCCGGGCCGGGCGACGGCGGACGTGCTCGCCGAAGCGATCCCCGCGATCGTCCGGGCCTTTCCCTGGCCCAAGTCGATGCGCTGGGGCCGGGCTTCAGTCTCAACCGAAAGCCTGCGCTGGGTGCGGCCCCTGCAGGGGATCGTGGCGCTGCTGGGCGATCAGGTCGTTCCGTTCGAGATCGACGGCGTGGCGAGCGGTTCGGCGACGCTTGGGCATCGCTTCCACCATTCCGGCCCTGTCACGATTGGCAATGCGGGCGATTATGTGGCGAAGCTCAACGCCTGCCATGTACTGGTGGATCAGGAAGAGCGCCGCGCGATCATCCGTGCGGGGGGCGAGAAGGTGGCGGCCGAGGCAGGGCTGGTGCTGGTTCCCGACGAAGGTCTGGTGATCGAGAATGCGGGGCTCACCGAATGGCCGGTGCCGATGCTCGGCCGCTTCGATCCGGCGTTTCTGGCAGTGCCCGAGGAAGTCATCCAGCTCACCGCCCGGGTGAACCAGAAATATTTCATCTGCCGGGACAAGGCGGGCAAGCTCGCCAACGCGTTCGTCTGCACCGCGAACATCACCGCGAATGATGGCGGTGCGGCCATTGTGGCCGGCAATGAAAAGGTCCTGGCGGCGCGGCTTTCCGATGCGAAGTTCTTCTGGGAGCAGGACCTGAAGGTTCCGCTCGAGAAGCAGGCGGAAAAGCTGAAGGATATCGTCTTCCACGAGAAACTGGGGACCGTCGCCGACAAGGTCGAGCGCGTGGCGAAGCTGGCGCGCTGGCTGGTTGAGGAAGGTATCATTTCCGCCTCCTCATCTGTCAAACCCGCTTCCTCCTCTGTCATTCCCGCGAAAGCGGGAACCCAGGGGGATGCGGCACTGGGTTCCCGCTTTCGCGGGAATGACAATATTGAAGCCTTGGCCGACCAGGCCGAACGTGCCGCGCGGCTGGCCAAGGCCGATCTCGTCACAGGCATGGTCGGTGAATTCCCCGAGCTGCAAGGGATCATGGGCGGCTATTACGCCCGCGCGCAAGGCGAAAGCTACGCCGTCGCCGACGCCGTGCGCGATCATTACAAGCCGGTCGGGCAGGGCGACGACGTGCCCACCGCGCCAGTGACGGTGGCGGTGAGTTTGGCGGATAAGCTGGATACGATGGCTCGCTTCTTCGCCAAGGGTCTGACGCCAACGGGATCGAAGGATCCGTTCGCCCTGCGTCGCGCGGCTATCGGATTTCTTTCGTTGATTATCGACAATAACTTGCGTTGCGCCGTCCGCCACTTGCTGGTGGCGACGGGTGCTGCAACCAACTATGAGCCATTGGAAGCCTTCCTGATCGACCGCCTCAAAGTCCAGCAGCGTGAAGCCGGTGTCCGCCACGACCTCATCGACGCGGTCTTCGCCCTCGGCGGCGAGGACGATCTCGTCCGCTTGCTCGCGCGCGTGAAGGCGTTGCAGGCATTTGTCACGACCGGCGAAGGCACCAACCTTCTCGCCGGATACAAGCGCGCGGCGAATATTCTGAAGCAGGCCGATGCCGCATCCAGTACTCCTGCGGAAGCAGGAGCCCATGTCGAGGCTGGACTCCTGCTTCCGCAGGAGCACGAAGCTGTGGAGGCGGCACTCCTCACTGCCCTCGATGCCGCCGAGCCAAAGGCCGTCGCAGCAATCGAGGCCGAGGATTTCGAAGGCGCGATGGCGGCGCTCGCCTCGCTCCGCGCGCCGATAGACGCCTTTTTCGAGGGCGTGATGGTGAATGATCCAGACCCGCAAAAGCGGGCATTCAGGATGGGATTGCTGGCAAGGTTCCGCGATGCGGTGCACCGGGTGGCGGATTTTTCGAAAATTGAAGGGTAACAGGATACCAGAGACAAAGCTGATTCTGGCTAACCTTTACTGACCTTTGGACAGGGATGGACCGATGACCCAATATGTGTACCGCTTCGGCGGTGGCGTTTCGGATGGCGGTGCGGGCGACAAGAACCTGCTCGGCGGCAAGGGGGCGAACCTTGACGGCATGGCCTCGATCGGGCTGCCGGTCCCTCCCGGTTTCACGATCACGACTGCAATGTGCACCCGCTATTATGACGATGGCGAGGTCTTTCCGGAATCGCTCCGGGCCGAAGTTGCAAACGGCATTGCCCATATCGAAAAGGTGACCGGAAAGCGCTTTGGCGATGCTGCCGATCCCCTGCTCGTCTCGGTCCGTTCGGGCGCGCGGGTTTCGATGCCGGGAATGATGGATACGGTCCTCAATCTCGGCCTCAATGACGAAACGGTCGAAGGGCTGGCCGCCTCCTCGGGCGACGCGCGGTTCGCATGGGACAGCTATCGCCGCTTCATCCAGATGTACGCGGATGTCGTCCTCGAACTCGATCACGGATCTTTCGAGGAAGCGCTTGAGATCGCAAAGGAAGACAAGGGGTTCTATCTCGACACCGAACTCAGCGCCGAGGACCTGAAGGCGCTGGTCGGCGACTACAAGAAGCTTGTCGCCGAGCAATGGGGCAAGCCCTTCCCGCAGGACGTGCATGACCAGCTCTGGGGCGCGGTCGGCGCGGTGTTCGGCTCGTGGCAGTCCGAACGCGCCAAGGTCTATCGGCGGCTGAACAATATCCCCGGAGACTGGGGCACGGCGGTCAATGTCCAGGCGATGGTCTTCGGCAACATGGGTGAGACTTCGGCGACGGGCGTTGCCTTCACGCGCGATCCGGCGACGGGCGAGAACGCCTATTATGGCGAGTTCCTGATCAATGCACAGGGCGAGGACGTCGTCGCCGGCATCCGCACGCCGCAATATCTGACGCGCGCGGCCCGCGAACGTGCCAATGCCAAGCCGCTCTCGATGGAAGAGGCGATGCCTGAGGTTTACGCTCAGCTCGCCAACGTCTTCAACATCCTCGAGACGCACTATCGCGACATGCAGGATATCGAGTTCACCGTGGAGCGGGGCAAGCTCTGGATGCTCCAGACGCGCTCGGGCAAGCGGACGGCGAAAGCGGCGCTGAAGATTGCCGTCGACATGGCCGAACATGGGCTGATCACGCGGCATGAAGCCGTCGCGCGGGTCGATCCTTCGGCGCTCGATCAGTTGCTGCATCCCACACTCGATCCCACGGCCAAGCGCGACGTGCTGGCCAAGGGGCTTCCGGCCTCGCCGGGGGCGGCCTCGGGCATCGCCGTTTTCGACAGCGATACGGCCGAGAAGCGCGCTGAAATGGGCGAAGCGGTGATCCTCGTCCGGATGGAAACCTCGCCGGAGGATATTCACGGCATGCATGCGGCCAGGGGTATCCTCACCGCGCGTGGCGGAATGACCAGCCACGCAGCAGTCGTTGCGCGCGGGATGGGGCGGCCTTGCGTTTCGGGCGCGGGCAATGTCGCGATTGATGCCAAGGAGCGCATCTTCCGCGTCGGCGGGCGCGAGGTAAGGGAAGGGGATATCATCACGATCGACGGCGCTTCGGGTGAGGTCATGTTCGGCGAAGTGCCCACCGTCCAGCCCGAACTCTCGGGCGATTTTGCAGCACTCATGGTCTGGGCCGATGAAGCGCGCCGGATGAAGGTCCGCGCCAATGCCGAGACGCCCGCAGATTGCCGCATCGCGCGTGATTTCGGGGCCGAAGGCGTCGGGCTGTGCCGCACCGAGCATATGTTCTTCGATGCAGGCCGGATCACGTCGGTCCGCCAGATGATCCTCGCCGAGGATGAGGCGGGCAGGCGCGCGGCGCTTGCCAAGCTGCTTCCAGAGCAGCGGGCGGACTTCAAGGGCATATTCGAAGTGATGGCGGGTCTGCCGGTTACGATCCGGTTGCTCGATCCGCCGCTGCACGAATTCCTGCCGACCGAGGAACATGACTTTGCCGATGTCGCCGAAGCGGCAGGCGTGGGCATCGACATTCTCAAGCGGCGCGCGGCCGAACTGCACGAGTTCAACCCGATGCTCGGGCATCGGGGGTGCCGGCTGGGTGTCACCTATCCCGAGATATACGAGATGCAGGCCCGCGCGATCTTCGAGGCAGCGTGCGACCTGGCAGAATCACCCATTCCTGAAGTGATGGTCCCGCTTGTTGCCACGAAACGCGAACTCGAGCTGATGAAGGACGTGATCGACCGGACCGCTGAGGCCGTCTTCGCCGAACGTGGCAAGCGTATCACCTACCTTGTTGGAACAATGATCGAATTGCCGCGCGCGGCGCTGATGGCAGGCGAGATTGCCGAGGTCGGCGCCTTCTTCAGCTTCGGCACCAATGACCTGACCCAGACGACGCTCGGCGTATCCCGCGACGATGCCAGCCGCTTCCTCACCCAATATGTCGAAAAGGGCATCTACGCGCAGGACCCGTTCGTCAGCTTGGACATCGAGGGCGTCGGCCAGCTGGTCCAGCTTGCCGCTGAGCGTGGGCGGGCGACCCGTCCGGAGATCAAGCTCGGCATCTGCGGCGAACATGGCGGAGACCCCGCCTCGATCCATTTCTGTGAACGCGTCGGACTCGACTATGTTTCGGCCTCGCCCTACCGTGTGCCCATCGCGCGCCTGGCAGCAGCACAGGCGGCGCTTGGGAAGGGATAGCGATGAAGGCCTGGCACCGTTACGCAATTGCCGCGATCGCCGGACTGGCAATTGGCGCGGGCGGGGCCTGGCACAGGATTCAGGCAGGATTCAATGATGGGCGGCTCACCAATGGCGTGTGGTCGACGGCGCTGAATTATGGAACGAACAATACCGATAGCGTCACCCGCGCCTCGGTCGCCCTGCGCGGGATACTTGCCTTGCCGTCCACCGAAACGGTCTATTGGAACGCTGCGACGGACAGCGATGGCAAGCCGCTCGATGGCAGTTGCACCTATGCAATGACGGGCAGGGCGCTCGACGCGCGCTGGTGGAGCGTCACCTATTACGACCGGAAAGGGTATCTCGTCGCCAATCCGGCCAATGTCTGGTCGTTCAGTGGAGCCTCGATCACACCTGCCGAACAACAGGGCTGGCGGGTGACGATCGGCCCTGACAAGCCGGAGGGACACTGGCTGCCCAGCGCGAAAGGGCAGGGGTTCGAACTTACCCTGCGGATGTATAACCCCGGTGCCGGTTTTCGCGCTGCGCCCAAGGATGCTGTGCTGCCCGTCCTGAAGAAGGAGCGCTGCGCATGACTCGCTGGATCGTTCCCTTCCTTGTCTTCCTCGCAACCGCTGCGGGCGCCTGGCACGCGACGCTTGCGGTAACGACATTCGGACTGATGGAGGGGGCCGTGCGACGCCTGTCCGCGCGGGCGGGACTCAACACGATGTTCCATGGGCAGCTTGCCACGCCGGCCAACCAGCCGATTGTCCGGCCAAGCCCGGACCTTGCCTATTCGAGTTGCCCCTATGATCTTTCAAACGGGCCGCTGCTGATCAATTATGTGCCGGTCACCGGGCGCTATTCCTCGCTGAGCGTGTTCGACGCACGGACCGATGTTGTCTTTGTCCGCAATGACGTCCAGGCTGGCGGAAAGCCGTTCAGGATCGCCATTGCGCGCGATGGCCAGAAGGTTCCGGACGGCGTCGAGACGGTTCGTGTCGGCTATGATCGCGGGATTGCCCTGATCAGGCTGCTCCTTGCCGATCCGAAGGAAATTGCGCAGTTCGATTCCGTACGGCGGCAATCGAACTGCGCGACGATCAAGGGCTAGGCTCTAGATCTTCCCGTTGATGAAGGTGTCGCTGATCGAACAGGCGGCCGGCCCGAGGATCACGACGAACAGCACCGGCAGGATGAACAGGATCAGCGGCACCGTCATGATCGCGGGCAGGCGCGCGGCCTTTTCCTCCGCGCGCATCATGCGCTCATTCCGGAATTCGGCCGACAGCACGCGCAGGGCGGAGGCGAGCGGCGTACCATATTTCTCGGTCTGGATCATGGTTGTGACCACGCCGCGGACCGCGTCGAGCGGAACGCGGTTGGACAGATTCTCGAACGCCATGCGCCGCTCAGTCAGAAAGCCCAGTTCGATGGCCGTCAGCGCGAATTCGTCTCCCAGTTCAGGATAGGCCTTGCCCAGTTCGCGCGCCACACGGTGAAAGGCGGCATCGACTGTCAGACCCGCCTCGGCGCAGATAACCAGAAGGTCGAGTGCGTCGGGAAGGCCTTTGCGGATGGCATCCGAGCGCTTCGTAACCTTGTTCTGGACGAAGATGTCGGGGGCTTTGTAGCTGCCGATGAGCGCGCCCGAAATAAGGAAGAACTTCTTCGTTGCCGACCAGTCGGCTTTCCAGCCAAAAGCATAGACGGCAAGGGCAACACCGCCGCCGATCACGATCGGCAAGACCATGCGCGCGAAAATGACGGCAACTGCCGCATCCTTGGAACGGATGCCCGCCTGGACCAGTTTCGTCTGTGCGGCCTTGAGTTGTTCTTCCTGCAAGACTCGCAGCGAGGAAAGCAGCGACCGCATCCGGTCGGTGGTTTCGTTCTTCTGGGTAAGTTTGGCCCGGCGCTTGCCGCTCGAAACGATGATGCCGGCCTTGAGCTGCTCGCGCCGCTCGTTGAGCGCCTTCACGCGGCTCGCCATCGGATCGCGAACCGTCGTTGCCGTATAGAGCGCAAAGATGACGGCCAGAGTTGCCACTGCCGCCAATATTGTCGCCACCCAGAGGACGTCGACTCCCAGCAATGTTGGCCCACCCGTTTCCATCTTTTAGACTCTTTCCTTTGACCGAACCGTCAGATTTCGAAACTGATCATCTTGGACATGATGAATGCCCCGATGCTCATCCACACCATCCCGCCCAGACCCGCGACCATCAGTCGCTGATCCTCGAAGAAATGGAGCATGTAGGGCGGGTTCACATACATGATCATGCCAAACACCATGAACGGCAGCACGCCGATGATATAGGCGGACGCCTTCGATTCGGATGACATTGCCCGGATCTTGAGCTTCATCTGTCCGCGCTTGCGCAGCACATCTGAAAGATTCGAAAGCGTTTCGGCAAGGTTACCGCCCGTTTCGCGCTGGATCGCGAGCGTGATGCAGAAAAACTGGAATTCCGCCGTCCCGATGCGATCGGCAGCCTCCTCCAGCGCCATTTCCATCGTCTTGCCGATCTTGATGCGATCTGCGACGCCGCGGAACTCCATACCGACCGGATCGGGAACTTCGCTCGCGACAATCCCCAGCGTTTCGGAAATGGGCAGGCCCGAACGAAGGCCGCGCACCATGAGTTCGATCGCGTCGGGAAATTTGGAGTTGAAGTTGTTGATCCGCCTCTTGATCTGGCTCCCCACCACCATGTGCGGCAGAAGCAACCCGATAGCTGAACCCGCGAGCAGCCCCAGAAGGATCGGTGCGCCCTTGATCAGGGCCAAAATCGTTATGACGAGCATGATTCCGAGGCACGTCATGACATATTTTGCCAGCGTCCACTTTTTCCCGGTCTGGCTGAGCCGCTTCGCCAGAAGCGCAGGGTTCGGGATATATTTGCTCGCAATGCCATCGGCTCGAGATGCGCGGTTCGCCGTAATCTTGCGCATCTGGGATTCGACCGTGTACGAAGGCGCATCGCCATGTCGCGCCCTCACGACATCGAGACGACGCGACTGGGCCTTTGCAAGCGATGGGCCGGCAAAAGCCACGCCCAGCATGATCAGGCTCAAGATCGTCCCGGCGACTATCACGATCCACTGCATTGGTGATCCCATCCTAACCGGTCAAAAGGCCTGCAAATCAAGCGTCCAGATCGGCCTTGGCCTTTTTGGACGGAAGGAGCGACTTCAGGCTGACAATCTTGTCGGCGAGCGAGGTCGATTTCCCCGTCTTCGCACTGGCCGTTCCCGCAATCTCGTCGCTGCCGTCCGCGGTGAGCAGAAGCCGCGCACCAACGGCCTGGAGTTCCTGCCCGACTTTTGAAGTCTTGCCGACTTCCGCAACCGGCTTGCCGAGCTTTGCCGCCTGGCAAACGACCTTGACGTCCAGGGGGATAACGAAATCTACCTTGCGCTCGATGGAGGATTCGAAATCCTTCTTCGACAGTTCCGACGTCCCGCTCGGCCCGACGCGATTCAGCGCGACGAGTACGTTCGCATGGGGCGCGTTGGCCTTGAGCCACGACAGGATGCGGATTACGTCGCGCGCACCGACCAGCGTAAGTTCCGAGACGACAACCACCGACTGAATCTCGTTCATCAGGTGCGGATGCAGAACCAGCATGTTGCGCGGAAGATCGATGACGGTGCATTCGAACGCCGCGCGCATTTCTTCCTGAAGCTGATAGAAGGCCCCGCCATCGCTCAGCAGCGGCTGGTTCATGGGGGCCTCGGCGGACAGGATCGAAAGCTTGTCATTGGCACGCACCATGGCGCGTTCGATGAACAGGCCGTCAATGCGCCCGGGGTTTTCGATGGCGTCGGTCAGGCCGCGGCCCGGTTCAAGATCGAGCGACAATGCGCCGGTTCCGAAATGGACGTCGAGATCGAGCAGGGCCGTCGAACGCTTGTGGCCGTCGCTGAACAACCATGCGAGCGATGCGGCAATAGTCGAGGCGCCGACACCGCCACGAGCGCCAACAACCGCCGCTGTCATATGCGGGCGATCGGCCACCGGGTCGCTGTGCCTGGGGCCGTTGAGCACGGCCTGAGCATGCGCGAACGCTTCACGCAGCTGATCGGCACTGAAGGGCTTCAGCAGATAGTCCTGAATGCCGCTGGACACGAGATCGCGATAGAGCCGCACATCGTTGACCTCGCCCGCGGCAATCACCACGGTGCCAGGCTCGCAGACTTCGGCCAAGGCATTGATGTCGTTCAGCGGGTCGCCAGACTCGGAAAGGTCGACGAACAGGATGTTCGGGCTTGCCGAGACCGAAAGCGACTGGACCGCGTTGCGCAGCCCGCCCTTGTTGATCTTCTCGACGGGCCACCCCATCTCGACGCAGACCGGGCGGATTGTGTCGGCCGTGGCGTCGTCGCAGACATAGGCTGAAAATGGATCGCGGGTTGTCGCTCCGTGGCGACTGGGAGACCATGGCGCGTTCATTAGTTGCTCCTCGAACTCTCTTGTTTCAGCGTTCCGGCGCCCGTCGACGGACGGTCACGATAGGTCTTGATCGCCTTGGACGCGGTCGAGGCGTCGTTGGCGCCGGTGGCGCGCTGGCCGTAGACAAGGTCTTCCGGGTTTGCGACCATGGCGGCCAGGTTGGAATTGATGCTGCAGCCATAGTTGGACATGGCGTTCGAATTCAGGTCGTTGCCTGCCTTGTCGCTCCAGTCGGGGCAATTCGGCACATTGGCGGACGTGCGGCTGACGACGACCCGAACCTTGCCCGGAGCGATCTCGCCGCTTGTTACTGGGGCAGCCGCATCGATCAGCAGCCCGTAACGCGACGCGACATTGGCAACAGCTTCGCGGACTGCCCCATCGTTCCCGCCAGGCACGTCGACCGAGACGTGATCGCCATAGCCAAGCCTCAGCGATTCGAACCAACCGGCAACGCGGCTGACTTCGCCAGGGGCAAGACCATCATAGCCCGAATTGACGTCCAGCACATAGTTGGACTTGCTGACGACCGGCTGGTGAACCGATTCGACGCCCCGGTTTTCAGTGCCGCACGCGGCAAGCGCGACGCTCAGTCCAATCAGGGTTGCAAAGTGGGATGCACGCATGACTTTCATCTCCATGATTGGACTCAATTTCCGCTGAAGCCGGGGGCCGGCGCTGCCTGCGAAGTCTTTGCCCGCTGGTCGGACGAGGGCGTGGCGCTGGCGCCAACCGACGGGGCGACAATGGTCGCCGGCGGCGCCTCTGTCGGAACCGGACGCTTGTCACCCGAGGTGCCCGAATGAGACTGGCCGAGAAGCACGCGTTGGGCGTCTGTCGCAGCTTTGAAGCCATCGGTCGGAAGCGCGATCTGGTTGGCCGAAACCGGCTTCACGAGATAGGGCGTCACGATGATCACAAGCTCGGTTTCGCTCTTGCGATACCGCGTCGAACGAAACAGCGCCCCGAGAACCGGCACGTTGCCGAGGCCCGGCGCCCGGTCGATCGAATTGGTCTGTGAATTGCGCATCAGGCCGCCGATCATGAACGACTGGCCCGAGCCGAGCTCCACCGTCGTTTCGGCGCGGCGGGTGGTAATGCCAGGCACAGTAAAACCATTGAGCGTAATCGTGCCTTCGGTTGAAAGTTCGGAGACTTCCGGGCGCACGCGCATCGAGATGCGGCCATCGGCAAGAACGGTCGGGCTGAACGCCAGGCTCACGCCATATTGCTTGTATTCGATGGTCACCGAACCCAGCTGCTGCGAAATGGGGATCGGGAATTCGCCACCTGCAAGGAAGCTGGCGGTTTCGCCCGAAAGCGCGGTCAGGTTGGGCTGAGCCAGCGTCGTGACCAGGCCCTCGGTTTCGGCAAGGTCGATCGCTGAGGCCAGATCAAGACCGAGAAACTTGCCGGCAAGGCCGATGGAAGTCTTGCCAGCGCCCAGCCCAAGGTTCTTGAAGTCATAGACGGTCGAGCCGGGTGTCGTGGCGGTTGGCGGCGTGCTCGTGATTGTTCCGAAATTGCGCCCTTGCGCAACGCTGAACAGGAAACCACCGGTCGTATCATTGTTCAGCAGGTTGACGCCGAGTTCCTTGACAAGGCTGCGACTGACTTCGGCGATCTTGACCTGGAGGTTCACCTGCAACGGCGTTGCCGTGCGCAGGCGGCTGACGACCTTGGTGTCATCGCCGACGAAAGCCTGGACGAGCCGTTCGGCTTCCGCACTGTCCTCCGGCCCGGCAACCGTTCCGGTCAGCAGGACAAGGCCGTTCATTGGCGTGCTCTGGATCGCTGCCTCAGGCATGGCGAGCTTGAGCATCGTGTCGATCGAGTTGGTGTTGGTGCCTGCCCGGACGTTCGCTGAATAGACGACTGCGCCACCCTTTGAGGTTGCAAAGACGCTCGATTCGCCAGGCTTCTTGGCAAATACATAAATCTGCGTTGCGGAGCGCACCTGTACGTCCGCCACATCCTCGTTCGCCACAAAGACGTCGCTGATCGGAGCTGACAGGTTGATCAACTGGCCGCGTCCGACCGAAAGGTTGAGGTCGGTTGCGGGCTTCTGCGCGCGGGGCGCCCCGCTTGAAACCGTGACAGCCGGATAGGAATGGTTCTTTTTCGGCGCGGCGTCTGCGGAAATTCCGGTGACCAGCATGGCCGACCCTGCAACGATTGCCGCGGCGCGCAAGCCCGAGACGCTGGCGAAGAGCTGTGTCTTTTTCATGTTACTTGCCTCCGACCGGAACGACATCCGGCGTCTTGTTGCTCCCGCGGAGAACCTTCACCACTGGGCCGTATGATTGAGGATCGATCGAACCGCCGACGGGCGCGCTTGAAGCCGCACCCATGCCAACGGCCTGCCGCGGCACCGAGCGACGCTGGAACCGCGAGACATCGGCACCCGTCACGAACGTTGTATCCGTATCGACCGGGCGCGAAGCGACGGCCAGCAGCATGCTCTTTTCGGCCTTCGGGTCATTGCCTTCCGGAACCTTGACCTCACCTGCCGCAATGGCGCGTTCCAATTCGGCCGTATTGTCTGCGATTGAGCGCAGGGACAGCGACACCTGTCCGATTGTCTGCGCGACGGCGATCTTTTCAGAAATGCGAGGTGTGGCTTCCAGTGTCACGGTTGCGACAACCTTGACGAGTTTGTTGCCTTCATCGTCCTCGGGCACGGTCGACTGATCGACGGCAAGGACGCGAACATTGCGTACAAAGGTCTCCGACGTTTTGAGCGCCGGCCCGCCCCCATCGCCGCTGACCGTCTGGGTCAGGACAAGGTCGACGCGGTCTCCCGGGAAGACGAAGCCGGCGACGCCGCTCTGGGCGGAAACCGGCACGGTCACGGCGCGCATTCCCGGCCCGAGCGCTGCGGCCAGGAAGCCGCGATCGCCGGACTTGACGAGTGCGCCCTTGGTCAGCGGCTGCCCGGCTGTTACAGCCGCACGGACAACGGTGCCCTGCAGGCTGGCGGGATCTGCTTCACCCTTAAGGTAATAGGCGTTTTCGATCAGCTCGCTTGGCCAGGGCTGGTAGCGGAAGCTGTCGGCTTCGATGATTGTCCCGACCGGAAGCGAACGGGTCGCGACCAGGATCTGCGGCCCATCTTTCGCTGGCATGACTGAGGCCGACACTTGCGGCGCCGATGCCTGGCTGAACATGGTCTTCGCCATGAAGGCGGTGCCGCCCGCGATGATCAGTGCAACGACGAGCAGGACAATCTTTTTCGCATCCATGATGCCAAACCCCCGGTTTACAGGTAAAACCTAATCGCTGCCGTCTTCACCCAAATTGGTTAAGATTTCGTTCGTAGATAACCCAGAGTCCGGCCAACGAAATCGCGATGCCATAGGGCACTTCGAGCGGGGCTTCAGATTTCGAAATTTTATGGCGGACGAGCATCAGCAGCGTCAGGATTCCGCCGACGATCGACATGATGATGGACAGCCGCAACATGACGAGTCCGGGGAACCAGAGTGCAAGTCCGCCAAGCAGCTTGACGTCCCCGCCGCCCATTGCGCCCACAGCGAACAGACCAATGCCGATAGCAAGAACGATGGACGCGATTCCAAGCTGAAGGGCGATCTCAGGCCACCAGCCAAGCCCAGTTGCCCACCAGTAGAGCGGGGCGGCCAATGCAATGGTGGCCGTCAGCCAGTTGTCGATGCTGCGCCGTTGCCAATCGGTGACGGCGCCAACCAGCAGCAATATCGCCAGCAGGCCAAGGAGGATGATTTCTGGTGTTCCGATCGTCATAAGCCTGTGCCAATAGGGCCAACCACTTACGAAAAAGTAACCATAGGAATGTCCTCTCCGCTCAACATGCGTCGCGCCTATCCCGCGGGGGCCCGGCTGGATTTCGTGCCGGCGCGCGACGGCTGGCCGTTGCGCCGTTTCGATTGGCCGGCAGAGGAGCAGCCGCAGGGCTCGATCCTGTTCCAGGGCGGACGCGGCGATATCATCGAAAAATATCTCGAACTGTTTCATCACTGGCATGACCGGGGATGGAATGTGACTGCGTTCGATTGGCGCGGGCAGGGGGGATCGGGACGGCTGGCTCACGACCCGCATGTCGGGCATTGCGTCGATTTTGGCGTGTGGATCGATGACCTTGCGGCCTTTGCGTCCGACTGGACCGCGCAGTCGGCGGGGCCGCACATCATCATGGGGCACAGCATGGGCGGGCATCTGGTTTTGCGGGCGCTTGCCGAAAAGCGCATCGCGCCTGACGCTGCTGTCCTGATTGCACCAATGCTTGGCTTTGAAACCGGGCCGTTGCCGCTTCGGGTCGTCGCCTGGGCTGTCCGGCAACTTGCTCGCCTTTGGCCCGAGCGCGTGGCGTGGAAGGTCAATGAACGCCCGGCCCCGCGCAGTGCGTCGAGGCAGAAATTCCTCACGTCCGATATCGATCGCTACAGCGATGAACTGTGGTGGAAGCAGGAGAAGCCCGAACTGGAACTCGGACCGCCGAGCCTGAAATGGTTGGAGCAGGCCTATGGTTCGGCGGTGGCGCTGGAATCATCGGCAGGCGTTTTGAAAATCTCGATACCGGTGCTCATCCTTGGCACTTTGGGTGATGAGCTGGTCAGTCCTGCTGCCATTCCGCGCTTCGCCGCCCGGATTCCGAATTCCACACTCAAGATGTTCGATGCGAGCGTCGCCCACGAAATCTTGCGCGAGCGCGACGGGCCGCGCGATGAGGCCATCGCCTTGATCGATGCGCATTTGGACAAGATCAAGGCAAAGGCATGATGCATTACGATGTCGCAATCATTGGGGCCGGCATGGCTGGTGCAAGCCTTGCGGCCGAACTGGCCGCGGACATGTCGGTCCTTCTCCTCGAAGCCGAAAGCCAGCCGGGATATCATGCCACTGGCCGTTCCGCCGCCTTCTGGCATGAGACCTATGGCGGGCCCAATGTGCAGCCGCTATCCAAGGCTTCGCTGGCTTGGCTCTCGAACCCGCCTGCCGAACTGGGCGTTGAAACATTCCTTTCGCCACGCGGCGCCATTACGCTGTGCCGCGGCGGCGAGCGGGACAAGCTCGAAGCCTTTGCGGCATCCTTTGCGGCCAATGGCCTCAATTTCGAGCGGCTCGACCGGAAGGGCCTCGATCTTCATTGCCCGGGCCTGCTGCCTGACTGGACCGATGGACTGCGCGAACCCGATTGCGCCGATATTGACGTTGCGGGAGTTCACCAGGCCTATCTCCGCATCGCGGCGCGGCGTGGTGTCGCGTTGCGCTGCAATGCTTCCCTCTCTGCCGCACGCCGTGACGGCGAAAGCTGGTCGCTGGAAACGCGGAGCGGCTCGTTCACGGTCGGGATTCTTGTCAACGCCGCAGGTGCTTGGGTCGACGAGGTTGCGGCCTGTGCAGGTGTAAAGCCGATCGGCATTTCTCCGTTCCGCCGGACGATGGTGCAACTCCGTTTCGACCGGCCAATTCCCAGAACCCTGCCGCTTACAATCGATCTCAATGGCGAATTCTATTTCAAGTCCGATGGCGCCGATGGGGTCTGGCTGAGCCCGCATGACGAAATCCCGTCGCCGCCGACCGATGCCGCGCCAGAGGAGCTCGATGTGGCCATCGCGATCGACCGGCTCGAACATGTCGTTGACTGGCAGGTGCGCCAAGTGACGCACAAATGGGCGGGCTTACGCAGCTTCGCACCGGACAGGCTTCCGGTTTACGGCTTCGACGCCGATGTTCCCGGCTTTTTCTGGTTCGCGGGGCAGGGGGGCTTCGGAATCCAGACCGCCCCGGCAGCCGCAAAGATCGGAGCAGCCCTCATCACCGGCAATGGCGCCGATCCGATGGTTGCCCATATTGATGCGGAGCGCTACGCGCCCGCGCGCTTCACTTGAGGTTGACGATCTCTGCCGAGCCTGAATTCTGGACGTTCTCGATGCACTTCATCGCGCCGGCCTTTGAGGAATAACCTTCGCTCGCCGTTGCCAGGATGTTGCCATTGCCGTGACGCAAGCGCCAGCGATGTTCACCCTTTTTGTCCTTGTACACCTCGAACTTCATAGCCCCGACTCCTGACAATGGAGTCGCAAGTTATGCACCGCTTGTCCGCGCAATCAAGGCCGCATCGCTGGCAAGCCTGTCGGCCCGTTCATTGTCTTCATCGCCGGCATGGCCCTTCACCCACACCCAGTCGATCCGGTGTCTCGCCGTTGCTGCCAGAAGCTCCTGCCAAAGCTCGGCATTCTTCACCGGCTTCTTGTCGGAGGTGCGCCAGCCGTTGCGCTGCCATCCATGAATCCAGCGGGTGATCCCGTCCTTCACATAGACGCTGTCGGTCACCAGTGTGACGTGGCAGGCGCGGTTCAGCGCCTCAAGGCCGCGAATGGCCGCCGTCAGTTCCATCCGGTTGTTGGTCGTGTGAATTTCCCCGCCGGACAATTCCTTTTCCCGCGTACCCGCGCGGATCACGACTCCCCAGCCACCCGGGCCGGGATTGCCCTTGCAGGCGCCGTCCGTCACCACCTTTACGCGCGAAAGTTCGCTCATAGTGCGGCGTAATGCTCAAGCCGCCGCAAGAATGCGAGCGGATCCTTGCGCGTGACAAGGGCATCGGCCGGGGTGTTGAGCCAGTCCCACGCGCGCGTGAGGAGAAAGCGGAGGCAGGCTCCGCGGGCCAGTATCGGGAAGGCTGACCGTTCCTCCCTGCTCAGCCCGAACATGTCCTCATAGCCGGCAAGAAGTGCATCCCCGATGGCGGGATTGAAGCCAGTCCCGTCATTTTCGAAACTCCAGGCGGCATGGGTTACTGCAACGTCCCATGCCCTCACTTCGGTGCAGGCAAAGTAGAAATCGATCAGGGCGCTGACCTTGTTGCCGATCATCAGCACATTGTCGGGAAACAGGTCGGCATGAATCACGCTGTGCGGAAGATCGGCGGGCCAATGGCTGTTAAGGAAAGTGCACTCCTTGGCGACACGTTCCCTGAGTCCGATCTGGATGGCGTCCAGATCGTCTCCGCAACGTTCGGCAAGCGCGAACCATCCCTCCGGGCCAAGGCTGTTGGGCCTGCTCATCGGGAAACTGGCGGCCGCCTTGTGCACCTGGCCCAACGCCTGGCCCACGGCCCGGGCCTGTTCGGGGGTCGGATGCGAAACGGAAAGTCCCTCTGCAAATTCGATGAGGGCAATGAACTTGCCCTGCCAGTTGACCGTCGCGGCGCCGTCACGTGCATGCCGCGCGCGCGGCACGGGGCAGCCCTTGTCGGCCAGGTGATCGATCAGCGAGAGGAAGAAGGGCAGGTCTTCCGCGGCGACCCGCTTTTCATAGACTGTAAGGATGAAGCGGCCGCCCGTCGTGTCGACCAGGTAATTGCTGTTTTCGACGCCCTCGGCGATGCCCTTGGCGGACAGCAGTTCGCCAGCCCCGAAGGCGCACACCAGCTCCGACATGTCCTCGGCTGGAATATGGGTATAGACGGCCATTGCGTCAGGCGCAGTGCAGGCTTTGAGAGGCAAGATGTGCGATCATCAGGACCAGCCCCGTAAAGGACGGGCCTGCCTGACGCAATTCGCTTGATTGCAAGAGGCAAAGGCGCTTGTCTGTCACCATGCGTTTGTCAGTCACCCCCCGGCGAGTTCTGCTCCTGCTTGTCGCCGTGACGCTGTCGGTTGCGTTGGGGGTCTACCTCGAACGAAAGACCATCGCGCGGCGGTTCGCCGATGCCGAGCTGGCGGCGCGAAAGATCAATGCGCGCTATGAGATCAAGGCGATCGGCCCGAAAACGCAGCGACTCGAACATGTTATCCTTGGCGATCCGAAAAACCCCGACCTCACTGCGGACTGGGCCGAGATCGAACTTGGCGTCGGCCTGTCAGGCGTGGTGGTGCGTTCGGTAAGCGCAGGGGGCGTGCGCCTGCGCGGCCGGCTTGCCGATGGCAAGCTCAGCCTCGGCGCGCTCGACCGGTTGCTCCCGACGCCGAGCGGAGAACCCTTTGCTCTTCCCGACATCGATCTCGCGCTGAACGACGCCCGGCTGGCCCTTGAGACTGAATATGGAGCGGTCACTGTGCTGCTGGATGGCCGGGGCAATCTCGCCAGCGGTTTTTCAGGAAAACTGCTGGCCAGCGCCCCGCATGTGAAGACGGGTGGTCTGGAAATGATCGGGTTTGCTGGCCAATTGGCCGTCACAACCGATCACCGCCGCATTCAGTTTGCGGGGCCGGTCTCGGCAGAACGATTGGCGCTGGCGAAGAATGAGCTGGGTCGCGCGACGGTCCGATTGAAGGGCAGTTCCAGCGAGTCCTTCGCCAATGTGGAGGCGAGCTGGTGGATGAATGCGGTGGTGGAGAAGCTGCTCTACGGCACCGCGCGGCGCTTGCAGGGCGATGGGCGGTTCGGCCTTGATGGAGCCAGCCAGCGCCTGACGGCGAGTCTCGAGCTTCAAGGTGCGAGGCCCGCTCCCAAGGATCAGGCCAGATTGGCGGCCGCCATTCCCCACGCGACCGGCACGCCCGTCGAGCCATTGCTGCGACAGCTTCGTTTGGCGATTGCGGCGCTGGACAAGGGCAGCGTTGCGACGGCGCCGCTCGAATATCGTGCATCCGGCGGGCAACGCTCGCTGTTCGTCGGGCCGCCGACGATTATCACGGCGTCCGGCGCGAGGCTTCTGGGTAGCGGACGCGGCCTGGTGATGCCTCTCGACCGGGGGCAGTCGACGTTCGACGGCGAATTCGCCCTGTCCGGCGGCGGCTTTCCGGAGGGAACGGTCCGGTTCGCACTGGCCAGTGGCAACTGGACCGGGAGTGCGCGTTTCCGGCCCTATCGTGCGGGCAGTGCGCAGCTTGTGCTGGCACCGGTCGAGCTGCGTTACATTAGCGCCGGGTTGCGCGCGACCACGGTGGCGTCGCTAGATGGGCCTCTCGGTAATGGTCGCGTTTTGGGCTTCCGCGTGCCGATTTCGTTGCGGCCGGGGCGTGATCCGCTCGCGGGATGTTATGCACCCAGCTTCCGTTCGCTTGAGATCGCCGGGCTGAGGCTCGCGCCCGCAGCCATGAATGTCTGCGTCGCCAGGAAGGAGGCGCGGCTTGCCCCGGCGCGGCTTGCAGGCCGGCTGGGAGAGTCCGCCATCCAGCTTGCGGCGAACGGCGCGCGCATCGGTTTCTCGCATGGGGATTTCACCGTGAATGGGCTGGCCGTTCGGCTCGGCTCGCAGGACCGGCTGTCGTTGCTCGATGTGACCGAACTGACGGGCCGGTTTGGCTCGGGACGTGCAACGGGCCTGTTTTCGCAGGCGTCGGGCGAGATCGGGAATGTACCGCTGAAAATGTCCGACGGGCATGGCAATTGGCAGTTTGCCGGAGGCGTGCTGACACTGCACGGCGGGCTGCGCATTGCCGACGGCGTCGTGAAAGACCCTCGCTTCAATCCGCTTGTATCGGACGATTTCTCGTTGCGGCTGGCCGACAACAAGATCGTTGCGGGCGGCATTGCCCGTGAGCCGAAAACGCTGGCGCGCGTGGCGGACATTCGCATCAACCACGACCTTGGCCCCGGGACCGGTAGCGCGATCATCGATGTGGCGGACCTCACGTTCGGGCGGAAACTTCAGCCGGAAATGCTGACGACGACGACGCTGGGCGTGATCGCCAATGTCGTCGGCACGATCGCCGGGCGAGGCGAAATTCGCTGGGATCCCAAGGGCGTAACAAGCTCCGGCGCCTTCCGGACCGACAGCCTTGATATGGCGGCGGCGTTCGGCCCGGTGACCGGCCTCAAGGGAGAGATCGCCCTGTCCGATCTGCTCGGGATTGAAACCGGGCCGGGCCAGTTCGTTCGGGTCGCCTCGATCAACCCCGGCATTGCCGTGATCGACGGGGACATTCACTATCAGCTTCTGCCCGGGCTAAAGCTGGGGATCGAGGGCGGGCGCTGGCCCTTTGCCGGCGGCTGGCTGATCCTCGAGCCAACGGTCATCGATCTTTCCCAAGCGGCAGAGCGGCGGCTGACGTTCCGGGTCGAGGGGCTGGACGCGGGCCAGTTCATCAACCAGCTCCAGTTCGAGAATATCGATGCGACGGGCGTTTATGACGGCACGCTGCCGATGATTTTCGATGAGCATGGCGGGCGGATCGAAGGCGGGCGGCTTGTCGCCCGCAACGGCGGCACGCTGGCCTATGTCGGGGAAATCTCGAACCAGAATCTGGGGACGATGGGGCGGGTCGCCTTCGACGCGCTCAAATCGATCAAATATCACCGGCTGAGCATCGATCTTGACGGGCCGCTTGACGGCGATGTGGTGACCCGGGTCAGCTTTGCTGGCGTCAACCAGGCCCCGATCGAAGGCGTCCGGGCGAAATTCCCGATTCCGGTTCGCGTGACCGGCCTCACCAATTTCCCGTTCATCTTCAACGTGACGATCACTGCGCCGTTCCGCAAATTGTTCGACATGAGCCGGACGATCAGCGACCCGTCGCTCCTGATCGAGCGCCTCAACCCCGATCTGCAGCGGATCGGCCCTGCAAAAACCATTCAGCCGCCAGAAAGCGAGCCCATGCGATGAAGGGATTGATGTTGACGAAGGAGAGGCCCGAAGGTTACGCCGGGTTCATGAAACGCGCCGTACCCCTGCTGATTGTCGCAACTGCGGCGCTTTGCAGTGGATGCGTCCAGGTTCAGGCGCCCGACAAGCCGATCGAGATCAACCTCAACGTCAATATCAGGCAAGAGGTGGTTTACAGCCTGAAGCAGGATGCAAACGACCTCATCAAGGATAATCCGGAGCTGTTTCCGAAATGAACAAGAAGTTGACCATTATTGCGGGTCTGGCGGCAGCGACCCTTGTTGTCGCCGGCGCAGGCATCGCCATCGCCCAATCTGGCGGGCTTGTTTCGGCGGCGCTGGCCGACGGGACGGTTGGCGAGCAGGCGGACGGCTATCTTGGCATTCGCGGTTCGGTTTCGGCCGATGTTCGTGCGGAAGTCGATGCGCTCAACATCAAGCGCCGCGCTGCTTACACTCAGCGTGCCGCACAAAAGGGCGCGACCGTCAAGGAAGTCGCGGCAGCCGTCGGGTGTGAAACCCTCGCCTCGCGCGTGCCCACGGGTCGCGCCTATTTGCTGCCCGATGGCGTGTGGCGGGTGAAGGGTGCCGCCGCGATCTCGCTGCCCGCGTACTGCGCGGGCTAACTCAGGAATTCAGCCACAAACGCGTTTGCGGGTTTTCCCGCAATGATATCGGGGCGATCGAATTGCTCGATCTTCCCGGCGTTCAGGATCGCGACCTTGTCGGCCAGCGCGAAGGCTTCCTCGCGGTCGTGCGTCACGAAGATCGAGCTGATGCCAAGCCGGTCATGAATCTCGCGCAGGGCGCCGCGCAACTCCTTGCGGACCTTGGCATCGAGCGCACCGAACGGCTCGTCGAGCAGAAGGATGCTCGGGTTGCGCGCCAATGCCCGGACAAGGGCAACGCGCTGGCGCTGTCCGCCGGACAGTTGCGCGGGGTAGCGGTCTCCAAGGCCGGACAGCTGGACGAGGTCGAGCAGCTCGCGAACGCGCGCTTCGATCGCATCCTTGCCCGGGCGGTCGTGCCGGCTCATGACGTTGAGGCCGAAAGCGATGTTTTTGGCCACCGACATATGCCGGAACAGTGCATAGCTCTGGAAGACAAAGCCGATCCCGCGTTCCTGCACGGGAACTTCGGTCACGTCCTTCCCGCCGAAGCGGACGCTGCCCTCATCGGCAAATGCAAGGCCGGCAATGATCCGCAGGAGCGTCGTCTTGCCTGACCCCGAAGGGCCAAGCAGCGCCACGAACGCACCGTCGTCGATTGCCAGCGAAACGCCGTCGAGCGCACTATGCCCGTCGAAACGCTTCACGATTTTACGCACCTCGATTGTCATGTCGTCAGTGTCCTTGGGCTTTGAGATCGTCTCCGTGCCGCCATTCCAGAAGGCTCTTCAAGACCAGCGTGACCAGGGCGAGGGCCGCCAGGATCGACGCGACCGCAAAGGCAGCGACAAAATTATATTCGTTGTAGAGTACTTCCACGTGGAGCGGGATCGTGTTGGTTTCGCCGCGGATATGCCCCGAGACCACCGAGACCGCGCCGAACTCGCCCATTGCGCGTGCGTTGCACAGCAGCACGCCATAGAGCAGCGCCCAGCGTATGTCCGGCAGGGTGACGTGCCAGAAGGTCTGCCACCCGTTTGCCCCGAGTGACAGTGCGGCTTCTTCGGCCGCCCGGCCTTGTGCGATCATCAGCGGGATGATCTGGCGGGCGACAAAGGGGAAGGTCACGAAGATTGTCGCCAGCACGATGCCCGGCACGGCAAAGATGATTTCGATATCGTGTTCTTGCAGCCAGCTCCCGAACCAGCCCTGCGCACCGAAGATCAGGACGTAGATCAGGCCGGAGACCACGGGCGAGATCGAAAAGGGCAGTTCGATGAACGTGATGAGCCACGCCTTGCCGCGAAAATCATGCTTTGCGATTGCCCAGCCCGCAACGATGCCGAAGACAAGGTTGAGCGGCACCGCGATGGCCGCGACCCACAGGGTCAGCTTGATCGCCGAAACGGCGTCGGGTTCCTTCAGCGCATCAATATAGGCGGGCCAGCCCTCACGCAGAGCCTCGACGAACACTGCGGCCAGCGGCAGCAGCAGGACAAGCGCGATATAGCCGAGCGCGACTGCGAGCAGCAGGGTCTTGAGCCACCAGGGGGTTGCAAGGCTGGAGCGAGCGTTCACAGGCCGACCTTTCGCTCTGCGCGGTGCTGGAGCCGGTTGATTACGGCCAGCAATGCAAAGGAGATGACCAGCATCACCACGGCAATCGCAGAGGCCCCGGCATAATCATATTGTTCGAGGCTGGTCACGATCAGCAGCGGCGCAATCTCCGACACTTTGGGAATGTTGCCGGCGATGAAGATCACCGAACCATATTCCCCGACACAGCGCGCAAAGGCGAGCGCACAGCCGGTAACCAGCGACGGCGCGATTTCCGGGAAGATCACGCGCGAAAAAACCTGCCAGCGCGTGGCGCCGAGGCTTGCAGCAGCCTCCTCGAACCCGCGATCGAGATCGCCCAGAACAGGTTCGACCGCCCGGACGATGAAGGGCAGCCCGATGAAGATCAGCGCAACGACGATTCCCTGCGGCCGGTAAGCGATCTCGATGCCCAGCGGATCAAGCCAGGCGCCCACCCAGCCCGTATTGGCATATATGGCCGTCAGCGCGATCCCGGCGACCGCGGTCGGCAGTGCAAAGGGCAGGTCGATGGCAGCCGAGAGCAGCCGTCGTCCCGGAAAATCGAAACGCACCAGCACCCAGGCGACAAGCAGGCCGAATATCGCATTGATCAATGTGGCGATCGCCGCCGCGCCGAACGTTACGCGATAGGCGGCCAGCGCCCGGCCCGAAAACCCGACCTTCAGGAAGTGCTCCCACCCGTCGCCAAAGCTGCGGATGAAAACGGCAATCACCGGGATGATGACGATAAGGCTGACCCAGAACAGGGTCAGCCCCAAGGTTATCCCGAAGCCGGGAAGGGCGGATCGCTTCGTCATCCCGGTCAGAAGTCGAACTGGAGCCGGGTGGCAAAGGCATCGCCCTTCGCGGTGGTCCCGTTCACGGCGACCGGCGCCACCACCAGCGGCGAGTTGGTGCCCTTGAAGCGGATATAGTTGAACAGGATCTTGGTATTCGGATTGAGATACCAGTTCAGCGCGCCGGTCACGGTCGTTGCCTTGCGCTGGAGCGGGGACAGGTCGGCATCGCTCAGGTCGAGCTGGTCGTAGCGCACGGCCAGTTCGAAGGCCCCCCAATCACCGGTGGCGGGATTGAAATTGACGAAGGGCTTGAGCTTGTCGACCGCGCCGTTCTTCACCGCACGCGCTTCGCCGGTCAGGAACCAGCTTCCAAAGACATTGAAGCCGTCGAAGCTGACCGTCTTTGCCGCCCCGAAGCGGTTGATCGCGAGATGGCCATATTCGCCCTGAAGCGAAAACGGCCCGCGGATGAACAGCGCCTCGGCGCCGACATAGTTTGCGTCCTTGGCGCCGGTCGGAACGCCGCCTGCCGGATTGGTCCCCGCAATGGCCGCTGAAACGATGCGGCCATCATCCACCCTGACATTGGGGCGCTCGCTGACGGTCAGCGCATTGCCCGGGAAATTGGTCGTGTGATAGCCCGATACGCCCAGATGGACGACCTTGCCGGTATCGAGAATCGGATCCCAGGTGATGCGGCCATTGACGCCATAACTTTCATCGGGCGTCGTCGCGTTGCGGACGACGGCCTCACCCGATCCGAACAGGCCGAATGCTGCGTTGAGCTTGTCGCTCTGATAGGCAAAGCTCAGCCCCACGCGCCGTTCCGCGCCCACTGCGCCAAAGGCGTTGCTTCCCAGGCTACGTTCGAGGAATGTATTCGAAGGATCGGATGTGTTGGCTTCCAGCCCGTACGGGGCCTTGTGCTGGCCGACGGTCACCGACCATTTCGGGTTGAGCTGATAGGTAAGATAGGCATCGAGCAGATTGACCGAGTTTTTCACCAGCTCGGCCTCGATCCGCCATTTGAATCGCTTGAAGGCCGTGCCGTCAAAGCCGAAGCGGGCCCGGCGGATGTCGGTGCCGTTGCTATAGTCATAGCCGCCGGCGCGTTCATTATATCCGGCATAGTCGATCTGAAAAACGCCGCGTGGTTTGAAGGTGAAAGTGTCGTTCACATCTGCAAACGTCGGGACGACCCCGGGCTGGGCGGCCTTGGCCGATCGCACCTCGACGCGCTCGACGCGCGATTGCGTGTCCGCTGCCGCAGCTTCGAGCTGGGCGTTACGGGCTTCGAGCTGCTTGATCCGGGTTTCGAGCGCATTGAGCCGGTCGAGGACGGGATCGCCGGTCTTTACCGGCTCGGCCTGCGGTGGGGCACTGTCGTCGGTAACCAGCGTGTCGAGGCCGGACCCTTCGTCGGGCTGCTGCTCCTGCGCCATGGCTGGCGCTGCGATCAGGGCGAGCGCCGAGGCGCTCGCAAACAGGATTGTTTTCATGATTCGAACTCCCTTGATGCCGTGCGGCGCCTAGGCCGCCCGGCCATTATTTCTTTGCGTCTTCGAGAATCTGGTCGAACAGGGCGCCATCGTTGAAGAAAGTGGCCTGCGCCTTCGCCCACCCGCCGAAATTGCGGTCTATGGTGAAAAGCGGAATGTTTGGAAACTGTCCCTTGAACTTGGCTGCAGCTCCCGGATCGCGCGGGCGGTAATAATTGCGCCCGATTATGTCCTGCGCGGCAGGGGTATAGAGGAAGTTCAGATAGGCTTCGGCAACCTTGCGTGTGCCCTTGCGGTCGACGACCTTGTCGACGACAGCGACCGGCGGTTCGGCAAGGATCGAGACGGAGGGAATCACGATCTCGAACTGGCCCTTGCCCAGCTGGCGCTGCGCCAGGAAGGCCTCATTTTCCCATGAAATCAGGACATCGCCCTGTCCGCGCTGGACAAAGGTGGTTGTCGATCCACGCGCGCCGCTGTCGAGAATGGGGACATTGCGGAAGAGTTTGGTGAGAAACTCCTTGGCCTTGGCGCCCGACCCGTATGTTTTCTGAGCATAGCCCCATGCCGCGAGAAAGTTCCAGCGGGCGCCGCCGCTGGTCTTGGGGTTGGGCGTGATCACCGATACGCCGGGACGGATGAGATCGTTCCAGTCATGGATACCCTTGGGGTTTCCCTTGCGGACAAGCAGGACGATCGTCGAATAATAGGGCGCGCTCGCGCGGGGCAGGCGGCTCTGCCAATCCTTCGCGATCAGGCCGCGCGCGGCAATGGCGTCGATATCTCCGCCCACTGCGAGCGTGACCACGTCGGCGGGCAGGCCATCGATCACCGAACGTGCCTGCTTGCCCGAGCCGCCATGGCTCTGGCGGATGACGACATCCTGACCGGTCTTGGCCTTCCAGTCGCGCGCAAAGACCGTGTTGATCGCCGCATAAAGTTCGCGGGTCGGATCGTAGGATACATTCAGGATCTGCACAGGGGCAGCGGCCTGGAGAGTGGCAGTAACGCCTGGCAGCGCAAGCACTGCAAACGCAGCCATGGCGAGGAATTTCCGTCGCATGTCGAATCTCCGTAAATGATGGAATGGGGTGTGGGAATGGAAAGCAAAAGGAGATGCGTCCGGTCGACCGGTCTGCATCAGTTTCCTTGGGAGGGTGGAGAGAAGGGGCTTTTGCATATCCGGTAGACCGGTGATGCCTTGGCTATGCCTGGAACCGTCGCTTTTCGGTGATATCCACCTGGACGAGTTTCCCTTCGTGTACAGTAAGCTGGATTGCTCCAAACCGGATCCTCGCCAGCGACTGGCGGATGATTTCTATGGCGTCGCTATTGAGCGTGGTGCCCGTTCGCGCCACCGGATTGCCGTCGTCGATCGCCATCTTGGTCTCCTTCGTTCGATGCGTTCTTCGCTCACTTACGATTTAAACACCACTATATAAGTAGATATTTATCAAGATAGGTTTTCTTCACGCGCCTCAAGCTTTGCGGTTGGCACTGTCACCCTGGTTTGGTCCTCGATCTCAGGCGGCCGGATTGATCCCTGCGGTCTTCTGCGCGGGGCTTCGCTCTGCCCTTATCGCCGCCTCAATCTGCTTCGGTCGCACATTTCGACGTCGCTATCTTCAATTCGTTTCGTCCTGCCTTCACACAGGGCTAGGCCGCCATTGACCTTTCCGTTCCCCGGCGTTGAGCGTGGGCGATCTGGCCCAACCGATCGAAGCCCGCGAGCGAGAGGAGCCGGCCGAGCAAGGCAAGGCCGGCGGGCCAGTGCCCGATGCCCGAATCGGCGTTGATATGGCCAAGCGAACCGCTGTCGACAAAGATCGATCCCCAATCCCGCGCCATGCGTTTGGACTGGGCGATTGTTGCATAGCGATCATCGTGGCTGCCGGCCAAAATGCTTGGAAATGGCAGTTTTGCAATGGGTGCCGGAGAGAATTCACCGACGCTGAAGAGGCGTTCGGACTCGTCGCAATCGGGTGGTGCGATCAGCAATGCCCCGGCAACCGGCCAGCCGTCGGCACGTGCTCGCGTTGCCGCCCACCAGGCGACGGCATGGCAGCCAAGGCTGTGCGCGCAGATCACCACCGGAGGCTTGAGGGCCCGAATTGCCTCGTCCAGCCGAGAGACCCAATCATGCCGGTTGGGGCAGGCCCAATCGCCAAGATCGGCGCGCGAGGCGTTCCTCAACAGATGCTGCCACAGGGTCTGCCAATGCAGCGCGCCGGAATTGTTCAGTCCGGGAACAATCAGGAAATTCGGTGGACTGCCCGATGTCATTTCATGCGTCATGACACATTCCCCTCAAAAAAGCCGAAGGCCGAGTCGGCGATAGGTCGAAGGCTGTTCCTGCTCAATCGGGCTGGCAAGGCCGAAGGCGACGAAGCGAGTATGATTTGCGGTAAAAAACTAGTTATATAGTGGTATATAAAAACATACCGTCCGGCGCGCCGCCGCTTGCCAGCCCACCGGGTTGGTCCGTAGAAGCGCGACATGCAGGAGTTTTGACGTGAAGGAGGCGCCATTGCCGCCCAGACCGACCTTTTCCGATCTTGTGCGCTGCTTCGGGCGGATAGGCCTGATCAATTTTGGCGGCCCGGCGGGGCAGATTGCCCTGATGCACAAGGATCTGGTCGAGGACCGGCGCTGGATCGGGGAAGAGGATTATCTCCACGCGCTCAATTTCTGCAATCTCCTGCCGGGCCCGGAAGCGCAGCAACTGGCCACCTATATCGGCTGGCGATTGCACGGTGTGAAGGGCGGGCTTGCGGCCGGGCTGCTGTTTGTGGCCCCGGGTGCGCTGGTGATGCTCATGCTGTCGATCCTCTATGCCTATGCAGCGCGGCTGGACTGGTTTGCGGCGTTGTTCCTCGGGATCAAGGCTGCCGTCCTCGCGATCGTGGTGCAGGCGCTGATCAGGATCGCGGGCCGAACGCTGAATACGGTCTTCAAGCAGGCGCTTGCCGTGGCGGCCTTTGTCGGCCTGTTCCTGTTCAACCTGCCGTTCCCGCTGATCGTGCTCGGTGCGGGGGTGGTCGGGCTGGCGGTTTCGGCCCGGCGTCCGCTCTGGCTTGTGCCAGGTCAGCAGGCGGAGGTGCCGGATTTGGGAGCAAGGCCGCCGTGGCAGGCAACGCTGCGCACGATCGCCGGCTGGCTTCTGGTCTGGGGTGCGCCGCTGCTTGTCGTAGGGCTGACGCTCGGCCCCGATCATGTGCTGTGGAAGATCGGGATATTCTTCTCGCAACTGGCGGTCGTCACCTTTGGCGGCGCCTATGCCGTGCTGGCCTATATGGCGCAGGAAGCGGTGCAGTCGTTCGGCTGGCTCCGGCCGGGCGAAATGGCTGACGGGTTGGGCCTTGCCGAAACGACGCCGGGGCCGCTGATCATGGTCACGCAATTCGTCGGATTTCTTGCGGCGTTCCGCGCGCCTGAGCCCTTTACGCCGCTGATGGCCGGGCTGGCGGGCGCGGCGCTCACCACCTGGGTCACTTTTGCGCCCTGCTTCCTTTGGATCTTCGCCTGCGCGCCGTGGATCGACCGGCTGCGCCACGCCGTGCGTCTCAAGGGCGGGCTGGCGGCCGTCACGGCAACGGTCGTCGGCGTGATTGCGAATCTCAGCCTGTGGTTCGCGCTTCATGTCCTGTTCGCGCGGGTCGAAACGATCGAGACCGGTATCGCGCGGTTTTCGGTGCCGGTCTGGGGCAGCGTCGATATCCGGGCGGCGGGCCTCGCGATGCTCGCTTTCGCGATGCTGTTCGTCGCCAGATGGGGCGTATTGCGGACCCTTGGCCTGTGTGCCGGGGCGGGTTTGCTTGTCGGGATGCTGTAGCGCGGGGCAGCCGTTCGCCGCACCGCACAACGCGCCGGTTGACTTGAACGCCCCCGCTTCCTAAGGGGAGCGCGCCTTGGCGGGATTGCCCGTTTTCATGGCGGTTTTCCCTTGGCCAAGCGGACGAATCGACATGGCTGCGAATGATCCCGATCAAGCCCCCAACGGCGCAGAAGACCCGCGACTGGCATCGCTCGATGAACAGCTTCGCAAGGTCAGACAGGCCGAACAGGAGCGGACGGCGCCGCTGGCCAATCCGGCGGCACTGACGGGCAAGGGAGCGGGCCAGGGGCAGCGCGTCCTTTCCACGCTTTTGGGGGCGCCATTGGGCGCGGCGCTGATCGGCTGGGTGTTTGATCGCTATGCCGGTACGGCGCCTGCCGGGTTGTTGATCATGCTGTTCCTCGGGTTCGGCGCGGCCATCAGCCAGGTGATACGGATTTCAAAGGAGCGCGCCGAATAGGCGTGTTCCGAAAAATGGGAAGAACAGGGTAAGCGATGAGCGCTGCGGCCGAAGTCAAGATCGACCCGATGCACCAGTTCCAGATCGAATCGCTCGGCGGTTCGGTTCTCGATGGCACGCCATTTCATTTCACCAATTCCGCATTGTGGATGCTGATCGTGCTTGGCTCGATCCTCTTCTTCATGTGGGGCGGCATGAAGCGCGATCTCGTGCCCGGGCGCTGGCAGGCGGCGGTCGAAAGCGTCACCGGCTTCGTCTCCGGCATGGCACTGGCCAATATAGGCCCCGAAGGGCGCAAATATACGCCGTGGATCTTCACCGTTTTCATGTTCATCTTGTTTTCCAACCTCATGGGCATGATGCCTTTCGGTGTGATCGATGCCGCGCATCCCTTCACCGTCACCAGCCAGTTCACGATCACGGGCGTGCTGGCGATCATCAGTTTCTCGATCGTGCTCATTGTCGGCTTCTGGAAGCACGGGTTTCATTTCTTCTCGCTGTTCGTGCCGCACGGGACGCCGGGGCCGCTGCTGCCGCTGATCGTGCCCATCGAACTCATCTCGTTCATGGTTCGCCCGTTCAGCCTCGCGCTGCGACTGTTCGTGGCGATGATCGCGGGGCACATCCTCGTTGACGTGTTCGGCTATTTCATCGTCAACGGCATCAACTCGGGCACGGCGATGGGCTATGGCATTTCGCTTATCAGCTTCATCTTCATCGCCGGCGTTAACGCGCTCGAGCTTCTGGTCTGCGCGATTCAGGCCTATGTCTTTGCGTTGCTGACCTCGCTCTACATCAACGACGCGGTGCACCTGCACTAGAGTCTCACTTCAACCACCAACGGAATTTTCAAAGGAGTTAATCATGGATCTCGAAGCTGCAAAAGTGATTGGTGCCGGTCTGGCTGCCATCGGCGTCGGCGTTGCTGCCACCGGTGTGGGCAATGTCTTCGGCTCGTTCCTCCAGGGCGCGCTGCGCAACCCGGCTGCGGCCGACGGCCAGCAGGGCCGGTTGTTCATCGGCTTCGCGGCTGCCGAACTTCTGGGCCTGATCGCGTTCGCGGTCGCCATGATCATCCTGTACGCCGTTTAAGTTAAACCAGTTTGTTGTGCCCCTGCGAAAGCAGGGGTCCAGGCTGGGCTCCTGCTTTCGCAGGGGCACAAGAACCGGAACGGAACATAATGCCTCAGATCAATCAGCTCTTGCTTGTCTATCAGTCGCAGTGGTTCTGGCTACTGCTGGTACTGGCCGTCATCTATTTCGGGATCGCAAAGGGAATGCTCCCCAAGATCGAAAAGACCGTGGATGATCGCGACGCCAAGATCGCGGGCGATCTGGCGGCGGCAGAGCGTGCCCGGGCCGTTGCCCTTGAAACCGAGGAGCGGGCCAAGGCGGCCGAGGTCGAGGCGCGGACTGCCGCGCAGGCCGTTGCCGCCGAAGCCAAGGCCAAGGCAGCGAAGGATGCCGAGAATCGGCTGACCAAGGCCGATGCGGAAATCGCCGCCAAGGTTGCGGCAGCAGAGGCAAGCCTTGCCAAGGCGCGCACCAAGGCGCTCGAAAGTCTCGAGTCCGTTGCGGTGGACGCGGCGCAGGATATTGTCGCCAAGGTTTCGGGTGCGAAAGTCACTCCTGCGCAGGCGGCGAAAGCAGTGAAGGCGGTATTGGGCAATGCTTGATCTAGCGATGTTTGCAGCGGAAGCGGCCGGTGCCGTGGCCGAACATGCTGAGGAGCCGACGGCACTGCTGTTGACTCCGGGCGGCTGGGTTGCGGCCTCGATGCTCTTCGTCTTTGGCATCATGCTCTATGCGAAGGTGCCTTCCATCGTGGCGGCCGCACTCGACAAGAAGATCGCCGGGATCAAGGACCAGCTCGATGCGGCGGCCCGGCTGCGCATGGAGGCCGAATGCCTCAAGGGCGAATATGAAAAGAAGATCAAGAACGCCTCCAAGGAAGCTGCTGTCCTGAAAGCCGCCGCCGAGGAAGAGGCCAAGCTGATCGTCGCAAAGGCCAAGGAAGACGCAACCGCACTGATTGCGCGCCGGACCAAGTCGGCCGAGCAGAAAATCGCCGCGGCCGAACGGGCTGCCGTTGCGGATGTCCGTGCGAGAGCCGCCGAAGCGGCGACTGCGGCAGCCGCTCAATTGATCGCGGCCAATCATGACGCGAAGACGGACAAGGGGCTGGTCGACACCACGATCGCGCGCCTCAACTAGAATCTGAAAGTCAGGACGAGAGGATGTCAAAGATGAAATACGCGATTGCTTGTTCGGCTTTGTTGGCGAGCTTCACCGCTCCGGTTGCGGCGCAGACCGCGCAGGCGCCCGCTCCCGCAGCAGCAGCGGTCGGGGCATTCTCGGTCGATTCGCCGATCGAACAGCTCGTTGCCAACCCGGCCGCCAAGGCCGTTCTGGAAGCCGATTTCCCCGGGGTCACGACGCACCCGTCTTATGAGCAGTTCAAGGCCATGTCCTTGAAGCAGCTCGCGCCTTACTCGAACGGCATCATCACCGATGAAAAGCTCGCCAAGGCGAGCGCGGACCTCGCCGCCGTCAAATAAGTCCGGCGCTATTGCGCTGCGCGACCCTTGCAAAATAGGAAATTGCTTCCCACCCTGGCTGTGCGCTCTTTCTCAGCCTGAATAACCCGCGATTCGCTGTGATCGCGTTGCTCGATAACCGGGGCTTCTTGAAAGCCCGGAATCATGGCGAATGGACACTCTCAACTTAAGGATCCGTGATCGACCGGATCGATCAGCATTCCGTCCATATTGAGAGTGCCGCGCCTGAATGGTGATTCGTCATGGCGAGTGACGACGGGCGATGCAGATATTCGGCACGACGCTCTAGTCTCCCGTTCTGCGTGCCAGTAAGGCCACCCCATGTCCAAGCCCGACGCGCCGGATCGTTTCAACGAGGAGAAGCAGACCTACACGCTTCGCGGTGTGGATCAGCCGAACCTTGAGGCCGGCGTTGCAGCGATCCGCAATGTCCTGAAAACCCTGCCGCCGAAGCCCGGCGTCTACCGGATGCACGATGCGCGCGGCGATGTGCTCTATGTCGGCAAGGCGCGCGCGCTCAGGAACCGCGTCACCAACTACACGCAGGTCGAACGGCTTCCGAACCGCATCCGGCGGATGGTCGCGCAAACCCGTAGCATGACGATCGTCACGACCAACAGCGAGGCTGAGGCGCTGCTGCTCGAGGCGCAACTGATCAAGCGCTATCGCCCGGCTTACAATGTGTTGCTCCGCGACGACAAGAGCTTCCCGTTCATCCTGCTCCGCTCCGATCACGCCTTCCCGCGCCTCCAGAAGCATCGCGGCGCGCGCAAGGCCAAGGGCAATTATTATGGGCCGTTCGCCAGCGCAGGTTCGGTCAACACCACGATCAACGCGCTCCAGAAGCTGTTCCTGCTGCGCTCATGCACCGACAGCTTCTTCTCCAATCGGGATCGCCCGTGTCTGCTTTACCAGATCAAACGTTGCTCGGGACCGTGCGTCGGCCGAATCAGCGCCGAAGGTTATGGCGAACTCGCCGCCGACGCCAAGGCCTTCCTTGGCGGCAAGTCGACCGAAGTGCAGGCCAAGCTCGGCAGGGAAATGGAAAGCGCCGCCGAAGCGCTCGATTTCGAACGCGCCGCCGTCCTGCGTGACCGACTGAAAGCCCTGACATTCATCCAGGGCAGCCAGGCGATCAACGCAGCAGGCGTCGGCAATGCGGATATCTTCGCGCTCGCCACCAAGGCGGGACAGGTCGGCATCCAGGCCTTCTTTATCCGCGGCGGGCAGAACTGGGGGCACCGCGCCTTTTTCCCGACCCACACACAGGATCTGGCGGAGGAGGACGTGCTGACCAGCTTCCTTGCGCAATTCTATGAGGATGTGCCGCCGCCCCGGACGATCCTGCTCGACCGCGACCTGCCCGAAGCCGCACTGCTTGCCGAGGCACTGGTCGAGCGCGCGGGGGGCAAGGTCGAGATCGTCCGCCCGCAGCGCGGCGATCGTGTCCGCCTCGTCCAGCAGGCAACGCGCAACGCGGCCGAAGCGCTCGACCGGCGGCTGGCCGAAAGCACGACGCAGGGAAAACTCCTGCAGGAAGTTGCCGACCTGTTCGAACTCTCCGAGCCGCCGCAGCGGATCGAGATATACGATAACAGCCATATCCAGGGCACGAACGCGCTAGGTGCAATGGTCGTCGCCGGGCCCGAGGGTTTCCTGAAGGGACAGTATCGCAAGTTCAACATCAAGCGTGCCGAAACCGCGCCCGGGGACGATTTCGCGATGATGCGCGAAGTGATGGAGCGCCGCTTCGGCAGGGCATTGGAGGAAGACCCGGATCGCGAACGCGGCCACTGGCCCGACCTCGTCCTGATCGACGGCGGCAAGGGGCAGATGAGCGCCGTTAAGGGCGTGCTCGACGAACTCGGGGTAGAGGACGTGCCGCTGATCGGTGTGTCAAAGGGGCCGGACCGCAATGCCGGGCGTGAGACATTCCACTTCCCCGACGGGCGTGAGATCACGCTCCCGATCAACGCGCCCGTGCTCTTCTACCTCCAGCGCCTCCGTGACGAGGCGCACCGCTTCGCCATCGGCGCGCACCGGACGAAGCGCAGCAAGGCGATAACCGCCAGCCCCCTCGACGAAGTGCCGGGCATCGGGCCGGCGCGCAAGAAGGCACTGCTGATGCACTTCGGCACGGCGCGGGCGGTTCGGGATGCGTCGCTGGAGGACCTGGCAAGGGCACCGGGGGTTTCAGAGGCGGTTGCGCGGGTGGTCTATGATTTCTATCATGCGAGCGGGTGAGGCCTGATGCACATCTCCGCCTCCGCGATCATCTGCGCCGTCCGTCCTCACGGAGAAGCGGGGGCGGTTGTGCGGGCGATGACGGCGGAGCACGGGCTTGTTGCGGGCTATGTGCGCGGGGGGCGATCGCGGACGATGCGGCCCATTCTCCAGCCCTCCAACATCGTGCGCGCCGAATTCCGCGCGCGGGTGGAAACGCAACTGCCCGGCCTTGCCGTGGAGCTGGAGCATAGCCGCGGGCCGTTGATGGCCGAGCCGCTCGCCGCAGCCGCGCTCGACTGGGCGACCGCTCTGACAGCCTCGGTAGTTCCTGAAATGCATCCCTATCCGACGATCCATTCGGCGCTTGACGGGCTGTTGAGCGCGATCGAGGCGGCTCCCGCAGCGCGTGACTGGGCGGGGGCGCTGATCAGTTACGAGGCGCTGATTCTCTCCGCGCTTGGCTTCGGGCAGGGCGATGGTGGCCGGCCCGAGGCGTGGAACGATGTGCTCTCGGGCCTCAACCGCTCAGGCACGCGACTGGCGCGCTATCTGTTTGCCGACCGGCGCTCCGATGTACTTGCCGCGCGCGAGCGGCTGGTTGAGCGGTTGAAAAGGGCAGCGGCATAGGCCAAAGCCCCGCTGCCTTCCCAACGGAGTCGATGATGCGCGTTGCCCTCTTGCCCGGAGACGGGATTGGTCCCGAAGTGATTGCCGAAGCGCGCCGCGTGCTCGATGCGCTTGAGCTCGATATCGCCTATGAAGAGGCGTTGGTGGGCGGCGCTGCCTACAAGGCGTCGGGCCACCCGCTTCCGGCGGAAACGCTGGCGGTGGCGAAGCGCGCCGATGCGATCCTGTTCGGCGCGGTGGGCGATCCCGATTGCGACGCGCTCGAACGGCATTTGCGGCCCGAACAGGCGATCCTTGGCTTGCGCAAGGAACTCACGCTGTTCGCCAATCTCCGCCCGGCGAAGCTCTTTCCCGAGCTGGCGGACGCGTCGGCGCTGCGCCCCGAAGTCGCCGGGCAGATCGACATGGTCATCGTCCGCGAGCTCAATGGCGATGTCTATTTCGGCGAAAAGGGCATCCGCAAGACGGCCGACGGCAAGCGCGAAGGCTATGACATCATGTCCTATAATGAGGATGAGGTGCGCCGCATTGCCCGGGTCGGGTTCGAGACGGCACGGGCGCGACGCGGCAAGCTCTGTTCGGTCGACAAGGCCAATGTGCTGGAAACTTCGCAGCTCTGGCGCGATGTCGTAATCGAAACGGCAGCCGAGTTTCCCGATATCGCGCTCAGCCATATGTACGTGGACAATGCGGCGATGCAGCTTGTCCGCAATCCCGGCCAGTTCGATGTGATCGTAACCGGGAACCTGTTCGGGGACATTCTCTCGGACCAGGCGAGCATGTGCGTCGGCTCGATCGGGATGCTCCCCAGCGCTTCGCTCGATGCCAACCAGAAGGGGCTTTATGAACCGATCCACGGCTCGGCGCCCGATATTGCCGGTCAAGGCAAGGCCAACCCGCTGGCGACGATTCTCTCCGCCGCAATGATGCTGCGCTACTCGCTGGGGCAGGCTCAAGCCGCCGACCGGATCGAGGCGGCTGCGGCGTCGGCGCTCTCCAGCGGGGCCCGCACGCCCGACCTGGGGGGCAACATGACGACGCGGCAAATGGGCGATGCCGTCCTTGCCGCATTGACCTGAAGCCTTCTCCATCCGAAAAGCCCAGCACATGAAACGCACCACCGGCCAGAATCGATCGATCACCAGAAAATGGCGCCCCGCGACGCAGGCGATACGCGGCGGCACCTGGCGTTCGGAACAGGGCGAGACGTCCGAAGCGATCTTCCTCTCCTCAGGCTATTGTTATGACGATGCCGAAACCGTCGCGGCGCGCTTTGCCGGCGAACAGGTGGGGATGACCTATTCGCGGCTCCAGAACCCGACGGTCCAGATGCTCGAGGAACGCATCGCGCTGATGGAAGGCGCCGAGGCGTGCCGGGTGCAGGCGACGGGGATGGCCGCGATGACGACGGCCTTGCTCTGCCAGTTGAAGACCGGCGATCATGTTGTGGCCGCGCGCGCCGCGTTCGGATCGTGCCGCTGGCTGACCGACACGCTGCTCCCCAAGTTCGGGATCGAAACGACAACGATCGACGCGCGCGACAATGACGCGTGGAAGGCGGCAATCCGCCCGAACACAAAGGTGTTCTTCTTTGAAACGCCCGCCAACCCGACGATGGACATTGTCGATCTGGCTTTTGTCTGCGGGCTGGCGCGCGAGAACGGGATCACCAGTGTGGTGGATAATGCCTTTGCCACCTCTGCGCTCCAGCGCCCGCTTGAATTCGGGGCGGATGTGGTGGCCTATTCCGCGACCAAGCTGATGGACGGGCAGGGGCGGGTGCTCGCCGGCGCCGTTTGCGGGAGCCAGGACTTTATCGATAATGTGTTGCTGCCCTTCCAGCGCAATACCGGGCCGAACCTTTCACCCTTCAATGCCTGGGTGATCCTGAAGGCGCTCGAAACGCTGGACCTGCGCGCGCAGCGGCAATCCGAGAATGCGATGATTGTCGGCAAGTTCCTCGACAGCCGGGTGCCCAAGATGCTTCACCCGGGCCTGCCGAGCCACCCGCAGCACAATCTGGCGATGCGCCAGATGTCCGCCTGTGGTCCGATCTTCTCCTTCATCCTCGATGGCGGGCGCAAGCAGGCAATGGCCTTGCTGAACGCGATCGAGTTGATCGACATTTCGAACAATATCGGCGACAGTCGCAGCCTGATGACTCACCCGTCTTCCACTACGCACAGCGGCCTGACCGAAGAGGTGCGCGCCGATATGGGCATCGTGGAAGGCATGCTCCGGATCAATATCGGGCTCGAAGACCCGGCGGACCTGATCGACGATCTCGATCAGGCGCTCAAGACGGTGGGGCTGTGAAGTCTCTCTTCCCTTATGCCGAGGAAACGCGCGGCTTCATCGTTCGCGTATCGGTCAGCTTCCTGCCTGAACAGTCGGAAGTGGCGAAGGGGCGCTGGTTCTGGGCCTATCATATCCGGATCGAGAATGAGGGGCTGATGGCCGCGCAGCTTCTCACCCGCCACTGGGACATTCGCGATGCCAATGGTGTCCACCATCTTGTCGACGGCGAAGGCGTGGTGGGCGAACAGCCGGTGATCAAGCCGGGCGGCGCCTATGACTATGTCTCGGGTTGCCCGCTGACGACGCCGAGCGGGTCGATGCAGGGCAGTTACCAGATGCTTGGCGAAGACGGCTCGCGCTTCGATATAGCGATCCCCAAATTCTCGCTGACCACGCCGGTGACGGCCGGATGAAGCGGACGCATTTGCCCCTCAATGGATTGCGCGTTCTCGACGCGGCGGCGCGGCATTTGTCCTTCACCCGCGCGGCGGATGAGCTTGCCGTGACGCCGGCCGCCGTCGGCCAGCAGATCCGCGCGCTCGAGGATGTGCTGGGCGTCGTTCTCTTCCGGCGGACGCCCAAGGGGCTGGAACTGACCCCCGAGGCCGAAGGCGGGCTCGATGCGCTGCGTGCGGGTTTCCTCCAGTTTGAGGAAGCGGTGCGGGCGATGCAATCGCAGCAATCGTCCAAATCGCTGACGATCGCTGCGCCCAGGGATTTTACGGCCAAATGGCTCGCCCCCCGGCTTGCCGCCTATGGCCGGAGCGATCCCGAGCTGCGCTTCGCGCTGGTCTCGGCGGACGAGACGCTCGATTTCACCGAAGCCAATCTCGATCTCGCGATCCGCTATGGAAAGAATGGTGGAGAGCATGAAAGCGTCCGCCTTGCCGAAGGGGCAATGGTTATGATCGAAGCGCCCGAAGGCGGCGGCGACACGATGATCGCCTGGCCGGGCTGCGAAGGGCTGGAAGGTGCGGCATCGCTCCGCGTCGCCGATGCCGGGCTGGCGATCGAGGCGGCCGCGAACGGCTTCGGCCGGGCTTGCGTGCCGCATCTGCTGGTTGAGGCAGACCTCGCCGCAGGCCGCGTGCGCGCGCAGGACAATGCCAAGCCGTCGGACAATGCCTATTGGCTCGTCGCGCCCTTGCCCCAATGGCGGCAGAAGAAGGTCAAGGCGCTGGTCGAGGCGTTGACTGGGTAGGGGCGAAGGTTCAAAACCTTATCATCACCGCCTCGGCCAACCGGGGCGAGATCGAGTGGACCAGCTTCAGCAGCTTGACCTGCCCGACATTGGCCTCGATCCGGTCCTTCTCGATCGCGCGGACGATTTCGCGGGCGCAGGCTTCGGCGCTCATCTTCTTGCCCGGGCGGCCTTGGGTCAGTGCGGTCTCAACGACCGGGGGAAGCGCTTCGATCACGCGCACGTTCGTCTCGCGCAACTGGTGGCGGATCGCCTTGGTGAAACTCCTGAGGCCCGCCTTGGTGCCGCAATAGACCGGGCCGCCCGCGCGAGGCGCAATGGCGAGCCCCGATGTCACATTGACGAGCGCCGCGGCGGGGCGGCTCTTCAATTGCGGGACGAGAAGTGCCGCCAGGTGGATCGGCGCGTTGAGGTTGAGGAAGATCGTCCGGTCCACCGCGTCGAGGTCGATCGGCTGCGACAGGTCATAATCGACGCCGGCCCCTGCATTGTTGATCACAATGTCGAGCGGGCGGGCCTTTACCTGGTCAAACAGCGCGCTCACCCCTGCTTCCAATGAAAGATCCGTCTCGATCGCCTCGAAGCCTTCGGCCCTTGCCGACTCGAGAAGCGCGGCGCGGCGGCCGCAGACGATCACGCTCGCGCCCTTTTGCTTGAGCAGGCGGGCCAGCGCGAGGCCGATGCCGTCGGTCCCGCCCGTTACCAGCGCCAGTTTTCCTGCGATCTGCATCTCCGTCCTCCGCTCGTTTCAGACGACCTTATCGCGCGTCGTGCGTGGCTTGCCAAGGCACCGGATATGATATAAATATGATATCATAATTTGGAGGCGGAAATGACTGACACCACCAACACCGGGACTTTGAATTCAAGCAGCGAACGCCGCGCCGGGACGTTCAACGGTTATCTCATGCTGCTCATTGCGGTCGGCCTGCTTGGAGCCATCGCGCATTCTTTTTTCTGGATCAATTCCAGCGACGGTTCGATCTGGAGCGTGTTGTCTCTGATCGGGCGGACGACTGGCTTCGTCCTTGTCGCGAAGGGCTTTTTTATGCTCCAGCCAAACCAGGCGGCTGTCGTGACCCTGTTCGGCGCCTATCGCGGGACGGACCGTTCGGAAGGGCTGCGCTGGGTCTGGCCGTGGATGGGCAAGACCAAGATGCCGGTCCGTTCGAACAACGTCATTTCGGACAAGATCAAGGTCAACGATCTGCGCGGCAATCCGATCGAGATCGCGGCGCAGGTCGTCTGGCGCGTGACCGACACGGCGCAGGCGCTGTTCGATGTCGAGGATTACAAGGCCTTTGTCATGGCCCAGATCGAGGCGGCGGTGCGCGCGATTGGCTCGCGCTACCCCTATGACGATATCGAGCATCAGGAAGTGACGCTGCGCGGCAATCATGACCAGATCGGCGGGGAACTGCGCACCGAACTGATTGCGCGGCTTAAGGTTGCGGGAATCACGGTCGACGAATGCGGGCTGACCCATCTGGCCTATGCGCCCGAGATCGCCGGCGCGATGCTTCGCCGCCAGCAGGCCGAAGCTGTGATCAGCGCGCGCCGCAAGCTGGTCGAAGGAGCGGTCGGAATGGTCGAAATGGCGTTGACAATGCTGTCCGAAAAGAAGGTCGTCGAGCTTGATGACGAGCGCAAGGCGGCGATGGTTTCAAACCTGATGGTCGTGCTGTGCGGCGAACGCGATACCCAGCCGGTGGTGAATGCCGGCTCGCTCTACCAATAGGGCGGCAAGTGTCGGGTGCATCCAGAAAAGCGTTTCCGCTGCGCCTCGATCCCGCGCTTCATGCGGCGATCGAGCGTGCGGCGGCGGCCGATTTCAGGAGTGTCAATGCCCAGGTCGAAGTGCTGCTGCGCGAGGCGCTCGTCCGGCGCGGCGTGAAGGTGGCGGTGAGCGAAACACCGAAGCGCGGGCGGCCGCCAACTAATGGATGAAAGAGCAGGCGCCGGTGTAAAATACGTCCAATACAGGGCGGGATTCCCGGGTTAGCCTCAGGCCCTCAACAAGTTTTGGGGGCTTGTCATGAAACACGCAGCTTTGGCCGCGGCAATCCTGTTCTCATTGGCTGCAACGCCAGCCCATGCCGAGGATCGCCGGGTGACGATCATCAACGAAACTGGCCACACGATCGTCCATTTCTATGCCTCGAACGTCGAGCGGGGCAGCTGGGAAGAAGACATATTGGGCCAGCAGGTGCTGAAGCCCGGGCAATCGGTGCGGGTCAATGTCGATGACGGGTCCGGCCACTGCAAGTTCGATTTCCGCGCCGATTTCGAGGATGGGGACAAGCTGGTCCGCAATGGCATCAATGTGTGCGAGGTCAGCACCTACCGCTACACCGAATAGGCGTCGAAGGGGCTATTCGTCACCATAGATGGCCACGCGCCGGGTGCCGCTCGCGTCTGCCATTCCGCGATACATGCCGGGCGTATTGAAGGCCCAGCCGGAGCTGCCGCGCGCCGGAGCGATGATCACGCCGCCCTTGCCGCCAAGCGAAGTCAGCTCGGCGATCAGGGCATTGGCCGCCGCCTGCATCTCCTCACCGCACAGGCGCGCCCTTGCGGCAATCTCGTGCGCCACCCCGAGCCGGATGAAATATTCGCCCGCGCCCGTGCAGGATATCGCGCCGGCGCGATCATCGGCATAGGTGCCGGCCCCGATCAGCGGCGAATCGCCGACACGACCCCATTTCTTGCCGGTCAGACCGCCGGTCGACGTGGCAGCGGCGACATGACCAAGGCTGTCGCGCGCGACGGCGCCGACCGTACCGTATTTCATACCGACATCGAAGGGCGCGGCGGGATTGGCAAGAATCTCATCGAGCTGCCTCCTCCGCTCAGCCGTTTCGAACCAGCCGGGCTCGGCCGCCTCGATGCCGTGCGCGCGGGCAAAGGCATCCGCACCCGATCCGGCGAGGAAGACATGGGGGCTTTGCTCCATCACCGCGCGCGCGAGCGTGATCGGGTTGCGTGTCGACCGCACTCCGGCAACTGCGCCTGCCATGCGATTGCGGCCGTCCATGATCGCCGCATCGCATTCAACCCTGCCCTCCGCCGTAAAGACGGAGCCGCGCCCGGCGTTGAATTGCGGATCGTCTTCCAGAACGCGCACCGCGGCCTCGACGGCATCGAGCGCGGCGCCACCAGCCTTCAGGATCGCCGCTCCGGCTTCCAGTGCAGCAGAAAGACCGGCGCGGGCGGCTCTATCCTGCTCGACGGCGAGCATCGAACGGTCCATGGACCCCGCACCGCCATGTGTGGCGATCGACCAGCCCTCGGCCTTCGACCCGGTCAAAACCGCATCGCCAACGTCATGCCTGCACCCTTGCTGTCGCCCCAGGGCACGATCATGGCCGTCCGGCCCGGCCGGTCGCGCGTGATCAGGAAGCCGGATGCGCTGCCGACGGCTGCACCTGCGACAACGTCATACCAGTGATGCTTGTCGGCCTGGACCCGGGCGAATGCGACAAAGCTTGCAACCGCAAGGGCAGGAATGCCGACCGATTGGCCCTGCCGGTTGAACAGGCTGGCGGCTGCGGCAAAGGACATGCTGGCATGGCCGGAGGGAAAGCTTTTCCGGTCGCTGCCGTCGGGGCGCAGTTCGGGAAACGCCTCTTTCAGGCCGAATGTCACCAGCTGGGCCGCTGCAATAGAACCGCCGGCCTGCAGCGCCCCGTTGGAATCGTTCTTGATCAGGGGCGTGCCGACAGCAATCGCTGCAAGGCCATAGGCGCCGATATCGCTCAGCGTCGCGAAGGTCTTTTCATTTTTGGCAAAGGCCGGGCCGGGAATAGCAATGGCAAACAGGGCGACGATCATCGTGATTTTGGAGATCAGGCGGTTCATCATGGCTGTCCTCCTCCGGCTGCGGGCCTCGCTGAAGGGGTGACATACCATTGCCACATGTGCAAGACGCGCGGGCCATGATCGAATATCGCCCCGCCACGCCAGAGGATGCCACAGCACTTTCGGAGCTGGGTCGCACCAGCTTCATCGATGCTTTCGGGCACCTCTATAGCGCAGACAACCTGAACCGCTTTCTCGAGCAGGCCTATTCGCAGTCGGCGGTCGAAGCCGAATTGGCAAACTCCGCGCGATTGTTCCGCATCGCCGAGCGGGACGGGCGGATGGTCGGTTTCTGCAAGATCGGGTTCGATGTCACGCTCGACCATGACAGCCGGGGGCGGCAGGTCATGGAACTCAAGCAGCTTTACCTGCGCGGGTCCGAGACGGGCAGCGGAATGGGGGCGACGCTCATAGCATGGGCGCTGGACGAGGCCCGGGCGCGTGGGTTCGATGACATCATCCTGAGCGTCTGGAGCCAGAATCACGGCGCCCAGCGCTTTTACGCGCGATATGGCTTCGAAAAGATCGGCGATACGATCTTCATGGTCGGCGATCACCGCGATGAGGAACATCTGATGGGATTGCGGCTGCGCTAGCGCCGGGCCTATAAGCCACAGCATGTCTTCGATACGCCCCTGGCGCGATATTGCGCGCCGCAAATCCCGCCAGATCATGGTCGGCAATGTTCCCGTTGGCGGCGATGCGCCAATCAGCGTCCAGACCATGACCAATACGCTGACGTCCGACGCCAGGGCAACGATCGACCAGATCCGCCGCTGCGAGGATGCTGGAGTCGATATCATCCGCGTCTCGTGCCCGGATGTGGAGTCGACGGCGGCGCTCAAACAGATCGTCCGGGCGGCCCGCGTACCGATCGTTGCGGACATCCATTTTCACTACAAGCGTGCGCTCGAAGCAGCAGATGCGGGCGCGGCATGCCTCAGGATCAATCCCGGCAATATCGGTTCGGCCGAGCGGGTGAAGGAAGTGGTGAATGCGGCCAAGGCCAATGGCTGTTCAATCCGCATCGGCGTCAATGGCGGGTCGCTCGAAAAGGATTTGCTCGAAAAATATGGCGAGCCTTGCCCAGAGGCTTTGGTCGAAAGTGCGCTCGATCATATCAAGCTGCTCGAGGATCATGATTTCCGCGAATACAAGGTCGCGGTGAAGGCGAGCGATCATTTCCTTGCGGTTGCGGCCTATCAGCAACTCGCCGACATCGTCGATTGCCCGCTCCATCTGGGCATCACCGAAGCCGGCGGCCAGCGTGGCGGGACGGTGAAAAGCGCGATCGGCATCGGAGCGCTCCTCTGGGCGGGAATCGGCGATACGATCCGCGTCTCGCTTTCGGCCGAGCCCGAAGAAGAAGTCCGGGTCGGCTATGAAATCCTGAAATCGCTTGGCATCCGCACGCGCGGCGTCCGCATCGTTTCCTGCCCCTCCTGCGCGCGGCAGGGGTTCGATGTGATCCGCACCGTCCAGAAGCTCGAGGAACGCCTCCAGCATATCCATACGCCCCTATCGCTCTCGGTCCTTGGCTGCGTCGTCAACGGCCCCGGCGAAGCGCGCGAAACCGATATCGGCCTGACCGGCGGCGGCAACGGCAAGCACATGGTCTATCTTTCGGGTCTGACCGATCACCATGTCCAGGACGAAGGGATGATCGACCATATCGTGCAGTTGGTCGAAAAAAAGGCTGCGGAGATTGAGGCGGGAGCTACCAAGGCCGCCGCTTGAGGAGGGGGATATGGCCAACAGCTTCGGTGCCACAATCGGTCGCGCGACATTGATCGCGGGGTCTCTCGATTTGATGAGCGCATTTGTTTTCGGCGGAATGAAGGGTGTGGGGCCGATTGCGATTCTCCGCGGCGTTGCCGCCGGTCCGTTCGGCGATGCAATGCGGGAGGGTGGCGCACCTGCCGCCCTGATCGGCCTTGCCACCCATTTCACAATCATGAGCGTGATGGTCAGCGTCTTCGTGCTGGCATCGACGCAGATCGATTGGCTGCGGCGTCAATGGCTCCTTGCCGGGACAGGCTATGGGCTGGCGCTCTACGGCGTAATGTATCGCATCGTGCTGGTTCTGCGCTATCCGGATATCTTTCCGCAAAACGGCCTGTGGCAGGTTTCGAATGCATTGTTCTCGCATATCGTCTGTGTGGGCATTCCGATCGCGTATATCGCCTCGCGGCGAATAGCGGGGGAGTTTCGGCGCTGATTTTTATGCTTCCCTAACCCGATCCCGGCTATAGGGGCGCCATGTCGCACAAGCTTTTCGCCTTTGTCATCGGGCTGGGACTGGTGGTGGGAGCCCTTTGGCCTTCGGGTCAGAAACCTCCCGAAACCGCGCCGGTTGCGCCGCCGCCCAAAAAGCACAAGGTGATCGCGGTCCCATCCGCGCCGCGCGATATCGTGCTGACGCGCAGCCAGAACGGTCACTTCTTCGCCGATCTCGATGTCAACGGGCAGACGATCCATTTTCTCGTTGATACGGGGACAAGCTCGATCGCGCTTTCGGCCGCCGATGCGCGCAAGCTGGGCTTCAACTGGACCGAACAGGAACTGAAGCCGGTTGGGCGCGGCGTTTCCGGCCCGGTCAATGGCAAGTTCGTCACGCTGCATCGCATGCAGTTGGGGGGCAAGGAGGCCTGGGACATGGAGGCTGCGATCATTCCGCACGGCCTTGAAGTTTCGCTCCTTGGGCAGACCTTCCTCGAAAAGATAGGGTCGGTCAGGATCGATGGAGATCAGATGGTCCTGCGCTGAGCAATCGCACTGGACAGGCCGGCGCAGGACCTGCAATTGGGTGCAATGGACAATTCGCCTCTCTCCAATCGCGTCGCCCTCGTTACGGGCGCCAGCCGGGGCATTGGCCGCGGCATCGCCCTGGCGCTTGCCCGTGCAGGTGCGGACGTTGCCGTCAATTACCGGCGCGAGGCTGAAGCAGCGGCCGGGGTGGTGGCCGAAATCGAATCCCTGGGGCGAAGGGTAAAGGCCTATCACGCACCGGTCGATGATTTCGATGCCTGTGCGGCGATGGTTGAAGCCGTCGTGCGAGATTTCGGCGGGCTTTCAATCCTCATCAACAATGCCGGGATTGCGAGCCGCGGCAATTCGGTTGCCGATACCGACCCTGCAGAGATGGAGCGCGTGATGCGCGTCCATGCCTTTGCGCCGCACTATATGTCGAAGCTTGCCATTCCGCATCTCCGCAAGAATGCGCGCAGCGACATCATCATGATCTCGAGCGTCGCGACGCTTGGCCATGCCGCCAATGGCGCGCCCTACAATATGGGGAAAGCGGCCTGCGAGGCGCTTGCGCTGACGCTTGCCAAGGAAGAGCGCGCGAACGGCATCAGGGTCAATATCGTGGCGCCGAGCCTTACCGTTTCGGATATGGGCGAACGTCTGGCCAAGGCGGTGACGGGCGTTGCCGACATTCATGAACTCGATGCCCGCTTCCCCTTCGGCAGGGTTCCGACGCCCGAGGACGTAGCATCCGCTGTCGTCTGGTTTGTATCCGATGCCAATACTTATGCTTCGGGGCAGAAAATTAACATTGATGGTGGCGCGGGCGGCGGCCTTCGCTAAGAGCGCTGCATGTCCAGTTCGGCTCCGACATCGACGGCCATACCCTTTGCCGTGGCGACGCTTGGAATTGCATCCTTTTCGACGATGGATGTGATGATGAAAGGGCTGTCGATCAGCTTGGGCGCCTATAATGCGATGCTGTGGCGAATGATCGTGGGCATGGTTCTTGGGGGTGCGCTCTTCTTAATCACCCGCACCCGCTGGCCCGCGCGCTCGACCTTCAAGCTCCACGTTCTGCGCGGGTCGATTGCCGCCTTCATGGCGCTGAGCTTCTTCTGGGGCCTGGTGCGGGTGCCGCTTGCGGAAGCTATCGCCCTCTCCTTCGTTGCGCCGCTGATCACGCTCTATCTGGCTGCGGTATTGCTGGGGGAAAAGATCAGCAGAACGGCTATCATCGCGACGGTGATGGGGTTCGTGGGTGTGCTCGTCATCCTTTCCGCGCGCGTGACCGGGGAATACCAGCCGGAAGTCCTCAAGGGCATCGCCGCGATCCTGTTTTCGGCGGTCTTTTATGCCTATAATCTGGTGCTTCAGCGGCAGCAGGCGCAGCTGGCCTCACCGATCGAGATTGTCTTCTTCCAGAATTTGACGGCGGGCTCCGTCCTGCTCGTGGGCGCCCCCTGGCTTGCGATTGTCCCGGACGTTTCGCACGCCCCCGCCATTGTCGGCTCGACGGTGACGGCCGTCATTGCCTTGCTGCTCCTTTCATGGGCCTATGCGAGGGCGGAAGCGCAAGTACTTGTCCCGGTGGAATACACGGCGTTTGTCTGGGCGGCCCTTTTCGGCTGGTACTTCTATCATGAGGCCGTGACCGCGACCACCCTGGTCGGCACCGGGTTGATCGTTGCGGGGTGCGTCATTGCTGCGCGGCAGAAGCCACAGGCGCAGCCCGAGCATGTCGAGGCGGTCGCACTTTGAGCGGTGTCCAGAAACATGCCCTGCCGCTTTCGCACCTTGCGCTCGCGTTGGCCGTGATGGCCGTTTGGGGCAGCAATTTCGTGGTGATCAAGACAGCGCTCCACCACTTGCCGCCGCTGCTGTTCGCGGCGTTGCGCTTCACCTTCGTCTTTTTCCCGCTTGCCTTTTTCCTCAAGCGGCCTGCCGTATCCTGGGCCAATCTTGCCGGCTATGGCCTGCTCATCGGGGTGGGACAGTTCGGGTTGCTTTTCATCGCGATGCGGCACGACATCACGCCGGGCCTCGCATCGCTGGTGGTGCAGGTGCAGGTGTTCTTCACGATCGGCTTTTCGATGTGGCTGACCGGCGAGCGGGTTCACGGCTTCCAGCTGGTCGCGCTCATCCTCGCGCTTGCAGGGCTCGGGGTGATCGCGACGCATGCGGAAGGGAGCGCAACGGCACTCGGGCTGCTACTGGTCATCGGCGCGGCGATGAGTTGGGCAGGCGGCAACATCGTCTCGCGCGCGGCCGGACAGATCAACATGCTGTCCTATGTCGTCTGGGCAGGCATTTTTGCGGTGCCGCCGCTGCTTCTCCTGTCCTGGCTGTTCGAAGGCCGGCCCGCAATGGCAGCCGGAGTTCGCAATGCCGACACGCTGACATGGGCCGCCGTCCTGTGGCAATCGGTCGGCAATACGATGTTCGGCTATGCGGCCTGGGGCTGGTTGCTCGCGCGGCACCCGGCGGCGACGGTTGCGCCGATGGCGCTGCTGGTGCCGGTCTTCGGGTTCGGGGCGTCTGCGCTGATCCTTGGTGAAGCGCTCCCGGCGTGGAAGCTGCTGGCGGCTGCGCTGGTGATGCTCGGGCTCGCGATCGGCTTGCTCTGGCCGCGGATTGTGGCAAGGCGGGCCCGCGTATGACCCTGTCGATCCGTGCTGCAACCGGAGACGATCTCGACCTGATCTTCCGCTTCATTTGCGATCTGGCCGAATATGAGCGGCTGCGTGATGAGGTCTATGCCGATGTGGAAATGCTCGGCCTGCATTTGTTCGGACCGCATCCGATGGCCGAAGTGCTGATCGGAGAGATCGACGGGTCGCCGCGCGGCTTTGCGCTTTTCTTCCACAATTTCTCGACCTTCGAGGGTAAGCCCGGCCTTTATCTCGAAGACCTGTTCGTTGTGCCCGAAGCGCGCGGCTCGGGCCTGGGCAAGGCCTTGCTTGCCCATCTGGCAAGGGTTGCGCTTGACCGCGGCTGTGCGCGTTTCGAATGGTCGGTGCTTGACTGGAACGAACCCGCCATTGCCTTTTACCGCTCAATCGGGGCAAGGCCGATGGATGAATGGACAGTGCAGCGCATCGATGGCGAAGCGCTCAGGCAATTGGCAGGACGATGATCAAAGATCCCGAAGATTGTAACAGCATGGCTGAAGTCAGGGCCGGCGTGGACGAAGTCGATGAAACGCTGGTCGCTTTGCTCGCCCGGCGCTTCGGCTATATGGCCGCAGCCGCCCGGATCAAGACCGACCGGGAGACGGTTCGCGACGAAGCGCGCAAGGCACAGGTGATTGCCAATGCCAAGCGGCACGCGCGCCAGGCAGGTGTTCCCGAACCACTCACCGAGGCCTTGTGGGAGATGCTGGTCGAAGGCTCGATCAGCTATGAAATGGCCTTGTTCGACAGCAGGGCCGGCGTTTCGGCCTGATGCCTCGCGCCGTCAGGCTGCCTTCCTGGCTGCCAACACGGCATTGGTTCCCAAAAGGACGAGCCAGGCAAGCGCGCTGCCCTGCATCATCCAATTCCTGTCAAGGAACAGGGCAGCAAATGACCAAAGCCCGCCAAGCGTGATCACCGCGCCCGCGACCTTGCGCCATCCCGGCTGCCGGAAATGGAGCCAGCCGGCGAGAGAGACGACAAGCGAAAGGAGCCCGAATTTCGTTCGTACAGCTGGCATCAGAAGGTCAATCGTCGACTGCGTTCCCGGCAAATCCGCCAGGAGCCGGAACAGCTGGACACCTTCGAACTCGTCGCAAATGGCTGCAACGAGCGCCATCGCCATTGCGAGACCGGCCAGTTTCGCGGTCATGCTTCCCCCCTCTCGCCTGAGGCCCGCCAGCGAAAGCAGCAGGAAGGCCGAATAGGAAGGAATGAAACTCAGCGCGTCGAGCCAGAGGCCTGTGCGCTGGGCGACGACATGTTCTGCACGACACCCTTCAGGAAAGAGCGTCGCAACCTCAGCCGGTGTCCGCACGAATTCGAAGTTGAGGATCGGTTCACCCGGCAAGCCGCAGGCGTGAATGTCCGGAATTGTGCCAAAGCCAATGCTGATTGCCATCGCCACGAGTCCGGCGAGCACGGCCCATCGCCAGATTGTCATTTCCCCTCCTTCTTTGCTCTTTCGATGCATTCGACGATGATGCGCTTGGCGGTCTCGACGTCGCCCCAGCCCTTGAGCTTTGCCCATTTGCCGGGTTCGAGATCCTTGTAGTGCTGAAAGAAATGCTCGATCTGCTGCGTCACGATCGGCGGCAGATCATCGTGCCCGTCGATTTCGGAATAGTAGGGAAAGGTCGTGTCGACCGGCACGGTGATGAGCTTTTCGTCGCCGCCCTTGTCATCCTCCATCAGCAGGACCCCGACCGGCCGGACCCTGATCACCGCGCCGGGAATGATCGGTGAACGTGCAATTACGAGCGCGTCGAGCGGATCGCCGTCTTCACCCAGCGTGTGCGGGACAAAGCCGTAGTTCGCCGGATAACGCATCGGCGTGTGCAGGATGCGGTCTACGAACAGGGCTCCCGATGCCTTGTCGAATTCATATTTCACCGGTTCGCCGCCGATGGGCACTTCGATGAGGACATTTATGCTGTCGGGCGGGTTGTCGCCGGCGGGGATAAGGTCGATTCTCATGGGCGCCCTCCTAACGGGAATTGGACCCGATTGGCACAGGAAATTGTGCGCTGCGTCAAAAAATTCCTTGCCCACCCCGGCATCACTCGCAAAGGCGATATCCGATTCCGGGCTCGTTGCGGATGTGGCGCGGACGGCCTGGATCGGGCTCAAGCTTGAGGCGGAGCGCCCGGGCCGTCACGCGCAGATATTCGATATCCTCGACATGTGCCGGGCCCCAGATGTCCCTCAAAAGCTGGGCGTGCGTGATCACGCGTCCGGGATGCGCCGCGAGCGCCGCGAGCAGAGCATATTCCTTGGGGGTCAGGTGCAGTTCGTTCCCCGCCTTGCGAACGATCCGTGCGGCAAGATCGATTTCGACATCGGCGAAGCGCACAGGCTCGGGCGGCTTGCCTGCGGGGCCGCCGCGTCTGAGGGCGGCGCGAAGGCGGGCAAGCAGTTCCTCGGTATCGAATGGCTTGGTTACATAGTCGACGGCGCCCAGATCAAGCGCCGCCACCTTTTCATCGGTCGCATCGCGCGCCGAAACGACGATCACGGCACAGGCCCCTTCGCGCGCCAGGAGTTCGACCAGTTCGAGGCCGTCCCGGTCGGGCAGGCCAAGATCGACGAGCGCTGCCGCCGGGTGATGCCGTTCGTTGAGGTTCGCTGCCTCGCGGGCGGTTGCGGCTTCGAGCGTCTGATATCCACTACGCTGAAGCGAAGCGGAGAGCAGGCGTCTGATCTGCATCTCATCATCGACGACAAGGATGCATGGTTCCGCGTTCATTCCTGGCCTTCCTTGCCTTCATGGATCACAGCTGCCGCGGGGAAGCGGACAGTGAATACGGCCCCGGTGCGGTCGCTTCTGTTGCGCCCAGATACGGGCAGGCCGAGCGCTTTTGCAAATCCGGCGACGATTGCCAGCCCGAGGCCGGTTCCGGGCTTTCGGTCGCCATTGCCGCCGCGCTCGAACGGCACGAACAAATCCGTGTCTGTCGTATCGCCCAGACCCGGCCCGGCGTCCCGGATGTCCAGGGCAAGCCCGGCATCATCCGCATAGGCCGCGATTTCGATCGTGCTTGAGGGCGCAGAATATTTGCAGCTATTGTCGATGAGATTGACCAGAATGTGGTGCAGCAGACGGGCGTCGGTGCGGACCAGCGGTGCCGTCCCTGGAATCTCGAGTGCGATGTCGCGATCCTCGGTCTGGCGCTTCAACGCATCGAGCGCGGAAGCGACGGCTTCGGTCAGGTCGACAGCCTCGAGCTGGAGTGAAAGCGCGCCGGCCCGGATTCGCGCGAGATCGACAAGATTGGAGAACAGCCATTCGAGCCGGTCTGCGCCTTCCCGGGCAGCTTCGAGCGCGCTGCCGTTACCCGGATCGTTGGCCAGCCCACTCAGTCCCGATTTTATCGTGGTCAAGGGCGTCCGCATGTCGTGGCTGAACGAGGCGAGCAGCGCGTCGCGCATCGCGTCCTGACGTTCGCGCGCTTCCAATGACCTGCGGGCCTCGGCAACGCCAAGCCGCTCGATCGCCTCGCCGCACCGGTTTGCCATCGCCTGCACGAACGGCTGGCGAGCAACGGGCACCGGTGTCAGCGTATCGCCACGCCAGAACCTGACGAGCAGTGCTCGGTCTCCCCCGACCTTTGCTGAGAGGAACAGGCTATCCGCGCTCGCCATCGTGTCGGCTCCGCGCCCCGCAATATCCCCATGGGCCAGCGCCCAGCGCGCGGCGGCCAGATCGATGGGGCTGGCCGAAGCCAACCCCTCCAGCGCTTCGAGAGCATCGCCAACCGTCACGGTGCCGCCCGTTTCGTGAGTCAGAGCCTCGGCAAGACATTGGCGCATGGCAGTCTCGTCCGGCTGCCGGCCCAGATCCATCGTCAGTCGCGCGAGCGCTTCGCTTTCCGCTGCCCGCTGTTGCGCGAGGCTGGCCTGTGCCTGCAATCGCGCCGCGAAATTGCTGACCGCGAGCGCCACTGCGAAAAGGATCGCCAGCGTCACCACATCGTCGGCATCGGCGATGTGCAGGGTGTAGCGCGGGGGCACGAGAAAGAAATTGAAAGCGACGGTCGAAAGCGCAGCTGTCATTAGTCCCGGCATCAATCCGTGCCTTCCTGAAACGGCAATGACCGGGAGCAGGAACAGAAAGGCGATGTTGGCCAGGCTCAACTGGTCGGAGAGCAGGATGGCGGCAACCGTGACCGTGGCGATGACTGCCACGCCCAGAGGGAGCCAGCGGATCGTGCCGAATCGCGACTCATCGAATCTCATGCGACCGATCATCCCATCAATGGTAGCCGCCGTCGATGTTTGCCGGTCAAACCTCGACGCGCGAGCCCATTTCGATCACCCGGTTGATCGGGATGTGGTAAAAGGCGGTCGGGTCGGATGCATTCCTGTGCATGAAGATGAAGACGAGATCCTGCCAGAACGGCAGGCCGATTTCGTGGCTCGGCGAGAGCATGTTGCGCCCAACGAAGAAAGAGGTGCCGGCGCGGTCCGACATCACCTTGCCCGTGCGGTAGAGATCGTTCGGAACGTCCGCGACCTCCATATAGCCATAGGTGAGGCTGACCGCGCTGAAATTCTCGTCGATGGGCTGGACGCTGACGCGCTCGGCCTCGTCGACGCGCGGCCGCGTTACCGAACGCACGGTCAGGATGATATTCTGGTTGTGAAGGACGCGGTTGTGCTTGAGGTTGTGCAGCAATGCTACGGGCGCGACGTCCGGCTCCGACGTGAGGAAGACGGCGGTCCCCTCGACACGGCGCGGGGGCCTGGCTGCCAGGGCTTTGGCGAGATCTTCCATGGCGACGCTGTCGAAATGGGCCTGTCTTGCGAGAAAGGCTTTGCCCTTCACCCAGATGTGGATCAGCATTCCGATAATGGCTGCAATGACAAGCGGCACCCAGCCGCCTTCGACGACGCGCAGGATGTTCGCCCCGAAGAAGAACAGGTCGAGCGCGAGGAAAGGCGTGATGAAGGCAACAGCCAGTACAGGCCGCCACTTCCAGAGTTTCCAGAGAACGACAAATGCTAGGCAAGTCGTGGCAACCATCGTTCCAGTTACGGCGATGCCATAGGCCGCCGCCATCGATGACGACGTCCGAAATTGGACGATCAAGAGCGCGACACCGGCAAGCAGGAGCCAGTTTATCACCGGCACGTAGATCTGACCCGCATGCTCCTCGCTGGTCTGAAGAATTTTCAGGCGAGGCAGAAGGCCTAGTGAAATGGCCTGCTGGCTGAGCGAATAGGCGCCCGTGATCACCGCCTGGCTGGCGATGATCGTGGCGAGCGTGGCAAGGACAACGATCCACGCCCGGATCGCTTCGGGCGCCATCAGGAAGAACCAGTCGGCATTGACGAACGGCTTGCCTGCCGCCTGCGCGGCACCGAGCTGGGCCAGCGCAAAGGCGCCCTGGCCCAGATAATTCAGGATTAGTGCGGGAAACACGAGCGCGAACCAGCCGATTCGGATCGGCAAGCGGCCGAAATGTCCCATATCGGCCGTCAACGCTTCGGCGCCCGTTACGGTCAGGAACACCGCGCCGAGCACAAACAGGCCGATCAGGCCGTGCTCGAGGAGGAAACGGATGCCGAGCGCGGGGTTGAAGGCGAGAAGGATCGACGGTTCATCGACGATATGGGCCAGCCCGATCCCGCCAATGGCCACGAACCAGATGGCGCAGACCGGGCCGAAGAGGCGCGACACGCTTGCCGTACCGCGCGACTGGATCGCAAATAGGCCGGCAAGGATCGCCAGCGCGATGTACATGATCGCATGCTCGCTCAGCGACGTCTCAAGCCCCGGCAATGTCCGCAGACCCTCCACCGCCGAAAGGACGGAGAGTGCGGGCGTTATGATGGCATCGCCGTAAAAGAGCGCGGCGCCGATGGCCCCGAGCGCTATGACTACCGGCCAGCCCCCAGTCGCACGCTTGGCGAGCGCCATCAGTGAGAGCACGCCCCCTTCGCCATTATTGTCGGCGCGCATGAGGAACATCACATATTTGACCGTCACGACCAGGATCAGCGCCCATAGCATCAGGCTCAAGACGCCCCGGATTTCCGACGCGTCGATGCCGCCTGCCGCCGATTGGGCCAGCGCCTCGCGAAAGGCGTAGAGCGGGCTTGTCCCGATATCGCCGAACACCACCCCGATCGCGCCGATCGTCAGTGCCGAAAGTTGGGTCCTTACAAGCGGGCGGCTATTGTCGTGACTGGACATGCGAACCTTTGCCAAAGCAATTTTGTTGGCGAACCAAGCCACGGATTGGCATAAGGAATCTATGGGATAGCCGCGGCTTTCGCATAAGGAAATCGTAAAAATGGCCGGTAAGGATACCGAATGATGTCCGAAGCGATCGCAATCCGCGCCGCGCGAGTGGAGGATGCCCCGGCCATTGCGGCCATCTATGCGCATCACGTCCTGAACGGCACGGCCAGTTTCGACACCGTGCCACGAACCGAAACCGAAACTGCCGAGCGAATTGCCTGGATTACCGGGCAGGGCTGGCCCTTCATCGTTGCCGAACGGGAAGGCGAGGTATTGGGCTATGCCTATGCCACCCAGTTTCGCGATCGGCCCGCCTATGCCGCGACCTGCGAGAATTCGATCTATGTCCGGGCCGACTGGATCGGGCGCGGCATCGGCCGGATGCTGCTTGCAGAGCTTGTCGAGCGGGCGCGGGATTGCGGATTTCTGCAGATGATTGCGGTTGTGGGCGGCGCGGAACCGGCTTCTGTTGCACTGCACGAAAAGCTTGGCTTTGCCCATGCCGGGCGGATGAAATCGGTCGGGCGGAAGTTCGGGCGGTGGCTCGATACGGTCTATATGCAGCTGCCGCTTGGCGGCGTGTCCTAATCAGAAGGGCAGGATCTTCCTGTAGGCTTCGAGCGACGGCGCGCCCGCCACAACCTCTCCCTGCTTGAGCAGGAAGGCATGGCGGACGATTTCGGCCTGCTGTTCCAGCCCATATTGCCGGAGCGACCAACCCGGCTTCAACGTGTAGTCATAGCGGCAAAAGGGGTGGCGCCTGAGGATCAGGTTCACGCCTTGCTGGTGCTGCCAGACATGCGTCATTTCGTGGATGAACAGCCCTTGGCGTTCGAGCGGGCGTTCGCAGAAATCGTCGCAATAGAGCGTCCCCTTGGGGCTGAGCCAGAGATTCCCGTCGGGCGCCATTGCGACTTGCCGGTGCTGGAATGGCCACCATTTGCGCGCGAAAATCCGGACACGGGCATAGTCGATCGCATCGTCGAAGACCGAGTGCGCAAGGGCAATCTCGGCATCGGTCAGGGAGCGGCCGTTGCTCAAAGGTCCTTGGGCTCCTCATCTCCGGCTGCAATGACGGCTGCCTCCGTTTCGAGTTTCTGGCCGCTCGCCATCGTAAAGGTCAGCGTCATTTTTCCGCCCGGAAGGGCCTTGGGCGAAATGTCGAACAGCATCACATGCTTCCCGCCACTGTCGAATGCCACCTCGCCTTTGGCCGGGACGGTAAGACCCCCATCGATCGGGGCCATTTTCATGATGCCGCCATCCATCGACATGTCGTGCATTTCGGCCCTGATGGCCTGGGGGGAAGCAACGGCCATCAGCCGGTCTTCGATTGCGCCGCCGTGGATCGTGAAATAGGCGGCGCCCGGGCGGCCGGGCACTGCCGGCAGGCGAACCCAGGCATGATCGACGCTGGCTGCCTTGGGAGCTGGCTGCTGGCACCCGGCAAGCGCGAGCAGCAGCGATGTCAGGGCAATATGACGCATTATGTATCTCCCGAGAATTGAATCGCTCACTAATCGCCCCAAAACCTTGCGACAAGCAAATCGACACCTATATCGCACTGCGAACCATGGGCTTGTCGTGCCGTAAGGGCGGCTGTGGCCTAGTCTGCTTAAAGTGAACGAGGGATTGAAATGGCAAAAGTGATCGGGATCGATCTGGGTACGACCAACAGCTGCGTTGCGGTGATGGAGGGCGGCAAGCCCAAGGTGATTGAAAATGTGGAAGGTGCGCGCACGACGCCGTCGATCGTGGCCTTTGCCAAGGATGGGGAACGCCTGATCGGCCAGCCGGCCAAGCGCCAGGCCGTCACCAATCCTGAAAACACGATTTTCGCGGTGAAGCGCCTGATCGGTCGCCGCTTCGACGATCCGATGACGAAGAAGGATATGGGTCTCGTCCCCTACACGATCGTCAAGGGCAAGACGGGCGATGCATGGGTCAAGGCCGGTGGCGAGGACTATTCGCCGTCGCAGATCTCGGCCTTCACGCTCCAGAAGATGAAGGAAACCGCAGAGAGCTATCTCGGCGAGACCGTAACGCAGGCAGTGATTACCGTTCCCGCCTATTTCAACGACGCGCAGCGCCAGGCGACCAAGGATGCCGGGCAGATCGCGGGCCTTGAAGTGCTGCGCATCATCAACGAGCCGACAGCAGCGGCGCTCGCCTACGGTCTCGAGAAGAGCGAAGGTAAGCTGATCGCAGTCTATGACCTTGGCGGCGGCACGTTCGACATCTCCGTCCTCGAAATCGGCGACGGCGTGTTCGAAGTGAAGTCGACCAATGGCGACACCTTCCTTGGCGGCGAAGATTTCGACGCGACGATCGTCGAGTTCCTGGCAGCCGAGTTCAAAAAGGCCGAAGGCATTGATCTGACGCAGGACAAGCTCGCGCTCCAGCGGCTGAAGGAAGCGGCCGAAAAGGCAAAGATCGAACTGTCGTCGGCGGCGACGACCGAAGTCAACCTTCCGTTCATCACGGCCGACGCTACGGGGCCGAAGCATCTCGTCAAGGCAATCACCCGTGCCGATCTTGAGAAGATGGTCGAAGGCCTGATCAAGCGCACGCTCGATCCGTGCAAGAAGGCGCTGGCCGATGCCGGCGTCAAGGCGGCGGATATTGCCGAAGTCGTGCTGGTTGGCGGCATGACCCGCATGCCGCGCGTCCGGGAAGTCGTGAAGGATTTCTTCGGCAAGGAGCCGCACACCGGCGTCAACCCTGATGAAGTCGTGGCGATGGGTGCGGCGATTCAGGCGGGCGTGCTTCAGGGCGACGTCAAGGACGTCCTCCTGCTCGATGTGACCCCGCTTTCGCTCGGCATCGAAACCTTGGGCGGCGTCTTCACCCGCATGATCGACCGCAACACCACAATCCCGACCAAGAAAAGCCAGGTCTATTCGACGGCTGATGACAACCAGCAGGCGGTGACGATCCGGGTCTTCCAGGGCGAGCGCGAAATGGCGGCGGACAACAAGATCCTCGGCCAGTTCGATCTTGTCGGCATCCCGCCCGCACCGCGCGGTGTGCCGCAGATCGAAGTCACGTTCGATATCGATGCGAACGGTATCGTTTCGGTCCATGCCAAGGACAAGGGCACGGGCAAGGAGCAGCAGATCAAGATCCAGGCCTCTGGCGGTCTCAGTGATGCCGACATCGACCAGATGGTCAAGGACGCCGAACAGTTCGCGGAAGACGACAAGAAGCGTCGCGAGGCGGCCGAGGCGAAGAACAATGCCGAAAGCCTGATCCACACGACCGAGCGCCAGCTTTCTGAGCATGGCGACAAGGTTGACGCGACGACCAAGTCGGAAATCGAGGCGGCGATTGCCGAAGCCAAGACCGCGGTCGAAGGCGGTGATGTCGCGGCGATGAATGAGAAGGGCCAGGCCCTTGCCCAAGCTGCAATGAAGCTCGGCCAGGCCATCTATGAGAAGGAGCAGGCAGCCGCTGCCTCGCCCGAGGCCGAAGCGCCGAAGGAAGAGGATGTGGTGGATGCCGAATTCTCCGAAGTCGACGAGAACAAGGGCTGAAAAATACTCCCCGGGGTTGATCCCCGGGGAGAGTTTTTCCGGGGGATTCGATGGCCTTGCCTGACGACTATTACGAACTGCTCGAAATCGAACGCACCGCCGATGACGGGACGATCAAATCATCCTACCGCAAGCTGGCGATGCGGTATCATCCCGACAAGAATCCGGGATGCAAGGATTCCGAAGCGCGGTTCAAGGCGATCAGCGAAGCCTATGACGTCCTGAAGGATCCGCAGAAGCGGGCAGCCTACAACCAGTATGGCAAGGCCGCCTTCCAGAATGGCGGTGGCGCCGGACCGCAGGATTTTGGCGGCTTCTCCGACATTTTTGACAATATCTTTGGCGAATTCATGGGCCGCGGCCGGCAGCACGGGCCGCAGCGTGGCGCCGATCTGCGCTATGACCTCGAGATCACGCTGGAAGACGCTTTTCACGGCAAGGAGACCGAAATCCGTGTGGAGGTTTCGGTCGCGTGCGAGCCCTGCGGCGGTTCCGGCGCCAAGCCGGGAACATCGGCCAAGGTCTGCGGAACCTGTGGCGGGCATGGCAAGGTCCGCGCACAACAGGGATTTTTTGTCGTGGAGCGGCCCTGCTCGACCTGTCGGGGGGCGGGGCAGGTCATTTCCGACCCTTGCACTGCTTGTCGCGGTGCGGGCCGTGTCGACAAGGAAAAGACGCTCAACGTCAACATTCCCAAGGGCGTCGATGATGGAACGCGGATTCGCCTGTCGGGCGAGGGTGAGGCGGGTGAGCGCGGCGCCCCTTCGGGCGATCTCTACATCTTCCTGCATGTCTCTCGCCACCAGCTGTTCCAGCGCGACGGCACCACCCTTTTCGCTCGCGCGCCGATAAGCTTCACCACGGCAGCCTTGGGCGGGACGATCACGGTGCCGGGAGTCGATCGCACTCTGCACGAAATCCGCATTCCGGCGGGGATCCAGTCGGGCAAGCAGTTGCGCCAGCGCGGCGCCGGCATGCCGGTGCTCAATGGGCGCGGGACCGGTGATCTTGTCGTCCAGATCGAGGTCGAAACGCCAACCAAGCTCTCCGCCGAACAGCGCGAACTGCTCGAAGCCTTTCGCACGACCGAAACGGGCGAGGAATGCCCGCAATCGGCGGGATTCTTTTCCAAGCTCAAGAATATGTGGGAAGATTTGACCTAATCGAGTTCCCAGCCGCGCTCGCCGTGGCTCGACAGGTCGAGCCCGTCATGTTCGGCTTCTTCATCCACGCGCATCGGTGCGACAGTGCTGCTCGCAAGGCAGATCAACCAGGTCATCAGGGCCGTCCAGGCTGCAACCATCGTAACGCCGATCGCCTGTGCGGCGAGCTGGCTGGCCAGCCCGTTTCCGTCTTCGAACCCGGCTCCGCCGAGCGCGGGAAGGATGAATACGGGGAACAGCAGCGATCCGAGCATGCCGCCGACACCGTGGACCGCAAACACGTCGAGTGAATCGTCGATCGCGAGCGTCTGCTTGATCAGCTGCACAGTGTAGAAGCAGGTCGTGCTTCCAAGAAGGCCAAGAAAGATTGCACCCATCGGGCCGACATAACCGGCAGCGGGGGTGATCGTGGCAAGGCCGGCGACAGCGCCCGTCACGATGCCGATCGAGGTTGGCTTGCCGATCTTCAGCCGTTCGAACAGGATCCACACCAGTGCCGCCGAACAGGCCGCAAGGTGGGTGTTGAGGATTGCCGTCGAAGCATTATCGCTCGCGGCCAGCGCCGATCCACCATTGAAGCCATACCATCCGACCCAGAGCAGCCCGGCGCCGACCATTGTCAGCGTTGGGCTGTGCGGCGGGAGGAGTGTCTTGTTGAAGCCCCGGCGCACGCCAAGCATGAGGGCGATCACGAGCGCCGCGACGCCGGCCGTTGTGTGGACAACAATGCCCCCCGCAAAATCCAACGTGCCAAGGCCGGAAAGCCAGCCCCCTCCCCAGACAGAGCGGGCGACCGGGATGTAAACCAGCAGCGGCCAGATCACGCTAAATGCCAGCACCCATCCGAACCTGATACGCTCGACAAAGGCCCCGATGACGAGCGCAGGCGTGATCACCGCGAATGTCATCTGGAACAATGCAAAGGCGCTCTCGGGTAAAGTGGTCCCGGCCCTCAGATCGGCAAGATTTGCAAGGAACGCGTTGCCGGTGCCGCCCAACCACTGATCGCCCTCGCCGAAAACGAGACTGTATCCCAGGATCGCCCACAGCAGTGAAACCGTGCAGACCATCACAAAGCAGTGCATTACGACCGAAAGGACATTGCGGGCCCGAACCAGCCCGCCGTAAAACAGCGCGAGCCCGGGGATGGTCATCAGCAGAACAAGCGCGGACGCAACAAGCACCCAAGCGGTATCGCCGCTGTCCGAAACGACGATCGGCTGTGCCGCAGCCGGTGTCGCGAGCATCGCCAACGCAACGGCGGTCATGATCCTGCCAGCCCCCATCATATCCTCTCCCGTCCACTCGCCCGCCCTGCTAGGCGAAGCATCCGAGGGCTTCAACCTTGAAGCGCGGCCCAGATTTTGGCAGAAGCCGTTTGTCATGGATATTGGGGTTGAGCGTATCATGAAGCGTCGAACGATGCTGGCCGTCATTGCCGTGATACTGTCGCTGCCATTCTCGCAAGCCGTCGCCCAGAAGAAAACGCCCTACTGGGCCACCATTTCGGCCGGGCAAGCGCGCATGCGCACCGGGCCGGGGCGCCAGTTTCCGGCAAACTGGCTCTACCAGCGCGCCGGGCTGCCGGTACGGGTGATCGAAACCTATCCCAACTGGCGCAAGATTGAGGACCCGGACGGGGCGACGGGCTGGATGCAGGCCAACCTCCTGACCGATGACCGTGCTGGCCTGGTCGTGAAGGGGGAAATTCGCACCCTGCGCGAAGCGCCGAATGGCTCTGCGCGGATCGTCTGGCGCGTGGAACCGGGCGTGATCGGCAAGCTGAGCGAATGCCGCAAGGGCTGGTGCAAGATCGATGTTCGCGGGAAGCTGGGCTATATCGAGGCGGCCGCACTCTGGGGCGTCGACCCGGTCGAGCGCGAACCCTGATCGAACACGACATTCCCCTCTGGGCATGGGCGCTTGCGGGCGGCGCGCTGGGCCTGATCGCGGGCAGCTTTCTGGCCACCCTGGTCCAGCGCTGGCCAAGGGACGAAACCATTATCGCAGGCCGGTCGAAATGCGATCATTGTGGCAATGTGCTGAGTGCTGCGGACCTTGTTCCGCTGGCAAGCTGGTTGTGGCTTCGTGGTCGATGCCGGGCCTGTGGCGGGGCGATAGATCCGGTACACCCGACAATCGAGGCGCTGTGTGCACTGGTTGGCGCGGCGGCGTTTGCTGTCGCGCCCGGACAGCCTGGGATGATGGGCGCGCTCTTCGGATGGGTTCTGGTCGTGCTGGCCGCGCTCGATCTGCGGCATTTCTGGCTGCCAGACCGGCTCGTCTTCATTCTCTTCCTCATAGCCGGCGCATCGTTATGGAGCGGCATTGGCCCGACGCCGGTCGACCGTCTGCTTGGCGCATTAGGCGGCTTTGCAACGCTCGCGCTGATTGCTGCTGCTTATCGCGCGATCCGTAATCGCGATGGCCTGGGCGGGGGTGACCCCAAGCTTCTCGGAGCCTTGGGTGCCATGCTTGGGTGGCAGGCGCTTCCGCTCGTCCTGCTCGGGGCGAGCGCGGTCGGACTGCTCCATATTGCGATTCGCCTCGCGCGCGGCGAAAATGTCACTGTGACCGATCGACTTCCGCTCGGGTCACTCATGGCACTCGTCGCATTCCCGATCTGGATCGTGCAGCAATAGGCGCCTTGCCCTTCAGCTACTGCGCCTAAATCCGGTGATAGGATTTGTACCATTCAATGAAGCGCGGAACACCGACAGAAATCGGCGTGGTCGGCGCATAGCCAAGGTCATGCGAGATCGCATCGACGTTTGCGTGCGATTCGGGAACATCGCCCGGCTGCATGGGCTGGAAGTCGAATTCAGCCTTCTTTCCGCAACTGGCTTCGATCATGGCGATCATGTCGAGCAAGTGTTCCGAGCGATTGTTTCCGATGTTGTACAGCCGGTGCGGTGCGATGCTGCCACCTGCCTTGATCGATCCGTCATCTGGGGGCGGATTGTCGAGGCATGCGACCACACCTGAAATGATGTCGTCGATATATGTGAAATCGCGCTTCATGTTCCCATGGTTGAAGACCTTGATCGGGCGTCCGGCCAATATGTCTCTGGTGAACATCCACATGGCCATGTCTGGACGGCCCCATGGGCCATAAACGGTAAAGAAGCGAAGCCCGGTGAGGGGCATTCGATAAAGATGCGCATAGGTCTCGCTCATGAGTTCGTCAGCGCGTTTGGTGGCGGCATACAGAGAGATCGGGTGATCGACGCGGTCCTCGACACTGAATGGCAGGTTGGTATTGCCGCCATAGACCGACGAACTCGAAGCATAGACCATCGGCACTTTTCGCGCCCGCGCGACCTCGAGCATGTTGAGGTGTCCGACAAGATTGGACTGCACATAGGCGTGCGGGTTTTCGATCGAATAGCGGACGCCGGCCTGGGCGCCCAAATGGGCGACATGGTCGACGGGCTCATCTTTCAGGGCTTCGCTGAGTGCGGACATGTCGGCAAAATCGGTCCGCTTGAATTCGAAGCGACCGCTGTGATTATCCGACAAATCCTTCAGTCTGGCTCGCTTGAGAGCGGGGTCGTAATAGTCATTGATATTGTCGATCCCGACGACGGATTCGCCCCGAGACAGGAGCCGATGCGCAAGGCTGTAGCCAATGAATCCAGCAACACCGGTAACAAGATATCTCACAGAATTTCCTTTCCGACCCTCGGTATCCGCCCGATAGTGCATATTTGGTTTAATTGCGACGCCAGAGGTTTGGCAAACCGGGCTCGGAGCTACTCCTTGCATCTTGCCCTTGACCGGCGTCCCCGTCATATTGGATTGCAATTCAAAACCAAAATAATTGGGAGCGGATAATGGCAATGACCAAGGACCAGATGCTGGCGGCCCTTAAGGCGCAACAGGCGGCATTTACCGCGGAGCTTCCCGTATCGGCCGCCGTGCGCAAGGATCGCCTGAAGCGGGCCGTGGCATTGCTGGTCGAGCAGGGGCAGGGCTTTGTCGACGCGATGTCGGAAGATTTCGGCCATCGCAGCGCCGAACAGAGCTGGATGGCCGATATCACGGCTTCGATCCGCACGCTTAAGCATTCGATCAAGCATGTCGACAAGTGGATGAGGCCGGAACGACGCAAACTCGATTTTCCGCTCGGGCTTCTCGGCGCGAAGGGCATTATCGAATTCCAGCCCAAGGGGGCGGTCGGGATCATCGCACCCTGGAATTTTCCGGTGCAATTGACGATGGGACCTATTGCGGGCGCCTTTGCTGCCGGCAATCGGGTGATGGTCAAATCCTCCGAATATACACCGACTGTCGCCGCCCTGTTCGAAGAGGTCGGCCCCAAATATTTCGACGCGACCGAAGCGCTGTTCGTGAGCGGCGGGCCCGATGTGGGCAAAGCCTTTGCCGAGCTGCCCTTCGATCACCTGATTTTCACTGGCGCGACCGGGATCGGCAAGCACATCCTTCATGCGGCCGCAGACAATCTGACGCCGGTGACGCTCGAACTCGGTGGCAAGTCGCCCACGATCATCGGCCGGTCTGCCGATGTTGCAACCGCGACACAGCGCATCACGCTGGGCAAGATGATGAATGCCGGCCAGATTTGCCTTGCCCCCGACTACCTGATGGTGCCGCGCGAGCAAGAGGATATGGTCGTCGAAGGGATGAAGAAGGCCGTCTCGGTTATGTATCCGACTTTGCTCGACAATCCCGACTATACCTCGGTGATGAACAGCCGCCATCGCGACCGGCTGACCGGCTATCTCGATGATGCGCGCGCCAAGGGGGCCGATATTGTCGAGGTCAATCCTGCCAACGAGGATTTCGCCTCGTCGAACGGAAACAAGATGCCGCTCTATCTTGTGCGCAATCCGACCGACGACATGAAAGTGATGCAGGAGGAAATCTTCGGCCCCGTTCTGCCGATCAAGACGTATGAGCGGGTCGAGGAAGCGATTGATTACGTTAACAAGCACGATCGCCCGCTGGGCCTCTATTATTTCGGGAGCGAGGAAGGCGAAACGCGCAAGGTGCTCGACCGGACGGTGTCGGGCGGCGTGACGGTGAACGATGTGATCTTTCACGTCTCGATGGAAGAACTGCCCTTTGGCGGTGTCGGCCCCTCGGGGATGGGGGCCTATCACGGGCATGACGGGTTCAAGACCTTCAGTCACGCCAAGAGCGTCTATCGCCAGCCCAAGATCAATGTCGCGAAGCTTGCCGGATTTATGCCGCCCTATGGCGATGCGACGCGCAAGGCGATTGCACGGGATTTGAAGGTTTAGGCATCATCCTTTAACCCGCCGGCTCCGGCCACACGCTCGATGCAAGGCGTTGGCCGATAAATAATGGATTTGTGCCGGGCGTCGGCTGGCATATGGCGGTCGGCATGACGAATTCATCTTCATGCAAGCCACGCATACTGATCGTCTTTGGAACGCGGCCTGAAGCGATCAAGATGTTTCCAGTCGTTCACGCTCTCCGCGCCTCTGCCCGGATTGAGACGCGCGTGGCGGTCACGGCACAGCATCGGGGGATGCTTGATCAGGTGCTTGGGATGGCGGGAATCGTTCCCGATATCGATCTGGATGTGATGCGCGCCGATCAGTCGCTAGACGATCTGATGGCTCAGCTCGTGACGGGCCTTGGCAGGGTGTTCGATATAGAGGCGCCTGCACGCGTCCTTGTCCATGGCGATACGCTTACGACAATGGCAGCCTCGATCGCTGCCTATTTTCGCAAGATTCCGGTCGGCCATGTTGAAGCCGGCCTGCGCACCCACAACATCTACCAGCCTTGGCCCGAGGAAGTGAACCGCAAGGTTGTGGGCGCGATCGCCGACCTTCATTTTGCGCCGACGCCGGCGGCACGTGACGCGCTGGTTGCCGAAAATGTTCCTGCGGCGCATATCCACATCACGGGCAACACGGCGATTGATGCCTTGCTTGCCACGACAAAGCGCATCGCGAATGAGCCGGGTCTTGCCGCCGATCTCGACACCCTGGCGGGGCGCTTTTCCGGACGGCGGATCATTGCAGTCACGTCGCACAGGCGCGAAAATTTCGGTAGCGGCATGACGAATATCGCCCAAGCCATTGCCGATATTGCCGAGCGGAAGGACGTTGCCATAATCTTCCCCGTGCACCCGAATCCAAATGTCCGCCCGGCCATGGAAAAGGCGCTGGCCGGCCTTGACAATGTGGCGATGATTGAGCCCCTTGATTACCCCCATTTTGTGCGGCTTCTTGGTATGGCCGAACTCGTCCTGACGGACTCAGGCGGCGTGCAGGAAGAAGCTCCTGCACTGGGCAAACCGGTGCTGGTGATGCGCGAGACGACAGAGCGACCGGAAGGCGTTGCTGCCGGTACTGCCCTGCTTGTCGGAGCCGATCGCCGGCGGATCGCCGCCGAGACATTTAGACTGCTGGACGGTAAAGCGGCGTATACCGCCATGTCGCGTGCTCACAACCCGTATGGCGATGGTACGGCGGCTGAGAAGATAGCAAGGATTGTCGTTGATGCCGCTTGATATGGAGCCCTGTCCAACCGACCGCATTTTGAAAAGGGCGGGAACAGTGTAATTGCGAATTTTGCGGACTTCCCATAGAGGAAGCCTGAAAAATGATAGGTAAACGTACCATGGACCAGCCGCTGGTCGCAAGAATTCTGCGTATTTCCCGAATGAAGAAGAGAGCGCTCGCACTGGCCGTGGATTCGGGCCTCTGCGTCGCGACCGTCCTGACTGCATTCTATCTGCGGCTGGGAGTATGGGCCTTACCTGTCGGCACGCAATGGCTCGAATCCACGGCC
>Ga0209023_10000415_pt1 | contig 66503 bp, 63 predicted proteins | sample LakOneMetagenome_FD_187468 | JGI IMG/M metagenome (GOLD analysis project Ga0209023, IMG submission 187468) | Freshwater and sediment microbial communities from Lake Erie, Canada (SPAdes) (version 2) | ecosystem: Environmental > Aquatic > Freshwater > Lentic | place: Lake Erie, Canada...
CAGCTCGGGGCGCGTGAGCCTGTTGCCCTCGACGCACACGCCCGAGACGATTCGCCAGCTGCAGGAATTCGCGCCGGACGCGATTTGCCTGACCGACGACGCCAGCTGCGATGTCGACCTGCCGCTGTGCCATTTTCCCATCGGCGCGCCCACGGTCGCCGCGGTGTGGCCGCCGCCGGCCATTCCGGTCGATCGACGCGTCGCCTACATATTCACATCCGGCTCGACCGGCCTGCCGGTGCCGCATGCGAAGACCTGGGGGCGCCTGTTGCGTTGCGTGCAGATCGGCGCGGCGCGGCTGCAGCTGAAGAAGAGGAAAGGCCATGTGATCGTCGGCACGGTGCCGCCGCAACACATGTATGGATTCGAATCGACGGTGCTGCTGTCGTTGCACAGCGGCAATGCGCTCTGTGCCGAGCGCCCGTTTTATCCGGCGGACATTGCTGCCACGCTGGCGGCCGTGCCCGCGCCCCGCATCCTGGTCTCGACGCCCGTGCACCTGCGCACGCTCGTGAAATCCGACGTCGAACTTCCGCCGATCGAACTCGTGCTGTGTGCGACGGCGCCGCTCGACGAGGCGCTGGCGCGCGAGGTCGAGACGCGCTTTGGCGCGCCGTTGCTGGAGATCTACGGCTCCACGGAGACCGGGCAGATCGCGAGCCGTCGCCCGACGCAGTCCGCGGAATGGTTGTTGTGGCCGGGCGTGCAGGTCACGGTGCGCGATGAGCAGACCTGGGTCGAGGGCGGCCACGTCGAAGCCGCGACACCGATGGGCGACGTGCTCGAACTCATCGGCGCCGACCGCTTCCTGTTGCGCGGCCGACTCGCGGACATGGTGAACATCGCGGGCAAGCGCAGTTCGATGGCTTACCTGAATCACCAGCTCAACAGCATCCCGGGCGTGCTCGACGGGGCCTTTTTCCTGCCCGAGGACGAGTCGACCACGGCGATTGGCGTCACGCGGCTCGGCGCATTGGCCGTGGCGCCGGGGCTGACGGCCGAGGCCATCACGAAGCAGTTGCGCGAGCGATTGGATCCGGCGTTCCTGCCGCGGCCACTGTTGCTGGTGCCGGAGATTCGCCGCAACGCGACCGGAAAATTGCCGAAGCATGTGCTGCGCGCGCTGCTGGCAGGCGCCTGAGACGATTGGCCGCCAGCCCAGGTCCGCCACGATGAACGATCAGATTGCGCTGCAGCTCCCTGCCGACCATCCGGCCTTCGCGGGGCATTTTCCCGGCAATCCGATCGTGCCGGGTGTCGTTCTGCTCGACGAGGCGCTCTACCGCATCGGTGCTGCGCTGCACGTGGCCGCGCATGAATGCGCCATCGATTCGGCGAAGTTCCTCAGCGCGGCGCGCCCGGGCGAGTCCTTGCAACTGACGATCACGCGCGACACGGCCGGACGCGTCGCGTTTGCGATTCGCGCGCCCGACCGGCTGATTGCCAGCGGCGTGTTGACGCTGCCGGTGCGCGCGGACGTCGTGCCCGGAAGCCAGGGCGGATGAAATCCGGCCTGGACGCGAGGACCGGGGCGCCTGGCGCCGCGGCCTCATCGTGGGCCACGCATGGCGAACGCGGGTCCATGTTCTGGCTGCGCGTCATGAGCTGGATCTCGTTGCGGCTCGGCCGCGGCGTGAGCCGCATCATCACGTACTGCATAGCCGCCTATTTCTTCATGTTCGCGCCGCGCGCCCGGCGGCATGCGCGCGACTACCTGCGCCGGGTGCTGGGCCGTCCGGCGACCCCGCAAGACCGGTTCCGGCAGATCCTGACGTTTGCGTCGACGATCCACGATCGCGTGTTCTTCCTGAACGGACGATTTGAAATGTTCGACGTGTCCGTCGATGGCGAAGCGATTGCCTGCGCGACGCGCACCAGCGATGGTGGCGCGCTGCTCATCGGCGCGCACCTCGGAAGCTTCGAAGCCGCGCGCGCCCTCGGCCGACGGCTTCCCGACCAGCAGATCGCGATGGCGATGTACGCGGACAATGCGCGCAAGATCAACGCTGCATTGACCGCGATCAGTCCGCGCCTCAAGACCGATATCATCGAGCTGGGCTCCTTGTCCGCGCTGCTCGAGATTCGCGCTCGACTGGCCGCGGGCTCCTTTGTCGGCATGATGGGCGATCGCGCGTTGGGAGCCGAGCCGGTGGAGCGCGTGATGCTCCTGGGCGAGCCGGCCGCGTTCCCGCTCGGGCCTTTTCGCGTGGCGGCGAAGCTGCGTCGCCCGGTATGCTTCATGGCAGGCTTCTACCTGGGCGCAAATCGATACCACGTCGTGTTCGAGCAGATCGCCGATTTCTCCGCGATCAATGCCGATGGCGAGGCGGTCGCGGTGCGCGAGGCGTTGCAACGCTACGTGGCGGTGGTCGAACGTTATTGCCGGCGGTATCCGTACAATTGGTTCAACTTCCTCGATTTCTGGGGGACGCCATCGTGAACCGACTGGGCCGGGTCGCGCTGTGGATGTTGTGCGGCGTCGCATTGCCCACGGCCGCGGTGATGGGTGCGCCGGCCACCGGCACGCTCGACCAGTTGATGTCACTGCTGGGACAGCGGCAGCACGGGCATGTCACGTTCACCGAGATCCACACCTCGAGCATCCTCGATCGTCCGCTCGAATCCGCCGGCGAGATGTTCTACGACGCGCCCGATCGCGTCGAGAAGCGAACGCTCAGCCCGAAGCCGGAGCGCATGCTGCTCGAGAAAGGGCAGCTGACACTGGAGCGCCGCCACAAGCAATACCATGTCGCGCTCGCGGACTACCCACAGGCGATACCATACATCGAGGCAATCCGCGCCACGTTGTCCGGCGATCGGACGGCGCTCGAACGCTGGTTCCGCGTCGAGTACAGCGACAGCGGCGCGCACTGGAACCTGAAGCTCGCGCCGCTCGACGCCAAGGCTGCGGCGGAAGTGAGCGAGGTGGACATCGAGGGAACGCTCGACGAGATTGCCACGGTCACGGTGCAGCTGGTGAACGGTGACCGCTCGGTCACGACGCTGCGCGAAGTTCCGACCGCCCCCGCAGAACCGGCTCCGTGAGCGGGCGGCGGAGCGTCAGCGTTGCCGCCTGGCTGCTGCTGCTGGCCGCCGCGGCAGCGATCATCGCGCACGCGCGCTTCACCGCCGATCTGTCGGCGTTCCTGCCCGCGCGGGCGACGGCGGCGCAACAGGCGCTGGTCGATGAATTGCGCGAGGGCGTGGCCTCGCGGCTGATCCTGATCGACATCGACGGCGGTGACGGTGCGAGTCGCGCGCAGATATCCGGGGAGCTCGCCGAACGCCTGCGCGCGAATCCCGCGTTCAACTCGGTCAACAATGGACGCGCCGCTTCATCGTCGGCCGACCAGAAATTCGTCTTCGACCACCGCTACCTGCTGAGCGAGCGCGTGGCGCCGGGGCAGTTCACGGTCGAGGGATTGCGCGCTGCGATCTCCGACAGCATCGATTCGCTGGCGATGCCAACGGGCTTCCTGCAGAAAGACCTGCTGCTGTCCGATCCCACCGGCGAGACCTTGCAGGTACTCGAACAATTGACGCCGGATTCCGGTCCGCGCTATTCGAACGGCGTCTGGGCGACGGCCGATGGCAGCGAGGCGCTGCTGGTGGCGCAGACGCGCGCTGCAGGCGGGGACACGAACGGCCAGGAGTCCGCCGTGAAGGCGATCGAGGCCGAGTTCGCGCGCCTCAGCGCGGGCCGCCAGGCTGCGGCGCCGGCTTCGACGCCGGCCTTGCGGCTGCGCCTGAGCGGCCCCGGTGTGTTCGCGGTGCGCGCGCGCGCGACGATCATTCGTGAATCGATCCGGCTGTCCGTCATCAGTTCCGTGCTCATCGCGGCGCTGATGTTGCTGGTGTATCGCTCGGTCGGCACGCTGGTGCTGGGATTGCTGCCCGTGGTTTCCGGTGCAGTGGTCGGCGCGGCCGCCGTCGCGCTCGGCTTCGGGGTCATCCACGGCGTCACGCTCGGCTTCGGCGTCACGCTGATCGGCGAATCGGTCGACTATTCCGTCTACCTGTTGATCCAGGCGCGCCGCGGCGCGCACGGCAACGCCGCCACGGCATGGATCGCGGGTTTCTGGCCCACGGTGCGCCTCGGCCTGCTCACGTCGGTGTGCGGATTTGCATCGCTCCTGCCGTCGGCATTCCCCGGGCTCGCACAGCTCGGACTCTACTCGATGGCCGGCCTGGTCGCGGCCGCGGCGGTCACGCGCTACGTGTTGCCTTCGCTGCTGCCGGAGCAATGGACTGCGCGCCCGCTCGATGGGCTTGGCCGTGCCTTCGCGCGGGCCATTGCAGTGCTGCAGCAATATCGCCAATGGCTGTGGCTGGTTCCGGTAGCCGCGGTGGCGATCGTGCATGCGCACCGCAATACGCTGTGGAATCACGACCTGGCCGCATTGAGCCCGGTGTCGGCCAGCGACCAGCAACTCGATGCGCGGTTGCGCAGCAACCTGGGCGCGCCAGATGTGCGCGACCTCATCGTCATTTCCGCGGGCGACGCGGAATCGGCGCTGCGAGCGTCCGAATCGGTCGGCGCGCGCCTCGCGACCCTTATAGAGAGTGGCGAACTCGGCGGATTCGAGACACCCGCGCGCTATTTGCCGAGCCTGCAGATGCAGCAACGGCGGCGCGACTCGCTGCCCACCGGTGAAACGTTGCGTGCCCGTCTCGATGCCGCGCTCGCTGGCCTGCCATTGCGGGCGCAGCGATTGGCGCCTTTCATCGCCGCCGTCGAACAGGCCCGCACCGCAGCACCCGTCGATCGCGCCGCGCTCGCCGGCACCTCGCTCGCCGACGGCGTGGACGCCTTGCTCGCGCACCGCGGCGATCGGGTCGTGGCGTTGTTGCCGCTGCGTGCGCCGGACGCCGGCGCGCACGCCTTTTCGATCGACGCGGCTGGCGTCAGGGCCGCCCTGGGCGTGGCGCCTGCGGGCGTGTCGATCACGGTGCTCGACCTGAAGCAGGAATCAGACGCGCTGTATGCGTCATACCAGTCGGAGGCCATCCAGCTGTCGCTGTTGGGCCTGGGCCTCATCGTGCTGCTGTTGCTGGTCGCGTTGCGATCGCTCCCGCGCGTTGCGCGTGTCATCGCGCCGCTGCTGCTGGCGGTACTCGTCGTTTGTGCCGCCCTGGTCGCCAGCCATCAGTCGTTGACGATCCTGCATCTCATCGGCCTGTTGCTGATCGTCGCTGTCGGCTCGAATTACGCGCTGTTCTTCGACCAGCGCTTCGAGCCCGAGGCCGCCGCGCAGCGCGATACGATGCTGGCTTCGCTGTTCATCGCCAACATCGCCACCGTGATGGGATTCGGAGTGCTCGCGACCTCCAGCGTGCCCGTGCTTTCAGACCTGGGCATGACGGTCGCGCCGGGCGCTCTTGCGGCGCTGCTGTTCGCGGCGTTGATGGCGAGACGGGATTCGACGCGAAGCACGGCGCGCTAGCGCGCACGACCGGCGGGCGTGGCGTAAAGTTCCAGACCATGGCAACGTCAGGATTGCAGTTCTTGTCCCGCGAGGCGTGGCAAACGCGGCCGCTGGTGCCGGCATCCGTGCTGTTGCACGTCGCCGCGGCGGGCGCGACCGCCTGGCATCCGGCCGCTTGGCCCTGGGCGCTCGGCGCGGTCGCGGCCGATCATGCCCTGCTGACCGCGACCGGGTTGTGGCCGCGCAGCCGCGGACTAGGCCCCAATGTAACGAGACTTCCGATGCATGCCGGGGCAGGTCGCGTGGCGATCACGATCGATGACGGGCCCGATCGCGAGGTGACGCCGCGCGTGCTCGACATCCTGCAGTCGGCGGGTGCGCGCGCCACTTTCTTCTGCATCGGCGAGCGCGTGACGGCCAATCCGGAGTTGTCGCGCGAGATCGTGGCGCGCGGCCACCGCATCGAGAACCACAGCCAGTCGCATGGCCATCATTTTTCATTGCTGGGCAGCAGCGGCATGCGGCGCGAAATCGAGTCCGCCCAGCAGTCAATCAGCGCAGTGACAGGCCAGCGGCCACGCTTTTTTCGCGCGCCGGCCGGGTTGCGCAATCCGTTCCTGCAGCCGGTACTCGCGGGGCTTGGGTTGCAACTCGTCAGCTGGACGCGGCGCGGCTTCGATACCGTCACGCGCGATGCGGATGCCGTCTATGCGCGGCTCGCAACGGGCCTGTCCAGCGAAGACATCCTGTTGCTGCACGACGGCAATGCCGCGCGCAGCCGTGCCGGCGACGCGGTCATCCTGGAGGTCCTGCCGCGGTTGCTCGAGGCCGCGCGCCAGGCGCGCCTGGCGACCGTCACGCTGCAGGATGCGCTGCCGTGACGCCGCGCCGGATGCCCGGGCGGTTGGCGCATGTCGCCGCGCAACGCTACCGCCAATGCGGCCACTTCGCGTATCGTTTCGCACTCGGAAAGCTCGGCGGCGATCCCGTGTTCGCCGCGCTGCTGGAACGGGGCATGATTCCGCAGCGCGCGCGCCTGCTGGACCTGGGCTGCGGCCAGGGCCTGCTCGCGGCCTGGATCGACGCGGCCGGCGCCTGCTTCCGCGCCAGGCAATGGCCGGAGCAATGGCCGCCGCCGCCGAACCCAAGCGATTTTCGCGGCATCGAATTGATGCCCCGCGATGTCCAGCGCGCGCAGGCGGCCCTGGGTTCGCTGGCGCGGATTGAGTGTGCCGATATCCGAACGGCGGAGTTTGGCGAGGCCGATGTCGTCATCATCCTGGATGTGCTGCATTACATGAACGCGACGGAACAGGAACAAGTACTGCAACGCGTACGATCATCGATCGGCGACGCGGGCAGGCTGCTGCTGCGCGTCGGCGATGCCGCCGCCGGCTGGCGCTTCACGATGAGCCGTTGGGTCGACGCCGCGGTGCTGTACGCGCGCGGCCATCGGCGCGTGAGGCTGCATTGCCGCAGCCTGCAGTCGTGGCAAGAGTTGTTGGCGCGCTGCGGATTCATTGCGCAGCCCATTCCGATGAGTGAGGGCACGCCGTTCGCCAACGTGCTGTTGGTGGCAACGCCGCGATGAGCCCGCTGTTCCTGACCCGGTACACGGCCACGAGTTGCCTGGGCGCCGGCCTCATTCCACTCGCTGCCGCGCTGGCCGGCACGCGCAGCGGCCTTGCGCACTGCAGTTTCGAAGACGTCGAGCTCGATACCTGGATCGGCGAAGTGGCGGGTGTCGACGATCATCCATTGCCACCGGGCTTCGAAGCCTATGACTGCCGCAACAATCGCCTGGCGCACCTGGCCTTGGGCCAGGACGAGTTCATGGCGGGCGTTGCGGCCTGCGCCCTGCGGGTGGGCGCGAACCGCCTGGGCCTGTTCATCGGCACGAGCACATCCGGCATCCTCCAGACCGAGCTCGCGTATCGCCGGCGCGATGCGGCCAGCGGCGCATTGCCGGCGGATTTCAATTATGGCGGCACGCACAATGCATTCTCGGCGGGCCAGTTCGTGCGCGAGGCGCTGGGCATCGAAGGCCCGACGGCCGTGATCTCGACGGCCTGTTCCTCCAGCGCCAAGGCCTTCGGCGCAGCGCATCGAATGATCGAACTCGGACTCATCGATGCAGCCGTTGTCGGCGGCGTTGATTCGCTGTGCCTGACGACGCTGTACGGCTTCCGCTCGTTGCAGCTGACCGCCGCGGCGCCTTGCCGTCCGTTCGGGGCCGATCGCGGCGGCATTTCGATCGGCGAGGCGGCGGCCTTCGTGCTGCTGGAAAAAGCGCCGCCGCCCGGCGCCGCGAGCGCCATCGCGCTGCTCGGCGTCGGCGAATCGAACGATGGATATCATCTCTCGGCCCCGCATCCGGAAGGCCTGGGTGCCCGCCTCGCAATGGAAGCAGCGCTGCGAGCCGCCGATCTCGATGCCGATCGAGTGGACTACATCAACCTGCACGGCACCGGCACGGCCAGCAACGACAGTGCGGAATGCGCCGCAGTCACGCGCCTGTTCGGCAATTCGCTGCCGTGCAGCTCCACGAAGGGAGCCACCGGCCATACGTTGGGTGCGGCGGGCGCGCTCGAAGCGGTCATCTGTGCGTTGGCGCTACGCGAGCAGGTCATGCCCGGCGGATGCAATACGACGCAGGTCGATCCCGCGCTCGATCTCGCCTACCTCACGCAGAGCAGGCCGGCCCCGCTCACGCGCGTGCTCAGCAATTCATTCGGATTCGGCGGCACGAATTGCAGCCTCGTGCTGGGGCGGTTGGCATGATCGCGCCGGGCGCCGGCGAGCTTACCGTTTACCTGACCGGTGTCGGTGTGCGCGGCCCTGGCCTTGAAGACTGGCCGCAAACCGAAGCGGTGCTGGCAGGCCGGCAGGTTCACCAGATGGCGGAAACGCTGTTGCCTGCGCCCGAGAACCTGCCCCCGACGGAGCGCCGACGCAGCGGTCGCGTGGTCCGGCTCGCCTTTGCGATCGGACTCGAGGCCACGCGACACGCCGGCGCCGACCCCAGGCAATTGCCGATGGTGTTCGCCTCGTCGGGCGGCGATGGCGACAATTGCCATGAAATCTGCCAGACACTGGCGTCGGACAACCGCGCCTTGTCGCCGACCCGATTCCACAATTCGGTCCACAACGCGCCGGCGGGTTACTGGAGCATCGCCGCGGCGACGCAGGTCCAGTCGACCACCGTGTGCGCCTTCGACGCGAGTTTTGCGGCGGGTCTGCTCGAAGCGGCTGCACAGGTCGCATCGAGCCGCTCGTGCGCCGCGTTGCTCGCCTACGATCTCGACTATCCGCCGCCGCTGCGCGCGATCCGCAAGTTGCCGGCCGCCTTTGGCCTGGGGCTGGTGCTGCAGTCCAGCGTGACGCCGAACGCGCTGGCCCAACTGCGCCTGCATCTCGCCACCGGCATCGCCGATCGACTCGACGATGCAGGCCTGGAATCGCTGCGCGAGACGATACCGGCCGCACAGGGCTTGGTGTTGCTCGAGGGGATTGCCCGGCGACGCGCGACGACCGTGAAACTCGCGTACCTGGGAGAGCAGGTGCTGCATGCTACAGTGACGCCATGCGTCTAGATCACGGCTGGATCGCCGCACATATTCCGCACCAGGGCCGCATGTGCCTGTTGGACGAAGTCATCGAGTGGAGCGCGGATCACATTCGTTGCCGCAGCACGACGCACGGCCGCGCGGACAACGCGTTGCGCGCGCACGATCGACTCGGCGTTGCCTGCGGTGTCGAGTACGCGGCGCAGGCGATGGCCGTCCACGGTGCGCTGCGCGCCGCGGCGGTGGATGCCCAGTCGGCCCAGGCGACGCCCGTCGCGCGCCCCGGCATGCTCAGCAGCGTGCGCGGGCTGGCGATGCACGTCGACCGCCTCGATGACATTGACGGAGACCTCTACGCCAGCGCCAAGTACCTGAACGGCGACGCCAGCATGGTGCTGTACGAATTCAGCGTCGGCGACTCGAGCCGCACATTGCTCGAGGGGCGGGCGACGATCGCATTCGCGAACCGCGTACCGGCGGGCGCCGCATCGTGAGCGAAGAGCGCAAGCGCGCGCTGGTGACCGGAGCGAGCGGTGGCATTGGCGCCGCGATCTGCCGCCGCCTCGTCGGCGCGGGCTTCTTCGTCCACGTGCATGCGAACCAGAATCGCGCCGCCGCGGCGGCACTGTCGCAGGAATTCAACCGCACGGGTCACAACAGCGACGTGGTCGTGTTCGACGTCACGGACGCCGCGGCCACGCGCGCGCAACTCGAAGCGCTGGTGGCCGATCGGCCGATACAGGTGGTCGTGAACAATGCCGGCCTCCACGACGACGCGGCCTTCCCCGGCATGAGCGCGCGCCAGTGGCGCCGCGTGCTCGACGTATCGATCGACGGCTTCTTCAACGTGACGCAACCGTTGTCGATGCCGATGATCCGCAGTCGCTGGGGTCGTATCGTCAACATCTCCTCGGTCGCCGCGCTCACCGGCAATCGGGGCCAGGTCAACTACGCGGCGGCCAAGGGGGCGCTCAACGCCGCGACGCGCGCGCTCTCGCTCGAGCTGGCGAGCCGTGGCATCACCGTGAACGCCGTTGCGCCGGGCATCATCGCCGCGGGCATGGCCGAACGGGCATTCGACGATGAGACGATCGCGCGGTTGGTGCCGATGAAGCGGGCCGGGCTGCCCGAGGAAGTGGCGAGCCTCGTGAACTACCTCGTCTCCGACGAAGCGGCTTATATTAGTGGGCAGATCATCTCGGTCAATGGCGGAATGGCCTGAGGGCAGGAACACATGAACACGATCGTCATGCGAATTTGTGCGGCGTTGCTGCTGGCGCTGGCTCCGATGCACGCCGTGCGGGCTGATGACACGAAGACCGATTCGAGTGACAAGTCCGTGGCGCAGACGGCGCGCGATTTCGGCCAGGCCGTGGGGCGCGATGCCAAGGCCGTCGGACAGGCGGTCAAGGAAGGCGCGAAGGATGTCGCCGCCGCCACGACGCGCGGCGCCAAGCGCGTCAAGAGCGCAGTCACCGAGAAGGTCGCGCCGCCCAGCAAGGATGCCGCTGCCAGCAAGGACAACACCGCGCCGGCCGCCGGCAAGAACTAGGCGGCCTTCAGCCGCCCGGTATCTGCAGCACCGACATGATCTCGACCGCGTCGCCCGGGAAAATGCTGAAGTGCGGATGATTCTCGAACATCTTGCTGCCGATGAAAACCGCCAGATAGTTACCGGTCTGTTCCATGGCGATTCTCCAGTTTCGATGTCGCTTCGATGAAGCGGCTGATTCTATCGTGCAGGATCGACAGGGGCATCGGGCCGTCATCGAGCACCGCGTCGTGGAACGCGCGGATGTCGAAGCGCGCGCCGAGCGCACGTTCGGCACGCGCGCGCTCGGCGAGGATCTGCATTTCACCGATCTTGTACGCCAGCGCCTGCGCGGGCCAGGCGATGTAGCGTTGCGTTTCGTACACGACCTGCGATTCCGGCATGGCCGTGTTCTCGCGCAGGCAACTCTCCGCCTGCTCCTTGCTCCAGCCTTTCCAGTGGATGCCGACGTCCATCTCGAGCCTGCAGGCGCGCCACATCTCATATGACAGGCGGCCGAAGCGCTCGTACGCGTTGCGGTACACGCCCATCTCCTCGCCGAGTTGCTCCGAGTACAGCGCCCAGCCCTCGACGAACGCGGTGGGTTCGTCCTTGCGGCGGAAAGCGGGCAGGTCGGTGCGCTCCTGTCCCAACGCAATCTGCAGGTGATGGCCGGGCACGCCTTCGTGCAGGATCCACGACGGCAGGCTGAACAGCGGATTCTCCTGCGCCCTGGCCGTCACGACGACGGTGCCCGGCGCGCCTTTTTCCGGGTCGCCCAGGTCATAGCCACTCGATGAAGCGTCGAGCTCCGGCGGCTTCAGCCGAATCGTCCAGGTCAGTCGTGGCAACTTGCCGAACCACAGCGGCAGCAGGCCATCGATGCGCTTGCCAACCTCGCTGGCCTTCTCGACGTAGGTGGCGAAGTCGGGCGCGTAGAAGCGCTTGTCGGTCCGCAGCATCGAAATGAATTCGCCCAGGTTTCCGGTGAAGCCGGTGGAGCGCATGGCGGCTTCCATCTCCGCGCGGATGCGCGCCACCTCGCGCTCGCCCGTTGCAAACACTTCGTCGGGCGTCAGCTCGGTCGTCGTTGAGCGGCGCACGAGGAATGCGTACCAGGCGCGGCCGTCCGGCAGGCTCGAGGCGCCCAGTTGCGCGCGCGCATGCGGCAGGTAGTCGTGTTCGAAATAGTCGACGAGCTTGCGTTGCGAGGGCTTGACGCCTTGCTCGATCGCCGCAAGCGCTTCGCCGCGCAGCGCCTGCTGGCGCTCGACCGGAATCGTCGACGGCAGGGCCTTCAGCGGCCCGAGCAGCGGGCTCGCCTCCGCCGGTTGATCCGCCGCGATCTTCAGGATTGCCAGGATGCCGCTGGACGTCGATTGCGGCTGCACGAATCCGCTGGCCACGCCGCGCTTGAGGTTGTCGATCTGCTGGTCGAAATAGCGCGGCAGCGCCTGGATGCGCGCGATCCATGCTTTCGCGTCGGCTTCGCTGCGGATGACCGTCGTCTCCGCCGCGTAGTTGCCGACGTTGAAAAAGCCGTCGCCGCTGTCGAACGGAATGCGCGCTTCATCGAATTGCGCCGCCTCGATGCGCATGCGCAGCCGCCAGTCGAGCAATCGCCGCGTCAGTTCGTCCTCGCTCCCGGCGGGCGAGGGCGCGAGCTTCGACAGACGCTCGTGGATGGATTTCAATGCCGCGACCCGCCGCGCCTCGGCAGCCGGCGTGACATCGGGCCAGCCCGGTCCATCCTTCGAATCGGCCTGCCGCTCGATCGCGGTTTCCTCGGCGACGATGGCCGCCACCTTGTCATTCGCCGCGGCGGCGGCGGCGCCTGCAAGGAACAACGGATGCGCCACGAGGCAGGCGATCGCCAGTCTTCCACGAACGTGCATGATCTAGCTCCTTTGCCGGATCGGTGCGGACTCCGGCAGCAATGCGAAGGCAACCAGCCCCGCCGTGGCGGCCGTCAGCCAATAGTAGGCGGGCGCCAATGCGCTGCCGGTCGAACGGATCAACCAGGTCTCCATGAACTGCGTCGAGCCGCCAAAGATCGCGACGGCGAAAGCGTAGATCGTCGACATCGCCCCCGCGCGCAGGTGAGGCGGAAGCTGCTCGGTGATCACGGTGAAGATCACTCCGCTGCTCAACGCATAGAAAATCGTCATCACGATGGTGGCTGCATAGAGCGCTGTCAGCGTGCGGTAGTGCCCGATGATCCAGAACGCCGGCAGGATCGAAATCACCAACAGGCTCATCGGCACCAGCGTCGCGCGCCTGCGGCCGAAATGATCGGACAACCAGCCGCTCGTCGCATCGAAAATGGCGGCCACGAGACTGGTTGCAATCACCACGCTGAACGCGACGGTGCTCGACCAATGCAGGGTCGTCATTGAGTACGTGCCCATGTACGTGGTCGTATATCCGCCGATCGTCAGCGAGGCGATGACGACCAAGCCGGCCAACACGACGCGCAGGTGTTTTCGCATGCCGACTGTGAAGGACTCGGCCGCGGGCACCGCTGCAAGACCTGGCTGACCGCGAGCCGTCACGACAGGCAGCGTCTCGGGCAATTGCGCGCGCATCCAGAGTCCGAACGGAATGATCAGCACGCCCAGGCCCATCGCCAGGCGCCAACCCCAATCCTGCAGCTGCTGCTGCGTGAGCGTGAGCGAGAGGATCAAACCAACCATGCCCGCGATCGCGTTCGATGCATCGACGGTGCACGCCTGCATCGAGCCATACAGGCCTCGTCGCAATGGCGGCGCGGCCTCGACCATGTACGCGGTGGCCGGCCCGACTTCACCACCGAGCGCGAAGCCCTGGATCAGCCGGAAGACCATCACCAGCACGGGCGCGGCGATGCCGATCTGCGCATACGACGGAGTCAGGCAAAGCCCGGCGATGCCGACGCCCATCAGCGTAAAGCTCGTCACCATGACGGGCGTGCGGCCGATGCGATCGGCGAGCGTGCCGAAATACAAGGCGCCGAGCGGGCGCGTGACAAAGCCGACGCCGAACGTTCCGAGCGAGGCCAGCAATGACAACATCGGATCGCCGGATGGAAAGAACGTCTTGCCGATGTACACGGCGAAGAACGCGTAGGTCATGAAGTCATAGAACTCGAGGCCGTTGCCGGCAAACACGGCGATGGCATGGCGCAGCGGCAGGCGGTTGGCGGCAGTGTCCGGCGACCGGCCGCCGGCATCGGCTGTCACTTGCCCACCATGCGCTGCAGGTGTTCCGGATAGCGGTTGCCGTGCACGCCGACGGCGGCGATGCCATCGTCGATCGCGCGCAGGTCTTCCGCATCGAGCACGACGCGGGTCGCGCCGATGTTTTCCTCGAGGCGGTGCAGCTTCGTCGTGCCGGGAATCGGCACGATCCACGGCTTGCGGGCGAGCAACCATGCCAGCGCCAGTTGCGCTGGCGTCGCGTTCTTGCGCGCCGCGATGCTCGCGAGCAGGTCGAGCAGGCCCTGGTTCGCGGCGCGCGCCTCGGGCGTGAAGCGCGGCAAGCCGGCGCGAAAATCCTTGGCGTCGAATGCGGTGCCCGACTCCATCTTGCCGGTGAGGAAGCCACGGCCGAGCGGGCTGTAGGGCACGAGCCCGATGCCCAGTTCCTCGAGCGTGGAAAACACCTTCTCCTCAGGCTCGCGCCACCAGATCGAATATTCGCTCTGCAGTGCGCTGACGGGTTGCACTGCGTGTGCGCGGCGAATCGTCTGCGCGCCGGCTTCCGACATGCCGAAGTAACGAACCTTGCCCGCCGCGATCAGCTGCTTCACCGCACCGGCGACGTCTTCGATCGGCACTTCCGGATCGACGCGGTGCTGGTAGAACAGGTCAATCGTCTCGACGCGCAGCCGCTTCAGCGAGGCCTCGGCCACGTCGCGGATGTGTTCCGGCCGGCTGTCGAGGCCGACCTGCTTGTTGTCCGCATCCAGCTTGAAACCGAACTTCGTCGCGATCGTGACCTGGTCCCGAACCGGTGCAAGGGCTTCGCCGACGAGCAGCTCGTTGGTGAACGGCCCGTACATCTCCGCGGTGTCGAACAGCGTGATGCCGCGATCGACCGCGGCCCGGATCAGCGCGATCATCTGCGCCTTGTCGCCCGGCGGGCCGTAGCCGTGGCTCATGCTCATGCAGCCCAGGCCCAGTGCCGACACTGTAAGGCCGCTGCTCCCCAGTTTTCTTTTTTGCATGATGGCCGGAGTGTAGCCCGAAAGCCCGCAGCCCCAAGTGCCACGGCAAATTTGCAATTCCGGGCGACCCTATGTAGACTTACAACCATGGGTAAGTCGGATGGCAATGTCCGCATCTCTCTCCAGACACTTCATGTGCTGGAAGCCTTCCTCGAGGACCCGACCGAGTCGCTCGCCGGCGCCGACGTGCAGAAGCGCTGCGGATTAGCCTCCGGCACCTTGTATCCCATGCTGCTTCGCCTGGAATCGGCGGGCTGGTTCGCCAGTCGTTGGGAAAATATCGATCCATCCAGTGCCGGCCGCCCACGCCGCCGGCTGTATCGCCTGACGTCCACGGGTTTGAGCCGCGCGAGTGAAATTTTCGCGCGCTTCGCCAAGGGAGTACCGGCATGAACGCGCGACACGGAATTTCCGGTTGGCTCGTCCAGCGTGCGGCGGCTTCGGCTCCGCCATCACTGCGGGAACGCCTCGAGGAGGAGTGGCTGGCCGACCTGCAGGCTCGCCGGCATCCCGCGTCGCGGCTGCTGCTTGGACTCGGATGCTGCTGGGCCGCGCAGACGATTGCGCGCGAATTTCCGGCGGGTGCATTGGGCGCGGGTGCGACGGGTGGCGGCGCCACGATCGTTGCCTACGCTTCGCATGCGCCGCAGCGCTGGTCGCGTCATCCCGGTGCGATGCTGGTCATCATCGTGTTCCACGCGGTCGTGATCTACACGTTTGCGAACCTGTTCGACAAAGTGCGGCATGATCCGGTCGTTCCGCCGGTGAATGCCCGCTTCGTCGACTTCAAGCCGGAGCAGAACCCGCCGCTGCCCCGGCCGATCGTGAAGCTTGCTGGCACGCCGATCGAGCCTCTGGTCGTCACCGGCGGCTTTGCGTTTCCAAGCGATCCCCAGTCGATCACATTGCCGAGTGGCGGACTCGACATCGGTGGCGGTACCGCTGGCGAATCGGTCATCGTGCCGGGCGGTCCGGGCGCCGGATTTCCCAGCGCGGAAGACCACTATCCGGCGCCGGCGAAGTGGCTCGGCGAACAGGGCAGTGCCGCCGTGCGCGTATGCGTCGACGCCTCGGGAAAATTGACTGCGTTGCCGACCCTCTCGCAGTCGACCGGCAGCCCGCGACTCGATGCGGGCGCGATCCAGCTCGCGCAGGCTGGATCGGGCCACTATCGTCCGGCCAGCAAGGACGGACGACCCGTCACCTCCTGCTTCGCGTTTCGCGTGACATTCAGGCTGCGGTAACTTCCAGCTGATACTCTAGTCCCCCAAAACCGGAGCTTCGTTCAGGGGGCGAGAGCCATGTCCGTCCAGGGAAGCGAGCACTCGAAGCTCGTCCGCCAGTTCAGGCAAATCCTGCTGTGGCCGCTGCAGCTCGCGCCGATCAGCGCCGGCACGCAGATCCAGAAGCATTGGGAACTGCTCGAGAAGAGCGGCGCGGACAATCCCTGGGGCGAAGTGCGCGACGAGTTCAGCTGCGCGCCCGGCGAATTCCAGCTGCGCCACTACAGCGAATTCGTGACTTTCCTGCCGTACGTGCGCCGTTTCCTGTACGGCGACGCGATGGGCGCGACGAGCGCGGGCGTCATCGAATCGCCGATCCGCGTGTTTCGCCGCAACGACGTGCACAAGGTGCGCATGACCTTCCCGGGGCGCACCGAAACCGAATGCTTCGATGTCGTGCACGTCGACCTGTGTTTCTTCTATGACATCGATGTCGTCATCCTGGTGGTCGAGATCGCGAAGAACGACATCGAGCTGCGCCAGGCGCAGGACACGATGTATCGGTTCGGTCGCGCCTATCCGACGTACTGGGCCTCGGACGGACACGGCGGGCATTGCCTGGAGCGCGCCGAATGGCTCGCCGCGGACAACAGCGTGCTGGCCGTCTCGAACTACGAACAGCGCGACCAATATCTTTCTTACGTCGGACGCCATCGTGCGCCGCGATTCGCCTCGCACTGGCAATTCCTGATGAAACCGCTGGTGCCGGACGATTCCGATGAAAAGGGCCTGATCCGCTACCGCCAGATCGAATACGCGCGCATGCCCTGCCTGAACTACCTGGCGATGGACGACGCGCGCAGCATGACGCGCGCCGACTTCGTGCGCCTGGGCCTCGTCACGGCCGCCGGCCCCTCGGGTGAATTGCCGTACGCGGAAAGCTACGTGCGCGATTTCGAGGCTCGCTACTGCTTCGACGAGTATTGGGACGAGCACCGCAGCGGTCGTCCCGGCACGCGCTTCCTGACCAGCGGCCACGCCTTCGCGATGGTCGGTGATGCCGCCGCGCCTTTTTTCGTCGATCGCGACGGCGGCCTGCTGGGGCAGTTCCGCCACCAGTATTTCCTGCTGTTCCTGATTCCGCACCTGCACAAGGCAGCGCTGCTGATGCTGTCCGACCGCATGGCGGATGCGCTCAACCGGCTGGACATCCGCAATCCGGACTCGGTCAAGCAGTTCAAGCGCACGATTCGCCAGCTGCTCGAGATCTTCCTGCGCTTCACGCACCGCTACTGGTTCCATGAAGTGTCGGACCAGCCGCAGGCGAAGCAACTGTTCCGCATGACCTCCGGCTTCCTGGATACCGACCGGCTCTACGTCGAGACGCGCGAGGAAATCGAGGACATGAGCGAGTACCTCGAGGCCGATACGCTGCGACGCCAGGCGAACACGGTCGTGCGACTGACGGTGGTCACGACGTTTGGCCTGATCGGGACCGTCGTGACCGGGTTCCTCGGCATGAACCTGCTGTCGTTGGCCGACGAGCCGCTGTTGAAAAGGCTGTGGTATTTCATGCTGGTGCTGATACCGACCTGCGCGCTCACCTACTACACGATCCTGAAATCGAAGCGCCTGTCTGACGTGCTCGAGGCGATCTCGGACGAGAAGCTGCCGTTCCGGGCCAAACTCCAGGCGATCGCCAATATCTGGAAATAGCGCTGCGCGGGCCTCAGGAACCGTGCAGCAGGGCAGCGTCGGCATGGTCGAGCCATCGCGACACGTTGAACGACGTCGCATTCGTCATCACGACCGTGCCGAGGCCCGCGTCGCGATACAGCCGCATCATGCAGTGGAATCCACCGCCGCCACCTTCCTTGTAGAAGTGGGGCGTGCGCCCGAGCGATCCCATGTGCCAACCGAGCGTCATCGGAATGCGAGCGCCGCCCGCACTCTGTTGCGACTGCATCAGCGCGCGGGTTTCCTCGCCGAGCAGGGCGGAGTGCTCGCGCAGCTGGTCCTGCAGCAGGCGCGCGAACGAGCTGGCCGTGCCAATCACGCCGCCGTAGGCTGGACCGTCGGCATGGAACTCGCGCAACGCGACCCAACGGCCGGTCGGTTCGCCAATCAGGTTGCGATCGATCAACCAGGGCTTGAGCAGGTTGAGCAGCGAATAGCGTTCCAGGTAGCCGCAGGCCTGCGAGCCGCCGCGTGGCGATTGATACCCGAACGCCGGTGTGTGGCCGCCCAGCGGGGTAGCGACGTGAGTCGCGACATGCTGCGCGAAGGGCGTGCCGCTGGCGGCTTCGACGATGTAGCCCAGCAACCAGTAGCCGATGTTCGAATAGGCGTAGCGTGCGCCGGGCGCCGCGATCACTCGTGAGTGGCGGTGCAATATCGCATCCAGCCTTGCGCGCTCGTCAAACTGAACATTGCCGGCAGCGTGCACCCAGCGGAGCGGAAGGGGATTCGGAATACCGGCGGTGTGGCAGAGCAATTGGCGAACCGTCACGTCCAGTCCATAGGGTTGCCACGGAATGTGCCGGGAAATGGAATCGTCCAGTCCCAGGGCCCCGCGCTCGACGAGTTGGAGCACCGCTACGGCGGTGATGACCTTGCTCATCGAGAACGCCATCATCGCGGTGTCGGCGAGCATCGGGCTCCGTGCGGACAGGTTCGCGTCGCCGGCGTGGCTTTCGCAAACCACGCCGTGGCGATCAACGGCAACATATTGGATCCCGGGCACGCGCGACCCACGCAGCGCCGCATCGATCAGTGCCTCGACGTCCGGTTCAGTTGATCTGGGCTGCCCCATAGTGCAACAGCATGACCGCGTACAGCGTCGCGAGCCCCACGTAGTGCAACGCGCGCGAGCGCCAGACACATAACGCGAGCGAGATCAGGAACGGAGCCGTCATCAACGCCCACATCAGGACAGTGACCCAAAATGGCATGCCCGCAGGCTCCCCGCCCGCGAAATAGATGCCGAATGCGAAATAAGCGCCCTGGAACAAGGCCACCAGCGACCAGAAGTAACGCGAATTGCCTGCGTAGTACCTACGCAGATCGGTCGAGCCGTCGGCATCGTCGGGCAAGCTGGCCGCGGCGACCAGGAATAATATGAACAGCTCGACGACGAGCCCGACGTAGAAAAGAAAGTGCCGGGTTGCGGCAAAGTGCCGCACGCCCCAGATATCGAACCACATGTAGACCGCCATGCACAGCGCATAGCCTGCTGACAAGACGACGAGTGGATCCCAGCTGACATTCGATCGGTGGCGCAACAGCCGGTGGAAGCTGGCGGCAATGTCGGCAACCGCCAGGCCGATGAGCACCGAGAAGATGCCGAGCGCGTATTCGAAGGCCCTGACTTCGGGTGTCATCTCGCCCCCTTGGCGGCTTCGAGCCGCCTCATTATATCCATGCAATGTAGTCCAAGGACCACCCAACTCCGGAGGCCGCGGGCATACACTATTGCACCCACGCTTTCGGCCGGACCATGGAAATCAAGCTCAACCGCGCACGCATCCTCGTCACGGGCGCCAACTCCGGCATCGGCGCCGCGATCGCACGCGCGCTTGCCGGTAGTGGCGCACGCGTGGCCATCAACTACATCGTGCACCCGGAAGCGACCGAGGCCCTGCTCGCGGAGTTGCGCGGCACCGGCGCCGAGGCAATCGGCGTGCAGGCGGATGTCAGCGACGCGGCGCAAGTCGGCGCGATGTTCGGCGAGCTCGACCGGCAGTGGGGCGGCGTCGATGCGCTCGTCAACAATGCCGGCATCGACGGCGCCGGCGCGCTGGCCTGGGACGCCGATCCGCAGGCGTGGGAGCGGGTGCTGCGCATCAACCTGTACGGCAGCTTCCTGTGCGCGCGCGAGGCGTTGAAGCGCATGGTGCAGCAACGGCGTGGCGTCGTGCTCAACATGTCATCGGTGCACGAACGCATCGCGTGGAGCGGATTCAGCGCCTACACCGCCAGCAAGGCGGGCCTCGCGATGCTGACGCAGACGCTGGCGCAGGAAGCGGCGCCGTTCGGCGTGCGCGTGCTGGCGCTGGCGCCGGGCGCGATCCGTACGCCGATCAACCAGAATGTGTGGAGCAATCCGGAGGCGATGCGCGACCTGCTGACGAAGATCCCGCTCGGGCGGATGGGCGAGCCCGAAGAGATCGCCCGCGTCGCGACCTTCCTGGTTTCAGACCTCGCCTCGTACATGACGGGCAGCACGGTGTTTTGCGATGGCGCGATGAGCGACTATCCGGAGTTCGCCCACGGTGGCTGACATGATGGACGACACACATGCACCCGGTTGGCCCGGCATACCCGGGCGCTGGACGTCCTCGGCGAAGAGCGGCGTCGGCACCGCGCTCGGCGGCAGCCCGATCTGGTTCACGCTCTCGCACGGCATCCTCAACGAAATCTACGCGCCGCGAATCGACGAGGCGGTCACGCGTGACGTCGGCTTCCTCGTCAGCGGACCCGATGGCTTCGTCGCCGAGATCAAGCGACACGCGCGCAACCTGACTCGCACGCCGGTGCCCGGCGTGCCGTACTACGCGGTCGGCTCCGAATGCATGCAGGGGAAGTTTCGCCTGCAGACCGAGATCATCACTGATGCGGAACGTCCGGTCGTACTGGTGCGACTGAAATTCGCGGCACTCGCGGGCAGCTCGCACGCCTATCGCGTCTACGTGCTGCTCGCGGCGCACCTGCGCAATTTCGGCGCGGGCAACACGGCCTGGCTCGCCGACTATCGCGATACGCCCGGATTGTTCGCCGCGCGCGACGATCGCGCGCTGTGCCTGATGTCATCGACGGGATTCGCCGCCCGCTCGGTCGGCTTTGTCGGCGTGTCCGATGGCTGGCAGGACCTGATGGCGCACGGCACGCTGCAGTGGCAGTACTCGCGCGCGGAGAATGGCAACGTCGCGCTGGTCGGCGAATTGCCGCTGCACGACGGCGAGGCAATCCTGGCAATCGGCGTCGGGAGCGGCGCGGAAGAAGCCGGCCACCAGGCGCGCGCCTCGCTCGAGGAAGGGTTCCCGGTGCTGCTCGATCGTTACGTCAGGCCCTGGCAACAGTGGCAGGCGGCGCTGGCGGACAAGGCGCGCGGTTCGTTGTCCGCGGTCAGCACGGCAGTGATCAAATCGCATGAGTCCAAGCTGATTCCCGGCGCGTTGCTCGCGAGCCTGGCGGTGCCCTGGGGATTTTCCAAGGGCGACGGCGACCTCGGCGGCTATCACCTCGTGTGGCCGCGCGACATGGTGCAGTCCGCCGGTGGCCTGCTGGCCGCGGGTGCGCACCCGGAAGCGCGCGCCGCGCTCGTCTACCTCGCCTCCACGCAGCACGCCGACGGACACTGGCCGCAGAACATGTGGGTCGACGGCACGGCCTACTGGCAGGGCCTGCAGATGGACGAGACCGCGCTGCCCGTGCTGCTGTTCGACCTCGCCGCGCGCGAAGGTGCCTTGCTGCCCGAAGACCTGGGCACGAACCGCTTCTGGCCGATGGTGCGCGCCGCGGCGGCGTACCTGGTCTGCCACGGGCCGGTGACGTTGCAGGATCGCTGGGAGGAAGACGGCGGCTACACGCCGTACACGCTCGCCGCCGAGATCGCGGCGCTGCTGGTCGCGGCGGAGTGGGCGGAAAAATGCGGCGAGCCGCAGCTCGCTCCGTACCTGCGCGAAACGGCCGACAGCTGGAATGCGCAAATCGAGCACTGGTTGTACGTGCAGGACACCGACCTCGCGCACAAGTGTCATGTCGCGGGTTACTACGTGCGCATTGCCGAAGGTGACAGCGACGGCGCCGATGACGTGATCGACATCCGCAATCGCCCGCCCGGCGACGCGCAGCGGCGCGCGGATGCGATCGTCTCCACGGATGCGCTCGCGCTGGTGCGCTTCGGGCTGCGCGACGCGGGCGATCCGCGCATCGTGAACACGGTGCGCGTCATCGACGCGGTGCTCGCGACGCAACTGCCGTACGGGCCGGCGTGGCATCGCTACAGCGATGACGGCTATGGCGAGCACGCCGATGGCTCGCCTTTCGACGGAACCGGCATCGGACGATTGTGGCCGCTGCTGACCGGCGAGCGCGCGCACTACGAGCTCGCGCGCGGCAGCACGACGATGGCGGCGCGCCTGCAACGGTCATTCGAGGCGATGGCGGGACCGGGCGGCCTGCTGCCCGAGCAAACCTGGGATTCCCCCGACATTCCCGACCGCGAACTGTTCCTCGGGCGGCCGGCCGGCTCCGCGATGCCGCTGGTGTGGGCGCACGCGGAATACCTCAAACTCGTTCGCTCGCTGAAGGACGGCCGCGTGTACGACATGCCGCCGCAAACGCGCGAACGCTATGTCGTGCGCAATACCGGCTCGGTGCTGCGCGGCTGGCGATTCAACCAGAAATTGCGCCTGCTGCCGGCGGGCTGCACGCTGCGCATCGAACTGCTGGCGTCCGCCCGCATCCGCTGGACGCTCGATGACTGGCGCACGAGCCACGATGGCGCCACGAAACCCAGTGGCCTCGGCACCCACTTTCTCGATATCGAGACGACCGCGCTGATGGCTGGCGCGACCGTGACATTCACGCCGTACTGGATCGAGGCAGCGCACTGGGAAGGCGTCAATTTCGTCGTCACCGTGCATTGATTTTTGCCGCCGCGCTGCGGAGAATCCTGCGCCATGGGAGAGGAATACGAAATCCATGGGCAGCACGACCACGCGGTCGAGCACGCGGCGCACGTCGACTCGCTGGGCCGCTGGGTGGCGATGTTCACGGCGGTGCTCGCGACCATCGGCGCGATCATCAGCTACCAGAATTCCGGCAGCGAGTCGCGCGGCCTGGAGCTGAAGAACGAGGCCATCCTGAAGAAGTCGGAAGCCTCGGATCAATGGGCCTACTACCAGGCCAAGGGCATCAAGCAGGTCATCATCGAGCGCTCGGTCGGCACGACCGATGCCGAGCGCACGGCGCTGGCCGCCGAGGCAAAGCGCTACGCCGACGAGAAGGCCGAGATCCAGAAGACCGCGAAGGCCTTTGACGACGAGGCCCATGCGGCCGACGCAGCGAGCGCGCGCGCCTTTCAACCTCATGAGCACCTGGCGCAAGCGCTGGCGCTGGTGCAGGTCGGCATCGCGCTGGCGGCGCTCACGGTGCTGACGCGCCAGCGCTGGCTGCTGTTGATATCCGGCTGCAGCGCGCTGGCCGGCATCGGCTTCTGGATCGCCGCCTGGGCATCCGTGTGATGAGGCCCTAGCCCGCCATGGAGATCGATGGCCGCATGGTTTGCCACGGCGCGGTCGACATCGCACCGCTCGCCGCCGCAGTCGCCGCGCAGGACGACGCAGCCTGGCTGGAGCAGGTCGATCGCCAGAAGGATTACGAAGTCCATCGGTTGACGCAGTCGATCGTGCTGCTGTTCGCGGAGGTCGATCCTTGGCCGCGCATGGATGTCACCCGGCAGCCGGGTTGGGAGCGCCTCAGCGCCGTGGCGGTGCCACTGATGGATTCGATCATCGCGCGCTGGTACCCCCCGGGTGGCACGATTATCCGGGCCATGGCGGCCAAGCTGCTGCCGGGCGGCAAGATCGATCCGCATCGCGATGCGCATCCCTCGTTCAATTGCGGGCATCGCATCCACGTGCCGATCACGACCAATCCGCGCGTGCGATTCACGGTCGATGGCCGACCCTTCAAGCTCGAGGTCGGCCAGTGCTACGAAATCAACAACCGCCTGATGCACAGCGTCGCCAACAAGGGCGATACCGATCGCATCCACTTTATTTTCGACTATGTGCCGGCCGACAAGAACCCGATCTCGGGTACCCTAAAGGGTTGATAGACAAGCCCAAAGGGGCCTGTTTGGCCCCTCCCTACTCAAAGCGAACGAGAACGCCTACTATTGCCGTTGCCAATAACGGGGATAAGAGGGGAATTGGCATGAAGCCAGCGTCCGAGAACAGCCGTGCTTGCGTCAAGTCGCAGGATGGCAAGGCACCCAATGCCGGGCTTTTCCGCAGCCGCTCCATGGTGGCCGCGGCCATCACGGCCGCGCTGTATGGCGCACCGCACGCCAACGCGCAGCAGGCCAATGCGCAACAGGCGAAGAACGACCTGACGCTCGAGGAAATCGTCGTCACCGCGACGCTGCGCAAGACCAACGTGCAGGATGTGCCGCAGAGCATCATCGTGCTCGGCACCGAGCAGATCGAGAAGTCCGGCGTCAAGGAGATGGGCGACTACATCAAGCAGCTGCCCAGCGTGACGCTGTCGCAGCTCGAACCGGGCCGCAACAACATCGTGTTTCGCGGCGTGGCCACCGACAGCGAAGACTTCTACGGCGACGCGCAGGCCGGCGTCTATCTCGACGACCAGCCGATCACGACGAATGCGACGCAGGTCAGCCCCTATCTCGTCGACATCGAGCGCGTCGAAGCGCTGCCGGGACCGCAGGGCACGTTGTTCGGCTCGTCGGCCGAGACCGGCGTGCTGCGCATCATCACGAACAAGCCTGACTACAAGGGTTTCTCCGGGCAATACAGCGTCACCGGATTTGCCACGAAGGGCGGCGCCGACAGCTACGAGGCCGACGGGCACCTCAATATCCCGCTGATCGATGACAAGCTGGCGATGCGCGTCGTCGGCTTCTATTCGAAGCAGGGTGGCTGGATCGACAACGTGCTGGGCCCCGACCTGGCCCACGACCTCACCAACGCGAGCGCCGTCAAGGACAACTCCAACATCTGGCAGGTCAATGGCGGCCGTCTGGCCGCGCTGTGGACCATCAACGACAAGGCCAATGTGCTGTTCAACTACACCGTGCAGAACGACAACACGCACGGCGACTGGCTCAGCGACCCGTACCTGGGCGATGCCAAGATCACGCGCTTCATCGACCAGTCCCGCCACGACAACTGGTGGCAGGAAGCCGTGACGGTCAACGTCGATCTGGGTTTTGCCGAACTGAAGTCGGCGTCCGCTTATTTCCAGCGGCACATGACCTACCTGACCGACAACATGACCTATGAGCAGTACAAGGCGAAGCGCTACGGCAGCTATTACACGACGCCGACCGACAACGGCGTGGCGAATCCGTACGGCTTCTACGACACCCGCCTGCGCAGCGACGGCTCGTTCACGACCAGTACCACGTTCAACGACCAGTGGCAGTACCGGTTCTCACAGGAGATCCGCCTGACCTCCAAGGGTGACAGCCGCCTGCAGTGGATTGGCGGCCTGTTCTTCGAGCGCGTGCACGACAACTGGTACTACGGAACCAGCGGCGACCAGTTCATGGATACCTGGTCCTATACGGTCTCGCAGGCCGTGGCCTGCAGCGGCAGCGTGCCTGCCGCGACCTGCCCGTTGCCGCCGACGACCGTCGAATACGCACAATGGTTCGATCGTGTCGTCAGGCAGACCGCGGTGTTCGGCGAATTGAGCTACAAGCTCACCGATCCGTGGACGGTGACCGTCGGCGGCCGCTGGTTCAAGTACAACCGCGACATCAACCAGCAATACGACGTGCCTCTGGGCATACCGATCAACTCTTCCGGCGACACCCAGCGCGGCGGCAAGGACAGCGCCACGTTGTTCAAGGTGGGCACGCAGTACAAGTTCAACCCGGACGTCATGGTCTACGGGTTGTTGAGCGAGGGCTTCCGGCTCGGCGGCTACAACAGCCAGCGTGCCGCCAGCACCGGCCTGATTCCGCTCAAGTACGATCCGGACAAGCTGCACAATCTTGAAATCGGAATGAAGAGCCAATGGTTCGATCGGCGGCTCACGCTCAACGTGTCGGCGTTCCTGATGCGTTGGAACGATATCCAGCTCGAGAGCAATCACGCGGGCGATAGCAGCAATACCAGTGCGCCGTTCTGGGTGCGCGGCACGATCAACGGCGGCACCGCCGAGACCAAGGGCATCGAAATCAGCGGCGCGGCAAAGGCCACGCGCAACCTGCTGTTCGACTTCAACCTGACGGCGGCCAACCCGAAGATCACGGAAGACGTGCATTACCCGGATGACAGCGTCATCCCCGCGGGCACGACGATGGTCGGCGCGCCGAAGTTCAAGGCGGCCGCGGGCGTCGAATACACCTTCAACTGGAAGCCGTTCGGCGGCGACCTGTGGGCGCGGTTCGACTACAGCTACCAGGGCGCCGAGTACCAGAGCCTGTTCCGCGCGGCGGAGAATGGCGAACGCGGTCGGGTCCATTCGTGGAATTTCGGCAAGTTCATGGTCGGCATGGACCTGCCGAGCAAGACCGAACTAACGCTGAAGATCGACAACCTGTGGGACTCGAAGGGCGCGAACTGGATCTCCACCGGCGAGGAAGCCTACGCCGACGAGTTCAGCGATCCGCGTTTCCACAACATGCAGGCGCGATTCCGGCCGCGGAACATCGGCCTGACGCTGCGCAAGAGTTTCTAAGGCGCCGCGTCCGCGGCCGGGTGGGGCACGCGCATGGGCGTCAGGCGGCTCATTGCCTCATCGGTCGTGCGCGGCTCGCAGAAGGGCGAGAGCCACGGCGGCATCTACCTGATCGACCTGCAGGCGCGCGAGGCGCGCCAGGTCATCGACTGGAACACCGCCGACATCGACTGGCAGGGGCGGGGCTGGGACCGGGGCCTGCGCGGCATTGCCTTCGATGGCGGGCTGGTCTACATGGCCGCGAGCGATGAGCTGCTCGCCTACACGCCGGATTTCCGTCGTGTCGGTTCGTGGCGCAGTCCCTACCTTCGCCACTGCCACGAGATCTGCGTCCATGGCCGGGAGCTGTTCCTGGCCTCGACCGGCTTCGACAGCATCCTCGGCTTCAATCTCGACAGGCAGGTCTTCGATTGGGCGATGACGGTGCAGGAACGGGAATACCGTTTCAAATTTTCGCGCTTCGATCCGATGGGCGAGACGGGGCCGCTGCCGCTGAACAAGCTGCACATCAACAACGTGTACGCCGACGCGGGCGGGATGTACCTGAGCGGCCTGCGCACGGGCGGCATGCTGCTGTACAGCGGCAAGCGCATCACGATGGCGGTGGAGCTGCCGCCCGGAACGCACAACGCGCGACCGTTCCGCAACGGCGTGCTGTTCAACGACACCGAGGCCGGCACCCTGCGCTATTCGAGCCGCGACGATCGCGAGGACCGCATCATGAAGGTGCCGACCTACGATCCGGACACGCTGACATACCGCGATGCCGATGCGAGCGGTATCGCGCGCCAGGGATTCGCCCGCGGACTCTGCGTGATCAGCGAAACGATCGTCGCAGGGGGCTCATCGCCATCCACGGTCACGGTCTACGACCTGAAGGGCAACGAGATGCTCGTGTCGGTCAACCTGACGCGCGACATCCGCAACGCGATCCACGGCCTCGAGGTCTGGCCCTACGACTGAGCGTTGAGTCCGGCGTTGCGCACGCGCTCGGGCAGCGCGTCGAGTATGTCGGCCAGCTCCGTCTTCCAGAAATCGAGGTGCCGCTCGTACCGGCGCCAGACTCCCAGCGCCTCGGTGTAGATCGGCCGTCGCACCTGCTCGGAACTTGCGGTCTTCACGGCGCGTTCATTGCGATAGAAGTGCAGGCAGGATTCCTCGAACGGCAGGCCGCAGTGCTCGAGGATGCGCCGTACCTGCGATTCCAGGTCGAGCACCGTGTCTTCGTAGTGCACCGTCAGTATCTTGCCCGGCAGCACTTCGTGCCAGTGCTGCATCATGCGGTGGTACTGGCGGTAGTAGTCGGCGAGTTCTTCCATGTCGTAGCTGTAGTCGGGGCCGCCGCCGTAGAGCTGCTTGTAGTTGCCGAGCAGGCTGTCGAGCGGATGCCGGCGGGCATCGATGATGCGCGCATTGGGCAGGATCAAGTGCACGAAGCCGGCAAACGGAAAGTTATTCGGCATCTTGTCGGTGAAGCGGGGCTTGCCGGTGTGCCGGTGGCGGCGTGTTTCCTCGATGTACTGCTTGCCGTAGGCGCGCCAGTCCTTCGGCCGCAGGTCGCGCGTCGCTTCCGGAAACGCGAGGTTGTCGGGACGGTAACGACCGACGCTGGCGGCGATCTGCGCGAGATCCGGCAGTTCCGCCGTGCCTTCGACCTGTGAGTGCGAGGCCAGGATCTGTTCGATCAACGTCGAGCCGGAACGATGCAGGCCGACGATGAATATCGGGTCTGCCGCCTCGAATCCCTGGCCTTCGCGTGAACGCAGGAAGTCCGCGCTGAACGTGGAGATGATCGAGTCATAGCGATCTTCCAGCACCAGCGGATCGTGCGAGACGAGCGGGCGCTGGCGCTGGTTGCCGGTGTGGTACCAGTGCCAGGCGGCGTCGTAGTCCTTCGCGTCCTCGCTTGCCTTGCCCAGTGCGAAGCAGAAATGCACGCTGGTGGAAGGCGCCAGGTCTTCGCGGCCAGCTTGCGCGCGCATCGCCTCGACTTCTTCGGCCGTGAACCGAAAAGTCTTGAGGTTCGCGAGGCTCCAGTATGCTTCGCCCGCATCCGGGCGCAGCGCGATCGCGGCCCGGTAGGCGGCGATGGATTCCTCCTGCTTGCCGACCGCCTTCAACACATGCGCCATGCCCGTCAATGCGAAGGAATCGCCTGGATTCAGCTCCACTGCACGGCGATAGGCCAGGACGCTCTCTTCCTGGTAGGTGGCTTGCGCGAGCGCGTTGGCGAGCCCGAACCAGGCCGCGGCATTCGCGGGCTCGAGGCGCGTGGCAGCACGGAAGCTCTCGACGCCCTTGACCCATTTATGCTGGTCGACGTACAGCGCGCCGAGATTGATCCACGCCGCGGTGTAGTCCGGCGCGAGCGCAGTCACCTTGTTGAACAGCGCCTCGGCATCTTCCACCGTCGATGGTTCGCCGGCCAGCGTGATCGCCAGCATGCGCAACGCGTCGATGTGATCGGGGCGGCGACGGATGACGGCCTCGAAGGCTGCAACAGCCTCTTTCCTCCGCCCGGCGTGCAGGTGCTCGGCGCCCTCGACGATCGCCTGCCGGTCCGGATCCTGGGCGAAATACTGCGCGTAGATCTGGTCGGCGTCCTGCCCGCGGCCACTCGCCGCGAGCGCATCCGCGAGGCGCTTGCGCGTATGCGGCAGGTTCGCATCGAGCTGCAAAGCGCGCTCGAAGCAGGGGATGGCTTCCGCGTGCCGGCCCTGCCGCATGAGGATCGTGCCGAGATCGTCATGGAGCGACGCGACGCCAGGGCGCGCTTCGAGCGCGGCGCGCACGCGGCGCTCGGCGTCTGTCAGGGATTGCACGACAGCAAGGCCTCGAGCAGGACGTGCAACAGGGATTGGAGCGGCGCGGCGCGCGCGGCGTCGTACACCGCGGTTGATTCATCCATGTAGCCGCACTGGGCGAGTTCGATCTGCAGCGCATGAACGTGGTTGGCCGGCTGGCCGTAGTGGCGCGTGATGTGTCCGCCCTTGAAGCGTCCGTTGAACACATGCGTGAAGCGCTGCGTCGCCTCGAGCGGCCCGCGCAACGCCGCCGCCATGCGCGGCGAGCAGGAACGGCCGTCATGCGTGCCGATGTTGATGTCAGGCAACCGACCCTCGAACAATCGCGGCACGACGCTGCGAATCGAATGCGCATCGACGAGCAGCGCGTAGCCGTGCCGCGCGCGCGCCGCATCGAGCAGCGCGCGCAATCCGGCGTGGTACGGCTCCCAGTATTGCGCGCGGCGTTGCGCCACTTCGGTTGCCACGACCGCGGCGCGACCGTCGAGATACAGCGGCTCGCCGGCGAAGCTCAGTGCGGGACACAAGCCGGTCTGCGGCGAGGCACTGTACAGCGCCGCATCATCCGGTGGCCGGTTCAGGTCGATCACATAGCGCGACAGGCGCGCCAGGATCATCGCGGCGCCCAGCTTGTTCGCAAATTCGTACAGCTTGCCGACGTGCCAGTCGGTATCCGGCACGCCGAGCGCCAGCGGTGTCATCTGCCGCGCCAGCTCGGTGGGCAGTTCGATGCCGCCGTGGGGCACGCTGATGACGAGCGGTGACGAGCCGGGCACCAGCGTGTGCGTCGCAAAGATCTGTGCCGTGTCCGTCACGGTGGCATTGATCCGCGGCGAACGTCAGCCGAACAGCCGCGGTGGAATCTGCTCGCGCAATGCGCCGCCGGTCACCAGTGCGCGCGCGTTGGCGATGTCGGGCTCGAAGTAGCGATCGCTCTTGAGGGTCGGCACGCGGCGGCGCAACGCGCCGCGCACGGCCTCGATCGGGTCGGAGCTGCGCAACGGCCGATGGAAATCGAGTCCCTGCGCCGCGGCCAGCAGCTCGATCGCGATGATGCCGGCGGCGTTGTCGGCCATCGCGAGCAGGCGCCGCGCCGCATAGGTTGCCATCGAGACGTGGTCTTCCTGGTTCGCCGACGTCGGTATCGTGTCGACGCTCGAGGGGTGCGCGAGCGCCTTGTTTTCGGACGCCAGCGCCGCGGCCGTCACCTGCGCGACCATGAAACCGGAATTCACGCCGCTGTTGGCGACCAGATACGCGGGGAGCCCGCTCATCTTCGTGTCCACGAGCAATGCAATGCGCCGCTCGGCGAGCGAACCTACTTCCGCGATGGCCAGCGCCAGCTGGTCGGCTGCGAACGCGACCGGTTCCGCGTGGAAATTTCCACCGGACATGACTTCGTCTTCGCGCGCGAACACCAGCGGATTGTCGGTGACGGCATTCGCTTCGCGCAGCAGCGTCGCGCCGGCCGTGCGCAGCAGGTCGAGGCAGGCGCCCATGACCTGCGGCTGGCATCGCAGCGAGTAGGGGTCCTGCACGCGGTCGCAGTCCACGTGCGAGGCGCGGATGCGGCTGCCGCGCAGCAGTGCACGCAGCTGCGCGGCCACGTCGATCTGGCCCGGCTGGCGGCGCACCCGGTGGATGCGCGCATCGAAAGGCGCATCGCTCCCCTTCATCGCATCGACCGACATCGCGCCGGTCACCAGCGCGGCAGCGAACACATTCTCGATCGCGAACAGCCCGGCGAGCGCCAGCGCCGTCGAGACCTGCGTGCCGTTCAGCAGTGCGAGGCCTTCCTTCGCGGCGAGCTTCAACGGTCGCAATCCGGCGATGCGCAGTCCGCGCGCCGCATCGAGCACGCGGCCGCGATAACGCACCTGGCCGACACCCAGCAGCACGGCCGACATGTGCGCGAGCGGGGCGAGGTCACCAGATGCGCCCACCGAACCCTGGCCCGGAATCAACGGATAGACGCCGGCGCGCAGCAGCTTCTGCAGAGCGCGCAGCGTGGACACGCGTACGCCCGAATAACCCTGCGCAAGGCTCGCGATCTTCAGTACCAGCACCAGCCGCACCACCTCGTCGCTGAGCGGCGCACCGGTGCCAGCCGAATGCGAGAGCACCAGGTTGTGTTGCAGCTGCGCGAGGTCGGCGGCGGAGATGCGCTTGCTGGCAAGCGATCCGAACCCGGTGTTCACGCCATAGGCGGTATCGCCCCGCGCGATCAGCGATTCGATGACGGCGCGCGAGCGTCGAACGCGAGCGTAGTCGGCGCGCGAGAGCCGCATCGCGACAGGCGCGGCATGAACTTCGCGCAAGGCTTCGAGCGTCAGGGCGCCGGCGCGCAGCTTGCTCATTGCGCCGCCTTGCCGGTCAGCATCGGCAGGTTTAGTTTGTGCTCGCGCGCGCATTGCAGCGCAATGTCGTAGCCGGCATCGGCGTGGCGCATGACGCCCGTGGCGGGGTCGTTCCACAACACGCGCTCGATGCGCCGCGCCGCGGCGGGCGTGCCGTCGCAGACGATGACGACGCCCGCGTGCTGCGAATAGCCCATGCCCACGCCGCCGCCATGATGGATCGACACCCACGTGGCCCCGCTCGCCGTATTGAGCAGCGCATTGAGCAACGGCCAGTCGGAGACCGCATCCGATCCATCCTTCATCGATTCGGTCTCGCGGTTCGGGCTCGCCACGGAACCGGAATCGAGGTGATCGCGTCCGATGACGATCGGGCCCGAGAGTTCGCCGGAGGCGACCATTTCGTTGAACGCGAGGCCCAGCCTGTGCCGGTCCCCGAGGCCCACCCAGCAGATGCGTGCGGGCAGTCCCTGGAACTGGATGCGTTCCTTCGCCATGTCGAGCCAGCGATGCAGGTGCGCATCGTTCGGAATCAGCGCTCGCACCTTCGCGTCAGTCTTCGCGATGTCATCCGGATCGCCGGTCAGCGCTGCCCAGCGGAACGGCCCGATGCCGCGGCAGAACAGCGGCCGCACGTATTCCGGCACGAAACCGGGAATGTCGAACGCGTCCTTCACGCCTTCGCCGAGCGCGACCTGGCGGATGTTGTTGCCGTAATCGAAGGTTGGAATGCCCGCGTGCTTGAAATGCAGCATGGCGCGCACGTGCACGGCCATCGACTTGCTGGCCTCGGCGGCCACGCGCGCCGGATCGGTCTTCTGCAGTTCTTCCCACTGTGCGACGGTCCAGCCCACTGGCAGGTACCCGTGCACCGGATCGTGTGCCGAAGTCTGGTCGGTGACCGCGTCGGGCTTGATGCCGCGCTTCACCATCTCGGGCAACACGTCGGCGGCATTCGCGCACAGGCCAATTGACATGGCCTTGCCCTTGGCCTTTGCCGCATCGAGCATCGCCAGCGCTTCGTCGAGCGTCTTCGCCTGGACATCGAGGTAGCGCGTGCGTAACCGCATGTCGATGCTCGATTGCCGGCATTCGATCGCGAGCATTGACGCGCCCGCCATCGTCGCCGCGAGTGGCTGCGCACCGCCCATGCCGCCGAGGCCTGCGGTCAGCACCCAGCGACCGGCGAGATTTCCGTTGAAATGCTTGCGACCCATCTCGACAAAGGTCTCGTAGGTGCCTTGCACGATGCCTTGCGAACCGATGTAGATCCACGAGCCCGCGGTCATCTGGCCGAACATCATCAGTCCGCGCCGGTCGAGCTCGTTGAAGTGCTCCCATGTCGCCCAGTGCGGCACGAGGTTGGAATTGGCGATCAAGACGCGCGGCGCATCGGCGTGCGTTCGAAACACGCCGACCGGGCGGCCCGATTGCACCAGCAGCGTTTCCTCGTCGCCGAGCGCGCGCAAGGCTGCGACGATCGCATCGAAGCAGGCCCAGTTGCGCGCGGCCTTGCCGATGCCGCCGTACACGACCAGGTCGCCCGGTCGTTCCGCGACGTCAGGGTCGAGGTTGTTCATCAGCATGCGCAGCGGTGCTTCGGTGAGCCACGAGCGCGCGCTGAGCGTCTTGCCGCGCGGCGCGCGGATGACACGGGGAGATTCCTTGTTCATGTTGTTTTCCACTGGAGTATGCCTGGACGCAATCGTTCGATGGTCTCGCGGTAGCGCTTCTCGATAGCCGCTTCTTCCGCATGCACGCCGTCGCGGATCAGCCAGCGGCCGCCGACCAACACCTGTCGCGCGCGCGGTGCGACCGCGTCGAAGACGAGCGCGCTCAGGTATTCGGAATTCGCCTGCAGGTTGCAATCGCCTTCCCGCGCGTCGTAAGTGACAAAATCCGCCGTGGCCGCGGCGGTAGGCGTGGCGCCAATCGCACTGTGCCCGCCGGCGTGCGCGATGCGGAACAAGCGGTCGGCGGTGGCCGGCTCGTCCGCGGTGCTGAACACGTTGCGCCGCCCGCGCGCCAGCCGTTGCGACCACTCGAGCTGGCGCAATTCATCGAGCGAGCTGCGTCCGATGTTGCTGTCCGAGCCGATGGCGATGCGGCCGCCGGCTTCGAGGAATGGCGCGACGACCGGACAGCCGTCGCCCAGGTCGGCTTCCGTCGTCGGGCACAGCACCACGGTGGCCTGCGCCGCATGGATCTGCGCGAACTCGGCTTCGCTCGATTGCGTCGCGTGTACGAGCGCCCACTTGCTCGACAACAGTCCGCGCGAGGCGAGCAGCGCGACCGGCGGCAGTCCGTGTTGCCGCAGGCAACCGGTGACCTCGGCAGGTTGCTCGGCAACATGGATGTGCACGCAGCGGCAGCGCGCGTCCCCGCCGATCGATGCCTGCACTTTTTCGATCGTGCCGATGTCGACCGCGCGCAGGCTGTGGTAGGCCACACCGAGCGCGACGTCGCCGCCGGCCGGATAGCGTCGGCGCAGTTCCTGCCAGTCCTCGAGGAATTGTCCCGTGTCGCGCGCGAACGGTCGTTGGCCTGGTTTTGGTGCCGCGCCGCCAAAATCGGAGTGCTGGTACAGCGTCGGCAACAACGTGAGGCGCAGCCCCGTGCGGCGCGCCGCCGCGGCGACGCTGACGTCGGCATCGAGTTCGCGGTTGCCGCGCAGCCGATGGAGGTACAGGAATTCAGCGACCGAGGTGTAGCCGCCGCGCAGCAATTCCAGGTAGCAGCGCGCGGTGATCGCCTCGAGATCGTCCGGTTCGAGGCGCCCGGCCAGCGCGTACATCGTCTCGCGCCAACTCCAGAAATCGTCGCGCGAACCGGCTGCGCGCTGCGTCCACGCACCGAGCGCGCGCTGGAACGCGTGGCAGTGCGCATCGACGAGCCCGGGAACGGTCAGTCCGCCGACAACCGAGGTGGCGGGCCGGGCATCGGTCGATACGCCTTCGACATGCCCGTTGGCGTCAATGCGGACCGTGGCGTCGTGCAGCCAGCGGCCCCCGTGCCACAGATTGGCGTACGTGATCGCGCCCTGCGCCGTGCCTGCTCCCACTTGCATCCGCAACATGTTAGCACCGCGTGGCGCCGGCAGTGCGGTGCGGGTAATCTCGTGTCCATGATCGAATCCGGCAACACCCAGATCATCTCCCGCGGCCGGGTCTGGAGCGCCGCGCCCGCCCACGCGGCCCGCGAAAGCGCCGAGACAGCGCAACCGATGGCGATCGCGGCGCAGCAGGGGCGCATCGCGGCGACTGGGCCGTTCGAAGAACTGCGGCGGCGTTTTCCGCAAGCGGAAGTATTCGACTGCGGCGGGCGACTGGTGACGCCAGGTTTCATCGATTGCCACACGCACATCGTGCACGCCGGAAATCGCGCGGCGGAATTCGAGCGGCGACGGGCCGGGGAGAGCTACCAGAGCATCGCAAAATCGGGCGGCGGCATCCTCTCGACGGTCAACGCGACGCGCGCGGCGAGCCTCGCGCAGCTGGTCGAGAGCGCGCTGCCGCGCGTCGACGCATTGCTCGCCTCCGGCGTCACGACACTCGAGATCAAGTCGGGCTACGGGCTCGACCTCGACACGGAGCTGCGCATGTTGCGCGCCGCGCGCACGATCGCCGATGTGCGCGCCGTCGGCGTGTCGACCACCTACCTCGGCGCGCATGCGCTGCCGCCGGAGCACCACGGCGATGTAGAAGGCTACGTTCGCCGCCTGTGCAATGAATTGATTCCCGCGGTGGCGGCGAGCGGACTCGCCGATGCATTCGACGCCTACTGCGAAACGGTCGCCTTCAGCGCAGCGCAGGTCGCGCAAGTGTTCGACGCCGCGCGCGCGCACGGGCTGCGGCTGAAACTGCACGCGGACCAGCTGTCGAACATGCACGGCGCGGGGCTTGCGGCGCAATACGATGCATTGTCCGCCGATCACCTCGAGTACACCGACGACACGGGCGTCGCGGCGCTGGCGCGCTCCGGTACCGTCGCCGTGCTGTTGCCGGGCGCATTCTATTTCCTGCGCGAACAGCAGCGCCCGCCGATCGACGCCTTGCGGCGCGCACGCGTGCCGATGGCGGTGGCCACCGATTGCAATCCCGGCACCTCGCCGCTCACGTCGCTCCTCGACGCGATGAATCTGGCCGCGGTGGAGTTCGGGCTCTCGACGTTGGAGTGCCTTGAGGGCGTCACGTGCCACGCAGCCCGCGCGCTCGGGTTGCAGGAATCCACCGGCACGATCGAACCGGGAAAATGGTGTGACCTGGCGATCTGGAATGTCGCCGAGCCGGCCGAGCTGGTGAACAACCTAGGCGCGCGCCCACTGCATCGCCGGTTCTGGCGCGGCCGTCCGGACGCATGAACGACGCGTCGGCTCGATCGGGGCGCCGCATCGCGCACCTGGACATGGACGCCTTCTACGCCTCGGTTGAGCTGCTCCGCTATCCGCAGCTCGCCGGCAAGCCCGTGGTCATCGGCGGGCGACGCCGCTCCAGCCAAGAAACCCATTCCGGCGAATTCTCGCGCCTGGACAGCTACCAGGGACGCGGCGTCGTCACGACCGCGACCTACGCGGCGCGCGAATTCGGCGTGCATTCCGGCATGGGCCTGATGCAGGCGGCGCGGCTGTGTCCGCAGGCCGTGTTGTTGCCCGCGGATTTCGACGAGTACCGCCGCTACTCACGGATGTTCAAGGCGGCGATTGCCGCGATCGCGCCACGCGTCGAGGACCGGGGGATCGACGAGGTGTACATCGACTTCGATGCGGTGCCCGGCGGCGCCGATGAGGGCGGCCGCCCGCTCGCGCTGCGCATCCAGCAGGCGATACAGGCCAGCACGGGGCTCGGGTGCTCGATCGGCGTCGCGCCCAACAAGCTGCTCGCGAAGCTCGCCAGCGAGTTCGACAAGCCCAAGGGCATCACGATCATCCATGCGGAAGACCTTGCCGAACGCGTCTGGCCGTTGCCGTGCCGCAAGATCAACGGCATCGGGCCCAAGGCCAGCGCGCGCCTCGAGCAGCTCGGCGTGCGCACGATCGGCGAGCTGGCCCGCTGCGAGTTGCGCTGGCTGATCGAGCAGTTTGGCCGGCACCACGGGCACTGGCTGCACGAAGTCTCGTGGGGACGCGACGAGCGCGACATCAGCACGCACAGCGAGCCGGTGTCGATGAGTTGCGAGACGACGTTCGAACGCGACCTGCACGCGGTGCGCGACCGGCCCGAATTGAGCGCCGTATTCACTTCGTTGTGCGAACGGCTTGCCGCCGACCTCGCGCGGCATGGATACGCAGGGCGCACGATCGGCGTGAAGCTGCGCTACGACAACTTCCGGGCGGTCACGCGAGCGCAGACGCTCGATTTCCACACCGCCGATGCGGCTGTGATCCGGCGCACGGCCGGGCGCTGCCTCAAGCGCGCGCCGCTCGATCGACGCCTGCGATTGCTGGGCGTGCGCGTCGGGAGCCTGGTGAGCGCCGCGGAGGCGCAGGCCCTGGCCCAGGCTCCGCCGGTGGAAACCTCGCTGGATCTGTTTTGACGGCGCGCATCGTCCGCGTCGCGGCCGATCGGCTATCATGTCGGACATGAGCAAGGAAACCCTGCACGAGGCGATTGCCCGCTTGCATGACGAGTTGCGCGACGCACCGCAGCTCGATGACGAATCGCGTCGCATGCTGCAGCAGATGGCCGGCGAAGTCGGTCGCGCGGCGGCAGGCGAAGCGCACGCGCCGCGGCTGGAAGCGCTGGCGGTGCGTTTCGAGGCCGGGCATCCTTCGTTGGCCGCGAGCCTGCGCGGCATTGCCGACGCGCTCGGGCGCGTCGGACTCTAGCCCGGGGCGGACTGCGACCCGCCGCCCGCGAAGCGGCGCGCGACCAGCCGCTGCATGATCACGAAGAACAGCGGCGCAAAGAAAACGCCGAGCACGGTTGCCGCGAGCATGCCGCCGAATACACCGGTGCCGATCGCGATGCGGCTGGCGGCGCCGGCGCCGGTGCTCAGCACCAGCGGCAAGACGCCGAGCATGAACGCGAGCGAAGTCATCAGGATTGGCCGCAGGCGGATGCGCACGGTCTGCAGGATCGCCGCTTCCGGTTCCATTCCGCCCTCATGCAGTTTCTTCGCGAACTCGACGATCAGGATCGCGTTCTTCGCCGACAAGCCCACCGTCGTCAGCAATCCGACCTGGAAATACACGTCGTTCGCCAGGCCCCGGGTCCACGCGGCCAACAATGCGCCGATGACGCCCAGCGGCACGACCAGCATCACCGAGAACGGCAACGACCAGCTTTCATACAGTGCGGCGAGGCAGAGGAACACGAACACGACCGAGATGGCGTACAGCGCCGGCGCCTGCGAGCCGGAGAGTTTCTCCTGGTACGAGAGGCCCGACCATTCATAGCCGATGCCGGGCGGCAGCCTGGCCACCATTGCTTCGAGGTGCTGCAACGCCGTGCCGCTGCTGGTGCCGGACGCGGGCTCGCCGATGATCTCGATCGAGCTGCTGCCGTTATAGCGCTCGAGGCTGGGCGTGGTCAGCGACCACTTGCCCGACGCAAACGCCGAGATCGGTACCATGTCGCCGCCGGCATTGCGCACGAACCAGCGATCGAGGTCCCCGGGTTGCATGCGATAGGGCGGTTCGGCCTGCATGTACACCTTCTTGACGCGGCCACGATCGATGAAGTCGTTGACGTAGAGTCCGCCGATCGCCGTCGAGATCGTGTCGTTCAGATCGGCAATCGACAACCCCAGCGCACTGGCCTTCACCGGATCGACGGCCAGGTGAAACTCCGGTTGATCGGGAAGCCCGTTGATGCGCACGTTCGCAAGACGGTTGTCGTGCCTCGCCAGGTCGAGCAGCTGGTCGCGCGCTTTCGCCAGCGCATCGCGGCCGACGCCGCCGATGTCCTTCAGTTCCAGGTCGAAGCCGGTCGATGTGCCGAGGCCGCGGATCAGCGGCGGCGCCATGACGACCGTGGCGGCATCGCGGATCTTCGCCGCTGCCTGGTTGGCACGCTTCGCGGCCATGGCCGCCGACTGGGAAGCGGCCTTGCGTTCGCTCCAATCGCGCAGCAACACGAAGGACATGCCGGTGTTTTGGCCATTGCCGGCGAAGCTGCGTCCCGCGATCGAGAACACGCCGCTCACCGAGCCCGTGTCGGCGCGCAGGTCGGATTCGAGCTGCGTCTGTGCATCGACCGTGCGCTGAAGCGTGGCGCCCGACGGCAGCTTCATGATCGCCATCAGCGCGCCCTGGTCTTCCTCGGGCAGGAACGCGGTGGGCAGCGTGATCGCGAGCAGCGCCAGCAAGCCCAGCAGCCCCAGGTATACGAACATCGCGCGCCGCGTCTTTGGCAGCAGCTTGCGCACGATGCCCTGGTAGTAGTCGCTCAGCCTTTCGAACTGCCGCTCGAGCCGCGCCAGCATTCCCGTGCCGTGCCCCTCCGCGACATCGGCGCGCCGCAAGATCGTCGCGCACAACGCGGGCGTCAGTGTCAGCGCGACCAGCACGGAGAGGATCATCGCCGCGACCATCGTCACGGAAAACTGCCGATAGATCACGCCGGTGGAACCGCCGAACAGCGCCATTGGCACCAGCACCGCCGACAGCACCAGCGCAATGCCGAGCAGCGCGCCGGTGATCTGCTCCATCGATCGCCGCGTGGCCTCGCGGGCATCGAGCCCTTCGTCGCGCATGATGCGCTCGACGTTCTCGACGACGACGATCGCATCGTCGACCAGCAGTCCAATGGCGAGCACCATGCCGAACATCGTGAGCGTATTGATGGAGTAGCCCAGCACCGCCAGCACGCCGAAGGTGCCTAGCAATACGACAGGCACCGCCACCGCGGGAATCAACGTCGCGCGCAGGTTCTGCAGGAACAGGTACATGATCAGTACGACCAGCACGACGGCCTCGAACAGCGTCTTGACGACTTCGGAGATCGAGATGCGCACGAAGCGGGCGCTGTCGAAGGCGATGCGGTAGCTCAATCCCGGCGGAAAGAATCTGGCGAGCTGCTCGATGCGCGCCTTGACCGCATCGGCCGTTGCCAGCGCGTTGGCGCCCGAAGCCAGCGCGACGCCGATGGCCACCGAGGGCTGGCCGTCGATGCGCGTCGAGACGTCGTAGCTCTCGGCGCCGAGCTCGACGCGCGCCACGTCACCCAGGTGCAGCGCCGAGCCGTCGCTGTTGACGCGCAGCACGATGTCGCGGAACTGCTGCGGTGTGGTCAGCTTGCCCTGCGCCGTGACAATCGCGTTGAGCTGCTGCCCCTCGACCGCCGGCTGGCTGCCGAGCTGGCCGGCGGCAACCTGGGAATTCTGCGCAATGATCGCCGCAGTCAGGTCCGCCGGAATCAGGTGGAACTGGCTGAGCTTGTAGGGATCGAGCCAGATGCGCATCGCGTAGCCCGATCCGAACATCTGCACGGTGCCAACGCCGTCGACCCGGCTGATCGGATCGAGCAGGTTCGAGGCGATGTAGTCGCCGACATCGGCACGCGACATCGATCCGTCCGGGGAATAAAACGCAACGACCGTCAGGAATCCGGAGGTCGACTTGTTGACGGTGACGCCTTGCGCCTGCACCGCGGTCGGCAGGCGGCGCACGGCCTGCTGGAGCTTGTTCTGCACCTGCACCTGCGCGATGTCGGCGCTGGTGCCCGCCTCGAAGGTCAGCGCGATGTTCGCGTTGCCCTGCGAGTTGCTGGTCGATGACATGTACACGAGGTGATCGATGCCGGTCAGCGACTGCTCCATGACCTGCGTGACCGAATCCTCGAGCGCCTGCGCGGAAGCGCCGGGATAGGTGGCGCTGATCGAGACGGTGGTCGGCGCGATGTTCGGATACTGTTCGATCGGCAGCTGGTGGATCGACAGCGCACCGGCCAGCATGATGATGATCGCGATGACCCACGCGAAGATGGGCCGGTCGATGAAAAAGCGCGCCATCGATGCGCTGCTCAGCCGTGCGCGGGCGCCGGCGCAGCCGCCGGCGTGGCGACATCGACCACGGTCGGCCTGACCGCATCGCCGGGCTTAACCTTCTGTTGGCCCTGCACGACGATGCGCTCGCCGGCATTGAGCCCGTTGAGCACGCGCCACTGGTTGTTCGCGCTCGCCTCGAGCTGCAACGTGCGCAGTTCGACGTGGTTGTCCGGCGTGACGACGAGCACGCTGGCATCGCCGCGCGCATTGCGGCTCACAGCCTGTTGCGGCACGAGCAGCGCCGATTGCGCCACGCCGAGCGTGAGCTGCGCGCGCACGTACATGCCCGGCAGCAGCGTGCCATCGGTGTTCGGGAACACGGCGCGCAGCGTGATGGTCCCGGTGCTCTCGCTCTCGGTGACGCCGGTGAATTCGAGATGACCGGGCTGCGGATACTGCGTGCCGTCCTCGAGCAGCAACGTGACCTCGGCGCCATCCGATCCCGGATGCGCGAGCGCGCCGGCCGCGACCTGCCTGCGCAGGCGCAGCACCTCGGTCGCCGGCTGCGTGACGTCGACGTACATCGGCGCGTACTGCTGCACGGTCGTCAGCGGCGCATCCTGGTTCGCGGTCACGAGCGCGCCTTCGGTGAAGGCGGACGTGCCGATGCGTCCGGAGATCGGCGCGGTGATTCGCGTGTAGCCGAGGTTGATGCGGGCCGTCTCGAGCGCGGCGCGCGCGACGGTCTGTTGCGCCTCGGCCTGCCGCATGTTGGCGGTGATGTCGTCGCGATCCTGCTGGCTGACATCGCCCGACTTGGAAAGCTTCAGGTAGCGCTCGTACTTCAGGCGCATCGTCAGCGCGTTGGCATCGGCGCTCGCGACCTGCGCCTGCGCGCTGTCGAACGCGGCCTGGAACGGCGCGGGATCGAGCTGGTAAAGGCCCTGGCCGGCCTGCACCAGCGCGCCTTCGGTAAACAGCCGGCGCTTGATGATGCCGCTGACCTGTGGCCGCACCTGGGCGATGCGGAAGGCCACCGTGCGGCCGGGCAGCTGCGTCGTGACGGTAGTCGCGCGCGGCTCCACGACGACGACGCCGACTTCGGTCGGCTGTCCCGCAGCGCTGTCCTGGCCCGAAGCGCCGCATCCGCCGCACAGCGCGGCGGCAACAGCCAGCGATCCCAGGCGCAGGAAGCGCATCGTCATCATCAGGAAGTCTCCGCCAAAGAACGAGCCATTATCGGGCCTCGAGTGCGTCTTTGCGCGCCCGGCCCGCATTGAAATTACGCAACCTTAATGGATGGGTCGATGGCCGCGGCCCATGCCGTCAATCCGCCCTCGAGGTAACTGACATCGTCGATACCGCCGCGAGCCGCCAGCTCGCAGGCCGTCCGGCTGCGACCGCCACCGCGGCAGATGAATACGACCGCGGAGCCCACGGGCAGTTCCGCGAGCCGGTGCGCGAGTTCGCCCAATGGAACATGGATGGATCCTGTCAAATGACCCGCCGCGAATTCGTGCCCCTCACGCACATCGACCAGCAGGGGCGGTTTCGGATGGGGCTCACCGCGCGCGTGGAGCAACTGTTGCAGCTCACTGGGCTTCAGTCGCGGCCATTGACCCGCCGCCGGCGCGCGACATGTGGCTTCGCTGTCGGACAGTGTCCTGATCGTCGCGGCCGGGCCGCACACCGCGCAGTCGGCGCGCCGCTGGAAACGGAATTCGTGCCACGACATCGCCAGCGCATCGAATGTCATCAACCGGCCGACCAGCGGTGCGCCGATACCGAGCAACACCTTGATCGCTTCAGTGGCCTGCAACGCGCCGAGCACGCCGGGCAATACCCCGAGCACGCCCGCTTCGGCGCAGTTGGGCGCCTCCGCGCCCGATGATGCGGGGAAGAGGCACCGGTAGCAGGGACCTTGGTCCGGCAGGTACGTCATCGCCTGGCCCTCGAAGCGATGGATCGCGGCCGATACCAGCGGGCGGCGCAACAGCACGCAGGCGTCGTTGACCAGGTAGCGCGTCGCGAGCCGATCACTGCCATCGACGATGCAGTCGTATTGTTCCAGCAGTTCGAGCGCGTTGTCGGCGCGCAGCTCGAGTGGATGCGCGACGACGCTGATCTCGCCATTGAGCGCGCGCAGCCGCGCTTGCGCAGCGAGCGCCTTGCCGGCGCCCACGCTGGCGCCGTCAAACAGCAACTGGCGCTGCAGGTTGGAAAGATCGACACGGTCGTGGTCGACGATGCCGAGCGTGCCGATGCCCGCGGCGGCCAGGTAGAGGCTCGCGGGCGAACCCAATCCGCCGGCGCCGACGACCAGCACGCGCGCGGCCTTCAGCCGCTGTTGGCCGGCCTCGCCGATCTCGGGCAACAACAGGTGCCGGCTGTAACGCTCGCGCTCTGCCGCGTTCAGTGTCATGGCGACATCAGGTCAGCGGCTGGAACTGCAGCGCAGCGAGTCGCGCGTACAGTCCGTCGCCCTGGATCAACTCCGCGTGTGAACCCTGCGCGACGATGCGCCCGTGGTCCATGACCACGATGCGCCGCAGGCGCTGGATGGTTGCGAGGCGGTGCGCGATCACGATGGTGGTTCGCGCGTGACCGCCGCGGCCGGCCATCAGGTTGGCGAGGCCTTGCTGCACGAGCCGTTCGTTCTCGGCGTCGAGGGCGCTGGTGGCCTCGTCGAGCAGCAGCACCGGCGCATCGCGCAGCATCGCGCGCGCGATGGCGAGGCGCTGGCGCTGGCCGCCGGAGAGCGTGATGCCGCGTTCGCCGACGCGCGTGTCGTAGCCGTCGGGAAGCTGCCGGACGAAATCGTCGGCCGCAGCCGCAATCGCCGCCGCGCGCACCTCGTCGTCGGTCGCCGCCGGCCGTCCGTAGCGGATGTTGTCGGCGATGCTGCCGGCGAAAATGACCGGCTCCTGCGCGACCACGGCGATCTGCGCGCGCAATTGGGCGGGATCGAGCCGCGCGATGTCGACGCCGTCGAGCAGGATGCGACCGGCGCCTGGATCGAAAAAACGCAACAGCAGCTGGAATACGGTCGACTTGCCGGCGCCGGAAGGCCCGACCAGCGCGACGGCTTCGCCGGGCGCGACCGCGAGGCTGAAATCCGCGAGCGCGGCGTGCTCGGGCCGCGTCGGATACGAGAACCGGACTGCGCCGAATTCCAGCTTGCCCTGCACGGGCGTGGGCAGGCTCGCCGGCTGCGCCGGCGCGCGTATTTGCGGCTCGGTGGCGAGGATCTCCATCAGCCGCTCGGTCGCGCCGGCGGCGCGTTGCACTTCGCCCCACAGTTCGCTGAGGGCGCCGACCGAGCTCGCGAGGATCACGGAGTAGAGCACGAACTGGCCCAGCTGCCCGGCGCTCATGCGCGCGGCCAGCACGTCGATCGCGCCGATCCACAGAACGCAGACGACGCTGGCGCCTACCAGCATGAACACCGCGGCGGTCATCATCGCGCGAAAGCGCGTGCGGCGGATGCCGCTGGTGAATGCCAGTTCGGTCGCCGCATCGAATTTCAAGCGGTCTGTCGGCTCGTGCGTGTAGGCCTGCACGGTCGGAATCGCGTTGAGCACTTCACTCGCCAGCGCCGACGTCTCGGCGATGCGGTCCTGCGCCGCGCGCGACAGGCCGCGTACGCGACGCCCCATCAGGATGAGCGCGACCAGCACCGGCGGTACGCCCAGGAATGCGATTGCCGTGAGCTTCGGGCTGGTCACGGCCATCATCACCAGCGCACCGAGCGCCATGACGATGCTGCGCAACGCGAACGAAGCCGACGAGCCGACCACCGTCTGCACCAGCGTCGTGTCGGCGGTCATGCGCGAGAGCAGTTCGCCGGTGCGCACGCGCTCGAAGAATTCGGTCGACAACGACAGCACGTGGCTGAACACCTTGTTGCGTACGTCGGCGACGACGCGCTCGCCGATCCACGTCACGAGGTAGTAGCGGCTCGCCGAGGCCACGCCCATGACGATCGTCACGGCGAAGAGGCCGAGGAAGTAGCGGGCGATGTGCGAGGATTCGCCGCGCGCGAAGCCGTGGTCGATGACCTGCCGCGCAGCGATCGGCAGCACGAGCGAGGCGCCCGCGGCGATCGCCAGGGCCAGCAACGCCAGCACGATGAGCCCACGATGCGGGCGCACGAACGGCGCCAGCGCCTTCAGCGGTTCCAGCCGTCGCGCCGGTACGGCGGCTGGCGCTTCAGTCGCCACGGTATTCGCAGCCACTGGTGCAGGTCTCGTGGATGACGATGCGCGACAGCCCGGGCAGCCGCGGCATGAGCCGACGCCACACCCAAGTCGCGAGCACTTCGCTGGTCGGATTCTCGAGGCCGGCAATGTCGTTCAGGTAACGATGGTCCAGCTGCTCATGCACATCGCGCATGGCGGCGCCGATGTCGGCGAAATCCCGCACCCAGCCGCTGGCGGCCTGCACCTCGCCTTCGACATACACGCCGATCAGAAACGAATGGCCGTGCAGGCGCGCGCACTTGTGGTCCGCGGGCACGTTCGGCAGCCGATGCGCGGCCTCGATGCGAAACTCCTTGAATATTTCCATTGCGCTATTCTATGGTTTCCGGCCCCTAAATCCCCGAGGAGTTTCCATGAGCATTTCCATGTACCAGGCTTCCGTCCCCGTATTCGACCGGAACCTCGGCAACCTGGCGGCGATCCTGACGAAGGCGGCGGCCTGGGCCGAGACGCGCAAGATCGATCCGGCGGTGCTGCTCGCCTCGCGCCTTGCGCCGGACATGTTCGCGCTGTCGCGCCAGCTGCAGATCGCCTGCGATTTCGGCAAGGGAACATGCGCGCGGCTCGCCGGCGTCGAAGTGCCGAAGTACGAAGACAATGAGGCCAGTTTTGCCGATTTCCAGGCGCGCATCGCGAAGACGCGCCAGTTCATCGGCGGTTTCAAGCCGGCGCAGATCGATGGATCCGAAGACCGCCAGATCAACCTGAAGGCGGGTCCGCGCGATCTTTCGTTCAAGGGGCTCCCGTACCTGACCAGCTATGCGCTGCCGAATTTCTTTTTCCACTACACCACCGCCTACGCAATCCTGCGCCACAACGGTCTCGACCTGTCGAAGACCGACTTCATCGGCGCGGTGTAGACGGGCTCCATAGCGGAGGCTGCCATGCGAATCCTGCGCTACGCGTTGTATGCACTGGGCGGCGTGCTGCTGCTGGTGGCGGCCGCGCTCGTCTACGTGCTCGTGTTCTTCGATCCGAACGCGCACAAGCAGCAACTCGAGCAACTGGTGCGCGACCAGACCGGCCGCGAATTCAGCCTGCCGGGTGACTTGAAGCTGCGCCTGTATCCGTGGCTGGCGATCGAAGTGGGGCGCGCGACGCTGGGCAACGCGCCGGGTTTCGGTGCAGAGCCCATGGTGGAAATCGAACACGCGCGCCTCGGCGTGAAGCTCATGCCGTTGCTGCACCGGGAAATCGAGATCGGCGCGGTCACGCTGGAATCGCCGACCATTCGCCTGGGTGTCGACGCGGCGGGCCACGACAACTGGTCCGACATCGGCAAGAACAAGGCGCCGGAGACGGCGACGAGCAGCGGGCCGCCGCCGAAGTTGTCGGTCGCCAGCGTGCGCATCGTCAACGGCACCTTGAGCTACGTCGACAAGAAGGGCGGCAGCGATATCGCGGTGCGCGGACTGAACATGGAAACCGGCGCACTGCATCCCGGCCAGCCATTCGACCTCACGCTGGCCGGCACCGTGCAGCAGGACAAGACGCTCACGGCCGGGCTCGACCTGCGCGGCCGCGTCACCGCGTGGCCCGATGCCAGCCGTTACCTGATCGCATCGCCGATCATCAAATTGCAATTGTCGGGCTCGGCATTCCCGTCGAACGGCCTGCCGGTCGAGATGAAATTCTCCAGCATCGATGCCGACCTGAACGCGCAGACGCTGTACCTGCCGGGCATGGAGATACGCGCTGCCGGCGCGCAACTGAGCGGCACGCTGCGCGGCACGAAGATCGTCGATGCACCGGCGTTCAATGGATCGGTGCAACTCGCGAATATTTCGCTGCGCGAGCTGCTGGAGAAGTTCGACATCAAGCTGCCGGCGACGCGCGATGCCGCCGTGTTCAGGAATTTCTCGTTCAGTGGCACGCTGGCCGCGAGCACGAAATCCGTGATGCTGTCGGGATTGAAACTGCGGCTCGATGACACGACGGCGACGGGCCGCGCCGGCATCAGCAACCTCGATACGACGGCGCTCGCCTTCGACCTTGCCGTCGATCGCGTCAACGCCGATCGTTACCTGGCACCTGCTGCGCCAGCGCCTGCAAGAGCGCAAGTTGCGGCGTCCCAGTCGGCGCCGACGCCGATTCCGGTCGAGCTGCTGCGCGGCCTCAACATGCACGGCACGATCGGTGTCGGCCAGGCCGTGTTCGCCGGCATCCAGTACCAGAACCTGCGCGTCGGGCTGAATGCGGCCGGCGGCCGCGTGCGCGTGTTCCCGTCCGAGGCGCAGATGTACGGCGGCCAGTACCACGGCGACATCGGCATCGACGCTTCGGGCAAGCTCGCGCGCGTCAGCTTCGATGAACACGTGACCGGCGTCGACTTCGCGCCACTGTTCCGCGACATGTTCGAGACGAAGCACATCACCGGGCGCGGCAACGCCTCGATCAAGGCGGCGGGAACCGGCAACGATTCGACGGCGCTGCTGCGCACGCTGACGGGCACGCTCGACTTCCACGTCGACAACGGCGCCTATGAAGGCGTCGACCTGTGGTACGAAATCCTCCGCGCGCGCGCGCTGTTGAAGCAGGAAGCCGTGCCGGCGCGTGCCGCCGGGCCCGAGCGCACGGCATTCTCGGCTGTTTCGGCGACCGGCAAGATCACCAATGGCGTGCTGGCGAACGATGACCTGATCGCGGCGCTCCAGTTCCTGCAGGTCAAGGGGCACGGCACGGCCGATATCGCCAGCGGCACGCTCGACTACCACCTGGACGCAACGGTGGCGAAGATCGGGGGCAACTCGGTCGAAGCGAGTGCCGCGGCCGACCTGAGCGGCTACACGGTTCCCATCATCGTCAGCGGCAGCTTCAGTGCGCCGAAGGTGCGGCCCGATGTGGCCGCGCTGGCGAAGGCCCGCGTGCAGAAGGAAATCGACAAGCACAAGGACGAGTTGAAGCAGAAGCTCCAGGACAAGCTGCAGGACAAGTTGAAGGGACTGCTCGGCCACTGACCCTCCTCGGCTCCTGTACCGGCGCCGATAAACGTGCGCTGCAGCACACAGCTGCGGCGCTTTGCGGCCGATACACGGGGCGCCATGCCCCGAACCTGGTTCTCCGCCTCGCTGCTCAGCCGCTACACGGCGTTCATGTGCTGCCTGCTGCTGGCCGCGATCGGGCTGTGGTACCAGCAGCACGCCGAAGCCGGTGCGTCATGGCCGCTGGTGACACTGGCGCTCGGTTGCGTGCTCGGCCTGGTCGGCGTGTACGATTTGCTGCAGCCGCGACGCGCCGTGCTGCGCAACTATCCGGTGATCGGCCACATTCGCTACCTGGTCGAGAGCATCCGGCCGGAGATCCGCCAGTACCTGCTCGAGGCGGACGACGACAAGCTGCCGTTTTCGCGCGCACAGCGCTCGCTCGTCTACCAGCGTGCGAAGAACGAGCCCAGTGAGAAGCCCTTTGGAACACTGAGTGATGTCTACCAGGACGGCTACGAATTCATCGGGCACTCGATGCGTCCGCAACCCGAGGCGGAGCCCGGGCAGCTGCGCGTGCTCGTCGGCGGAGAGCAGTGCCGGCAACGCTACTCCGCTTCGGTGCTGAACATATCGGCGCTGAGCTTCGGTGCGATGAGCGCGAATGCCATCCGCGCGCTCAATCGCGGCGCGCAGCTCGGCGGCTTTGCGCACGACACGGGCGAGGGGAGCATCAGTCCCTACCATCGTGAATTCGGCGGCGACCTGATCTGGGAACTGGGCAGCGGCTATTTCGGCTGCCGCGACGCGCGCGGCCAGTTCGACGCGGCGCGATTCACCGAGCAGGCGCAGACCGCGCAGGTGAAGATGATCGAGATCAAGCTCAGCCAGGGCGCGAAGCCCGGGCACGGCGGCATCCTGCCCGGCGCGAAGGTCACGGCCGAGATCGCCGCGACGCGCGGCGTGCCGATGGGCGTCGATTGCGTTTCACCCGCTGCGCACAGCGCCTTCTCGACGCCGACGGAACTACTCGAGTTTATCGCCCTGCTGCGCGAGAAATCCGGCGGCAAGCCGGTCGGATTCAAGCTGTGCATCGGCCACGCCTGGGAATTCATGGGCATCGTCAAGGCAATGCTCGCCACCGGCATTACGCCGGATTTCATCGTCATCGACGGCAAGGAAGGCGGAACCGGCGCCGCGCCGGTGGAATTCACGAACCACATCGGCATGCCGATGCGCGAGGGACTGCTGTTCGCGCACAACACGCTGGTCGGCGCCGGCTTGCGCCCGAAGATGCGGCTCGCGGCCAGCGGCAAGATCGTCAGCGCCTTCGACATTGCCTGCGTGCTCGCAATCGGCGCTGACTGGAGCAACTCGGCGCGCGCCTTCATGTTCGCGGTCGGCTGCATCCAATCGCAGAGCTGCAATACGAACAAATGCCCCACCGGCGTGGCGACCCAGGACCCGCTGCGCCAGCGCGCGCTCGTCGTCGATGACAAGTCGCAGCGCGTGCGCAACTACCATCGCAGCACGTTGAAGGCGCTGGCGCAGATCCTCGCGGCCGCAGGCCTGACGCACCCATCGCAGCTGCGGCCGCTGCACCTGGTCAGGCGCGTCGACTCCTCGCGCGTGCAACTGTTCTCGCAGGCGCATGTGTTCCTGCAGGACGGCGAACTGCTCGCCGGCGGCACGCCGCACCATTTCTACGCCGATTCCTGGCGGTTGGCGCGCGCCGATCGATTCGAACCCGCCGCCTAGGACAGCCCTTGAGGCATCACGGCGGCCGCGCAGGTAACATGGCGCGGATGAGCCAGCGACTTTGGGTTGCGGTACTGCTCGGCGTGATCGCGCTGTGGTTCCTGCCGTTGCAGACCTACCATCTGTTCAACCCCGACGAGGGCCGCTACGCGGAGATTCCGCGCGAGATGGTCGCGAGCGGCGATTGGGTGACGCCGCGCCTCGATGGGTTGAGATACTTCGAGAAGCCGCCCTTGCAGTACTGGGTGACGGCGGTCGCGTATGAAGTGTGGGGCCAGCACGAATGGACCGCACGGCTGTGGGTCGCATTGGCCGGATTCCTCGGCGTGTTGCTGACCGCCTGGATCGGCACCCGCCTGTACGGACCGGTGAGCGGCGCGCTGGCGGCGCTGGTCCAGGCCGGATCCCTGCTCTATCTCGCACTGTCGCGCGTGTCGACGCTCGACATGGGCCTGACCTTCACGCTCGAGTTGGCGCTCGCGGGCCTGCTGTGGCTGGTGCGCCCCGCGCCACTTCGAGATCGCGCATCGACACGCAATGCCGCGCTGCTGCTGGCTGCAGGCGTGGCGCTCGCATTCCTGTCAAAGGGGCTGGTCGGCATCCTGATACCCGCCGCGGTCGCGGGAATCTACATGCTGCTGCGGCGCGACTGGAGCCTGCCGTGGCGCGCGCAGCCGTGGTGGACGCTGGCCATGCTCGCGCTGCTGGCCGCGCCGTGGATCTGGCTCGTCGAGCAGCGCAATCCCGGCTTCGCGCAGTTCTTCTTCGTGCACGAGCAATTCGACCGATTCCTGACGCGCGTGCACCACCGCTACCAACCGGACTGGTATTTCATTCCGGTGCTGCTCGGCGGCTTCATGCCGTGGACGCCGTTGCTGCCGTCCATCGTGCGCCGCGGCTGGCTCGACATCCGCGCCGGCGATGGCGCGGCGCTCCTGCTCGCGACCTGGATCCTCTTCAGCTTCACATTCTTCAGCCTGTCGCAATCGAAGCTGATCCCGTACATCCTGCCGATATTTCCCGCGCTAGCCCTGCTCGCCGGTCGCACGCTGGGTTCGCTCGAGCGCTTGACGATCCGCCGGGCGCTCGGCGCCGCGGCGGCGGTCGGCATCGTGTTGACCGTGCTCGTCATGGCATTGTGGTTCCGGCCGTCATTGGCCAGGGGTTTCATCATGCCGCCGGGCCCGACGCCGCAGCTCTTTGTCGTATCGATGCTGCTCGCGAGCCTGCTCACCGTCGCCGGCGCCAGCGTGGTGATGCGCCGCGGCCCATTGCCGGCGACGGCCCTGGCGGCAGTGGCCACGGCGGTGTTGCTCGGCATCCTGCTGCCCGCGGCCGCACAGCTGCCGCGCCAGCGTGAGCTGCAGAACCTGGTCGCCGTGGCATCGGCGCAGCTGCATCCGGCCAGCACGGTCTATTGTGTCGATGAGTACGAGCAATCCGTGGTGTTCTACCTCAAGCACACCTGCACGCTGGTGGGCTACCGGGGCGAGCTCGACTTCGGGCTCGGCCAGGAGCCCGAGAAGTGGCTCGCCGATCTGGATGCGTTCTCCTCCCGCTGGCGCGGGGAAGCCGACGCGCTGGCGCTGATCCGGCCGGAAAGCTACGTCGAGCTGCAGCGGATGGGACTCCCGATGCGCGTGATATACACTGCGCCCACCCTGGTCGCGGTAGTCAGGTAGATGAAGGGTCCCCAGTTCGCGTTGGTGCTCACCGGCGTGTTGCTCAACGCCATCGCGCAGCTGCTGCTCAAGGCAGGCGCCGGTTCGCTCGCGAACGTCGAGTTGCGCGTTGGCAATGCCGCCGCGATCGCCGGCCGGCTCATATTCAATGTGCCCATCATCTTGGGCCTCGGCTGCTACGTGCTCAGCGTCGTCGTGTGGATCCTCGCGCTCGCGCGCGTCGAGGTCAGCGTCGCGTACCCGATGCTCTCGCTCGGCTATGTCGTCAACGCGCTCGCCGCGTGGTGGCTGTTCAACGAATCCCTGGGCGGCGCCCGCATCGCCGGCATCGGCGTCATCCTGGTCGGCGTCTGGCTCGTGGCGCACAGTTCCAGCGGCGGCTGAACGAAATACAATCATGGCGAGCAACGAGTTCCTGCCGTTCACGCGGCCCGCGATCGACGAGGCGACGATCGCCGCTGTCGGCGAGGTGCTGCGTTCGGGCTGGATCACCAGCGGCCCGAAGGTGCGCGCGTTCGAGGCACGGCTGTCGGAGATGTTCGGCGGCCGGCCGGTGCGATCAATGAGCTCGGCGACCGCTGCAATGGAAATCGCGCTGGCGCTGGCGGGCGTCGGCGCCGGCGACGAGGTGATCACGACGCCGATGTCCTGGGTGTCGACCGCGAACGTCGTGTTGCGCGCCGGTGCGCGGCCCGTATTCGTCGATTGCGATCCGCGCACGCGCAACATCGATCTCGAGCGCGTGGAAGCCGCGATCACGCCGCGCACGCGCGCGATTTTTCCGGTCGACCTGGCCGGCTTGCCGGTCGATCGCGACCGGCTCTATTCGATCGCGCGTGCGCACAAGTTGCGCGTCATCGAAGATGCCGCGCAGTCGATGGGCGCGAACTGGGGCGGCCGCATGATCGGAAGCACCGGCGACCTGGTGTCGATCAGCTTCCACGCCAACAAGAACATCACCAGCGCCGAAGGCGGGTGCCTCGTGCTGAACGACGAAGACGAAGCGCGCCGCTGCGAACTGTGGCGCCTGCAGGGCGCGCGCAAGCAGGGCGACAGTTGGGACGGCATGGACGTCACGCTCGCCGGCGGCAAGCACAACATGACGGACATCGCCGCCTGCATCGGACTGGGACAACTGCCGCACCTCGCCGAGTTCACCGCGCGGCGGCGCGAACTGGCGCGGCGATATTTCGCGCGCTTCGACCGCTCGCTCGGCTGCGAGTTGCCACTCGAGGACTACGACCAATCCAATTGGCACATGTTCCAGGTGCTGCTGCCGGCCGGCGCGGTGCGCACGGTCTTCATCAGCGCGATGCGCGCAGCCGGCATTGGTGTTGGCGTGCACTACCCCGCGATACACCTGTTCACGCTGTTCCGGCAGCTGGGGCACAAGGCCGGCGAATTCCCGCATGCCGAACGCATCGGCGATCGCACGGTGAGCCTGCCGATGTTCCCCGCGATGGCCGATGCCGATGTCGACCGCGTACTCGCGGCGATGCCATCCGCGCTGGCGACGGCGCTTGCCGCCGGCGAGGGCGCGAGGACCGGAGCGAAGCGGGCATGAGCGCCGCCAGCGTCGAGATCAGCGTCGTCATTCCGGTGTACAACGAAGAGGCCTCGCTTGCGGCCCTGTATGCGCGGCTCTACCCGGCGCTCGATGCGCTCAATCGCAGCTACGAGATCATCTTCGTCAACGACGGCAGCCGCGATCGGTCCGCGGCGCTGCTGCGCGAGCAGTTCGAGCGGCGCGCCGACGTCACGCGCGTAATCCTGTTCGCCGCCAACTTCGGCCAGCACCGCGCGATCCTCGCCGGTTTCGCCCATGCGCGCGGACGCTACGTGATCACGCTCGATGCCGACCTGCAGAACCCGCCGGAGGAAATGTCGCGTGTGGTCGCCGAGCTCGATGCCGGCCACGACTATGTCGGCACGATTCGCCGCCAGCGCCAGGACGTCGCCTGGCGCCGCTGGTCCTCGCGCGTCATCAATTCGATCCGCGAACGCACGACGCGCATCCGCATCACCGACCATGGCTGCATGTTCCGTGGCTATTCGCGCGCCATCGTCGATGCCATCAACCAATGCTCCGAGAACAACACCTTCGTGCCGGCGCTGGCCTATACCTTCGCCAGCAATCCGACCGAGATCGACGTGCGCCACGAAGACCGTAGCGCCGGCGAGTCGAAGTACTCGATGTACCAGCTGGTCAAGCTGAACTTCGACCTGATGACCGGATTCTCGACCGTGCCGATGCAGCTGTTCTCGGCGTTCGGTTTCGGCGTCTCGGTGCTCTCGGTGCTGTTCGGCATCGGCCTCGTCGTGCGTCGCCTCGTGTACGGCGCGAACCCGGCGGAGCAGGGCATGTTCACGCTGTTCGCGATCGCGTTCCTGCTGATCGGCGTCACGCTGTTCGGGCTGGGGCTGCTGGGCGAGTACATCGGGCGCATCTACGAGGAAGTCCGTCGCCGGCCGCGCTACATCATCGGCGCGGTGCTCGAGCGAGCGCCCGATCCACCGTGACGCGCGCCGTCGTGTTCGCCTATCACGACGTGGGCGTGCGTTGCCTGCGCGTGCTGCTGGCGCAGGGCGTGAAGGTGCCGCTGGTGGTCACGCATGTGGACGATCCGGGCGAGCAGATCTGGTTCGACAGCGTCGAGCGCCATGCGCGCTGGCACGGCCTCGATGTCATCACGCCGGCCAATGCAAAGAGTCCAGAGCTGCTCGCGCGCGTGCGCGCCACGCGCCCCGACTTCCTGTTCTCTTTTTACTATCGCCACATGCTCCCACCGGAGCTGCTGGCGGCCGCGACGCGCGGCGCCTACAACATGCACGGTTCGCTGCTGCCGAAATACCGCGGCCGCGTGCCGGTGAACTGGGCGGTGCTGCGCGGCGAGACCGAAACCGGCGCCACGCTGCATGCGATGGTGGCCCGCGCCGATGCCGGCGGCATCGTCGACGCGCAGGCGGTGCCCATCCTGCCGGACGACACGGCCGGCGAAGTCTTCCGCAAGGTCACCGTCGCGGCCGAGATGACGTTGCAGCGTTCGCTTCCGGGCCTGCTGGCCGGCACAGCCGTGCTGCGCGCGCAGGATGAGTCGCAGGCAAGCTATTTCGGCCGCCGCACGCGCGCCGATGGCGCGATTGACTGGCGCGCGGGTGCCACTGCCGTGCACAATCTGGTGCGCGCGGTGGCGCCACCGTACCCGGGCGCATTTGCCCTGGCCCACGGCCTGCCGCTGCGCGTGTTGCGCACGATGCCGGCGCCCGGTGTCGCCGCTGCCGCGCAACCCGAATTGCGGTGGGTTGACGGTGAAGTGCGGGCGCTCTGCCACGACGGCGCGCTGCGACTGCTGCAGTTCGAACTCGATGGGCGCGCGCTCGACGCGGCGGCATTCCACGCGCGCTTCGGCGACGCGCCAGTTACGCTTCAAAACGGAAGTCAGACATGAGCACGAAAGTATTGATCCTTGGCGTCAACGGCTTCATCGGCCATCACCTGTCGGCGCGCATCCTCCGGGACACCGACTGGAGCGTGTACGGCATGGACATGAACGCCGATCGCGTCGAGTCGCTGCTGGGCAACCCGCGCATGAAGTTCTTCGAGGGCGACATCACGATCAACAAGGAGTGGATCGAATACCACATCCGCAAGTGCGACGTCGTGCTGCCGCTGGTCGCCATCGCGACGCCGGCCACCTATGTGCGCGAGCCGCTGCGGGTATTCGAGCTGGACTTCGAGTCCAACCTGCCGATCATCCGGCAGTGCGTGCGGTACGGCAAGCGGGTGCTGTTCCCGTCGACTTCCGAGGTCTACGGCATGTGCCGCGACAACGAATTCGATCCGGCCAATTCGGAGCTCGTCTACGGGCCGATCGAGAAGCAGCGCTGGATCTACGCCTGCTCCAAGCAGCTGATGGATCGCGTGATCTATGCGTACGGCTCGGAAGGCAAGCTCGACTACACGCTGTTCCGCCCCTTCAACTGGATCGGCGCCGGCCTCGACAACCTGCACTCGGCCAAGGAAGGCAGCTCGCGCGTGATCACGCAGTTCCTCGGCCACATCGTGCGGGGCGAGCCGATCAAGCTCGTGGATGGCGGCAGCCAGAAGCGCTGCTTCACCGGCATCAGCGACGGCATCGACGCGCTGATGAAGATCATCGAGAACAAGAACGGTTGCGCGACGCGCAAGATCTTCAACGTCGGCAATCCGAAGAACAACTACTCGGTGCGCGAGCTGGCCGAGATGCTGTTGAAGATGTCGGCGGAGTATCCTGAATACGCCGGCAACGCAAAGCGCGTGAAGCTCATCGACACGACCTCGGGCGAGTACTATGGCAAGGGCTACCAGGACGTGGCGAATCGCGTGCCGAAGATCGACAACACGCGCGCCGAACTGGGTTGGGAGCCGCGCATCGGCATGCGCGAGGCGCTGCAGGGCATCTTCGAGGCCTATCGCGGCCAGCTGCCGCAGGCGTCGAACCTGCTCGACTGAAACAGCGGCACTGAAACAGCGGCGTCGCGCCGGAATCCGGTTTGAAAATCGCGCTCAAGGTAGACGCCGATACGCTGCGCGGCACGCGCGAAGGCGTACCGGCGCTGGTGGGCGCGCTGCAGCAGGTGCGCGCCGGCGCGACATTCCTGTTCAGCCTGGGGCCCGACCACACCGGCCGCGCGATCCGGCGCGTATTCCGCCCCGGCTTCCTCGGCAAGGTGTCGCGTACTTCGGTGCTGGAACACTACGGACTGCGCACGCTGCTGTACGGCACGTTGCTGCCCGGGCCCGACATCGGCGCACGCGCCAGCGGGCCGATGCGTGCGACGCGCGATGCCGGCTTCGAGGTGGGCATCCATTGCTACGATCATTTCACGTGGCAGGATTTCGTCGTGCACCGCGATGCGGAGTGGACTGCGCGCCAGATGCAGCTCGCGGCGGATGCGTTCGAGCGCGTATTCGGCGCGACCGCGCGGACGCACGGCGCGGCCGGCTGGCAGATGAACGATGCGGCCTTCGCGCTCGAGGAAAAGCTCGGATTCGCCTACGCTTCCGACACGCGCGGCACTGCGCCGTTCGTGCCGCTGGTCAGTGGCCGGCGCAGCCGCGTGCCGCAGCTGCCCACGACGCTGCCGACGCTCGATGAACTGATCGGCCTCGATGGCGTCACGGCCGACAATGCACACGAGGCGCTGCTTGCGAGAACCCGGAACTCCGATGTCGCATCGCACGTGTTCACGTTGCACGCCGAGCTCGAGGGCATGAAACTGCTGCCGGTGTTCAAGCGCCTGCTGGCGGGTTGGTTGTCGCAGGGGCATGAGCTGGTGTCGCTGGCCACGCTGTGCGGCACGCTCGATATCGACGCGCTGCCGGCCTGCGTCGTGGCGGAGGGTAGCGTGCCCGGGCGCAGCGGCACGCTGGCCTGCCAGCAACGTTGAAGGTCGCGTTTGCGCTAGTTTGCGCGGCGAATCCACGGTAATCTCTGGCGCAAAGAAGCCGATCAAGACCCATGGCTATTCCGACCGGTCCCAAGGTTTATGCTGATGCGCGTGCCGCGCTGGTGGGCGTCGTGCGCGATGGCATGTCCGTCATGTCCGGCGGTTTCGGTCTGTGCGGCATACCGGAAAACCTGATCGCGGCGCTGCGCGACACGGGCGTCAAGGGCCTCACCGTCGTCTCGAACAATGCCGGCGTCGACAACTACGGGCTCGGCGCGCTGCTGAAGACGCGGCAGATCCGCAAGATGATTTCCTCCTACGTCGGCGAGAACAAGGAGTTCGAGCGCCAGTACCTGTCCGGCGAGCTCGAGCTCGAGTTCAATCCGCAGGGCACGCTGTCGGAGCGCATTCGCGCCGGCGGCGCGGGCATCTGGGGCTTCTATACGCGCACCGGCGCGGGCACGCTGGTCGCCGAGGGCAAGGAACAGCGCGTCGTCAACGGCGACACCTACGTGCTCGAGACCGGCCTCACCGCCGACCTGTCGCTGGTCAAGGCCTGGCGTGGCGACACCGAGGGCAACCTCGTCTATCGCAAGACCGCGCGCAATTTCAATCCAATGATGGCGAGCGCGGGCCGCGTCACGGTCGCCGAAGTCGAGGAACTCGTCGAGCCGGGCACGCTCGATCCGGACAAGATCCACACGCCCGGCATCTTCGTCCAGCGCATCATCCAGGGGAGCGGCTACCTGAAGACGATCGAGAACCGCACCACGCGCAAGCGCGCCACGGCTGGGAGCGGCTGATGGCCTGGACACGCGATGAAATCGCCGCGCGCGGCGCGCAGGAATTGCGCGATGGTTTCTACGTGAACCTCGGCATCGGCATCCCAACGCTGGTGGCGAACTACATTCCCGCCGGCATGCGCGTCGTGCTGCAGTCGGAGAACGGCATGCTCGGCATGGGCCCGTTCCCGTACGAAGGCGAGGAAGATCCCGACCTGATCAACGCCGGCAAGCAGACGATCACCGAGTTGCCGACCTCGTCGTATTTTTCGTCGGCCGACAGCTTCGGCATGATCCGCGGCGGGCACATCGACCTGTCGATACTCGGCGCGATGGAAGTCGGCGAAAACGGCGACCTGGCCAACTGGATGATCCCGGGGAAAATGGTCAAGGGCATGGGCGGCGCGATGGACCTGGTCGCCGGCGTCAAGCGCGTCGTCGTCGTCATGGAGCACACCTCGAAGGACGGCAGCGCGAAATTAAAGCCGCGTTGCGATTTGCCGCTGACCGGCGCGAATGTCGTCGACAAGGTGATCACCGATCTGGCGGTGTTCAGTCGCGCCGACCGCCATTCGCCGTTCCAGTTGATGGAGATGGCGCCGGGCGTCACGCTCGATGAGATCCGCGCCAAGACCACGGCGAAATTCCTGCCACCGCGCTGACGCCGTCGGGCGCTATCGCGCAGCGGCGCTGGTCGACTGCTCCGCGCAGGCATCCGCCGCCTCCGCTGCCGGCATCCGCACGATGCGGCCCTTGACGTCCAGCTCGCCCAGTTGATGCAGGCGCCGCAGCGCGCGGCAAACGGTCTCTTCCGTATAGCCGAGATATTGCCCGATCTCGAGCCTGCTCATCGGCAATTGCAAGCGGATGACTCGCGCGGCGCCGCGGCGTTCCTCGCGTCCGATCTGTTGCGCGATCGCGCGCACGAATGCGCGCGTTGCCGCCAGCGGTTCCGCGTGCCGGCCGCTGCCGAAGCGCTGGTGCAGGTTCCTGCTGGCACGCAGCAGCAGTTGCATTGGCGGATCGGACGCCGCGCCGTTCCGGGGCCAACGCACGCGGCAAAGAACCGATTCCTCGAGCGTGACTGCCAGCGAATCGTGCCTGCCTGGGGCCATCGCCTCGAGGCCGATCAGGTCGCCCGGCAGCGCAAAATGCAGCACCTGCTCATCGCCGGCCACGTCCACGGCGACGATCTTGAGTGCGCCACTGCGCACCAGGTAGCTGCCGGTGTAGTCATCACCCGGACGCCACAGCGCCATCCCTTTCGACAGCGGCGGTAGCCGCTCGGTCGACAGCGCGCAACGGTCCGGCGCGCCGTCGGGCCAGCAGCGCGGTTCCATGCAGCAGCCGGGGCAGTCGCCATCTGCCCCCGGCTGCGCGGCGTGTCGTCGTGCGTAGATCATCCGATCTTTTTAGCAGGCCGCTGCGCCGCCGCTCATCGTGGGACGCCGCAATCGGCTACGGAAAGTACCTACAGGCAGCCCCGCTGGAGTTGCGCGCGCTCAACCGGCGCCATGCACGCGGCTCTTACGATGTGCGTATCGACACATGGAAACTTCGAGGAGCTGATCATGAAGACTCGGGCGATTTGGGTACTGGCGGGCGCAGTGGCGATGGCGACATCGGCCGCAGCCAATGACGTAGTGCTGCGTGCCGGCGTGCACAACGTGGACCCCAAGTCCGACAACAATCCGGTGGTCAACGTGGATTCCAATGCCGAGCTGTCATTGGGCCTCACCTATTATTTCACGCCGAATGTCGCGCTCGACGTGCTGGGCGCGCTGCCATTCAAGCATGACATCCGGCTCAACGGCGGTCCGACGGTCGGCTCGACCAAGCAGCTGCCGCCGACGATCGGCGTGCAGTATCACTTCATGCCGCATGCGGTGTTCGATCCGTACGTCGGCGTCGGCGTCAACTACACGCTGTTCTTCGACAAGAAGACCACGGGTCCGCTCGCGGGCACCAAGCTCTCGCTGAGCAATTCGTTCGGACCGGCGGTGCAGGTGGGCGGCGATTTCACGTTCGCCAAGGATTGGGTGCTCGGCGTCGACCTGCGCTGGGCCAAGATCAAGACCGAAGCGAAAGTGGACGGCAACAGCATCGGCGACGTCAAGATCGATCCGCTGGTCTACGGAATCACGATCGGCAAGCGATTCTGAGCCTGCGGCCCGGACGGGAGCGGCAGCGCGTTTCGTGAAGCGCTGCTCGCTCCGCGCCGGGTTTTCCTGTATAGTCCGCGCCGAGTTTGTCGAATACGCGTGCCATCGGTCGCGCGTGCCGAGGTTCTAATTCAGTCCCGATCGGGACTCATCTGCCCCTCCTGCAAACCTTCTACGCCAGGCGGCCTCGCGGCCACCTGACCGCAGGATCTTTTCAACATTGAATTGTTGGCCGTACCGACGGCGCCCTGGCGGCGCTCCGGCCGACGCATGGAGTATTGATTTGTCTTTTGAAACTTTTAATCTGCATCCCTCGCTGCTGCGCGCCGTGACCGAAGCCGGCTACGCCGTGCCCACGCCGATCCAGGCGCGCGCGATCCCGCTCGCGATCGGGGGGCATGACCTGCAGGCCGCCGCCCAGACGGGTACCGGCAAGACGGCGGCGTTCGCGCTGCCGATCCTGCAGCGGCTCGATGCTGCCGTGCCCGCGCCCAGCGGGCCGCGTGCGCCGCGCGCGCTCGTGCTCGTGCCCACGCGCGAGCTGGCCGCGCAGGTCGCCGAAACCTTCCAGCAACTGGGCCGTCACATGAAGCAGCGCGGCGCGCTGATCTTTGGCGGCGTCGCGCCGAAACCGCAGGTCAAGGCGCTCGCCGAAGGCGTCGACATCATCGTCGCGACGCCGGGCCGCCTGCTCGACCACCTGCAGTTCAAGCTCGTCGATCTGTCGCGCATCGAAGTGCTGGTGCTCGATGAGGCCGATCGCATGCTCGACATGGGCTTCATCCGCCCGATTCGCAAGCTGATCGCCGCGCTGCCGAAGCAGCGACAGAACCTGTTGTTCTCGGCGACGTTCTCGAACGAGATCCGCGAGCTCGCGCGCGGCATCCTGCGCGATCCGCAAAGCATCGACATCGCACCGCGCAATGCCCCGGTGGAGCTGATCGATCATCGCGTCTATCACGTCGACACGGCGCAGAAGCATCCGCTGCTGGCACGTATCCTGAACGATGGCGGCAATCGCCAGAGCCTGGTGTTCACCCGCACGAAGCACGGCGCCAATCGGCTGGCCGAGCGCCTGTCGCGCGATGGGCTGCGTTGCGCGGCGATCCACGGCAACAAATCGCAGGCCGCCCGCACGCGCGCGCTCGATGAATTCAAGCAGGGCAAGATCCAGGTGCTCGTTGCCACCGACATCGCCGCTCGCGGGCTCGACATCGAGGAGCTGCCGCATGTCGTCAACTTCGAGCTGCCGCATGTGCCCGAGGACTACGTGCACCGCATCGGCCGCACCGGCCGCGCAGGCCGCAGTGGCGAGGCCGTTTCGCTGGTGAGCCGCGATGAACGCGATCGCCTGCGCGCGATCGAGAAGATGCTCGGGCGCACGATTCCGGTCGCGGCCTGAGAGGGCCGCGCGACTCGCTCAGCCTTGCAGCTCGATGATCTCGGCGACCTGCCCGGCAAAGGGAAGCTCGTCGCCGACGCGCAGGCCCATCAGCGCTGCCGCTAACGGTGATACGTAGCTGATCAGGCCGGCCTTCGGGTCGGCCTCGTCTTCGCCAACGAGCTGGAATGACTGCGTGGTTCCGCCTGGCAGCTGCAGCACTGCGCGCACGCCGAAGCGCACCTGGTCCGGTTTCGGCGACGGGTTGATCGGCTTGGCGCTGTCGCGCCGCGCCTGGAAATAGCGCAGGTCGCGCGCCGTGCGCGCCAGCGCGGCAGTATCGTTCGCGGCGCGCGCCGCGCTGCGCTCCGCCTCGAGTTCGCGCACGCGCGCTTCGAGCAGTGCGAGGCCGCGCGCAGTGACCAGGTTCGGGTGCGTGCTGATGGCTCGCTCGGGCAGGGCCTCCGCGTCCTGGTCCGATTCCTTGACGAATGCCCGGCTCATGGCGAACATCATGCGCTGCAGGCCGCGGGAGCTCAACGGATTCAATGAAAAAGCTCAAGCATGAAGGCGAACTGTTCAAGGCCGCGCTCGCGGCCGGCGTGGCCTATGCCGAACAACGCGGAGCGGTGGTGTTCGAGCGCACGGATTCAGCGAGCGCCAAGGCCCTGTACGTGTATCGCCTGCTGGTGCACGACGAGAAGATCCAGCCCATGCCCGAGGACCAGGTGAGCGAGAAGTCGATCCGCCATCGGCTCGCTACGTGGTACGCGCACCAGCTCCCGGAGGATGATCCGCTGCGGCATTGATCAGCGCGAGATCCACGTTGCCGCCGCTGATGACGACGCCGACCCTCTTGCCGCGTACGTCAACGACGCGGTTCATCACCGCCGCCGCGGCCAGGCATCCCGTCGGCTCGACGACGATTTTCATGCGCTCGGCGAAGAAGCGCATCTGCGCGCACAATTGCTCGTCGCTGACGGTGACGATGTCGGTGACGAGGCGGCGCATGATCGGAAAGGTCAGCTCACCGACTGCCGGCGTCTGTGCGCCATCGGCGATCGTCTGCGGCACGGCAATGCGTACGATCGCGCCACTGCGCAGCGAGAGCTGCGCGTCATTGCCCGCCGCCGGCTCGACGCCGATGACCCGACAGCCCGGTGACAGTGCCTCCGCCGACAGGGCGCAACCCGCGAGCAACCCACCGCCGCCGACACAGACGAACAAATAGTCGAGCGGACCGGTCTCCTCGATCAATTCCTTGGCCACCGTGCCCTGGCCGGCGATGACATGCGGATGATCGAATGGCGGCACCAGCGTCGCGCCGCGCTCGCCGACCAGGCGTTGCGCCAGCGCTGCGCGGTCTTCCTGGTAGCGGTCGTACAGGATGACTTCCGCGCCGTACTCGCATGTCGCGGCGAGCTTGGTCGGCGCCGCGTCGCTTGGCATGACGATCACCGCGGGCATGCCCAGCAGCCGCGCCGCCAGCGCGACGGCCTGTGCGTGGTTGCCGGACGAAAAGGCCACGGCGCCCGCGCGCCGCTGCTCCGCGGTGAACCGGCTCAGCGTGTTGTAGGCGCCGCGGAACTTGAAGGCGCCCGCGCGCTGGAAGTTCTCGCACTTGAAGAACAGCCGCGCACCACTGGTTTCATCAGCCTGGCGCGAAGTGAGCACCGGCGTGCGCGTGGCAACGCCCTGCAAGGCCTGCGCTGCCGCCGCGATATCCGCAAAGCCGACTGTGCTCACGCGCAACCCCGCTGCCGTCGAAGCCTCGTATGTTACGCCACCATTGCGAAGCGCACCGGGCGCCTGCCCGTGGACGGTGGCTGGCGTGCGGTTCATGATCGCTGTCCTGGTTCGGGCCGAATTCGGGGTTCGACGCGCAGGATGGGTGAGTTCTACGCGCAGGTCAGGCTCGCGCATGTGATCCTGGTCTGCTGCTCGGGTGCCTTGTTCGCGACACGCGGTCTTGCAAGGATCGTCGGCAGTGCGTGGCCGAGCCATGTCGGCGTGCGGCGGCTCTCGTACACGATCGACACCGGCCTGCTCGTGGCGGCACTGATGCTGGTGGCCATGCTGCACCAGTATCCGTTCGTGCAAGGCTGGCTGACGATGAAAGTGCTGCTGCTGGTCGTCTATGTCGTGCTCGGCATCTACGCGCTGCGACGTGCCAGCACGCGGCGCACACGCATCGCCACGTACATCGGCGCGCTGCTCGTGTTCCTGTTCATCGCCAGCGTCGCGTGGTGGCACGATCCGCGCGGCGTGTTCACGATGCTGTCGAGGTGATTCAAGCCAACACGCGCCGGCTCGCGCCGGCGACCGCCACGACGCACGACACGGCAGCCATGTGCATTGCAAGGTCAATCGCGGTCACGTCGAAGTGGTGGAAGAACTGCAGCACGAATGCCGCGAGCGAGGCGACGCCGAGCGCGGCGGTCAACGCGACCGGCAGCGGATCGAGCGGACGTGCGCGGCGCAGCACCGCGTAGAGCAATATCGCCAGCGGCAGGCTGGTGCCGACGATGAACGCGAAGCAGTGCGTGCTTTCGCCGGCGGGATGGCCGGGCGGTCCGAGGCCCAGTCCGTATTGCAGGCAACCCAGCGTGCTGGTGGCAATCCACAGCGCCAGCGGCGGGAGCGGCGCGTAGCGCCACAGGCTGCTGCGGTCCGGCAGGCTCAAGTGGAACGCCGCAATGACCGAGGTGATGCCGGTAAGCAATATCGCAACGGCTTCGAGCTCCAGGCGCGGCGCGGCGTAACGCGCCGCGAAGGCAGCCAGGTCCGCGAAGCGCAGCACCATGACGCCGATCAACACGGCAACCACGCCGAGCCACAGCAGCGCGCGCCGCGCCGGCGGCGGCAGCGGCCGCACCGGTGCGAGTCCCCGCGAAAGGGAATCGATCAACTGCTCGGTGTCGCGTTGCTCCATGCTCTTCACGTCAATTCGTCAACTGCCGCTGTCCTTGTCCGCCGCCACCAGGCTCCGCAGCGCCTTGACCGCGCGATGCACGTTCACCTTGAGCGCCGACTCGCTCTGGCCCGACTCGCGAGCCGCCTCCGCCACGCTCAACCCGCGGATCTTGACCGCCTCGAGCGCCCGCCGTTGCCGCTCAGGAAGCGCCGCCAGCAGCGGCTCGATGGCTTCCGCGGCGCGCAGGGCGCCTGATTCATTGTTCGCCGCCGGTGTGGCAAAGGTTTCAATGGCCAGTTCATCGCTGACCTCGTGCCGGGCCACCCGCGAGGCGCGCCGGATCCGGTCGATGCCGCGCCGTGCCGCAATCGAGGCCAGCCAGGGGCTGAACGGCCGCCCCGGATCCCAGGTGTGGCGGATGCGGTGCACCGTCAGCAGTACGTCCTGCACGACGTCCTCGGCCAGGCTCGGATCGCGGCAATAGCGGCGCACCAGGTTGCGGATGAACGGGGTCACGGAACGCAGCAGCCGGTCGTAGCTCGCGGCGTCGCCGCCCTGCGTCGCGCGCATCAACACCACCCAGGAGGCTTCCTGCAGCTGCAACTGGGTTTCCGGCGCCATTGGACCGATGATGTTGTAACCTTTCGCCGCGCGCAACGATTTAGGGGTAACCGAGGCGAGGGGCCCGGCCATTCAACCATCAACCATCGGAGTATTTTCATGTCAGCCAATTCCCTGAAGACGATCACCCTGTCCGCGATCTTTGGTGCCGCCGCGCTGGCGGTGGCTGGAAGCGCGGCCTACGCGGCCGACGCCAAGTCGTCCATGGACAAGCCCGCTGGCGAGAAGTGCTACGGCGTCGCCAAGGCCGGCAAGAACGATTGCGCCGCCGCGGGCCATTCCTGTGCGGGCCAGTCGACCAAGGACATGGACAAGGCCTCGTGGATCAGCGTCCCGGCCGGTGTCTGCGCGAAGATCGCGGGCGGCAGCACCACGAAGATGTAATGAACCCGACGGGTTCGATGCAGCCGATCCCGGCGCAAGCCGGGATCGGCCTGCGGTTGCCGCACCAGGCGATGGTGCTGGCGACGCGGCCACAAGCCGCGTGGCTCGAGGTGCATCCGGAAAACTACATGTCGGATGCGCATTCGCTCGTCGAGCTCGAGCGCATTCGCGCTGACTATCCGCTTTCGCTGCACGCGGTCGGACTCTCGCTCGGCTCCGCGCAGGGCGTCGACGCCGCGCACATCGAGCGGCTGCGGCGGCTCGTGCGGCAACTCGAACCCGCACTCGTTTCCGATCATCTGTCGTGGAGCATCGCGGCGGGGCAGTACCTGCCCGACCTGCTCCCGATTCCGTATACCGACGAAGCGCTGCAGGTCGTCTGCCGCAACGTCACGCAGGTGCAGGATGCGCTGGGTCGCCAGGTCCTGGTCGAGAACCCGTCCACGTACCTGCAGTTCGCCGCGTCTGCGACCAGCGAAGCAGAATTCCTGGCCGCTGTCGCCAGGCAGACCGGCTGCGCAGTGCTGTTCGACGTCAACAACATCTACGTCAGCGCATCCAACCAGAAACAGGATGCGGCGCAGGTGATGCGCGGATGGTGCCGCGCGCTCGACGCGCGCAGTGTCGGTGAAATTCACCTGGCCGGGCATGCCGTCACGACGACGGTGTCGGGCGAGGAACTGCGCATCGATGACCACGGCGACCATGTGTGTGAAGCCGTGTGGGCACTTTTTGACCAGGCGCTCGCGCACTTCGGCCCGAAACCCACGCTGCTCGAATGGGATACGCGCCTGCCCGAATTCAGCGTGCTGCAGGCGGAAGCCCGGCTCGCGCAAGCACGTCTCGATGCGGCGCAAGCACGGCCGTGCACGCAGCCGTCGTATGCACGCGCCGTCTGACCCAGTGCAGTCGCTCGAAGCGCTGCAGGCCCGCATGGCCGAGGCGCTGCTCGCGCCCGACGCCTCGGCGCAGGCCATGCCGGAGTCGCTGTTCGCCGGCGCCCATGATGGCGCGGTCGGACTGCGCGTCCATCGCAACACCGTGCTGGGCGCGCTCGCAAATGCGTTGCGGCAGTCGTTCGTGGCCGTGGACAGGCTCGTCGGCGAAGCGTTTTTCGATCGCATGGCGGTGGAATTCGCGCGCGCACGACCGCCGCGCGCGCCGCAACTCGATGAATACGGCGCCGGGTTTCCCGATTTCATTGCCGCCTTTCCCGGCACCGAAGCGTTGCCATACCTGAAGGAGCTGGCGCAGTTCGAATGGCAGTTCGCCGCGCTGGCCCGTTGCCGCGTGGCCGCGGAATCCGCCGCGCCGTCGCTGCGGCTCGACAACGGCCTGCGCCTCCTGTTCGCGGCGCCGCTCTGGCTGCATGCCTCGCGCTTTCCCGTCGAGGCGTTGCGCGCTGCGATCCTGGCCGACGATGCCGGCGCGCTCCAGGCGATCGATATCGTGCCCGGCGCCTTCCACTGGGCGTTGTGGCGCAGCGAGCAGGGCGTGCATGTGCGCGCCCTGGGGCCTGCTTCGGCGCGCTTCCTGGCCGCCGTCTTCGACGGCGCCGACGTGGCGGCCGCGCTGGCGGCGGCGGAGGGGTCCCCGCCAGGCGGGCAGGCAGCCGAGATCGTCGCCCAGGCGCTCGCGCAGGAGATCATGCCGGCAGGGTTCGTCCGCATCGAAAAGGCCGAAGGCGGCGCATAGCGTCATCGCGAGCCTGCAAAACCCGCGCGGAACCGTACATTCCA
>Ga0209023_10000416_pt1 | contig 66448 bp, 67 predicted proteins | sample LakOneMetagenome_FD_187468 | JGI IMG/M metagenome (GOLD analysis project Ga0209023, IMG submission 187468) | Freshwater and sediment microbial communities from Lake Erie, Canada (SPAdes) (version 2) | ecosystem: Environmental > Aquatic > Freshwater > Lentic | place: Lake Erie, Canada...
GGCGTGGAGCGGTTCCTATTTCGATTTCTGGGGCACCTATCTGAATCTGGATATCGCCGGGATCGAGATCAACCTGGACCTGCAGCACTGGATCAACGATCTGCTGATGGCGGTCTTCTTTTTCGTTGTCGGGATCGAAATAAAACGGGAGATGATCACCGGGGAGCTAAAGGAACGAAGCGACGCGGTGGTGCCAGTCCTGGCGGCTCTGGGCGGAGTTGCGCTGCCCGCTCTGTTGTTCACCCTGGTCGCCGGCGGCGGTCAGGCCGCGGATGGCTGGGCCATTCCAGCCGCCACGGACATCGCGTTCGCCGTCGGAGTCCTGGCACTACTCGGGAACCGGGTCTCGAACGGGGTCAGGGTCTTTCTCCTGACCATCGCGATCGTCGACGACATCGTCGCGATCGTGATCATCGCCCTCTTCTATGGGGAGGGGCTGACGGCCGCGTGGTTGGCCGTCGCAGCGGGTGGACTGCTCGCGGTCTACGGATTCCAGAAGCTGGGGATCTGGCGCATCTGGCCTTACGTTCCGCTGGCTGCGATCGTCTGGCTGGCGACCTACCAGTCCGGTATCCACGCGACGATCGCCGGGGTCGCGCTCGGTCTGATGGTGCCGGTGCGGCCGTTCAAGGGGCGGAACATCAACGAGAAGCTCGAACATTCGCTCCATCCGTTCAGTGCGTTCCTCGTCGTGCCGCTCTTTGCCCTGGCCAATGCCGGCATTGACCTGAGGGGAGGGGTTCTGGGTGACGCGATGTCCAGTCAGCTCACCTGGGCGGTGATCGTCGGACTGGTCGTCGGCAAGACCTTCGGTATTTCAGGTAGCGCAATGCTGGCCCTCAGGTTTGGTTCGGGGAAACTGCCAGCCGGAATGAGAAAAGCCCAGATCTGGGGTGTCGGGGCGCTGGGTGGCATCGGCTTCACGGTCTCCCTTTTCATCACCGACCTCGCTTTCAAAAGCCAGCTCCTTCAGGAAGAAGCCAAAGTCGGAATCTTCGTCGGGTCGATAGTCAGCGGAATCCTCGGCGCCGTCCTGCTGCTTCGCTCGAGACGCTCCGGTTGAAACGTCAGTTCCGGGAGTATCTTTCTTCCATGGGAATGGGAGAGATGCTTCGCAGGGGTGGCGCTGCCCTGATCGCTGTCGCGATGGTTTGCGGTGCCGTCGCGGTTTCATCGGCGGCTGCCGGGACCGTCCGTAAACCGGCCGGCACTCCGGCCGAATTGATGGCAAACGCGGGCGGCGCGGTCGCCGGCAACGTCAACATGACCAATGCACGGAAGGTCATTTCCTCCTCGATCAATGCCGGCAACGTCGACCAGCTCGCGCCCGTCTGGTCGATGCCATTGACTGGCTTCGGGATTTTCGGAGCTATGTCCTCGAATCCGATCGTCAGCGACGGCGTCCTCTATTACTCCGATGCCGCCTCGAATGTGTTTGCCGTCAACTCCGCCACCGGGACCCTGAAGTGGAAGCGGATCTTCAACGCACCTGGTCTCGGTCAAAACGGAGTGACGTTGGCCAATGGACGCATCCTGGTCGGCGTCAAGTCGGAGCTCTACAGCCTCGACGCGGAGACCGGTGAGACCCGATGGCACGAGACCCTGAATGAAACCGACAATGCCGATGTCGACATGGCACCGCTCGCCTGGAAGAACCTGATCATCGTTGCGACCATCCCCTTCAAGCTCCCGATGGGCATTTACAAGGGTGGTCAGAAGGGGCTGGTTTTCGGTCTCAACGCGAAGACGGGCAAGAAGGTCTGGTCATTCGACACCACGACCGACAACCTTTGGGGCAACCCCGAGGTGAATAGTGGCGGCGGCCTCTGGAGTACCCCCAGCATCGACGATCACGGCACGATGTACATGAGCGTGGCCAATCCCGGGCCCCTGCCAGGCACGGAGGAATTTCCGAATGGTTCGAGCCGGCCCGGCAAGAACCTTTACACCAACAGCCTGGTGGCACTCAACGCGAAGACGGGAAAACTGAAGTGGTACTACCAGGCGGTACCTCATGATTTCAGGGACTACGATCTCCAGCTTCCACCGATCCTCGCCACCTTCAAGGTCAAGGGAAAGAAGCGCGACGTGGTCGTTACCGGGGGAAAGATGGGCATGGTCTATGTGGTTGACCGGAAGACCGGAAAGCTGATCTGGAAACGCAAGGTCGGCAAGCACAACGAGTGGGGTGACCCGGCGAGGCCTCTCCCGACAAAGGCAGCGGATCTGCCTGTGACCATGTATCCCGGAATCGCCGGAGGGGTGGAGACCCCCATGTCCGTTTCGGGCAACGCCATTTACGTGCCGGTCTCCAATCTCTGTGCGACCGTACTTTCGGTGACCCTGATCGCGTCCTGCCCATACGAGAACGGAACCGGGGCGATTCTTGCGCTCGACGGGGGAACTGGCAAAACACTCTGGAAGACCCCGATCCCGACGCTCCCTGACGCAGCAACCACGGTAGTCAACGACGTGGTCATGGCACCCGGAGTTGATGGGACCCTGTACTCGTTGAAGGCGAGTACCGGCGAGATAATTGCTTCGCCAAAGGCCGTGACTGCTGTAAACGCGCCACCGGCCGTGTCGGGCAAAACTGTCTACATCGGTGCAGGTGCCGGCCCCAATCCTGCCGTTCAGGCCTGGCGCCTGCCCTGACCCGGGAACGCAGAATCCAGTGAACTAGTCGACCGGGTTTCCCCGGCGCACGATCAGAGGATCGATCGGAGTGAACGGGAGATCCGGAAGCGCTCCGGGTTCCACCCCCAGGGTCGCCGCGAGGACTTCCCTCGAGTAGGCGCTGCCGGTGGCCCGATACCCGATGTCCTTCGGGGTCGGCTGGTCGAAGAAGACCAGGAAGTGAATCGGCTCCGGGCCGATGTCCTCGATGTGGTGAGGGTAGGAGGGAGGCACGAAGTAGACGTCGCCGGCCTCCAGCTCGTAGGTATCGATGGTTCCATCCGGATCCATGATCGTCATCCGGGCCTGACCACCCACCACATATCCGAGCTCGGCCGTCTCGGGATGCCAGTGCGGTTCTCGCATGCCTTCGGTTGTCACCTCCAGGGAGTACATGGAGAGGTTCCGCAGAACTGGCCAGAACTGCTGGCGGGCAAGTCTCGCCTGCCCGGCCGGAGTGTCGATCGGGGCCGCTTGTGATTCAACGTCGAACCGGGCGGCATGCTCGAAGTCGATGCCTTCGGGGATTTCCGCAGGGCCCGGGCGGGGCATCAGGTAGGCAGGTTGGGTGTCTCTGGCAATGGTTGAGAAGGCTTCCGCGGGAAGGTCGTAAGTGTTGCCGAGCACCGCATCCGACATCGCCCCGAAAGCAGCGTGCATCGAAAAGTCTTCCGGGTTCTCGTCGCTGAAAGCCAGGATCAGCTCCGCCTCTTCGTCTCCGAGGTTTTCGATGTGGTGGATGGCACCGCTCGGCGCATGGAACATCTGACCGTCACTGATCCTGAACGAGGAAAACTGGTCACCGTCCTCGAGCAGGGAAACCAGCAGGTTTCCCTTCAGGCAATAGGTGAGTTCATCCGCGTTGGCGTGCCAGTGAGGCTCGCGTATCGCCCCGGGGGCAAGAACCAGTCTTTTGATCGAAATCCGTTTGAGTATGGGCAGATCCCGGCAGCTGATCTGCTGGATCGAACCCAGGTCGCTCTCGAAAATCGGCTCGGCAGCGGTCAGCGAAATGCTGTGAGAACCGTTGGCCATCCGTTCTAGGGGCGGTCGCTTGAAGGGTTGATCAGGAACTTTTCACCGGTGCTTCTCCTCGAGCTGGCGACGAGCTGGTCCAGGTCGAGAATGTCGGTGAGTCCGATCGTCTTCGTGTAGGAAGAAGCGAAAGTCGTCTTCAGTTCGGACACCACCCGATTCCTCATCCGCATGATCGCCTCGCCGCCGAGACGGCCGAGGGCGTCGGTGAGCAGATAGCCGCCGACGCTCCAACGCATCCCGAAGGTGCGCTGGATAACGGTTGGGCCGAAGTCAAGCGAGCCGTAGAGGTAAACCTGCTTGTGGGTCGCCGTTCCGTAGGGGGTCCACACCTCGGCCGGAGGCTGGCTGCGTTCCATCGCGTTCAGGATGTCGCTGGCGAGTGTCCCGCCGCCAACGGCATCGAAAGCGAGTGTGGCCCCGGTTGAAGACACCGCCTCCAGCAGTTTCTCCTGGAAGTCGGGGAGGGAGGAGTCGACAACATGCTCGGCTCCGAGTCCCTTGAGGGTTTCGGCCTGTCCGGAGCTGCGTACCACGTTGACCAGACCGACTCCGTCGTCATTGCAGATCTTGACGAGCATCTGTCCAAGGTTGGAAGCGGCTGCCGTATGGACGAGCGCACTGTGTCCTTCGGCGCGCATCGTCTCGACCATCGAAAGGGCGGTCATCGGATTCACGAAGAGCGCAGCGCCGTCGGCCGGAGTTGCGTCATCGGGCAGCGGGATGACCGCCGCGGCATCGACCAGCCTGTAGTCGGACCACATCGCGCCACCTACCAGCGACACACTCTTGCCGATGAGTTCAGATGCATCGGGCCCGGCCGCGATCACGGTCCCGGCCCCTTCGTTGCCGACCGGCAGCGGCTTGTCGAGGCGGTCGCGCATGATCGGCAACGCCTGCTCCTGCACCTTTCCGTCGAGACCGCCGCCTTCTGCGGGCGTCAGGGTGGAAGCATCGGCCGGACCGATCAGCACACCCAGGTCCGAGGGATTGACCGGGGTTGCTTCGACTGAAACGACCACCTGCGAACCAGTCGGATCGGCAACCTCCTCTTCGATCAACCGGAGCTCCAGGGCTCCTTCGGAAGTGACCGTCGACCTCAAACTGCGTCCGTTGAAGGGCATGGGGGCCATTCTGACCGTTTTCGCTTCTTCTGTGTCAGGCTTCCGTGATGGGAGAGAAGGCGAACGAACGAATCGACGTCGACGGGGTCCTCAGGCAGTCCTCGGAGATCTACCGCGAATCGGTCCTCAAGCTGTGGATCCTCGCGATCATCCTGTTGGCACCGGCCCAGGTCCTGTCTCTGTTGCTTGACGGACCGCTCACATGGTGGATTCCCATGCTCGTGGTACTGCCGCTGGAGGCCTGGCTGATCGCTGCGGTCGTAAAGCTGGTCCTGGTGGAGACGACTCAGATCGGTCCCGGACCGTCAGTCGGCAGCCTGTTGAAAAGTGCCTTGAGCTGTCTGGTGTCCATGACCGTGCTTTCGTTCATGGCGCAAGTCGCAATCTCCATAGGAGTGGTCTTTCTGATCGTTCCAGGCGTCTTCCTCGCCGTGATCTGGATCGTCGCCCCTCCTGCCCTGGTCATCGAAAAGGTCGGTCCCTTCGACGCTCTCCACAGGAGTTTCGAGCTGACCAGAGGCAACCGCGTGAGGATCCTGCCTCTGGTCCTGGTCTTCCTCGTTGCTGAAGCACTCTCTCTGGGTGTCGGATTCCTGCTTTCCGACATGCCTGCTTTGAGCAACGTTTTCGGGACCCTCTACTCGGTGATCGTCTACCCGTTCGTGGTCATCGTTTCCACGGTTCTCTATCTGCGACTTTCCGGCGACTGACCCGTGTTCTGGACCAGTTGGGCTTCGAAGGCCCGCTGACTTCCAGCCATTCCGCGTCGCCCAGATGTTCTGAAAGCTGACCCAGGCGGTTGCGGACCCGGTCCATGACGAGGGGGAGACGCTGCCCGGCCCATGGCTCCTTGCCTTCGTGGATCTTCGCGATCGACAGTTCAAGGATCGGTGGTTCAACGGTGCTGAGAGCAGCGAACATCCAGGTGATCGCCCGTGACCTCGCATCCGCCACTCCGGGGAGCAGCGTTCCGTATCTCTCCCCGATGTGGAGAACGATCGATCCGCTCTCGAAGAGCGCCAGATCACCTTCTTCGTAGGTGGGGATCAGCCCGAAGGGATTTATCGACAGATGCCCGGGCTCGACTTTCGCTTCAAATGAAAGTGGCCTGACCTCGTAGGGCTGACCGACCTCTTCGAGCGCCCAGCGCACCCTGGTGTCCCTGGCGAGTCCCTTGCCACCGTCGGGGGAGCATTCGAACGCTGTGATGACGATGGTCATCTCAAAGCTCCTGGGCGAGGCCGATCAGAAGTCCTTCCGGTCCACGGATGTAACAGAGGCGGTACATGTCTTCGTACCGGATCACCTCTGTACTGACGAGTTCCGCGCCATGCTCCCGAACCCGTTCGAGCGTTTCGTCGATGTCCTCCACGGCGAACATGACCCGGAGATAGCCAAGCGAGTTGACCGGAGCGGTCCGGTGGTCGGCAATGACGTCGGGCGAGATGAACCGGGAAAGCTCGAGTCGGCTGTGACCGTCAGGAGTACGCATCATCGCGATCTCGACTTGCTGGTTTCCGAGTCCGGTGACCTGGCCGGCCCATTCACCTTCTACCATCCCCTTGCCTTCGAGTTCGAGTCCCATCGCCTCGAAGAACTCGATGGTCCGGCCCAGGTCCTCGACGACGATCCCGACGTTGTCCATTCGAATTGTCATCCAGTGAAGCTACCCGGCGGAGGTGTCTCGCGCACAGCTTTTTCCGGGACTGGCCGCGATCAGACGGTGACCAGGCCGCCGGACGAACTGGTCGTGCGGGTGGGCAGCCAGATGGAAATCGTCGCGGCGATGAGCACGAAGGCAACAGAAAACCACAGGCATCCCTCCAGGCCGAGCCACTGGTACACCGCGCCCGAAAGGATCGTTCCGATCAGGCGTCCACCGGCGTTGGCCATGTAGTAGAAGCCCACGTTTTTGGCGACGGTTTCGTCTTCTGCGTAGGCAAGGACGAGGTAGGAATGGACGGCGGAATTGAGGGCGAACACGATTCCGAACGCGGCCAGTCCCACGACGAGGACGAAGGTCGGATCCAGATTCGCGGCAAGCGAAATTGCGATCGCAGCCGGGAAGGCCGCGAGCAGGAAGGCCAGCTTCGCCGCGGTTCTTCCGGTCGGGGTCTCCCCGGTGTCGGCTGCCCTCCGGGCGAACATCGCTGGCGCTGACGCCTGAACAGCGCCGTAGCCGATCACCCAGACTGCCAGGAAGGCCCCGGCTTGCCAGAAGGACCAGTCGAGAACCGTCCTCAGGTAGACGGGAAGGGCAACGACGAACCACACATCCCTCGATGCAAAAAGGAAAAGTCGCGCCGCCGCGAGCAGGTTGATCTCCCGCGTGTGGGAGAACATGTGACGGAACCTTGCTCCCATGTCCGCATATCCGAGCGTTCCCCTCATGAGTGATGCGGTGGTGATCAGGGCAGTTGCCACGATCACGAGCAGGATGATCATCGCGGTCTGGAATCCGACCAGAGTGAGGAGCAGGCCGCCGAGGAAGAAGCCGACTCCCTTGAGCGCGTTCTTGGATCCGGTGAGCACCGCCACCCATTTGAAGAGGGACGACTCCGAGTCCTCCGGCACCACGAGCTTCACCGCACTCTTGGAGCTCATCTTCGTCAGGTCCTTCGCGATGCCGGAGAGGGCCTGCGAGGCCATGACATAGGGCACGACAAGCCATTCGTCCGGCGCGAAGCCGAGCATTCCGAGGGCGATCATCTGAACCGTCAGTCCCGAGAAAAGTGTCGCTTTGAGTCCGAGTCGCGTGGCGATCCAGCCGCCCACGAGGTTGGTCACGATTCCGAAGAATTCGTAGAACAGGAACAGCGAGGCGACCTCGAAGGCGCTGTATCCAAGTTGGTAGAAGAAGAACAGAACGAGTATCCGGCTCGCGCCGTCGGCGAGGGTGTCTGCCCAGTAGGCGGCGGTGACCAGCACGTAGTTCCGCAGGTCACCTTCCTTTCTCGCGACGGCGCTCACTTTCAGACTCCGTTCTGTGAGTCGTTCCCGGCGATCATCTTTGCGATGTCGATCATGCGGTTCGCGTAGCCCCATTCGTTGTCGTAGAAGGCGAGAATCTTGACCTGGGTTTCGTCGATGACCCGCGTCGATGTCGCATCGACTACTCCGGAATGAGGGTCACCCTTGAAGTCCACAGACACCAGGGGTCGGGTCTCGAAGCCGAGGATCCCGGCCAGGTCTTCGTTGGATGCGGATTCGAGAAATCCGTTGACCTCGTCGACCGACGTCGACCGTTCAACTTCGAAACAGCAATCGGTGATCGAGGAGTTGAGAAGCGGTACCCGGACTGCGAGTCCGTCGAGACGCCCTACGAGTTCGGGGAAGATCATCCCGATCGCGGTCGCGGATCCGGTGGACGTTGGAATCAGGGATGTACCGGCTGACCGGGCCCGCCGCAGATCCTTGTGATGGGCATCGACCACGACCTGGGTGTTGGTGAGATCGTGGAGTGTGGTGATCGATCCGTGGCGAATGCCGATCGTTTCGTGAATGACCTTGACGATGGGAGCGAGACAGTTGGTCGTGCAGGAAGCCGCGGTCAAAATCCTGTCCCGGGAACGCTCGTACTCGTCGTGGTTGACGCCGTAGACGATGTTCAGAGCACCCGACTTCACCGGTGCGGCGACCAGTACCGATTTCCCGCCGGCCTCGAAATGCCCCGCCAGGGCTTCGGGTGTACGAAAGGCTCCGGTCGATTCGATCACCAGATCAACCTCTGACTGCTCCCACGGGATCGATGCCGGATCATCATGGGAGGAGTAACCGATCTCCGCGTCTCCGATACGAATCGAGTCGGAGGTCGCTTCGACTTCGTGCTCTCGCCATCGACCGTGGACAGAGTCGAAGGCGAGCAGATGCGCCGCTGACTGGACGTCGCCGGCAACCTCGTTCACGTGGACGAACTCGAGTTCTTCAGAGCCGAACCCGGCCCGTAACGCCAGTCTTCCCATGCGCCCGAAGCCGTTGATTCCCACTCGAATCGAGCGTCCCATTCCAGTACCTCCGCCCACCTTGGTTTCCATTGAAGATCATCGTATCTATTGACAAACGTCAATGGAACTGTTTTGATGGATTTCGATGAGCTCCGAATTGACCCTCACCCCGAAACAGAAGAGTCCCAATGGCCAGCCGTGCTGTGAGCCGGTCGTCTATCCCGATGTGGACAGGGCCGAGGCCGAACGGATGGCCACGATCGCCAAGGCCCTGGGGGACCCGATCCGTCTCACCCTGGTCGATGTTCTTCGAAAGCACGCGGGGAAGGTCTGCGTCTGCGAGCTGGTGCCGCTTTTCGACGTGAGCCAATCGACCCTTTCGCATCACCTGAAGAAGCTCAGGGACGCCGGCATCGTCGACTCCGAGCGACAGGGCCTCTGGGCCTACTACTACGTAAATCCCGAAGAACTCGAGGAGCTGAGCGCATGGCTGAGCTAGAAAAGACCGACTGTTGCGCCCCGGAGACCCAGGCGACCTGTTGCGAGCCGGAAACCAAGAGCGAGTGCTGCGGTGACGCCGGGTCCGATTGCGGCTGCTCGGCCGGTAAGGAACGGACTGGCTCGGATCTGAAGGAGATCGTCCGCGAGCGATACGCGGCCGCAGCGGTCGACGCCGGATCGAGAGACGCATCCTGCTGCGCCAATGACGCCGTGATCACCGAAGAGCAACGCGCCGTATTCGGCTCGAACCTCTACGGGGACGCGGATCGCAGTGAGCTTCCGGAAGCCGCCCAGCTGGCATCGCTTGGGTGCGGCAACCCGACTGCGGTAGCCGATCTGCGGGAAGGTCAGACGGTTTTGGACCTGGGTTCTGGTGGAGGGATCGATGTACTTCTTTCAGCCAGGCGAGTAGGCCCGACCGGCAAGGCCTTCGGCCTTGACATGACCGACGAGATGCTGGAGCTCGCGCGCAGCAACCAGCGGGAAGCAGGCGTCGAGAACGTCGAGTTCCTCAAGGGTGAGATCGAATCGATCCCGCTTCCGGACGACTCGATCGACGTCCTGATCTCCAATTGCGTGATCAACCTTTCCGGCGACAAGCCGAAAGTGCTGCGGGAGGCCGCGCGAGTGCTTCGTCCAGGCGGTCGGTTTGCTGTCTCGGACGTGATCGCGGATCCGGACATGACCGAGGAGACCCGTGAGGACATGAAGCAATGGACTGGCTGCATCGCCGGTGCCCTGACTCGCGATGAGTTCGAGGCCGGCCTCCTTGCCGCGGGATTCGAGGACATTCAGATAGAAGAAACCCATCGGGTCCACGATCAGGCGTCATCGGCGATCGTGCGGGCAACGATGCCGTCATGAGCAGCGACGAGATCCAACTCAACGACCCCCAGACTCTTTACGAACGCTGGGAAGGCGCGCAGTGGAATCCATTCACGGTTCCACTCGAGATTGATAAGGATCAGTGGGCCGAGATGGGGGAGACCGACCGCGGACTCATCTACTGGGTGCTCTCCTCGCTCATGGTGGCCGAGGAACGGATCACCACCAAATTCTCGGGACTGGTTGGTGCTCACGGCTCGGAGGAGGAGGCCAGCTTTCTTTCGACCCAGCAGGTCGACGAGGCCCGGCATATGCAGTTCTACGCCCGGTTCCAGAACGAGGTCATCGCGGACCCAGCCACGGTTGCGGAGCATGTGGGCAGGTCACGGGAACAGATTTCGCCGGCCTTCGAACAGATCTTCGACGTCGAACTCGTTGCCGCACACGAACAGCTGGTCGCAAACGCCGGCGATCTTGCCTCGAAGGTCCGCTTCGTGACGCTCTATCACCTGATCCTTGAAAGCACCCTCGGACTGACAACCTTCAAGTTCGTGACCGACTACCTGAAGGAGCAGGGGATGCTCCCCGGATTCGTCGAGGGCTATTCCCTGATCCATCACGACGAAACCCGCCACATCGGCTACGGAGTCTGGTTTCTGCGCGAATCGGTCCGGGAATCGCCGGAGGTCGCACCTGAAGCGATCAGGTCCATGCTGCGGACTCTCCTGCCGTCAGTTGCCGAGTCACTTTCACCCTCGTCGGAGCCTGGCGGACCCGACCTCGACGCACTCGGAGTGAGCGGGGACCAGATCCGCGACTTCGCCCTGGGCGGATTGACCAGGCGCCTGGAAATAATCGGCGTACCGATCGACACCGTCTTCTAGGCCAGCAGACGGAGAATCGAAGTTCCTTGGCGAAAGGGTGACGGATAGAGTCGCCGCCATGCTGATCGCCACGCACAACGGTTCCTTTCACGCCGACGAGGTCTTTGCAATCGCGGCCATGAAGCTGTTGCCCGAACCGGTCGAGGTTCTTCGCACTCGCGACCGTGAGGCTCTCGCCGAGGCCGACATTCGGATCGATGTTGGCTTCAATCATGACCCGTCCAGCGGGGATTTTGACCATCATCAGCGCGATTTCGACCTGGTCCGGGAGAACGGGATCGGCTATGGCGAGCCGCGCTTGAAGCGGCGAAGATTCTACCTACCGGCGTTGGTGAAGTCCGCTGGACGAAGGAGCGGATTGTTGACGCCCTGCGAGCTGATGCGTTGGCTCATGGCAGCCATCCCCGAGCTCAGGACTGGCGATCAAAGGGACCGGGACGCCCAACCGCCCAGGTTGTGCGGCGGCGGTTCGGAAGTTGGCAGGCGGCAATCGCCGCGGCTGACCTTCACGGCTGGCCGGAGCGTCAATCCGGCCACGACGATTTCACTTTGCGCTACTTCCGTCCCAGTTAGGCGGCCCTTACGACCACCGAAGGCTAGGGGAGGAGTCGAGACCCGAATCTGCCGGCTCAGTCGTGCCCGTAATTATGGCTACGGGCAAATCTCGGAAGAGCATCCCGCTGATCGATTCAAGCCTCAACCCTCTCGGGCGCCAACCGAATCCGAAATAGGCTTCCGTGCTGTTACCATTCTCAATCAGGGGAGTTGAAGAATCACTTCGCTCGGAACTTGGGAGGTTACGTAGGTGCGTCAATTGAACGAGGTCGCGAGAACGCGCCTAAAGGGAGCGAAAAGTCGAACCGTCTTAGCTCTGCTTGTCCTTGTGACCCTGGGAGCCGGTAGTTTCGCGTGGACGAATGCAAACGCGTCAGAGACGACTCCAGCCGCCGGTACGCGCGCCGCTGAAGATCTTGGACTCAACGCCCTTAGACAGCTCTGTACAAGGAAGGGCCTGGTGACGCCTCGAGTTGGAAAGAGAACTCAGATAGGTGAAAAGAACATAGTAGTCAATAGGGGATACTCTGATCAAGAGTGGTTCCTATATGAAGATTACCCTTTGGTACCGGCAGTTTGCAACGGAAAGTACAAGCGCATCAGCCAAGTGAGACCTCAGGTGCAAAACCCGTACAACCATAGGCGTTGGATAGATAGCACTAGGCCGAGATGGATTCTAAGCACGCACTACAATTTGGGATTTGGTGACCCTAGCGATCCGAATTTCATCGACGAAGGGCGCACGCATGTCCAAGTCCTATTGAGCAGTGGTAAACGCGGCCTATATAAGTGTACTCCCGGCAGGGGTGTCACACGGGTTCGTTTCGTCGAAAGAAGAAGCGTTAGGAACGTCAAGACAGGCAGGATCATTGCCCAGAGATCCAAGGCGTTTCCCGTTCGAGTGTTCGCAGGAACCTACTGCTAGGTTCCTGCTTCGGGTTGACCTTTCTTCTACGAGAGTTCCAAACGAATGTCCATCGTGACGATTCATGGGCGAGGGAAACTTGGGGGCAATGCGGGCTAGGCCGAGATCCCTTGATGCTGCCCAAGAGAAAAAGACCGGTAAGTTCGTGACGGCGGTGGTACCGCGTGGTAGCTAGGGTACGCAAGGCCGGAGCGCGAAACGCTGCCGAATTCGGGTCGCGCTGTTTAATCGGGCGGCTAAGCTAGTACTTCTCTTTCCAAGCTGGTTTGCTTCGTGCCTGGAAAAGGGGGAGTGTGCTGTAGCCGGGAAATTTGGTGATCGAGATTGGGCATTTGAGGTGTCAAGGACGACCCTTGCCGGGTCGGGGTATGGGCACGCTCATCTGGGTCAGCTCTGCGCGCGCACTACGACGGGGTGCTGTATCCATACACTGCGCCGGCAATTGTGTTCACCGGACGGAGCCTCTATCTCAATTGAAACGGCCTGACTGCGTAATGCGCTAGCACACTCTTACTACCGGGCGAGCTGATGTTCACCCTTAGTGGCATGCGATGAACTCCAAAGCGCTGGAGCGGCCCAGGCAATGTCCATGCGAAGGCAGTTCCAGATCCATATCCGTCTCCGAGTCGCCGGACCTTTCTGGGCTTGTAGGTATGCCCGCGATAGCGCAAGTTGACGCTTGGGGTTTGTTTGCCGTAGCGCCAATCCTTAAAGGTTGCCGACCATTGGTCCGGAATCCAGAACCTGGGAAACGATCCTCTCGCGGGCCATAGCACTGGATTCGTTCGTCCTTTCCAGGGTTGGTAGTTGCCCACGTACAGCGCGTTGAACAATCCTATTCCCGACACAGAGCCAGAGCCCATTGTCTTTGTTCCCGGGTTCAGAATCCAGCGACGGTGCCCTAGGGATGGTACCCCGGGATCGTCCATGTAGAGCATGATCGCGTCAGGGCCGGCGGCTCCTTGAGAAAGGTTGGACGTGGAAGCGCCCATGTAGCCTTGTTTGCTCCAGCAATGCCATGTCTTCGGAGGGTAGTGAGTGATGTAGTCGTTGGCGTTCATCAATACCGCCGCTGCATAGGCAAGCCGGTTATTCTTTCGACTGAACGTGACAGGCGGCAGACCGGCGAATCTGCGAACAGTGTTGACCGTGAATAGGGTTGCGTTCAAGTGCCGACGATTCTCGGGTTTGATGTGGCAGGGCTGCCGAAGACCGAGCGAACGCAGCGGAACCTTACGTGCGCCAGCAACTTTGCGCACGAGGTTTTTCGCCGTTCCGATCGACAGCGCGTGCGATGGACTCGGTTGTGTTCCGCCGATTGCTAGTACCAGGCAAGTCAAGGCTCCGGCCATCGAAAGTCGACTCCGGAGTTTGTATGGGCACCGAGAAGGTCTGGTGGCAGCCGTTCCGTCAGTGGATCTCAAACCCGGACCTCCTCGAGGGGCGTTCCAAAAGCCGATCGCCGAGAAGGGCGATGGAGAAATTCTGCAACACAAGCGATTGCGGCGAAAGCCTGGCCCCGCTCTGGAGAGCCCCGAATCTATCTAAGGAAGGATGCATGCTCGGACTAGCGCCGCGGAATTACGCAATGTCCGGACGGATCGCAAACCGCGACAGCTTCCGTCCGCCGAGTGGAGACAACGCGCCATCGTTTTCCGTTCCACTTGAGCGCTACCTTTGGCGGATTATCCTTGTTGGAGGCTCTGAACCCCGTCGCCACGCAGTCTTTCCAGGACGCGCACGCGACTTCGTCAAGTCCCGCCCCAAAGAACGTGTTCCTGTGGGCAAGTCTCGGAGTGCGAATGCGGAACCATCGGTGTCCGTTCCAACGGTAGGAAATTGCATAGGGATCTCCACCAACTGCCATGCAGAACTTCCGCGTAACACAAGAGACAGCCCAGAGCCCAGAGCCCCTCGGCAATCGGACCCGTTGAGACTTCCACCTTCGGCCGTTCCATCTGATCAGCGTCTGGCCGCCATATCCGCCGTAATGTTCTCGACCCACTGCGACACATGATCGCTTCGAAGAGCAGGAAACGGACTGCAATTCGTAGGGCACGATGATCGACACACCACCCGGGCCCCTACCTGGAATTCTTCCCAGCCTTGAGTGCGGGGTCCTTACCGGCTTCCACCTTCGTCCGTTCCAATGCTGAGCGAAGGCAACTCCGCTTAGTGAATCCACGACTTTTTCCCCGACAGCCCAGCAGCTCTTCGCCGCCGGGCAGGCAACGTCAGCCGTTACGGCGGGGACACGGGGCACCGCTGCACTGACCCAGTGTTTGCCTGACCATTCATCAATGTATTGCTGGCGTCCTGAACCAAAGCTTTCAACGCCAAACGCGAAGCACTGACTGAGAGATGGACATGCGGCTACAGGCATGGAGCTGAACGACTCAGGCTGCGGCACTCTCTCGCTGCTCCAGTTCTTGCCGTTCCATCGAACCACTTTTACTTTAATCAGGGCATGACCAGCCTGAGCAGGTGCGATACAGCTGGTCCTCGAGAGACAATGAATCTTGCCGGAATACCTAGGTGGCGCTTTCAAGAGCACATGTGAAGGCTTCGCTTGCGCCATAGGCGACGCGCACAGTGCGACCAGTCCCGCCACAGCAGCGACCATCCCGATACTCCCTAGCTTTCTCACGACGATCTCCTTCTCGGCTGTGGAGGCAGAACTCTAGCTGTTGAACCCTCTCGAGACAACAGGCAGCATCAGGCCAAAGCGAACCAAGTTGGCTTGTTCACCTCGTCCCCCGGCATCAAGCTGCCCGAGAATCGACCTTGGACCCGATTCCGTCCGTGATTCCACCTTCGTTGCTTGGTTCACAGTGACTGACCGGCCTGACCCTCCTTCCCCCTGAGGTCGACTGCTCCCCGACTCTGTGTCGTGTCTCGAGCCCAGCCTCTTGTGAAGGCAGAAGACTGGCGATTCTTGCTGTACCCTTCGGGGATAGCGTTCATCTAGTTGGGGAGCCGAATGAGTCGAGCAGTGAGAACATCAGCTTGGGAGAGATCGCCTGACCGGCGACACCTAGGTGCTTGGCGGCTTTCCGCTCTGATCTTGATTTGCGCCTTTGCGATGGCCACCGCATCTTCATTCATGACGGCATCTGCGTCGGCTCAATTGCCGGTGCCGAAGCTGAACGTTGCGTACACCGCCACAGGTAAATCTATAAGGGCCACCGGTTCCATCCGGCAGGCGTCGCGGACAACGCGGCCTCATCTGGCTGTAAGGGCAGTACTCGAACAGAAGCTCAAAGGCAGGTGGACCAAACGAGCCGGCCAGAAGCTAAAGCCAAGAGCCGACAACAAGTCGAAGTTTTCTCTCAAGTGGAGGGCTCCGGCAGCTGACACGTCCGTGGTGTTGCGGGTGAGGCTGCTCAACAAGAAGGGCGGCAAGGTCGCCACGGCCAAGCCCGCGAAAGTCCTGTTGAGCGGATCACCCGTGCCTCAACCGAAGGTTTTCACGCCCAAACCTGTGACCGTCAAATCCGCGCCTACGGTGGGGGATCGCGGTCAGGTCGTCATGGCCGGAGACCATGACCTTGACCCCGGCCAGGTCATTTCATTCGGGACAGGGGACGCCACCCCGAACGGGTTCCTCGGCCAGGTGGTGTCCAGCCATGTTTCCGGCAACAAGACCTATGTGCAGACCAAACCGATCAGCGTTATGGATGCCGCCCCGAATTCGTCATTCAACTTCTCTGCCTCGGATCTGGACCCCTCAGAGGACTTGACCGGAGCCGAAGCCGCAGTTGCGAGGGCAGTCACCGGCGGCCCACCGGTCAGCGCGTCCACGATCAAGAAGGCGGCAAAAGAGATGGGCGGGACCGGACTCACCAACCGGTCTGTGAACCCAGGGACCAAGACAGGCAAATGCGGAGCATCGCAGCCGCTCTCGATCACCGACGAGATATCAGGCAACCTCTCCGCTGAATACGCGATGAGCTGGAACAACATCCTCGGCGTTCCCGCGTCAGTGAAGACCGCCAAAGTCCAGTCAACCTTCACACTCAACAACAAGCTAGGGGTGACCGCGAGCGCCGGAGTCAGCTGCTCGGCAAGTTTTTCCCTGCTGCCCGCGCCGATTCCTTTCCAGCCGATCACCATTCCGGTCGGGCCGATCGTCGTGGTGCTGGTGCCCGAGCTTGACCTGAAAATGACCCTCTCAGGAAAAGTCACCGGGAATCTCAACTACTCGGTCACCAGCCAAATGTCGCTGACCAGCGGCCTGAACTACTCCAACGGACAAACAACCCCGATCCATAGCCTCAGCAAGTCGGCCAGCGTGAACCGCGGCACCATCACGAAATCCGCCACGGCATCGGCAAAGGTCGGCCCACAGGTGAGTCTGCTCCTCTACGGAGTGGTGGGGCCATCAGTCAATCTGGACTTCGGTGTCCAGGCGAAGGCTCAGCCAGGCTCGAACCCTTGGTTTTCCGTGGATGGACTTGCTCAACTTTCGGCCGAAATCGGTTTCAAAGTCTGGAAAGTTGACTTTTCGGTCTCGACGCCAAGCTGGGGACCTACCTGGAACATCTACTCGGTGCGAGACGACCCCAACCCAGGCGAGACGGGAACGACCGGACCCACTGGACCAACTGGCCCGACGGGACCTACCGATCCTGGGGATCTATCTGCAACCGATCGCCTTAGCGCCGGCGGGAGTGAAACTTGCGCGATCAGGACTGATGAAACTATCGCCTGCTGGGGCAGCAACCTGAATGGCCAGGCGACACCTCCCGACGGGACATTCAAGAGCGTAAGCGTCGGCGACTCCCACGCTTGCGCGATCAGGACTGATGAAACTATCGCCTGCTGGGGCAGCGACGCCAATGGCCGGGCGACACCCCCTTCGGGAACATTCACGAGCCTAAGCGCGGGCGTATACCACTCTTGCGCGATCAGGACCGATGAAACTATCGCCTGCTGGGGCTACAACTATAACGGCCTTGCCACGCCACCGGACGGAACATTTAAGAGCGTAAGCGTCGGCGACTCCCACTCTTGCGCGATCAGGACTGATGAAACTATCGCCTGCTGGGGCAGCAACCTGAATGGCCAGGCGACACCTCCGGACGGGACATTCAAGAGCGTCAGCGTCGGCTACAACCACTCTTGCGCGATCAGGACTGATGAAACTATCGCCTGCTGGGGAAGCGACTGGAACGGCCAGGCTACTACCGCCCCGTCGGGAACATTCAGGAGTGTAAGCGCGGGTGGTATCTACACTTGCGCGACCAGTACTGATGACACCATCGCTTGCTGGGGGTACGACAACCACTACGGACAAACAACACCCCCATACAGCAAATTCAAGAGCGTCGCCGTTGCCGAAGACCATACTTGCGCCATCAGATTCGATGACTGGGTCGACTGCTGGGGCAGCAATTTTAATGGCTTGACATTCCTAGACGCGTCCAAGAACGTCAGCGTCGGAGAAAACAACACCTGCATGATTCAAGCCGATGACACTATCTACTGTTTTGGTTTTTACGATCATGAGTTGGCGACGCCTCCGAACGGGACATTCAAGAGCCTTAGTTCCGGCGTGTATCAGGCGTGTGCGATCAGAACTAATGAAACGATCGCCTGCTGGGGACACGACTTCTCTGATCAAGCGACACCCCCTGACGGGACATTCAAGAGCGTAAGCGTCGGCGGAGACTACGCTTGCGCGATCAGAACGAATGACTCCATAACCTGTTGGGGCGGCAACGGCTATATCGAGTCCACCATGCATCCTGACGGGACATTCAAGAGCATAAGCGCCGGCAATTACCACACATGCGCGATCAGAACTAATGGCACTATAGCCTGCTGGGGCGACAACCAATACGGTCGGGCCTCGCCACCAGCTGGGACATTCAAGAGCGTAAGTACCAGCGACCGACACACATGCGCGCTGCGTACAGATGGAACGATTACCTGCTGGGGAGATGACAGCGCCGGCCCAGCGGCACCTCCGAACAAGGCCTTCAAGAGCATCGCCGGCGGACCAGAAGGGGACTGTGCCATCGACATGGAAGATCGTATTTGGTGTTGGGGACTTACGGCACGCCAGCCTCTTTGATCTATAGCCTCGGAAGGCTTGTCACTTCCGATCCCACTCCTGGTTCTGCTTAAGGGGTGCTCTTGGAGCTACCAACGAACCGATCGACGACTTGGACTGGTTGTAGCGACGTCGGGAGGCTCATCGGCATTTTCGCTAGACGTAGGATTCTGCCCGTGACTATGGTTATGGGCAAAAAGGAGTCCGGTTGCGCCACGCGACAATCACTATTCCAGTTTGCTTGTCCTTTCGAAGAATGCACTACTGGATAAGTGCGGCAATGGCAGCTTCGCGTCCGCTATTCGGTCCCGGAAGGGTCAGCTTGTGTTTCCAGGGATGCCAGACAGTAACGGCGGATGCCAATGTGGCTTCCCGACGGTAGTACTTGCCGCGAGTTCGCATTCTGAGAGCGTCTCCGGTTGGAATTGCAACTGCGATGGTTGGCGTACCAATTACGCGCCCCTTCATGTCCCTGTCAAATCCATAGATTGGCTCCCAAGCCGATTGGGTTGCGAAGCTCGCCCATATCCGCAGTCCCTTGGTGAGCCAAATATAAACGGGACCTTTGGGACTTTCACTATCCCGTTCTGCTAGGTGCTCTAAGCACCAAGCGGGTTCTCGCGAGACCTCCTGGAGCTTCAATCGGTTGTTTCGGCCCGAGACGGTGAACTCCACGATGTCGTGAGTTGGTTCCCTCAATGCCCCGCTGCTCTTTATGCGATCCCAAACCTCTTCCACCGCGCTGCGCCAAATGGAGTCTTGCTCGCGTTCGGAAAGTGGCCCCGGCCGACGCGTAGGCCCGGAAACGAGAATGCGAGCAATCTCGGACAGATCTGTTGCAGAAAGCAGTCCAGCTGCCACCGCTGCGGCATGCTCGTCAGCTTGCGCCTTAGCCACTCGGACGGAATCCTCGCGCAAACGGGTTTCCTCGTCCCTGAGATGCTTGAGGCACAACCGTCGGCCTCCAATCATCTCGCTGTGCATACCGCAGACCGGGGTCGAGCATTCGACGCAGACCCCGACCGCGAACGTCCCGCACGAACAGATATCGGGTCGCCTTCCGTCAGCGCCACCGCCGTCCTGATACTCCGTGCCGCACATTCGGTACTTGAGAACAGGTTGAAGCGAATGAATCCCGAGACCTGGAGGCGTGCCGGGCGTCGGCAGAGACTCCATCACCTCATAAGGAACAATGCAGGCGCAAGACCAATAGCCGGGAGCAATCTCTCGTCGCTCTGATCCCTTGCAAACCGGGCAAACTCCCATCGATTGAGAATAGCCGAGGTGGAAACGATTTGTTTTCGACGCCACCTTGATCTTCCCCCGGAAGGGGCTGACGTGCCTTCCCAACGTCGTCCGGAACCCTGAAGAACTCAATTGTCATTGGAACTGATAGAGCTGCAGGAAATTCAAGCGTTGGGTCGTTTGTCCGCTGCCAGCCACAACCGTCAAGCCGACCAGACCAACGCCCTCGGCAGCTCGTTCGGATGCCCCTGCATGAAGCTAGCGACTCGGAGGGACCGTGTCCTATTGCGTATCGTTTAGAACATGTTCGGAGGAGAAAAGAAGAAAGCCCAGGAAATGGGGGTCAGCGTCCGGGAGTACCGGCTCAGGAAGCTGGCCGAGAAAAACGGTGTGAGCTACGAAGAGCAAGTTGACACCATCATGACCGACGTGACCAAGAGGCTCCGTCATCAAGCGGCGCTGGAAGGCACCACGGCCACGCAAATCGCAAGAGCAAACGCTCAGCGTCTGGGTGGCGGGGTGTACAAGGACGTGTTGGAGACAGCCGCCGAAATCGCACAACGAGACGGAACAAGCGTTGAGACCGTGCTGGACGGCGGATCCGAAATCTCGAAAGAGCCACCGGTTGCGGCGCTCGGCCAGCTCGCCGTATACCGGAACCCGCCCGTGATCGTCTTGCCGACCCAAGACGGTGGAGATATGGAAAGGCACGCGATCACCGCTGCTACAAACGCGTCGGTCGACTCGGCCGGCGGGATCGCCGCCACCCGGGGTCGAAACCTCGCAGCCAAAGGAGCCGCGACACTGGTTATCGGTCCTCTCGGGACTTTGATGTTCGGAAACGCCAAAGAGAAGATTCACGATGGGCGTGAGCTTTATCTGCTCGCCAACGATCCGGAGTGGAGTTTCGTCATTCCGGTTCATCCCGACCTTGGCGGGGATATCCGCATGTTTGCCCTGGCGATCAATCAGGTGGCGGCAGCCCAGAAAGCGCCCTCCGCTTCATCCGAAACATCTGCGGACTCAACAATCGAAAGTCTGGAGAGGCTTGTCTCCTTGCGCGACAGCGGCGCCCTGACCGATGAGGAATTCGAAACCCAGAAACGACGGCTGCTCGACAATTAGAACCGACGTTCCCTCGCCCCGGGTATTCTCGCGCGGGATGCCGTGGTTCCCGATCATCTTGCGCGAAGCCGCACCGCACGAGGCCGGGGAGGAAACATGGGTTCGAGGCAGAATGCCGTTTCGTGGACGTAACCGATGTTATGCGGGCGCGTGGAAGCCTCTCGGGACACGCGGTCGGACGGGGATGGTTGTTCTAGTCTGGGCTTGAACGGCGACCGAACCGGAATCGAACTCAGGGTTCTGAGCGCCGCATGTTGCACCTGTCCGCAACGGAGAGTCCTTGCCCTCCCGCTCAGCCGTGGTAGTTGTTGAGTCTGCTGGTCGAGACTCCGCCGCTGCCCGAGACAAGAGCCACGTCTTCAAGGCAGTACCAGGACGATTCGAATCGCCGGGATCTGTCCTCCACAGGTTCCGATCGTTCCAATTGCGCTCGGAATAATCTTTCGGCTTGTAACGATCGAGGGGGTTGGAGACATTTATAGGGATGAACCGCGGTCAACCGGACGAGATCGAGGGGGATGAATTCGAGTTCGCCTACCGGCATAGGCCCTTTGTAGTGGCCTATTGCCAAAGGCGTGGCAGCCGCGATCCTGAGGGTCTGGCGGCCGAAACCTTCGCGATCGCTTGGGAGAAGCGAGACAAGCTAGACCCCAAGGACTGCAGGCCGTGGCTGATCACGACGGCCAGGAACCTTCTCGGTGCCGAGTACAGGAGCCGGCGTCGCGCCACGACTGTGGCCCCGGAAGTAATCGAAGCGATTCAAGGCAGCGCGGAGGTCTCTTACGAGATCGAGTCACTGAACGCGGATGTCGACCAGGCCCTGAAATCCATTTCAGAAGAAGACCAGGAGGCGTTGCTGCTCGTAGCTTGGGATGACCTGACGCCAGCCCAGGCCGCGAAGTCTCTCAGCATGAGCCCGGTTGCTTTCCGGGTCAGGTTGCACAGAGCACGCAAGAGATTCACCGCAGCGCTCGATCGCGTCTCAGAGAAGCCACAGTCGAGTTCGTTGCCCGATCTGGAGGGGCGTCCATGAAGCTCAAAGAGTCCATGGAATTGCTCCGTGAATCGAACCCCGTGCCCCGAGCGGAGGAACCGTCCTTCAAGCGCCGTTGGGACTCGGCGAGGGTAAGGAAGCTCGTGCTTGTTTTGCTGGGAATCATGGCGATCGGTGTCGGGGCATCGTGGGCGGCTACCGGCAAGGACCCGATCGAGATTCTGATTTCGGATTTGAAGAATCAAGGCGCCTCGAATTCACTGATAGACACGGTCCGGAAGGATGCGGATCGCGCACCGGACGGGACCGTGCCGGGACCGGTGATCGAACCTGACGAGATTCACGTTCCGGCTGAGCCGCCTGAACCGGCCTTCGTCAGTCGCTGTAAAGACGTTCTTTCTGGGGATGGGCGGGGGGACATCCTCTGCATGGCGGTGCTCCTTAGGGACGCCGACGAGATTCTAGGCGGCGTCTACCGAAAGGAATCCATCGAAATGCTTTATGAGAGGTGGCGTCGGGAGGGCAACTAGACGCCGCAAGAAACACCGAGCAAACGAGCTCGAGCGGATCAACCGCTTGGGTTCGCTCAACCAGGCTTTCCACAGGCAAGAACCGCATTGGTTCGATCGACAACAAACGAAACAAGGAGGATCGTGAAGTTGAGGAGAGTAACAGCAGTACTTTGCGTTGGAGTCGTTTTTGCCGCATCAGCGGCAATCGCGCTCGGCCAAGACAATGGGGGCGATGAAGGCCAGCCGGGAGCCGGGGTCACGGTGACCTTTCCGGACTCTTTGGAGGGTCGAGATGAGGCCTACCAGAGGGCGGTCGAGTTCGATCATGAACAGGCGCCACCTGGCACGGAGCCTGGCCCGACAATCGAACCGGACGAAGTTCACATTCCCGACGAACCACCCGTCGAGTTTTTCGTGAATCACTGCAACGACGTCATATCGAACGGCGCGGAAGCCCTGAACCGCGAACCTCTCTGCCGGGCGGTAATCCTGATGGACGCCGGACAACTTCCGGGTGGCGTATATCCCGAGACTGAAATCGAAGCCCGCTACAACCAGCTGGTGGGGGAGGAGAATTAGCAATGGTGCGATCACGAATTGCATTCATCGGCGCGATCGTCATCGCGTGCCTTCTCGGATTGGGTTTCGCCAATGCCTCAGCCATCTACTGCAGCGGAGGGCTGTGCCAAGGAAACAGCGCTGACAACAACATGGTTGGTACCGACTACTGGGACAAGATCGAAGCGTTCGATGGTCGGGACTCGATCTGGGGACTACCCACCGGGGACGATCTCCATGGTGGCGGTGACGGAGACTACATCGAGGGAAATCCCGGTTACGACGTGATCAGAGGACAAACCGGAAACGATCGCGCCTTCTGCAACGCAACGGAATGCGGACTGAACGGCGGCAACGGAGACGACACGATCTACGGGTACGACGGGTTCGACACCCTGTTTGGTGGTGACGAGAACGACGTCATGAACGGGGACGACAACGAGGACATTCTTCGTGCCTACGACGGTCAGCAGGACATGGTCTATGGCGGACAGGGAGACGATCTCTGCGAGATCGACTCCCACGACATATACGGCGGCTGCTTCGAATAGAAGTCGCCGGCTGGCCGAAACAGACGGAGGGGTGGCCGATCGGGCCGCCCCTCCGAGTTGGCGACCAACGAACGCAACTAATCCGCAAGTAACTGACCCAAATCCCGATCACCGGCCGCAAGGCGTTGAAATGCGGCCAAGGCGGGGACTAAAAACAAGCTGGATGGCAAGCTTGAGGGAGGCTCACGATCGGAATCAATCCATGAACGCTCCCTCCGAATCAAAACTTTTTCTCGTGCGGCTGTAACGCTGGAGGCTCCCACTGACATGTGCAGTTGATGCTTGTGGTGTCACCACCAGTCCAGCGGGTTTGATGCCGGAAATATCGGCACCGCTCAGACTGCCCGCTCCTAGTGGAGGGGAGTGACTCCGCATCAACAGCCATCCTGGTAAGAGCAAAGGAGATGCAAATGCAGCGTGGTGCACGAATGGCGGCCATGGCGGTAGTCGGTTTAATTCTGGCTAGCCCGGTCGGTTACGCAGTTGGAAGTCAGCAGGGCAACGATAAAGCCGAACCGGCACCAGAAACCTCAGCCCCAAGCGACGAAATATATGCGCACGTTGCTCCGGCACCGTTTTCGCAGGAGCTGATCGATTCGTGCCGTGAAAAGTTGGTGGAGCAACCTGGTGACACCTGCCGTGTCTTTGTTGAAATGGCGGAGAAGCGTGAGCAGGGTCTGCTCCCGCCAGGCGACTACACCAAGCCGGAGCTCGAGTCGATACTCGGCACGGAACTTCCGTGACCAGTAATTAGAGTGACTGGAGGATTTGACGATGAATACAGCTGGAACCATCAAAACTGCTGTCAAGTCACGCTGGATGTTGATCGCGACTCTCACTGTCGCGGTTGTGATTGGCTTCTGCGTCTCGTACGCCTGGGCCGCAATCAACTGTTCGGGATCCGGCATCTGCTACGGCACACTGGGGCCCGACACAATTAACGGCACGTCCGGCAACGACACCGTCTACGCGCTAGAGGGCAACGACGAGGTGTACGGGCTTGACGGCAACGACGAACTACACGGACACGCCGGCGCCGATGAGGTGTACGGAAACGACGGCGTCGACTTGATCTACGGCGGCGACGGCAACGACCCCGAATTGCACGGCGGGCCGAACGATGATCGGGAGTATCTCAACCGCGGCGTGTACGGCGGTAACGGGAACGACTTTCTCTATGGCGACGGCGGGCTTGACACGCTTTACGGCAACGCCGGCAAGGACAATCTCTCCGGAGAAGCCGAGAACGACGGTTTGCGCGCTGTCGACAACGAGGAAGACTGGCTCGACGGAGGAGACGGAGACAACAACTACTGCTGGTACGACAGTGATCTCGACCACTGGATTCGGTGTCAGACCAAGTACCCCAACCCCTGATCCCGACGGATCGCGCGGGGCGGCAGGGAATCTGCCGCCCCGCGCGATGCTCAACGCTTGCGGGGCTTAGATGGCCGACACGCCAAGCGAGCAACACAAATATTAAGAAATGGCTAGTATTCTATGTGCAAAGCCGAACTCGGTAAAGAGCCGGGGCGGGGGAACCAAATTGGGAAATAGTCCTTGGGGCGAATCGCAACGCGTAGCGCGGCCTCTTTCCGCGCGAGCCCGTCAGCTAACTCCGCAGGCACAAAGAAAGAGAGGCACAATGTCAACCAAGAAGCGTTTCCTGTCAGCGTTGATTCTGGCAATGGTGGGGTTCATTGGAGTACAAGGAACTGCGGCAGCCGCGGATTCGTCAACGCCCAGATCGGGTGGTGTGGCCAGCGCCGAGGAAGTACGAGACTTAATCGTCGAAGCGAGCGGCGCAACCACTGAGCGGGACATCACCCCAAAGAATGCGTCGATCAACCAAAAGAGCTTGAAGATTACGTCAGCCAGCTGCGCCAAAGACAGCGACTGGGCGTCGTATTACGTCGGTCCAGCCAAGGTTGGTTCCGACGTCCAAGGAGTAGCTGGCGGCACACTCTGTAGCGGAGTCAAGCGGTTTCACACTGACCCTCATTACCTTCCAGACACATACCGAGTCTGGGGTCTGATGGGACAGGTCACCGATCAAGCGTTCCCTCAAGCCAACAAGTGGCTGTATGGGCTGTACCTTGGCTCCGTAGGAAGGAGCGTCTACTCGAACGGGAACGTGGCCACCCTCGTGTTCACCAGGCCCAGCGGATCAGGTCGGGCGTACCCCTCGCTCAAGCGAGTGAGAATTGTTGGATCGGAATCCAGAACCATCCGGATCTACCGGCCAAACAAATGATCTGAGTCCATGCCAGGGCTCTACCTTGATTCCGGGCCCGGGATCGACCTTGAAGAAAGGGTGATCCCGGGCCTGACCTGGTCCGGTGAAGCGATCAGGGGCGCCGTTGTTCGCCCATAGCGGCCCGAAGGTGACTCAACAGTTGCGATTGACTGTTCGTCCGAAATGTTGGCTTGCGCAGAGAGTGGTGCTGGAACGAAGCGCGCGTACTCAGGTTCTGTAGGCCAGGTCAACAATTCGTTCAAGCACAACCTCGGCTTGAACAATTCCTTGATGGTCCGCCGCAGCGATCGCGCGGGCGGAATTCTTGGCTACGTACTCGAGATTCTCCGGGGTTGCATCAACTTCCATGGGTTGGGTCGGCCGGCTAGCGCCCGATGTGAAAGATCCCAACTGACCGCCAGGAAAGGGACCAAACGTCTTCGCGGCAACATCCAAAGCGTCCACCGTGGGCGCTTGGATCCGCTCGCGCTTCGAGTCAAGCTCTAGCGCACGAGATGCTTGCCACTCATCGAACGCGTCGTCGCCAATTGCGATCAATTTAGGGTTTCGATCTTGGCCGGCGGCGCGACGAAGCGCGATGGCCGCCTCGGTAACGCATCGGGCAGCGAGCTTCTTTTCGGTGAGGTCACCGGCAAAGCTCGCACGTGCTGCCCGCAGCCGCTGAGGTGTCCCAGCTCCTTCATCCAACAGCACCTCGACGAAGCGATCAAGGCAGTGCGAATTGACGATCAGCGGGGCCGCGGGCGGAAACACGTCGCGAATCACTGGGGGCTGGGCGGGAAGATCGACTTCTTCGAGAATCGCTGGCCAGGCTTCATATGCGAACTCGAGGGCCATGCGTTGCGTTGGAGCTCGGGTGAGGAGCAGCAATTCGCGGCCACGCATGACCGAAGGCGCAACTTCGGGGCCTGCCACAGTCGACGTTTCCTGATTTCCTGCTGCCAAGACTGCGTCTGCCGCGCGCTGAATGACTTGCGCGTCCATCTGATCGCCAAGCTCGATGCACACTGTGAAACCGAACGGCTGGCGATCAACATGCCGGTTGAAATACCGGGCCAGCTCTATGTAGGTGGTGTCGGTCGGGAGAGCCCGGCGATCATCGGCATCGGCATCGAAATCCATCCTGGCCAACCCTTGATCGTCGAGATCCACAACTGCGGGTAGAGCGGCGTGTGTTGAGACAGCGAGCCGGCTGGCGATCTCGACGATCGTCAGCGAGCCTCGAGAAGCAAGAACGACAAGAATCTCGAACCGGAGCTGACCACGTTCAACTCGCCTGGGATTGCCAGCCTGCTCCTGGTAGCGGTAGATGGTCTGTCTCGCCAGTCCCGTCAACTGCTGGATGCCAAGGACTGTCACGCCGGCGGCCCTGGCGAGCACGATCGCATCGCCTGGACGTCCGGCCGGTAGATCGCCATCAAGCGAGCTGATGATTTGCCGGGCAACCGCCCGTCCAATCTCTGATTTAGGAATTGAGCTCGCTGGGCCTATGTCGTCCATCTCTCGCATTTCGAGTCCAGTCGTTGCGTTCACCTGTAAGATGGTAGCAGCATCTTGAAACAAGTCGCCGCCAATGTTTTATAACTAGACATAATACGTATTATCGAGCATTCACGCGGGAACGGACTAATTCGTGAGAGTCAGTGTGAAACGTCAGCGGTTGACACCAGATCCGTCGCTTCGTGACAAAACCATCCGTCGCCCCATGACAATTTCGGGCTATTGAGGGCTGATCAGCGGCACGTGAATCGGAGAGTTGACCTTGATCCAGTGCTGAGCCGACGGCGCTGACTTGTCCTGAAGCTCTCTCTCGAGGTACTGAGCGATCCAGACCTGGGCGTCGCGGCCGGCGAGTTCTAGGACGCGGCTGTATCGCACGGTGCCCCAGGCGTCGATTGACCTGATGTGGAACCTGCGGTACCAGTAGGCGGAGTGCTTGCCTGGGTGAGCTCTTCTCTCGATGTCGTCGGGAAGAACTCGAATCTGGTCCGGCATGTCCCGACCCTACACGAACATCCGTTCGTGCCTTCTAGGTCTTCACGTATCGGAGAGCTCTGTAGGAGATGTCCTCAAAATGTGGGTGAATCTCGTACCGGTTTTCCCGTCTCCTGACGGGTCCGCAATCAACGAGTGTCGATAGCGCTTCGGCCTGGTCTGGAGCGAGCTGAGACGCCTTTTGTCTTGAGAGGACGCCGCCGTCGAGGCCTCGCAGCGCTAGTTTGGTCAAGACCTCGAGTTGGGCGAAACTCGGCGTCACGGGATTGACAAGCCTCCGATCTCTGTCGGGCTCGGAGATCGAGAACGGGCGAACCGCAATTCTGGACGAACCCTTTGGGTCAGTCCATAGGGCCTCCCGGGGCTCGAGAACCAGCCACGGATACATGCCTGATTGGCAAGCTTCGAGTTGCCGGCTGTGGATACGGACGGCCAGTTGTCCGGTGAACGGTGTGCCGGCGACCAAGACGATGCGCTTGGACCCGGCGATCTGGCCGGTGTCGATCGCTACGGCCTCTGCCCTGCTCATCCCGGTCGACCAGAGTTGGTCGATCAACGCTCTCTCCGGGGATCTACGTCCGTCGCTCCAGTTTCCGATCTCAGAGATCGACGGGAGCGGTGCTTGGCTTTGCCCAGCTGCGACTTCTACGAGACGTCCGAGGGCCGCGAGCTTCAGGACCACTCCCATCAGGCGAAACGGGCACGGTTGACCGTTGGGGTCTGACCCCGCAAGGGTTATCCATCGCACGAAGGCAGATCTCTTCATGTCCAGCAAACCAAACGGGATCGCTCTCTCGACCTTCTCCGAACCCCTGAACACCAGTTCCGAGTAGTTGCGTAGGTGATCGAGGAAGATCGCCCGACTCTTCGGCCTAATCGGCTTCTTCTCCTGGTCTGGGGCCCGCCGTATCGGCGAGCCTTTATGTCTCGGATTGAGGCTCCGGACCGGAGAGATCTGCCAGCCAACCTGCCAGACCAGGACCTCCAGCTTCTTTCTGTTTCTGACCTGGTGGAGCAGCCACACGCGAACTCCGTCGGGAACGACGCGTCCAAGGGTCTCAAGGTCGCTGTCTCGGAGCCTCTCCGCGTCGGGGATGATGATGTCGTGGATCGAGGCCGCGGTAAGCCAGGTTCTGGCCTCCAGTTCAAGCTTCTTGAGAGGCCCAAGAAATGGTCGCATTCCAGAAGGGGTGTTTCCGTGTCCGAGACTGAAAAGCGCCTCGAGCGGGAACCGCGGCGTGAACGGATCGATCTGGACGACGATAGATCCCTGGTCGGGTCGATGCCAGAGCTTTAGTGAACGAAGAAAGGCATCGGAGTATCGGACACCGACTAGGTTGACGCGGGGCCTCGAGTCCGCGGTGACCTCAGGCTTCGCTTCGGCTCCTCGCTCCGGGCCGACTATCCGTTGATGAGAAGTTTCCAACCCCTACCTCGGCAGGTCACCGGTCAGGACGGTTATGACCTTGTCGACAAATGTGTCGTTGAGCACATCGAGTGAGTGCTGAGGCATGAGCTCGCTCGCTGTACTGGTGAAGCTGGCCCAGTCCCGGAAGCTGCCTCGGGCGTAGTCGTTGTTGATTCTCTTGAGAATTTCGGGGTCGCAGTCTCGGTAAATGCGGTGGTAGATCGGCATCGACTTCATGACCGAAACGTTGTCCATCGGCAGAAACTGGATCGGCCGGTTGATGCGGCTGTGGACCATCGGTGCGCTTCGGATCACGTCCCAGCAGTCGTCTCCCCCGGCGAACACGAGAGCGAACCCGGTGCCGATGTGATCGTGAATGGACCGGAGGAGCTCTAGGCCGTCCTTTGATAACCACTGCGCCTCGTCGATCACCAAAATGATCGCGCGGATCCTGGTTCGGTCGGAGAACTCAGCGATGATCTCGTCGGTGATTTCTGCCCGCGACATGCCTGCGGGCTCAATACCGAAAACACCGAGATAGATCGCCCTAGCGATCTCCCTGAGCGTCGGTCTGGTGCCGAACTGGATCCAGTACGCGTCGACAGCGTCCATCTTTCCGAGGATCGACCGAATCGCGAATGTCTTGCCCAGCCCGGACTTGCCGACAATTCCGACGATCGACCACTTGATCACCGCACGTTTGAGTGCCTTCTGTGTGGCGAGGAGACCAGCTGTGGCGATGGTCTCCCCTCCTACCAGGCCATCGAAATGCTCGGGCGGTGGCGCTTTAACCATTCGTCCTAGGAGTGCCTCCTCCGAGGCGAGCTCCGGCTTGACTACGACCACGTCATCCCTCCCATTTCTGGTCTCGTTGTTCCGCGTTTCCGAGCAGCTCGAGATACGGGCTCTCGTGCTCCCTAAGAAGGCGATCCTTCTCTTGCTCCGGGATCAAGTTCGTTTGTTCGGGGTCCTCTGCCGCCACGGAGGCCTCCCACCTAGTTTCTTCGCGGCGCCGTCCTGCCTGGTAGATCGTTTGGGCCTCTCGGCGGGCCTCCTTCTCGGCTGTCTTTACGTTTCTCCGGACTTCCTTGGGGAGATGGCTTTGGTCCCAGGCGGTGCCGATCCACTTGCCGGTACGGAGGCTGTAGAGCTCGTATTTGCGTTCGTCGTGAGGCAGGCCTCGGACCTCGACGTCGCGGTCGAGCTCGTGGTCGGCTTCGGCGCACAGATACCAGCGACGATGCATCATCACCCCGCGGGCTTCGACCCGCCGGACGGCGATCTTCTTCAGCAGAAATCGATTTAGGTCGTCATGGTCTGGAATTCGAATCGGGGTCGTTCCGCTGTTCCACTTCGCGGTCGGGGTCATGCCGATCTCGGAGTGGATGAGCTCGAAGTTGTATTTCCGGACCCAGTCGAGAACCTTCTGAACGAAAACGACGTAGCTGAGTGGCTCAACCCGCCTTGGAACGTCGAGCGACCCATCCTTTCGTTCCGGACCGAGGGTGAAGTACGGCATGGTCGCAAACAACATCGTCTGCATCGTTCGGAAGACACGCTCGATCTTGCCCTTCTGATTTGGCGTGTAGGCGTCGGTAATGTCGATGTCAATGTCGAGGTGTGTGCAGGCCTCGGCGATCGAGTTGGCCATGAAGTCCAGGCCACGGTCGAGACGAAGCTCTTCCGGTACGTGGTTGATCGGTGAGATGTTCGGCCAGTAGTCGAAGGCTGACCCCAAGGCTCCGATCACGTTCTCGCTCGGAGGATCCTCTTCCTGGTCTTCCTCTCCCTCCTTGTGTTTCGGATACTGAGGTTGCTCTCCGAAGGACGCTTTCATCGAGGTCAAGATGGTGCTCTGGTTGGGTCTCACCGAGACGGCGATGCCGGCAATGGCGCGTGACCACGTGTCGATGAAGACAGTCACCCATGGTCGAATCAAGCTCTTCTTGTCGGGTGCCTTGATCCAAACCTCTGCCTGTTTGTGGTCACCTTCGAAACAGAGTCCCCTCCCCGGTTCCTGTCTCACTTGTCGAAGACCCACGAAGCGGCCCTTTCTGGGTCCGTGGGTTGCGAATGCCTTCAATCTCGCGCTCATGTCGCGTTCGTAGGCTTTCTCGAAAGTTCGAAGCGAGCAGTCGATTTCGCCGGCTTCCGTGAGCCGATCGAACGCTCGGCGGCGATGGCCGCCGGCTGCCATCAGCTCGATCTGGTGGTTCCTTGTCAACTCGAAACGCTTCCTCACCGGAGGAGGTGGTGCGCCGGCACGAAGCCACCGATAGATCGTCTCCTGCGAGCGTCCAACTTTCACGGCAGCAGCCGCCAAGTCAGCGCGAGACAGCCGACCCTTCTTCCCTTTGAGAGCCAGGAGGTCCTTGACGACCTCGTTGGCCAGTTCCCAGTCCTCAGGGCTCATGCCCAAACGCCATCCGGACTTACGAACGCCGAACTTGCCGGAGACTTGAGCAGCACCAGTCGAACTCCACGAAACGAAGAACCGAATTCAGATCGTCCAGCCTCCGCCTGGCCTTGGGCCTGGGTTCGGGACTCTTGTTCCATGACATCCCCGACTTCGAATCCAGACTTGATCTCGTCTGCCTCGAACGTCCCCTGCTTCTCCCAGAGCAGATCGAGTGCCACATCGTCGACCACAATCTCGGACCCAACGAACGTCCATCCGGGCCTACCGAACCGACGAAAATATCTGGCCGCCAAAGTGGTCGCCCGAGCCTTCCTCACCTGCCGCACCGGAGTCGAGAATGATCCGAACTCGAACCCCGACGCAGCTTCAGCAAACTGATCGGGGGTAGCCGAACCACCTACGGAGCCGGCCACCCAGGCGATCAGCTCGTGGGTGACCACCCCCAGCACGTCATGGCTTGTCGGATGCCAGCTCCTCGAGGCCCGCTTCGATTCGAAATGGTCGACCTCCAGCTCCCGAGTCAACGGCCCTCCTCCCCCGTCGCTCGGATCCGAGCCGACTCAGTCCGGAAACCAGTCTGTGAACTACTCGGCGAGTAGTCACCCCCAGGTCGGGTTCGGTCTAGCGGAAGGAAGAAGGATTGAAGGAATTGCCCACGAAACACGACGGGCAAGGTAAAGCGTGTTCGAGGAAATCGTCCATATTCACTCGATTCAACTTCCTCAAAAAAGTCGGCCTAGCTCAACTCGCCGCTAAGTCTTTGTTGAGGAAGCCTTTTTGATGAACTGAATGGTCACGCTCTTTATGGGCCGGTCTTCTTTGTCGAGGTCTCGGTCGATCTTGGTCTTGACCAGGAAGCCCTTCGGCTTGCCCCAAGACAAGGCTCTAGCTCGAAACTGGGTCGGCGTGCACGTGAAATCTTCCTCGGGGATGCACTCCCAGATTTGCCCGTCCGCGTACCTCGAGAAGTTGTTTCGACTTCGGTCGGTTTCGGGCCATTCTTGAACGACTCGTGCCACGTTCGTCACTGTTTCATGACCTAAACCTGAACGATTATGCAGCTGTCAGCTGCACGAGAACTTTCGGATTGCTCGCCGTTCCGGGCAGCGATCTCTGAATCGCCGTCCGAAGACTTCATCGCCGGGATCTCACCGTCTCAAAAACGTTCGTTTATGAGACGACACCGTCCCCAGCCTGTGACTTTGTCCGCTAATTGTGTGTAGCGACCTCAGTTTGATCCCGTAACGACATGAAACTGTCCCCTCTGACGACACTGACTTGCTCCTATGCCCTGGCGCGAACCCTTCTCGAGGAGACTACGTCCGTCCACGCTTGTCCACGGCAAGCGCGTAGACGGCCGCCTTCGACGCTGTCACGTTCGTTCGGACGGTCGGCGGATCTAGCTGCTTACGGCCGCCTACAAGCCGATTCTTGACTGTATACGGAAATATGCGGGAATCAACATAAGACCGGATAGAACCCGATCCCAGGCTTGAAAACTGGTCCCCTACCGCCGCACAAGACAGTCGTTTTGATGTTTGTAGGCCAGATCCGAACGGACTCTCCCCGGGGTCTCCCTCGTTTCCCAGACACGTGCTGCAGAGCATCATGAGCGCGACTTCACTCAACTTCACTAATCACTTGGAGGGGCGAGCCTTAGTCTGGGTTCTCGCCCGTCATGATCCGCGCTTCAGTCGATACCTGAGCGGAGAGTAGCTGCATCGTCCCGTAGATTGTTCGAAATGACGGTCCGTTACGTACTCGCGTGAGCCCGGCCTCCTCGATCAGGACCGGGAGGTTGCCCTCTAGATTGTCTTCAGTTTGCTTCGCTCCGTCTAGCTTTCGGATCGAAAATGAGAGGGCTTTCATGAGCCGGCCTTCGGGGCGGCCCCAGTCGGCAATGTGAAGCTCGCCATCAGGACGAATGACACGTCGGATCTCTTCAAGAGTTCGTTGCTTATCGGAGCGGACCAGATGGTGAAAGAAGAGACTGGAAACCACTCGGTCAAAAGAATCATCCGCAAAGGGCAACTCGAACGACATGCCTTCCATGAACGTAAGCTGGAGTCCATTTTTCTCCGCCTTCGAACTGGCACGATTGAGCATCTCGGGGTCTCCATCGACGCCAACAAACTCGGCCCCTTGCTCTTGCTCCTTCGCCCAGATTGTGAGGGTCCCCGTGCCGCAGCCGAGGTCGAGCACGCGCATCCCAGGTCGAATCCCGGCCTGGTCAATCAGTGTTTGCTTGAAGCGATGCTCTCGTGTCGTCAGGCGAACAATCGGATCGTAGAGCGGCGTCAAGAATCGATATGCAAGGGCCGGAACGAAATTCTCGCGACTACTGCCTGGATTCACGGCCCCTCCTGTTTGGTCCGTTCGGCTATGAAGAGTCGGATCGGGTCGCGAAGTCCGCGAAGTTCTCGAGCGCCTTGATCGATTAGGGATACGCCAACCAAGTGGGTGGCGGCTTCCCGCACTCGCTCAGTCACCAGAAGTGCTCCTTCGGGAGCGAGCGCCACGATCCGGGAAGCTACGTTGATCGTGGTGCCAAACCAATCTCCGTCGCGCTCGGCAGCTGACCCCCAATCGACTCCGACACGGACGCCCGGAAACCCGTGTTCGGGCCCGATCCGGTCCACGATGTGGAGCCCGAGGTCGATTCCTATGGTCGCGTCAGGTGCGTGGATTAAGCAAGCGTCGCCGATCATCTTCACGTCCTCGGCCTGGTGTCCTCGGTTGAGTTCACAGATCTCATGGCAGAAGCTCAGGGCGAGGTCGGCGGCGGCGTCGTCTCCTCGCTCTTCGGTGTAGGCGGTAAACCCAACGAGGTCAGCGAACATAAATGCCAACTCAGATTTCACACGCCGCCGCGCGGTCTCGGCGGCTTGGCTGTGATTCGTCAACTGGAATCTCGCAAGGTCTGGTGCGCTTCTCGTGATTCGGTTACGCAATACGCCCCTTCTATCCGCTGTTTGATCGGGCCGTCCTTTCCGATCAGGAACGTCCGCGGCTCGATTTGTAGGGCGAAGTCCGTGAGCTGCGGTCGAACTCCTTTGTTCGCGTGCCCCTCGTTGTAGATCTCATTCAGGATGACCGCAACTCCATCCTCTGTTTCGGATTCGACTTGTTCAACGACGTCGATGACCGGTCCGTAAACCCTTGACTCGTATAGGGCTCGCGTCGCGAGGTTCAGCCCCACGGGTTTCTTGCCAAGCACGTCCTTCAGATTGATGACGTTCTTGCTGGACTTTGGCTGGCGGGCGTCGAATATTGCGAAGCAACCGGCCACGCGGTCCACCCTCCGGGTACTGACTTTCTGGAGAATCATTCCGAGGTTTCGCTTCCGACGAGATGGGTGTGTGCCGGTTCGGCTCGGTTGAATGGGCCTGGCATGACTACAGGTGTTGATGCTTCGCGGTTCATTGAAGATTTGTCGCGACGGCCGGCTCTGACACCGTTTGCGATGACGAGGATCTCCGCCACTTCGTGAATTGCGACGACGGCCGCCAGGCCAAGGACGCCTGCGGCGGCGAGAGGAACTAGCGCGATCAAGAGTCCCCCTGAGAGGGCCAGATTCTGTCGCATGATCCCGCCGGCCCGGCGGGCATGCCGGAAGGCCCACGGAAGATGCTCTAGGTCGTCGCCCATCAGGGCGACATCGGACGCCTCAATCGCGACGTCAGTTCCCATTGCCCCCATCGCGATTCCGATGTCGGCGGTCACCAGAGCGGGCGCGTCATTGATTCCGTCCCCCACCATTGCAGTGGCGCCGTTGGTCTTCATTTTTTCGACAGCATCAACTTTGTCGACGGGAAGAAGGTCTGCGAATACCTGCTCGAGGCCGGCCTCTCGTCCGATTGCGCCGGCCGTTCTTGCGTTGTCACCCGTGAGCATTGCTGTTTCCATGCCGAGGTCTTTCAAAGACCTGATCGCGAAGGGTGCCTCGACGCGCAGCTCATCTCGAACTGCGATCGCTCCGGCGAGCGACCCCTCAAGTTCAACCAGGACGACGGTTGCTCCTTGATCCTGCAGCCTTTGAACGTCAGAAGTGATCTCACCCGCGTCGATGAATCCGGGACGTCCCAGTCGAACGCGCTGGCCATCAATGAGGCCAGTGAGTCCGTTTCCGGGTATCGCCTCTACGTCGTCTGCCGGCATCGGGGAAGTTTGGGCGGCAGCCATAATGGCCGGAGCGAGCGGATGCTCACTTCGTGCTTCGAGGGATGCGGCGTATGCGAGCAATTGTTCAGAGGAGGCTGTCCCGACGGGTACTGCGGCGATGACCGCAGGCTCGTTCTTGGTGAGGGTCCCGGTCTTGTCCAGTGCGACGTTTCGAACCTTGCCGAGCGTTTCAAGCGCAGCCCCTCCCTTGATGAGCACGCCGGACCGAGTTGCGGCTCCGATTGCGGCAACGACCGTCACGGGCACCGAAATTGCAAAGGCACAGGGCGCCGCAGCAACGAGCACCACCAAGGATCGCTCAATCCAGGTGGTCGGGTCACCAAGCAAAATACCTCCGGCCGCGATCAATGCTGCGAGGATCAGGACTCCGGGAACCAAGGGTCTGGCGATTCGCTCGGCGAGTCGCTGACTGTTTCCTTTCCGATCTTGTGCTTCTTCGACTATTCGGACTATCCGCGCGAGTGAGTTGTCGGCGACCGTCGCAGTGACGGTGACCTCCAGGGCAGCACGACCGTTGATCGCGGCGGCAAAGACATCCTCGCCGGGCCCTCGGTCGACGGGGACCGATTCGCCGGTGATCGCGGAAAAGTCAAGAGAGGAACGGCCTGCCTCGATGACGCCGTCAGTTGCTATCCGCTCACCCGGCTTGACCAAGATACGATCGCCAATCTGGAGTTCGGTCGGTCGGCACTCTACCTCGCGTCCACCTTCCAGTTTCACCGCAGTGACCGGAACCAGATCGAGCAGGGCACGAAGTCCCCTCCTCGTTTTGGTCAGGGCATAGCTTTCAAGCGCCTCGGAGATCGAGAAGAGGAAGGCCAGCGTCGCGGCCTCTCCCCACTCCCCGAGAATCACAGCCCCGATCGCGGCGATCGTCATAAGGGTTCCTACGCCGAGCTTTCCGCGGAAGAGGTTGCGGATGGACTGAGGGATGAAGGTGAATCCACCAATCACGATCGCGAGCGCAAACGACGCCATTCCGGCAGTCTCTGAACCAGCGAACGCAAGGATGAGGCCGGTGATCAAGGCGATGCCTGACGCCGCCGCTAACCGGATCTCCTTGACATCGACAAACCGGGCGATGTCACCCGAGTCAGTTTCGATCGCCGTGGGAGGCGAGCAACCGCAGGCATCGCTCATTGGACGGTTTCTCGCTTTTCGAGCACCCAGCCTAGGAGCTCCTTGCCCAACGGAGTGATCGAATAGAGAACCATCTTGCCTTCTCGCCGCGAAGTTGCAAGTCCGTCGGCTCGAAGGCGGCGAAGGTGATGAGAAACCAAATTCTCGGTCCTTTCGGCCACCCAGGCTAGATCGCACACGCACATTTCGCCTGTGTTATGTAGTGCCGCCGCGAGGAGAAGTCGCGTCGAATCGGCAAGCGATGCCGCTCTGCGGGCGGCCTGGTCGGCTTCCTCCAAAGAAAGGCGGTTCTTTCTCGCGCGCTCGGCCAGTTCCAGATCAAGGCACAACAGATCACAAGTTTCTGACATAGCAACATCCTAACGACTATTGGTACGAGGTGTTGATTTTCCGGTTGCCGGATACGGCCATGGACCATCCGCGCGGACAGACCAGCGAGCAACACGCACTAGAGATCTACCCAACGGAAGCGAGGCCTCGGTTCTTCGACTGAGGTTTCCGGGGATCCGCTTAGACAGGGTTAGATTTCCGGATAATTGTCCTTCTGGCGCCTTGTCTGCGCTTCTTCCCAAGTCGACCGACTCGGGCCCTCGCCAGCACAGTAAGAAGGTGCATTTCGCTCTTCACCTGATCAAGCTCTTCGACCGTGGCTAGTTCCGAGAAACTTTCGTGGTCCAAGGCCTCGGCGGTGTTTGCAAGTCGGAGAAGCATGTTCCGAAACTCTCCGTGTTTTGAATCGACGGTCAAGAGAGAGTCGACGCCGGCGCAGTCGAAGTTGTGCTGAATGGGGACCTTCAGGCGGGCCCTTTCGCCTTTCGGGTCTTCCTCGGCGAGGCCCTTGTTTGCCAGTGATTCGAGACCGACGAGGATCCCCGGGTCTTCGCCTTCGAGGGTTTCGAGCTTCAAACCTAAATGCACCAGGGTGCGAACAATCGCTTTCGTTTCCACAAAGGTGATATTGGGCTGCCCGATCAGCAGAGGCAGTCCGGGTTCGAGCGAGCTGAGTCGAACACGACGGCGGCTGGTAGGAAGCTTCGCCCGGCCGTTTTCATACTTGGTCTTGGTCTCTGAGCTTCGTTGGCTCTTTCCCCTTAGGGTCGCCTCGCCGGCGTAATAGAGATCCTTGATTTGCTCTATACGCTCGTCTGGAAGCCAAGCCAGCTTTTCATCCTCGGTCGTTTCGATCAGGAACTTGAGGCATCTTGGCCGCTCTTCGTCCCATCTCTGATTGAAGGCGCATTTGAGGACTCTGCCCATCTCACCTGTGACGGAAACCCCTCCGAGATAGGCGCTCTCTCCTTCCCAGCGAACTTGATCGACTCGCAATGAAGCAACCTCAGCCAGTGAGAAGCCGACTTCCACCAGGCAGTAGACGAGAGCCTCATTGAAGTTTGAAAGTTCGTAGGCATTCTCGAGACCGTCAGGTCCGGAGAACTCCTTCGCCGGTTCATGAATCAGTGGGTCCTCAAACGGAAGTCCCGAAAGAACGCATTTGGACCAAACCCCGCAGTACGCCGCCGGGGAGATGCCGCCCCACGCGTCGACGCATACAGTTCTCAACCAGCGAGACAACGACTGAGGCGTATCTTGGACCCCGATCCCAAAGAAGCCTTCCGGCGGCAAATCCAGACGGGCCTGAGCTGAAATCCATCGCCAGTCAAACCTCGAGTAGTCGCGTGCATCGCCGATGGTCATCGCGTCGGTACGCGCGGTCATCGGGTTCTCCGGCCAAGCGTCCTTAGCGAAAGTTTGCCTCCAGCCCTTCACCGATGGCTCGCCCCACACACCGTTCGAACGATCGCTAGAGATCCGAAGGTTCTCCCTTGTGTCTTCAGCTCGGTTGCTTTCGTGCTGATACTCGACCAGGCTCACTCGCCTTCGGAAGCAAAGCCAGATCATGTCGACCGGCAACATGGATAGCGACCCGAGGTCTCTGGAGAGCAGACTGTCGGCGGGATAGACGATCAGGTTCTTCACCCCGAATCCTTTGAGTAGATTCCTCACGACCTTTCTACGTCCCGCCTCTCGGGTCAGCCACCTTTGTGACTGACCCGGGCTGAGGGAAAGCATCACTGCCGTGTCAAGCCGACTTTGCGCGGTGACCCCCGGTTCGACATGAACCACCACATTGCCTCTCAAGGGATCATGGAGTCCGTTCAACCATTCGACAGATTCCACGTCGTCCCCGAGGTCGACTGCGCGAAGATCGCCCATCTCAGTCCTCGAAGACCAGGCTGATGGTGGTGTCGACCATCTTCTGATCGACTCGCTTGGCGTTCTTCTCTGCCATGAGGGAAACGAGCGTTTCGGTGACGGTCGCCCATAGCCTGAAGATGCCCTTGCAATGATCGTTGAGCTGGGTGATGAGGTCTTCCTTCATGTTGCCGTACATCGAGTGGTAGTTCGGCAGCATTTCGAGCACCATGTCTTCGCCCATGGGGGTGAAAGTCACTCGGCGATAGATCCTCGAAAGAAGCATCGGCTCTCTCCGAATCACATTCCAGGCTCCGTCACCGCCCAAGATGGCCAACGAGAAGCCAGTGCCAACGTGGTCATGGAGGTAGCGCAGATACTCGATGCACTCGGTGTTCAACCTTTGCGCCTCGTCGACTACGAGCAGCAGCTTTCGCTGCCGGCCATTCCTCGAAAGACCAAGGATGATTGCGTTCGAAATTGAGTTCCGAACAGCCGGGGGTTCGTCATCGAAAAGTCCTCGGTAAATGACCCGGGCCAGATGGAGAATCGTGGGGCGGCTTTCGAATTCCAGCCAGACCACTTCAACGTCTTCCATGCCGTCCACGATCTCTCGAACCGAGAAGGTCTTGCCGGTTCCCGAAGCCCCGACGAACGCTCCGATCCTCGAGTTCGCGGTCACATCCGAGAGGCTTCTCTCCGTGAGGAGCAGCTCGTCGGTCTCGATGATCTCTGCGCCGTCAGGCATCACTTCTTTGTTGCGTTTTCTCATTTTGGGTTACCTCTTTCTCTTGTTGTTGCCCGGCCGGGTTCGGCCGCGCCTGTTGCTCATGCCGAGGTGGTCAATCAAGCCCTTACGGCGGTTGCTTGCTGCGCGCTCTTCAGTGGTCGCATCAACGACCGTGGTCTCTTCGAGAGCGCCCTTGTTGGTTCGGCCGCGGTAGCGCCGGCGGGAGTCCTTGGTTGCCTTCGCGGCACGCGTACCTGCGGTCCGAGCGTGCTTCTGGCGGTTGTCGATGACCTCGTCCCGACGGCGACCCGTCATCAGGTTGTGGGGTTGCGCCGTACAAAGGTGCTTGCCGTCGACGAACACCTCGACCTTGCGTTCGTCGTGGGGAAGCGAGCGGACCTCGACCTTCTCGCCGATGAATTTCTCCAGCTCCGGGGCGATGTAATACCGATTGAAGACACGCACCCCACGTGTGGCCACTTTGCGGGTCCCGTCACCTTTGACAAGCTTCAGGGTGAACCGGAAAACGTCTTCCTCCGATGCCTTCCGGATGGGATGGGTGTCCTCGTCCCAGGCTTGTGCCGGCGTGACGCCATTGAGGGAGCTGTGGGGTCGATCGAAGTTGTAGGCCTTGCACCAGTCGATCACTTCCGAGATGAATTCCTCGATGGTGAGCGGCGTGGCGTTCGCCGGCCCAGACAGCTTGCCGTTCTTTGCCCTGGGACCATTGAGGTAACAGGGCATCTTTGAGCAGCACTCCCGGTCGAACGTCCCGAAGAACCTTTCGACCTTTCCTTTCTCATTGGGGCTGTACGAATTGGTCTGAAAGACCTGAGTTCCCAATGAGATGGCCCCTCCTGTCACGCCTCCAGCCAGGAAATCCAGGCCGTTGTCGATCCGTAGGAACTCCGGAATGCCGTAAGCCGGCGAAAAGTCCGGGTTGTGTTCGATGGCCGCCGCGTAAGCGCAGAGAATCTCGCCTTCCGAGGGGGTCAACGAAATGCAGACACTTGCGATAGACCGGGTTTTGGTTTCGAGAAAGACCGTGACCCTGGGTCGAACCAATGCCGCGTTTCTTGGCGGGGCGACCAGCACATCGACGACCTTGTGATCGGCCTCTAGGCAAAGACCTCTTCCTTCCTCGTTTCGTTCGAGGTACAGGCGGTATCCACGGGCCTCTCTAGGTCCCCCACGGGCGTGAGCTCGTTCCATGGCATCGAGGTCCCGTTTAACTGCGCGCTGGAATCGACGAATGTTCGGTGGTTTGCCGCCCTCGTCACGGATGATCTCGATCGCGCGGGCGCAGTCACCGTAGGCGCGAAAGTAGGCCGAGATCTCCTCTTTGGTCAGCGGCTTTCGACGCAAGCCCTGTTTTCCCGGCAACCCCTCCCTGACCAAGCGGCGAATTGATTTGGGGTGCCGGTCGAGGGATTCGGCGGCTTCGGCGACAAGGGCGTCAGGTATGGAACCGTGGCGTTTCTTCCAGTCTCTAAGCCTGTCAATCCAGACGCTGGCGAGATCACGATTTAGCTCGGACAAGATCCTTCTCCTTGATCGTTTTGGAAGCGAACATCGACCCCAAGACGACAGGGCGAACCCCGAGGAACGACTCTCCCCAAGTGTTTCGTCCAACGTCTGCTTGAGCATCCACCTGGGCTTCCAGGCGCTGCTCCCCCAACTCGATTCCGAACATGCCGGACTTCACTTCATCGGCGAATACCGATCCGTCCTTGGTCCAGAGGAGGTCAAAGGCAACATCGCCCTCGATCACTTCGGAACCCATGAGCTTCCATCCGCTCGGGCCGAAGCGCCGGAAATATGCCGCAGCGCCGGTCAAAGCGAACTGGGCCCTCGCCTGCCGATGGACAGGAGAGAGCCGCGGGCCGGCGAAACAGTTGTTCCGCAGGCTCAGAACTTGGGAAGGGGTCGCATCAGGACCGAAGAGCTCACAACCCACAGCGATCAACGCATGCGTGAGGGTGCCTCTGTCCTGAGCGAGATCGATCTCACTCGGTTTGCTGTTCACGGCGAAAGAGACTTCACTTACGCCGTGAGCAAGTCAAGATGTTGACTACCTGCCGTCTATGAGACCTCTAGCGATTGACAACAATCCAACTACGTATTGGCAATGACGCTCCGGACGAGTATTGAACGAGCTTGTTCTAGAGACTAGCCTGGCCCTTGGCCATACTCTCGACCGGGATAAAACTGGAGCCAGAGAGCTCGGACACTCTCTCCATCGTCAGACCTGGTCCAGCCTGAAGATGTGCGCACAGCAACGTTTTCTCGCTTAGCGAAGGCCAAAACGGTCGAGCGAAAGCCTTCAGTCGTCGAGAAGAAATCGACGTTACGAACCATCTTGCGGATACTCCCATCAGCGATCACATCCCAGTCGTAAATCGAATTGGGACCCTTTCGCGTGGGCATTTCCTCTACAACTTCACCGGTGCCGGCCATCGAATTCCTCGGAACTTAGAACGTTAGCTGTAGCCCAAATTATAGCGAACCTAGGGTTGTCTTACGAGGGCCAGCGATCTACGACCCTATAACCCTATAAAGCTATAAACCCCGGAAACTGAATCAGATCCTGCAGCGCACCAGCCGCGTTTCGAGTCATTCGGGCGAGCAAACGGGCGTAAGGTTGCCGACCCGTCTCACAATCGATCGTTTCTGAGACAGAGCCTGGCCACCCTGTGTTTTTGGTCGCTTCACATAATTGGCGGGGTTTTTCAGACGCTCAGTGGCGGCCTCCACTCCCTCGCACGCGAGGGGGTGGTAGCGATGCCCTGCGTGTCCGTAAGGCCATCCCCATACGACTACCGGGGTTGGCGACCCTCACCCCTGTCGACCCACCCGGATCGATACGTGCTGTGAGTCCCTCGGGCGCAGTTCCGATGCCCACTGCGCCGCTGACACTTTCGTGTCAGTAGGTCGAGGCGGAACGTTCCAGCTGTGCGGCTGGGGCTCGGTCGACCACCACCCCTCGATGGCGTGTCCGTGCGGCGTCGGGCTTGGCTACAGGTACCGGCAGACCTGGTCGGAGCTGCACGTGTCGGGCTCAACGTGCTCGGCCTGGTCGCGTAGCCCGGCGAGGGTGTCGCGCAGGTCGTGGAGCTGTCTGAGTTTCAGGTCAATGTCGGTCAGGCGTGCGTCGAGCAGGTCGCGTACGTGATCGCAGGGAGCTTGGCCGTGGTCGCGGATGTCGAGGACCTGCCGGATCTGGGCGAGGGAGAGTCCGGCGGCTTGGCCGCGGTGGATGAAGTCGATCCGGGTGAGGCTCTCGGTCGTGTAGTCGCGGTAGCCGCCGGGCGTGCGCTCGGCCGGGGGCAAGAGCCCCTGGTCTTCATAGAACCGCAGAGTCTTCGTGGTCGTGCCGGCCGCTTCAGCGAGCTCCCCGATCCGCATCCTCACCCCTCGTGTGTCACAGGTCTCACCCTTGACCTTCCCCTGTACTGGAAGCTTTAGTATCGCCGCATCAGGAGGATTTCTCAACAGTCCGGGGAGGGTTCGGGATGCAGTCGAAGATTGATCTGGCCGTGATCGGGTCGGGTGGCGCGGCGTTCGCCGCAGCGATCCGCGCCACCACGCTGGGCAAGTCGGTGGTGATGGTCGAGCGCGGTACGTTCGGCGGCACCTGCGTGAACACCGGGTGCGTGCCGTCCAAGGCGCTGATAGCGGCCGCCGAGGCCCGCCACGTGGCCGCGGACGCGGGCTCCCGGTTCCCGGGGATCGCCGCCACCGCGGGCGCGGTCGACATGCCCGGGCTGGTGGGTGGCAAGCAGGACCTGGTCGAGGCGATGCGGGGTGAGAAGTACTTCGACGTGGCCGAAGCCTACGGCTGGCCGGTCCGCCAGGGCCAGGCGGCCTTCGCCGGCACCCCGGATGCGCCTGTGCTGGAGGTCACCGCCGCTGAAGGCACCGTGGAAACCATCGAGTCCGCCCATTACCTGATCGCTACCGGCACCCGTCCCTGGGTCCCGCTCATCCAGGGGCTGGACGGCGTCGAGTACCTGACCTCGACGTCGGCGATGGAACTGTCCGAGCGCCCCGACTCGCTGCTGGTGCTCGGCGGTGGCTACGTGGCGCTGGAGCTGGCCCAGATGTTCGCCCGGCTCGGCTCGAAGGTGACCCTGCTGGTGCGTTCTCGGCTGGCGTCGAAGGAGGAGCCGGAGGTTTCCAGATCATTGCAGGAAGTCTTCGCCGACGAGGGCATCCGGGTGGTCCGCCGCGCTGTTCCCTCCCGCGTTGCCCGCGATACCGTCACCGGGCAGGTCGTCGTCATGGCCGAGGTCTCGGGCGGCGAGCAGGAGTTCCGTGCCGACGAGATCCTCGTCGCGCTCGGACGCCGCCCGGTCACCGAGGGGCTCAACCTCGAGGCCGTGGGGGTGAAGACCGGCGAGGCCGGACAGATCGTGGTCACCGACCAGTTGCAGACCGCCAACCCCCGCGTCTGGGCGGGCGGGGATGTCACCGGGCACCCCGAGTTCGTCTATGTCGCGGCCCGGCACGGCACGATCGTCGCCGAGAACGCCTTCACCGACGCCAACACTTCGGTCGACTACACACGGATGCCTCGGGTGACGTTCACCGGTCCCGCCATCGGCGCGGTCGGGATGACCGAGAAGGAGGTCATCGCGGCCGGGATCCGCTGCGACTGCCGCGTCCTGCCACTGGAGTACGTGCCCCGTGCGCTGGTGAACCGGGACATGCGTGGGTTCATCAAGATGGTCGCCAACGCCGACACCGGCGAGATCCTCGGTCTCACCGCTGTCGCCAAGGACGCCGGCGAGCTCGCCGCCGCCGGCGTCCACATCCTCGGCAAGACCATCGCAGAAGTCGCCGACGCGTGGGCCCCATACCTGACCATGGCCGAAGGCATCCGCATCGTCGCCAAGGCCTTCACCACCGACGTCTCGAAGCTGTCCTGCTGCGCCTGACCGCGCACTCACCCCAATAGAATTGGACGCACTCAATGAGACGATCCTCACCACCGACCTGACAGACCACCGACCTGGCAGACCGGCTCGTCCGGTCCGAGGAGACCGCCCTGCTGGTCCCGTTGCTGCGGCTGCGCGCCGCCGGTGACCCGATCACCATCGATCACCTCGCGACGGTCCCTCGACGGCACACTTCCGAGGGTCCCGCATGGGGAACCTCGACCGGACACACCCACTCCCGACATGGGAGTCCTATAGCATGCCTGACGAGGTGTCCCGTAAGACCCGTCCGGTGAACTGTTCGGTGACGGGGCCTTATATGACACACTTAGAAGCATGTCCGCTTTGAAGGTCGGGTACGCCCGGGTCTCCACCGATGAACAGGACCTCACCGCCCAGCGCGATGGCCTCAGCGCTCTCGGTGTCGACGCGATGCGCATATACGTCGATCACGGACTGACCGGCCGCAATGCGGATCGCGCCGGGCTGCGGCAGGCGCTGGCGGCATGCCGGGCCGGTGACACGTTCGTGGTCACCAAGCTCGACCGGTTGGCACGTTCGGTGCGCGATGCTCACGAGATTGCCGATGACCTCGCGGCCCGCGAGGTGAAACTCAGCATCGCCGGATCGGTGTATGACCCGACGGACCCGATGGGCAAACTGCTGTTTAACGTGCTGGCGATGGTCGCCGAGTTCGAAGCCGACCTCATTCGCGCCCGCACCCGCGAAGGGATGAAGGTCGCCAAGGCCAAGGGCCGGCTGCGCGGGAAGTCTCCGAAGCTCACCCCACGACAGGAGGCTCACCTCGTCCACCTGCATGCCGCCAAGGAGCACACCGTGGGCGAGCTGGCCGAGCTGTTCAGCGTCGGCCGCTCCACGGTCTACCGTGCCCTTGAGCGCGCGCAGCGTGGCCGCGAGAGCCTCGTGCAGTAGGTGCGCGATGGACGCTGCGGCGCGGTGGCGCATTCTCCGGCTCCATGTGGAGGACGAGGTTCCGCTCGCGCGTCTGGCCCGCGAGTCCGGCGTCGGGCTGCGGACCCTGGAGCGCTGGCACGCCCGCTACCGGACCGACGGCTACGCGGGCCTGGAGACGGCCCCGCGAATGGACGCCGGCACCCACCGCTTGCCGACCGATCTCGTCCACGTGATCGAGGGTCTGGCGCTGAGCAAGCCGCGGCCGGCTATCGCCACGATCCATCGCAAGGTCACCGGCATCTGCGGCATCCACGGGTGGCCGGTCCCGTCCTATTCGGTGGTGTGGGAGATCGTGCGCGCCCTGGACCCGGGCATGGTCACCCTCGCCCTGGAAGGCGCGGCGTCCTACCGCGACAAGCACGAGCTGGTGCTGCGCCGGCAGGCGGAGTGGCCCAACGCGATGTGGCAGTCCGATCACACGTTGCTCGACATCCTGGTAGTCGGCACCGATGGCAAACCTGCCCGGCCGTGGTTGACGACCATCCTCGATGACTGCTCCCGAGCGATCTGCGGCTATACCGTCTTCCTGGGCGCACCGTCGGCGATGAACACCGCGCTGGCGCTGCGGCAGGCGATCTGGCACAAGGCCGACCCGGCCTGGCCGATGTGCGGCCTACCGGACGTGCTCTACGTCGATCACGGCAGCGACTTCATCAGCCACCAGCTCGCCGGCACCGCCGTCGACCTCCACATCCGGCTGATCCATTCCACCGTCGCCCGCCCCCAGGGCCGGGGCAAGATCGAGCGGTTCTTCGGCACCGTCAACACCGAGCTGCTGGCCGACCTGCCCGGATACATCGGCGAAGGCCAGCCCTGGCCAACACCGACACTGTCCCTGGCCGAGCTCGACACCGCCGTCGAAAGGTTCGTGGCCACCTACAACGACCGCACGCACAGCGAGATCGGCACCTCCCCGCGCAGCGCGTGGATCGCCGAGGGCTGGCTGCCCCGCATGCCCGAGAGCCTGGAAGCTCTCGACGGACTGTTGCTGACCGTGGCCAAGACCCGCGTCGTGCGCCGCGATGGCATCCGATTCCAGGGCCTGCGCTACGTCTCCCCGACCCTGGCCGGCTACGTCGGACAGTCGGTCGTGATCCGTTACGACCCTCGCGACATCACCGAGATCCGCGTCTTCGACCACGACGAGTTCCTCTGCAAGGCCGTCAACCAGGAGCACCACGACCAGAAGGTCAGCCTCAAAGAGATCCAGGCCGCTCGCAACGCGAGACGCCGGGCACTACGGGCCGGCATCAACGAACGCATCGCTGTCGTGGCCGCACACACCACCGAGACACCACCTCCCGCGGAGGAACCAGCGGCGGCGCAGACGCCGAAACGGAAGTTGAAGGTCTACAAGGAGGACCTGAGGTGAGCCAGCGCTTCATCGTCACCAAAGAACACCGCCGCTTCACCGAGTTCGCCGACGCCGTGCGCCGCGGCCACACCATCGGCCTGTGCTTCGGGTCGGCCGGAGTGGGCAAGACGCTCTCGGCGCGCCGCTACGCGCACTGGGACAAGGCCCTCGATCTGCTGACCTACTGGGGGCCGCGCTCCGACGACGACGCCAAGATCTACGCCGCCCTGAACCGGAGCCGCACCGTGCTCTACACCCCCAGCGTGCTGACCACCCCGCGGACCCTGAAGGATGAGCTCAATCAGGCCATCACCCGCACCAACATCTGCATCGAACAGCACCTCGCGCCGCACGGCGACGTCACGCCCGAGACCTGGGGATGGCGCCGCAGCAGGAACTACGTGGAGCTGATCATCGTCGACGAGTCCGAACGGCTCCGCCCCGCCGCCCTGGAACTGCTGCGCGACCGCTACGACCGAGACGACATCGCACTGATCCTGATCGGCATGCCCGGACTGGAGAAGCAGTTCAGCCACTACCCCCAGTTCTACAGCCGGGTCGGGTTCGCCCATCAATACCGACCCCTGGGTCAGGACGAACTGTTGTTCGTCCTGCAACGACACTGGCGCTCCCTCGGCAAGACCCTCGACCCCGAAGACTTCACCGACGCCCAAGCCATCGCCGCCATCGCGCGGGTCACCCGCGGCAACTTCCGGCTGCTCGAACGCCTCATCCCCCAGATCCAGCGCGTGCTGAAGATAAACGAACTCGACACCATCACCAACGATGTCATCGAAGCCGCCCAAAGCACCCTGGTCATCGGCGTCACCTGACCCCGGCCTGCCACGGAACGTCGGAAGAACCCCGCCATTTAAACGCAGAAGTCACACCCAGCCTCGATCTCAGCACTGGGTGGCTCAGAAACCGTGTCCTAAAACAACGTCGCAAAACGCCTCTGAACAGACGGCATTGTGAGAATATGGGCGTATGGGCGCCCTCTACGGATACGCGAGAATCTCGACCGCTCTCCAGAACTACGAACTCCAACGAGACGCCCTCGAAGCGGCCGGCTGCTCCCAGATCTACGTCGACGAAGTCTCAGGTGCGATCGCCTCGAGACCGGACCTCGACCGACTCCTCGACCGTCTTTCCGAGGGCGACACCTTGGTCGTTTGGCGTCTGGACCGGCTCGGACGTTCCCTGAAACACCTGATCGCGACCGTCACCGAACTCTCGGAGCGGAAAGTCGGGTTCGTGAGCCTCCAGGAAAGCATCGACACCACCACCCCCGGCGGCCGACTCGTTTTCCACATCTTCGGAGCGCTGGCCGAGTTCGAACGCGACCTCATCCAGGACCGCACCCGCGCAGGCCTTGAAGCCGCTCGCTCGAGGGGGCGAAGCGGTGGTCGCCCTACCGTCATGACCAAGGCGAAGACCCAGATCGTCCGGGACATGTACGCCGACAAGAAGCACACCGTCGAGGAAATAGCCGACGCCGTCGGAGTGAGCCGGGCGACCGTCTATCGGCACCTCGGGACTGCTGCTGACTGACGAAATTGCTAGACAGGAACGTAGGGCTGACTATGAGGGTCGATGGCGAGGCGGTTCGTTAAGACGGTCTGGGGGCAACCCAACCTGCCAGCTATCCAGTATCGGAGAACGAGCAGGTTTGTCCTCAAAGTGTTGGCCAAGAAGACGGGTTCGGGCAGCTCGTTATCCGCATGCTTGACCCCTGAATAGGCCTCGCTGGAGTCCTCGATCCATTGACCCTCATCGTCGAGCGGCACAAATGGCATGTCATTCAGAATCAATCTCAGGGCAGGTTTGTAGTTCAGCTGCTTTCGTGAGTTCAGGTCTATCCCGCCTTGATCTACTGCAATTTGGTAGCCGATCGCCTCTAGCGCCATTCCGCTCTGGACCATTCGAGATTCCCATGACATCTTCTGGTCCGCGATCAAGAGCAAGGGATCGAGTCCCCGCGAGAAATGTTCTCGCAAACGAAGCCATCTGTGAACGCCCCGCGGGCCGATGTCGATGAATCGAAAGAGAAACCGGTTCTTTCGTTTGCCACCCTCATCGAGAGGAACTTGGTACGTGCGCACTCGCCTCCAGGCTTCATGGCTAGTGGAGCCACTCATAGTGGTCTCAGGGTCGTCACGTCTGAGAGTCTCGAGGTTCGAGAAGCCAACCGGCTCCCAACCGGCGATAACGAGAAGGTCTCGGATCGATCTGTGAACTCGAAGGTGATCGAACCACGAAACTGGTCGCCGCATTGAGGTCCGCAGGTAGATCACGTTCGAGGCCGTCAATGGCGTCGAGAGTGTCCCGGATGATGTCGTAAAGCTGGGAACCAAGGTCAGATTATTTCGACGAGCCAAAGAGATCTCGGATGGCGAATCCAGCTCCACTTCAACGCGCTCAATGAGGCCTTCGTTGTCCCGATGCGCTTTCGAGTTGACGCTCTGGATCCCCACCCAGTCGTTGAGCGCTGGCATCTCCGTTCGGAGGGCGTGAATCTCTTCGAAGTCTCTGGAACGGGCGCCCAGTACCGCGAAATCGGCCACCAAACTTCCTGTGCCTGTTCCAGGCAAATTGGCTCTCATCCCGGCGGGCCGGCATCCGACCAAGATGACGTGGCCCGAGTGATCCTGGAAATGAAGAACGTTCGGCGGGGGACCTGCGTTGGAGGGGAGAGTTCCTCCCATCAAGCCATCATCAAACCAAGCCCCATATGGATCGGATGCGCTACCCAGGCCTTTTGTGGGGACCGCGAGAATGATTTGTCGGTCGACGTCTCTCAGAAGAACCGCGATCTCCGGGGTCGCTTCATTGCCGTCGAACAGCCACCCCAGTCGTGGCTCTCCCTCCAATATCTCGTTACTCGGCAATGGAATCCTTCCCTCTCGGCTCCTTTTCGGTGCGGGGAGAATGACTGCTTCATCGGATGTCGAAGCAGCCCAATACTTCGGTCACTTCTACGTAGGCGTAAATGCCCTGATCGATCGAGCGCTCGCGGATGAGCCCATGCTGGAAGCGCGCCTGAAAAATCGACCTCTTGACCTGACTGCCAGGCACTGATCACGGATGTGGGCGCATCGAGTCGATGAAGGCAGGCCACGAACCCGGCGACCGGAGGACCCTCCGCGAAGATCTCCTGTCCGGTCATATCCGCACAAAGCTTGACGATCTCACTCGACTTCGTTGGCTTCTTCCTCGTCGGCTTCGACTGCGCGACCGGGTTGGGTTCGCGGACCGGATCGTGCTCGTATTCGGACCCGCAACCGGCCAGCAGGGCGCTCACCGTTACCAAGCCCGAAAGCAAACAAATCGGATACCAGTGCCGCTGAGTCGAGCGATCTTGCCTACCCCCAACCATTGGATAGCTCTTATAGAGCTTCTGATCGGTTTGATGTCAAGGCTCGCCCTGCACTGGCGTCGGGGGAAAGGTCAAGCTTTCGCAGTAGTTGTGCGTTTAGTGCCACGACCACCGTGGAAGCGGACATGAGGATCGCTCCGATGCTCATCGGGAGAATGAATCCGATTGGGGCGAGTACCCCAGCAGCCAGCGGCACAGAGATCAGGTTGTAGCCGGCTGCCCACCAAAGGTTCTGCTTCATTTTTCGGTAGCTGGCCCGAGAAAGCTCTACAACCGAAAGGACAGACCTAGGATCGTCACTGGCCAGAATTACTCCAGCTGACGCGATCGCCACATCGGTACCTGCCCCGATAGCGATTCCCACGTTGGCTTGGGCCAAGGCAGGCGCATCGTTTACTCCGTCTCCTACCATCGCAACCTGGCGGGACTCGGATTGAAGCTCGATCACTTTCCCGGACTTGTCTTCGGGTCTCACCCCGGCAAACACTCGGGATATTCCGAGCTCGGAAGCAACCGATTCGGCGACTGCTTGGGCATCGCCGGTGATCATCACGACTTCGATTCCGTTCCGTCCGAGTGCTTCAACCGCCTGTCTTGACTCCGGTCGGATCTCATCCGCGAGTTTCAGGGCGCCGATTACGTCGCTGCCCTCCACGACGTGGAGAATGATTGCACCCTCACGCCGCCACTCGTCAGCTACAGGCAGTTCTGTGAGGTTGGAACTGTCGAGCATATGTGGGCCGCCAACCTTGATGGCTTTGCCCGCGACTGTGGCTTCAACACCTACGGCGGGTGATGATGAGAAGTCAGTTGCGGGAGGAACATCTAGCGATCGGTCTTCAGCTACCGAGACGATCGCTCGAGCCAGGGGATGTTCACTGTCGGCTTCGGCTGCCGCGGCCAGGGTCAGTACATCGTCTTCATTTCGCCCCAACACGGGGTGAACGGAAATCACCGTTGGCTCGCCCCTCGTCAACGTTCCAGTCTTGTCGAAGAGGACCGTGTCGACCGTACGCATACTTTCTAGCGCGAGACGGTCCTTGATCAAGACCCCACCTCTAGCCGCGCGCTCGGTTGCGATCGAGACAACCAGCGGTATCGCGAGCCCAAGGGCATGAGGACAAGCGATCACGAGAACGGTGATCGCTCTGGCGACACCGTCGTCCGGCAGACCAACCAGAAACCAGACAATCGCAGTGATCACAGCTGAGCCGAGGGCAAACCAGAACAGCATCGCGGCAGCCCGGTCGGCGAGTCTTTGCGCGTGAGATGAAGACGCCTGTGCCTCGGTCACCAAGCGTTGGATGCCGGCGAGGGTCGTGTTGTCACCGGTGGCAGTTACTTCCACCCGCAACCCTGAGTCCGTGGCTACCGTGCCCGCCACTACCGGGTCGTTCACGACCCGGCGCACCGGCTTCGATTCACCAGTGACCATGGACTCGTCCATGCTTGCTGAACCATCAACGATCCGGCCATCGGCGGGCACTGACGCACCCGGACGAACGACGACTATGTCCCCGACAGAAAGCTGGTCGGGCCTCACCGCGACAATCTCGCTGCCCTCCACCCTCTCGGCTATGTCGGGAAGAAGTGCCGCTAAAGAGTCAAGCGCGGAAGTGGTTCTCGCGAGGGACCTCATCTCGATCCAATGACCGAGCAACATGATCACTACCAGGAGAGCCAGCTCCCACCAGAAATTCAACTCCGAATCGAGAATTTCGAGAGTTGAGCCCCAAGAAGCGATGAAGGCGACGCTGATCGCAAGCGCTATCAGGACCATCATGCCCGGCTGACGCGAGCGGAGTTCGCTGGCGGCGCCAGTCAGGAAGGGTCGACCGCCCCAAAAGTAGATGACCGTGCCGAGAATAGGCGAGACCCACTTGACCCAATCACCGTTTGGCAAGTGATAGCCGACAAGGTGAGCGAACATCTCGCTGAAAAACACCGTGGGAACGGCAAGCACGAGCATTGCCCAGAACAACCTCCTGAACTGAGAGACGTGATCGCCATGGCCACCGTGGTCCGAGTGTCCATGATGGTTCTCCTGTCCAGGCTCCCGACTCTTGGGAGCTCCATGGTGGCTAGCCTGAAGCATGGCTACTTCCTCCCTTGCCTCCGCAGCAAGACGCTCCCTGGTCAGCTGGATTGGGAGTTGATCCCGTTTGCGTTGCTGAGTATCCGGCGTTTTCTACAGCCGCGATGACGGCAGACTCTTCTGTCGGGTTTCCCCAGATTACGAGTCTGCCTGTTTGCGCGTCCGCTTCGGTTGCGGCAACTCCCGGAACCTTCTCGACTTCCTTGCGAACGGCAAGTTCACAGTGGCCGCAACTCATCCCTGTTACTTGGTACTCAACTCTCGTCTGGTCGCTTGCCATTGTGCCTTCCTCAAATCCTCGTCTCTGTTTTCGGCTTACGTCCACCACAGTAACATACCCCCCGGGGGTATTGTCAAGTTCACCTGAAACCAACGAATTTTGAGGCCAGGTGCCGAACGACGCGCCTAGTAGCCACCATTCTCACTTGATGAAGTCTTGGTCTCGATTGGATCGGAGAGCAGGGATCCGAAAGAGACGGTGCTAGAGATAGCCCATCGGGTCCACGGCACTACCATTGATCCGAACCTCGAAATGCAGATGGGCGCCGAAGCTGTTGCCGGTGTTGCCTACATAGCCAATGACTTCGCCTTGGCGCACTGTCGCGCCGGTCGAAGTCGCGAATCCGGACTGATGGGCATAGCAAGTGGCGAGGCCATCGCCGTGATCGACACACGTGTAGTTGCCGTAGCCACCGCTTTCTGCTTCGGACTGCATCAAAGCGACAGTGCCGGATGCTGCAGCTTTGATCGGGGTTCCATCCGGTGCGGCAATGTCGATCCCCTCGTGCATGCGGCCCCATCGAGAACCGAAGGGCGAAGTGAACGCACCTTCGACCGGCCAGATGAACCCCTGCGAGCTGGGCGTTGGCGTGGAGTCTGAAGAAACCGGGGGCCCGCTTTCCGAGGTCGCCGCTGCCACGTCGTCTTCGATCTTTGCTCGGAGGTCAGCTGCCATCTCCTCGTGCTTGTGGATATTGCCCTGCACACTTTCCAGAGTTGCCTGGCGAGCTCCTTGAGCTGCGACCAGTTCGTTCTCTCTGCTTTCGAGGGATGATCTGGTCGATTCCAGCCGGCTTTCTTCGGCTGCGATCTGATTCCGTGCTGTCTCGATCGTAGATTTGGTTTCGCGTCGGACCTCAACAAGTGCTTCTGCTTGGTCGCGAAGTTCTCGTACGCGCACGACGAGACTCTCATCTCGTGTCTTGATCTGTTCGACGTACTCGGAAGCGGCAACCATTTCGCCGTAGTCCGAAGCGGCAAGAACTATGGACGCCAAGTCGACAGTACCTGACATGTAAATATCGACCAGGCGTTCCCTGAGAACGCTCAGGGCTCTCTTTAAGCGACCGCGCATATCTTCGAGTTCCCGGACGGCAGCTGTCAGCTTCTCGACTGCCCTGTCGAGTTCCATCTCCTTGGCGGCAAGCTCGTTTTCTGCCGCCAGTTCCTGGCTTCGCAGATCGGCAACTTGCCCTTCGAGGGAAGAGATCTGCTGACTCATCGCTTCGATCTCGCTCGTAAGGACGCCCTCTCTCTCCTTGGCACTCCCAATCTTCTGCTCAACTACGTCGAGCTTTTCTTCGGTGCTTTTTCCAAGCGCATTTCCAAGCCCGAAGGCAAAGAAGACGCTGGAAAAGATGGCGAGCGCCGCAAGACGCGCCTTGAGCTGTGAAGAGGCGATGTTCATCTGAGATTTGGCCGCGAACGGGTGTGAGGTGCCAGGGACCAGTCCTACAGACCGTAGTACTGATGCTCTGGATCGGGTTGATCGCGAGCTCGGGTGAAACTTCGTGTGCGCAAGCTCAAATTCGCGGGGTTCCCTCCCGCTAAGGTTGGCTGGTGGCAAGAGAACCAATTCACCATCTTCAGGGAGAGCTCCAGATGGAGGTCATGCGGTCCCTGTGGCACCTCGATGCTCCCGCCAGAGTGGAGCAGGTACGGAGCGCATTGCCGGCTCGGCGCCAGGGTGCCTACACAACGGTCCAGACAATTCTGAACCGGCTCTCGGAACGAGGCCTGGTGACTCGAGAACGCGACGCCAACCTAATCTTCTATTCCGCTGCGGTCTCCGAGGCTGAGTACTACTCGCGATCTCTTCAGGACACTCTCGCTTCAGCTTCGGTCGACGCGAGGAGAGCAGCGCTCGCTCAACTAGTTGGTGACCTAGACCCTGGAGAACTCGATGAGATCGAGTCACTTGCGCGCGACATTGCCGCAAGGAGAAATCGATGACATCACTTTCGATGCTCTTCCTCGGCCTAGTTGCGGTTGGAATACTGGCGCCCTACCTGCTTCCGCGAACCAGCCTTTCCCCCATGACAGGGGTTCTACTTTGGCTCGGAGTGCTTTCGCTTCGGGCCGTTCTAGTCACCTTTTCGGCTTTCTTGGTCGTGCTTTTTCTGCCTGCTACCGAAGTCTTCGAAATCCTGACCCATTGGTGTTTCCACGCTGTCCTACCTTTCCTGACTACTCATCTGGGATTCTCGGGACACGGAGTCGGAGACGCGGCGAGCATCCTGCCAATGCTCCTCATTGCGACCTCAGCAGCTTGGGCCGTATTTGCCGTCATACGGACCGCCTGGACGATGCGACACTGGATCCGGCGCAGCTCTCTCGGCATTGGGCCCGGCAAGAGTGTGATTGTGGGCGGCGAGGAAGTTGTCGTTGCTGCAGCAGGCATACGAAGCCCCAAAGTTGTGATTTCAACCGGTGCTTTGGCCCAGCTTGACGACGACGAACTTGCCGCGAGTCTCGAACATGAGCGCGGCCACATCGCGCGGCGTCACCCCTACTTGGTCGTGGCCGGAAATCTGGCTTTTGCGGTGGCTCGTCTAACCCCCGGCTCGAAAGCTGCGTTTAAGAGACTCAGGTTCTACCTTGAACGCGACGCCGATGAATATGCGGTCAAGCGAACGAACGATCCAGTAGCGCTCGCAAGTGCCATTTGCAAGGCAGCTGTTGACTCACCAACCCCGAACGCGGCGCTGGCAACCCTCTCCGGGTCGGGCACTCCCACCCGCTTGAAGTTTCTACTGGACCGGTCAGCCGCAAACCCCAAGCAATGGTCAGAGAATGTGGCTCGAACACTGTTGGCGACCATGCTCGCCACCGTTCTGCTCTCGTTCGCCGCGGCCCCGGCGATCGCGAAAACAGGGGTCGACGGACTTCATGAGGCTCCGCCGGCCCATTCGTGCGAGTAGCTCAAGGCGGGCACACAAGGACTGATGCGTCCTACTACAGGTTGTAGGATTCCGAAGCATCGGTAACTCTGAGAAGAAAGAAGCGCTCACGCCCAGCCCCGCCCGTGGCGCAACCATCATTTTGAGAGCGGCCCGCACTTGGGCGCATCGAATACCCGCCAAGGCCTACTATCCAGGCTTCGCAGTGGGAAGTCTGGCAGCGATTCTGCTCCTGTTCCTAATCCGGTCGGTGTCGTGAAATTTCGGCGCCGTCGACGTCGGTCTGGTTCGATCGAGACTGAGAGTGCTGAGTCGCGTGCTCGTGGAAGAACTCACGGTCTGAAGGTGCGCCTTGAACCGCGGGCCTACTCACCCAAGGCCGAGGGCATAATCAGGCAAGTTGGTAGCCACTACGAGGTAACTCGGATTGACAAGGCAGCCGACGTCCTCATGCAAGATGTCGAGTTTCCGGACGAAGCCGTTGTTCGCCTCGCATTGTTGCTGGACGAGATTGATTCAGACTGGCAGCACTCGATCTCGTGGCCAAGAGCCACTTCATAGCCGGCACGCCCGCCCCGTCCACCATCAGTTAATGCTGCTCTGGCAGACGGGACTCGGGCGTTACCACCTAGCTAGTGATCCATATGGTCCATTGACTCTGCTTCCGAACTGTCATCCTTGATCGGACCCGTGGGTGCCGATCCAGCCGGAGATACGGATCCATACCAATCTTCGCGCCAACGGTTCATCTGCTCAATTTCGAGCGTTTGGGCTTCGATAATTGATTCCGCCAGCGCCCTGGTTTCATCGTCGGCGCCGTCTTCCAGCTCCTGGTAAGCCATTCGGATTGCCCCCTGATGATGCGGAATCATCTGGTCGATGAACTCGCGATCGAAAGGGTCAGCATTCTCTAGCGCGGACATGTCCATATCCATGCCCATCATTGAATCGCTCATCTGCAGGTCGTTTTCACCTTCGATGCCATCGGCTTCTAGGCGTTCACGAATCGAGTTCAGAGTCTTGATCTCGTCGCCCTGCGTTGACACGATTGCGTAGGCAAGATCGACGATCTCTCGATGTTCCGCTTTGCTTTGAGCGAGCGTCGCCATCTCGATGGCTGCCTCATGGTGAGGCACCATCTGCGTGGCGAATGCAACATCGACCGATTTACTGCCCGAATCGGAATCGCCGGATCCGTTGATTATCAAGTACCCGATAGCTGCCACCAGGACGATGACACCTCCGGCAATCAGACTTTTCTTAGTCATCTATTTCTCCTTGAATCGAGAATGCGCGGGTCCTCTTGGACCTGCGCGATCGTTCTCATTGCTTAAGCGAGTCGATCGCTCTCAATTTCGGAAGATCTGCTGGCAGGCCGGTCCTTCCCTGATCCGATTCGCCGAGTAGTCGCGAGGTGAGCGCGCTGCCGTCACGACCCTGGTGGGCGCGATGGAAGCGATCCAGGTTGACCGTCGGCGGGCGGAACGAACAATGAATGCGGTTGCGATCCCACCTCCGATCTGGAGGACCGCCAAACATACGGAGATCACGTCGTGTGAATCCATTGAGTCGTCGTTCATGCCGTGAACGACAGGAACGCTATGGGCAAGGACGATCGCGAGTACCACTGACAGGATCGCGAGTAGGCCGACGGTCGATCCCCTCATTGGGACGATCAGGTCTCGATAGTCGGCCAGGGTCACTTACGTCTCCGTAGATTGAGAGAACCGGCTGCTTCGGCAATCAGATTGACGATCTTGTTCAGCGTGATCGACTCCACGAGCGCAGGTATGGAACCGGGTTACTCACGCTTCCACCTCGGTACCACCCAGGCCTGGTCCACATTTCGAAATGAAGATGGCAAGCACTGGATCGACCGGTAGAACCGACTAGACCAAGGCGTTGACCGGCTCTCACGACCTGGCCTGCTCGAAGAGAAGGCCTTCTTAGCATGTGCATGTAGACGTAGTCGAACTTGGAGGTGGTGCCGCGAATCACTACGTAGTTCCCGGCCCCAGAAGCCTGATAGTTCACGAGCCTTACGCGACCGGTCTGAGCGGCAACAATCGGTCGCGCGCAGCTCGCCATCAGGTCCTGACCTTGATGTCCGCGGCCTGCCCCGAGTCCGTCACCCCAAGTAACCCGCCCGCGGACTGGGAACGTGCCTCTCTTGGAAGCAGTTTCGGATGGAGCTGGAGCAGTTGTCAGGCCACCGGAAGACGGAGTAGCTGCGTTAGCGAATCCAGATGAGATGCCCAGTGCTGCAACCAAAGTCGTGACCAACGTAGGAATTACCCGCGAGAACGCGAAGTGACGTTTCATTTCAACTCTCTTTCTTACGCCTACGGGGTTAGCTGACGGGCTCGCGCTGAAAGAGTTGCGCTACGCGAAATGCGATTCGCCCCTTAGACCAGAATTCGGCCTAGTTGGTTCCCCCGATCCGGCTTGCACCGGACTCGGCTTGTTTGACAGCAACCAATCTACCGACTTTTACGACACTCTGTAGGAGAACCCTTCATTGAGGTGTCACGCCGAGGCAGCAGACCTCCTCCCGGCCACCGAGATCCACGGAATCAGAGCGCGAGGAGCGCGCCGAGGTTCGGCTTATCCTCTCGGCAGATGAGAAGGGGCGAAACCCATCCAGGTCAAGCTAAGCCACTTGGTGACAACGTGACTGGCGAATATTCAGAGAATCTCGACAGGTATGAGGTCTGGGACGAACAGATGTTTCCTCCCATGGATTGTTCGTCGACAAGAACCGCGTCTGAGTTCAAGCGCCTGGTTCACCAGAAGATCGGTCTTGAGGCCGGCCTCATAGCTCGATTTTGGCTCGCGTCGGCGCAGCAACGCGGGAAAGTCGTCCACACCGCTGAGGGGTTGTTTCGCTCTACAGAACCCGCATGGATTCGGTCGGCAAGACCGAACAACGGATACCCGGCTTTCGAGCGAGCGTTTCCAACCTCGTCTCGACTTGAAAACGCGGCTCGAGAGACCCGCAAGCCATAGGAGCTTCCCAATGTTCTTTGACCCCGACAATCGGGGGCCGATCAGGGGCTGACTCGCCAACTTGTCACGTGATGACGCGAATTTGTCATTCCAGTGACGTTCCACAATTCGGAACCGACCCCGATTTGGGGCCGGTCCTCGTCCTGAGATTTACGCGGACGCCCTGGTCGGCGTCCAGGGCAATCAGCCGAGATTCTCGACGGTGATATCGGAGCCCTCGATGCGGAGTGCCAGATAGGTGTCTGTCATCTTCCCGGCCTTGTTGTACTTCTGGAAGTAGACGCTCGCCTTCTTGTCATTGGCATTGATGCTGGTCGCCAGGTCCGGTCCCGAGTACTTCAAACCGGTCTTGAGCAGTATCCGGGACGTGATGCTGGTCAACTTGTTCTGGAAGAACCGCCGACCACGTTTCTCGGTTCGGTCGATAATGACCTTGCCGTTACAAAGGGTCCCTCTCGTGAAATCAGTGTTCACCCAGTAGGTGTCCCAGTCGCTTCCCTTCTCGCAGGAGGCCGAACGAACTTTGGACGAAGCGGGCCTGAAACTACCGTCCTTTTTGTAGTTGATCCCGATATTGATCCCGGCTGTTCCAGGGTCGATCCCCCGTGACGTGGCCGCTCCGTTTGCCTGAACGATCAGATCACGGATCTCTGCTGATGTGATCCCCCCGGCGCTCATCACGCCTGCGGAAGGTGTGTCGGCATTTGATGCAGGTGCTCCAGCGAGTACGACCAACACCCCCGAAACCACGAACAGTGACAACTTCTTGAACGACATCGTGCCTCTCTTTCCTGTGCCTGCGGAGTTAGCTGACGGGCTCGCGCGGAAAGAGACCGCGCTACGCGTTTGCGATTCGCCCCGAGGACCGAAGTCCCAAGTGGTTCCCCCGCCCCGGATTCCGTCCGGGTTCGGCTTTGCACACGTGATATTAGTAATTCCCTAACAATCCTGCCTGAGGTCGCAGGAGTCCGATCTCTCGCCAGGTCAGCGGGGCTCAAGGACCACGATCGGGATCTTCCGGTCGGTCCTGTCCTGGTACTGCTGGTATGACGGGTACACCTCGACGGCTTTCGGCCAGAGACGCTTGCGCTCGGCATCGTCGGCCACGTGGGCCCGTACCGGACGGATCTCACTGCCGATCTGGACCGTGGTGTCCGGGTTCGCCTTCAGGTTGTAGAACCAGGCCGGGCTTTTCTCATAGCCGCCCTTCGAGGCCACGATCACCACGTTCTTGCCGTCCTCGATGTAGAGCAGCGGACTCGTGCGCTTCTTCCCGCTTTTCGCCCCTACGTGATCGATCAGACACATTGGCGGAACACCGGGAATGTGATGGCCGATTCTGCCCCCGGTCAAACGGTAGACACGGGCATGGCCACCCATGAGCTTGCTCAGCACGGGCCAGGTCTTGTCGGCAATTCGGAGTTGTAGATCCATGGTGAGGTCCGGTAATTGGTGAGATTAGCGGGGCGGCGCACATGATTCAGCAGTGACACCCGCATTGTGATTGCCCGCAGCGACTGGTGGCTGGAGCTCCAGAAATAGACTCGGCAGATGAACTGGGTCGAGCTGAACGTCGAAGGTCCTGTTGCCACCGTCGTGCTGGGAGCCGCCTCGGGTCCCAGCCGGATCAACGTGGAGAGCGCAAGGGAATGGCTTGAGGCCCTCGAACGGATCGAAGACGACGACTCCGTGAAGGTCGTGGTGACCAGGGCTGAAGGTCCCGTCTGGAGCGCCGGTGGTGACCTGGCGGAATTCGAAGCCAGGGCCGATCAGGCGCATGACTTCGTTCTGGAGATCGGGAAGTGGATCAATCCGGTGATTCGAAACCTTCACGAGTCCTCGAAGCTGACCGTCGCTTCTGTGCATGGCGCAGTCGCGGGCGGTGGTCTCGGACCGATGCTGGCCAGTGATTTCGTGATCGCCTCGGAAGAAACCGCTTTCACCCTCGGCTACTCGAAACTTGCGACCAATCCCGACGCCGGTGTCAGCTGGTTCTTGCCGAGACTGGTCGGATACAGGAAGGCTCTCGAGCTCTACCTCACCTCCGAACGCCTTACAGCGGAGCAAGCGCGGGAACTCGGAATGATTAATCAGATTGCGGCGAAAGACAAACTGGCCGAGGAAACAGCACAGTGGGTCGAGCGGTTCAGCGACCTCTCGAGCCATGCCGTTGCGTCGACCAAGCGACTGCTCAGAGACAGCGAGGCAGCCCGGCTGGAAGCCCATCTCCACGACGAGATCAGGGCCTTCGCCGTGAACACCACGCGCGACGATTTCCCCGAGGGTGTCAACGCCTTCCTGGAGCGCCGCGACCCCCGCTTCAGTGCGTGAAGACCGTCAGCTGGTCGATCTGAGGTAGGAACCGCCACGTTTCCTCGTCACCACGCAATTGCGCGGTGCCGCGCAGGAGATGTTCTGAAGGAACGGACCCTTCGTCAGGTGAACTTTCCACCTTTTTCCGTTCCAGCTCTCCACTACTGGTCGTATTCGGCCTCGATCGGAAACGATCGTGCGAGATTCGGCCGTTCCGACAGCGATGCATGCCCTTGCGGAAACGCATGAAACGTCGCTCAGCGAAACAACCCGATTCTTCAGAACCGGGGTCCGCCGGAGACTCCAGGACTCCCCGTTCCACTGATTGACAAGAGCGGATCCAGGCCCCTTCCCCGCGCGGCCGATCGCGCCTGTGACGAAGCAGGCCTTGGGACCTGGACATTCGATCTTCTGGGCAAGGAACCCTCTGGCCCTCTCGATCCTTTCAAGCGACCATTTCGATCCATCCCACTTCTGGATCATCGTCCACTCGTCGCGAATCCCGGCAGCGAAGCACAGGGATCTGGAAACGCAGGAGACGGAATTGAGCGAAGCAATGCTGCCGGCCTTGTTTCCCAGCCCGAGCGGAGCTTTCTGGACGGTCCAACTGGATCCGTCCCATCTCATGATCAGAGTGCCCATTGACTTCCTGCCGAACACTCCCCCGACAGCGAAGCAGAAGTTGCTCTGTACGCATGAGACGTCGAATAGAAAAGGTTGCTTCCAGTTCGCGGGTTGAGAGGGCATCGCGAGAGCAGTCCACCCCGCCCCGTTCCATCGGCTGGCGGCAACTGTGAACTCGTCCTTCGGGCAATCAGTCGTGCAGGGTGTCAAGGCCGCTGATGATCCGACTGCGAGGCAATCATCTGAAGTCAGACATGAGATCCCGAATAGGGACGTCAGGTTTCCATCGCCTTTGGTCAGGTGGGTTGACCAGCCTTCCGGTCCGAGCTTGAGCGAACCAATCTGACGGTTGGGCCCGTCGCCCACAGCGACGCAGGAGTTGGCGCGGTCGCAATCGATGTCACTGATTCCGATGCCCTTTGGGTTCGGTGCGACCTTGATGTCGAAACCCCCGAGAGAAAATGCGGCAGCGCTCTGAGGCAGAGTGGCGGTCAGAAACAGGCAACAAAGTACGGCGATTCCTGTCCTCCCCATGACTCTCGCTCCCTTGCAAGTTATTGCCGACTAACTGGATACACAATATCAAATATCTGACACTCTGCCCTGTTTTTCACCTGAGTCATCTGAGAGGATCAGCGCATGGAGAGAGTTCTTGGAATCGGTGGCTATTTCATGCGGGCGAAAGATCCGGAGGCTCTGAAGGAGTGGTACCAGTCGAACCTTGGTCTCGAAGACAGTGAAGACGGACCCTGGATGCAGGAAGCCGGACACACCGTCTTCGCTCCTTTCGACGAGGACACCGACTACTTCGGATCCCGTTCACAGCAGACCATGCTGAACTTCCGGGTCGGCGATCTCGACGCGATGCTGGCTCAGCTTCGCGAAGCCGGAGCCGATGTTGCCGATGAAACCCAGGACATGGACGGCATCGGCAGCTTCGGATGGGTCACTGATCCCGAGGGCAACCGGATCGAACTCTGGCAGCCGGCCTGACCCGCAGCCCGGGGTTTCTCAGGCGGCGACCGCTTCGCTGAACGGGTCATCGTTGGCGGCGAGCGTCTTGACTTCAGCCTCGCCTTCCGTGGACTTCTTTCGTCCGAATCCGAACAGTGACTTCGCCTTGCCCACGGGGTCATTCGGCAGCGAGAGGCGGATGACTTTCTTCCAGGCCGAAGCAACCTGATGCGGAAGATTGCCTTCCGCGTACGGCAGGTCGTACCGGTCGAAGATGTCCTTCACCTTGGGTGAAATCTCCTGGTAGCGGTTGCTGGGGAGATCCGGGAACAGGTGATGCTCGATCTGGAAGGAAAGGTTGCCGGTCATCAGATGCATGGCCGGGCTGCCGGAGATGTTTGCGGCTCCGAGCATCTGGCGGACGTACCAGTCAGCCTTGGTCTCACCGTCGATCGACTTCTTTTCAAAGGTCGCGACACCCTCGGGAAAATGGCCGCACATGATCACCGAGTGGGTCCAGAAGTTCCGGGCCAGGTTGGCGGTGAGGTTGGCGGCAAAGGTTGCCGGCGCCGAAGGGCCCGAGAGCAGCGGATGGACCACGTAGTCCTTGGTCATCTGTGCACGGATCTTCTTGCCGACCTGCTTCAGTTTCCGCTGGAACTCGGGATTCTCGTCCCGGTTCTTCCAGTTCTTGCCGAGCTGGAGGTCATAGGCGGCGATGCTGTACTCGAAGACCGCGGCATTGATCAGATTCCATAGAGGCTGGCCGAGATAGAAAGGCACCCAGCGCTGGTCTTCGTCGACCCGCATGATCCCGTAGCCGAGATCATGATCCTTGCCGATCACGTTGGTGTAGGTGTGATGGATCTCGTTGTGTGAGTGCTTCCAGAGATCCGCCGGCGATGCGTTGTCCCATTCCCACGTGGTCGAGTGGATCTTCGGGTCCCGCATCCAGTCCCACTGGCCATGCATCACGTTATGGCCGATCTCCATGTTCTCGAGGATCTTGGCGACGGTAAGACCGGCGGTCCCGGCCAGCCAGGCGGGCGGAAAGAGCGAGAAGAGCAGGACTCCGCGGCTTCCGACCTCCAGCTTTCGCTGTGCGTCGATCACCTTGCGGATGTAGGCGGCGTCTTCCTCGCCCCTGGTGTCGAGTACTTCCTGGCGAATCTCGTCCAGTTCGCGTCCGATCTGTTCGATGTCCTCGCGAGACAGGTGGGCAATCGGGTTGTCCGGATCTTTCTGAATTGCAGTCATGGTTTCCTTAAAGTTCGATTTGGCAATTGCCGGCGGCGGCCGACACACAGGTCTGGATCAGCACTTCTTCTCCATCGGAAGCAGTCGTGACTTCCCCGCTTCTCAGATCCCTGACGGCCCCCTCGCGGAGGGGTGAAACGCATCCGAAGCAGATGCCCATCCGGCAACCGGATGGCATCAGGACCCCGGCCCCCTCCCCTACATCGAGGATCGGGGTTGCGCCGTCCGCGTCGATGGTGATCGCGGTCTCGGTGAAAGTGACTTCTCCCCCGTCTCCGGTGACGATCACCGTCGGCCGGAAGCGCTCGGTGTGGAGGCGGTGAAGCAGTCCCTTTGAATCCAGATGCTCCTCGAGCGAGTCGAGCATTCCGGCCGGACCGCATGCCCAGATTCCCCGCTCCGCGAGGTCCGGCACCATCGTCTCGAGATTGACCGGGTTGAGCATTCCCGCGACATCGGTGTGGATCTCGATCAGTTCAATCGAGCTCTGCTCGGCCAGCTCGCGAAGTTCACGGCGGAAGATCACGTCCTTCTCCGTCGGTGCAGAGTGAATCACCACGACATCTTCGAGCTGGGCAGCTGAACTTCGAAGCATCCCCATCACGGGCGTGATTCCGCTTCCCGCGGTCAGGAAGAGAACACGTTCCCGGGGCATTTCTCCGAGTGTGAAGTCGCCACAGGCCCGGTCCAGCTGGACGATCGTTCCGGCTGTGACCTCGTGGACGAGGAAGTTGCTGACCAGCCCGTCTTCGATCGCCTTTACGGTGATCGAGATCCTGCCGTCCCGGCGATCGGGAGAAGAAGTGATCGAGTAGGCGCGCCACTGCCGCACCCCGCGGATGTCAACTCCGACGCGAACGTACTGGCCGGGAACATGACGGTTCCAACCCGTTCCGGGTTCGATCACCAGGGTCGCGGAATCCCGCGTTTCCGGCAGGACCGAAACGATCCGACCACGAAGCTCGGCGGTCGAGGCAAGCGGATCGATGAGGTCGACGTAGTCGGCCGGCAACAGTGGAGTGGCGACCATTTCCGCGATCCTCACGGCGCGATTGCGGACCGCGGACAGCGAATTTCTGACGGGTAGATCGACTGGCATGGCTACAGGTTGGCTTATATCCAGCGAACTATCTTGCGGCTGGCGGTTGAATCTATGTAGCTGCTTTTGTTCGCAAACGACAAATTCTGGCCTATGATGGCGGTGTATGTACGAAACTTCTCTAACCGTCCCGGCCCCGATGCTGGATGTTCTCCGCTCGGAATTGCCTTCGATCGCGGCTTCCGCAGCGACAGCCGTGATCGAAGAAGTTCCCGCCTACAGCGACATGCGGGGCCCCGAAGGAGCGACTCTCGACCGACAGGTGGAACTGGCGCTCAGGGGCTTCCTCGCCCTTCTCTCCGATTCCAGCGCCGAGAAGGATGCCGCGACCCCGATCCAACCCGTTCTCGATGCCGCATTCGCCCTTGGCCGCGGTGAATTTCGAAGTGGTCGGACCATGGATGTCCTCCTTTCCGCTTACCGGATCGGAGCCAGGGCCTCGTGGCGTGAGCTTTCCCGGGTGGCGATGAACGCCAGCATCTCCATCGATCTCCTCTCCCGGTTCGCGGAAAGGATTTTCGCCTACATCGACGAGCTTTCCGCATCGAGCGTCGCCGGTTACACCTTCGAGCTCGAGGCAAGCGAAAGATCCAGATCCCGGAGGCTGGAGGAACTGGCCAGGAGAATCCTCGCCGGTGGTTCTCTCGAATCGCTTACTGCGGATGCGGAAAGGGCCAAATGGGACCCGCCGGAATCGCTTTGCGCGGTTCTCGTTGAAACGAACAGCGCCCAGGGAATCCGCGCCAGGATCGACAGCCGCTCGCTTCTGGTTCCCGGTGAACTGCCGGGCCTTGAAGGAGAAGACTTCGTGCTCCTCCTCATACCGGTGATTGGTTCCGCGGAAAGAAGCAAGGTCAAGGAGACGCTACGGGACCGTGATGCGGTCATCGGACCCATTCGCCCCTGGAACGAGGCCGGACTTTCGTATGCCCGGGCCGTCAAGGTCCGAAGGCTTCACCAGCCCGAAGGCCGACTTCTCGACGCCAATGACCACCTTGTCGAATTGGTCGTCAGCGCGGACCCGGAGGCACTCGAAGACCTGCGCAGATCGGTGCTTTCACCCCTCGCTCCCCTGCGGGAATCAACCCGGGAGAAACTCGCCGACACCTTCATGGCCTGGTTGCTCCATCAGGGTCGCCGGGAAGACATCGCGAGTTCGCTTCACATCCACCCACAGACTGTCCGGTACCGGATGGGCCAGATCAGGGATCTCTACGGCGAACAGCTCGACGACCCGGCGGTGATTCTTGCTGCCACTGTCGCGCTGGCCCTCGATGACGCCTGACTCAACCGGTGCTGGCCACCAGAGGTTGCGGACGTCCGAGGTGGAAGCCCTGAAGAAAGTCGATGCCCATTTCACGGACCAGATCGAGTGTTCGCTGGTCTTCGATTCCCTCTGCGACAGTGGCGACACCGAAGGTCGTCGAAATCGCAACGATTGAACTG
>Ga0209023_10000418_pt1 | contig 66106 bp, 66 predicted proteins | sample LakOneMetagenome_FD_187468 | JGI IMG/M metagenome (GOLD analysis project Ga0209023, IMG submission 187468) | Freshwater and sediment microbial communities from Lake Erie, Canada (SPAdes) (version 2) | ecosystem: Environmental > Aquatic > Freshwater > Lentic | place: Lake Erie, Canada...
CAGCCGGCTGCTGGCTGAAGAAAAGGGTGCCTGCGAGGACGCCGCCGAGCGCGGCGTCATGGAGCGCTTCTCGCACAAGCTGGCCATCGCCCCGACCGCCTCGATCTCGATCATCTGCGGCGGCACCAGCGCCGGCATCGAGCCGATCCCGGCCAACATCTACACCCACAAGACCCTGTCGGGCTCGTTCGCGGTGAAGAACCCCTATCTGGAGAAGCTGCTCGAGGAGAAGGGCCACAACACCGACGCGGTGTGGGGTTCGATCCTGGAACACGAGGGCTCGGTCCAGCACCTGGACTTCCTGACCCAGGACGACAAGGACGTCTACAAGACCGCCTTCGAGCTGGATCAGCGCTGGGTGGTCGAGCTGGCCGCCGACCGCACGCCGGAAATCTGCCAGAGCCAGTCGGTCAACGTCTTCCTGCCGGGCGACGTGGACAAGTGGGACCTGCACATGCTGCACTGGATGGCGTGGGAACGCGGCGTAAAGAGCCTCTACTACCTGCGCTCCAAGTCGGTGCAGCGCGCGGCCTATGCCGGCGCCGAGGACAAGGTCGAGACCGTGGCCAGCGGCTTCGACGTCCCGGAAAAGACCGACTACGACGAGTGCCTTGCTTGTCAGTAGGGGCCTGCCAATAAGGCTCAGGCTCCAGCTCTGAAAATGTGACGGCGGCGCGAGAAATCGGGCCGCCGTTTCACGTTCGGGGAACCCTAATCCGCCACAATGGGTTCAGCCCCTGTGCGGTTTCGTCACGATGGACAGCGGACGAAACGCGCGTAGGCTGGGCTCTGAGTTGGATTGGGGAATCCGTGATGCGGGTCGCTGGGGAGCGCGCCGTTTTCTGCTTGATGGCCATGGTCGCCGCCATGGTGACTGGCCACGCCGGTGTCGCTTGCGCGGCCCAGAAGGCCGGTAAGGTCAAGCCCGTCTCCGACGCCAAGGCCGCCGCCCCGATATCCTTCCAGGTCAAGCCCGAGAGCCTGCGCCCGCTGGACCCGCAGAGCGCCGCCGGCTTCGCCGCCTATGACGTCGACGCCCCCGCGGGCGAGGTCGGTGGCGGCTTCGCCTTGTCGCCCGCCGCCGCCCTGGCCGGCGACGCCCGCATCCTCGACGCCGACCGCTATTATGATGGCGCGGGTCCAGTGACCTGGCGCTCGAACGCCTTCAGCCACCAGGCCCAGGCCGGCGGTCCGATCGACTCGGTCCGCGTCTCGATGGCCAACGCCTCACCGACCGCCGCCTACGCCCCGCTGACCCTGGTTCGCCCCGACGGCGACGCCTACGAATATCGCGACGTCGACGTCACGGTCACCCGCGGCTGGCCGTCGGCCGTGTCCCTGGCGGGCCGCAAGTTCGCCCTCGACGTCACCCCGCACGCCGGGCTCGGCTATGGCGCGGCCGGCGGCTCGGCCGAGGCCGGGGCCACCCTGCGCGTGGGTCGGAAGACCAATGTGGGCGACCGCGTCACCAACGCGTTGGGCGTCCAGGACGGCGCGACCTTCGGCGATCGCGGGCGCTGGTACATCTTCGCCGCCGCCAGCGGCCGGGCCGTGGGCCTGAACATGCTGCGTGGCCAGAACGGCGACTGGAGCCGTGCGGGCCTCACCCAGGACACCGCCAGCAAGCTGATCGGCGACAGCCAGGCGGGCGTGGCCTGGCGCAAGGGGCCGATGCAGGCTTCGCTGGGCTACATCCACCGCGCCATCAAGGCCCGGGGCGACGGCATCATGGGCCTGGCGAGCCAGAAGGACGACGTGGTCGCCCTGTCGTTCAGCCTCAAGCCCCAATGGTAGATGGGCCAAGGCCCTATTAAGCTTGTGTTCCCGGCTGCTTTCATGCAGCTAGCGCCGGTCCCGTCCACAAGCCGTCCAGCGAGATCATGAGCGATAGCGAGCCCCCGCGCCGCAAGACCCTGAGCCTCAAGAGCCCGGTCGCCGCCCCCGGCGGTCCGCCGCCGCTCGAGCGCATGGTCAAGCCGTCGGCCCGCGCCACCGTGTTCACGCCGCAGGCCGCGCCGCCGCCTCCGCCGCCGGCCCCCGCGCCGACGGGCGACTGGAAGTGCAAGCCGTGCGGCACGCGCTTCGACCCGCCGACGGACATCCCCGACGAAGACTCGGTCCGCTGCCCCTCGTGCAACGCCCGCCTGGGCCTGGCGTCGGACTTCCGCAGCGATCCGCCCAACGTGGCCAAGCTGCGCGCGCGCTGGCTGAAGAAGGCCTAGACCAGCAGGCTGGCGAGACTGGCGCTGAGTTCCGCGCGGCGGAACGGCTTGGTCAGCCGCGCCAGATGCGCCGGGATCCCGTCCTCGTCGGCATAGCCCGAGACGATCAGCACTGGCAGGTCGGGATAGTCCTTGGCGAGCGCCTGGGCCAGGTCCGTGCCGCTGAGGCCGGGCATGATGTGGTCGGTGACCACGAGATCCGGACACAGGTCGCCGCGGATCCGCAACAAGGCTTCTTCGGCCGAGGCCGTCTCGACCACCAGATAGCCAAGGTCGGTCAGCATCTCGGCGGTGCTGAGCCGCACGGCGTCCTCGTCGTCGACGACCAGGGCCACGCCCGCCTGGCCGGGATCATGCGAGGCCTCGGCGGGCCTGGCGGCGACCTCGGCGGGGCGCGCCTGGCTGACGGGCAGCAGGAGATCGATCTGCGTCCCCACGCCCAGCTGGCTGCGCAGCTGCATGGCGCCGCCCAGCTGCCGCGCCAGGCCCTCGACCATGGAGAGCCCCAGGCCCGTGCCCTTGCCCACGCCCTTGGTCGAGAAGAACGGCTCGATGGCCCGCGCCAGGGTCGCCTCGTCCATGCCGGCTCCGGTGTCGGCGACCGACAGCCGGACATAGGCGCCCGGCTGCAGGCCGGACGCGTGGTCGCTGTCGACCGTTTCGAGGTGGGCCGAGATGCGCAGGGTCCCGCCGTCGGGCATGGCGTCGCGGGCGTTCACGCCCAGGTTCAGCAGCGCCATCTCCAGCTGGTGGGCGTCGGCGTGGGCGAAGGGCAGGTCGTCGGCGAGGTCGACCTCCAGCCGCACGCGCGCGCCGCCCGTGCTGGCTACCAATTCGGTCATGCCGCGCACCAGGGCGGCGATGTCGACGGCCTTGGGCTGCAGGGGCTGACGGCGGGCGAAGGCCAGCAGGCGGTGGACCAGGGTGCGGGCCCGCTCGGCCGACTGGATGGCGGCGGCGATCAGGCGCGCCTCGCGCTCGCCGCCGACGCCGCGCTGCTGCAGCAGGTCCAGGCTGCCGACGATCGGGGTCAGCAGGTTGTTGAAGTCGTGGGCGACGCCGCCGGTCAGCTGGCCCATCGCCTCCATCTTCTGGGCCTGCAGCAGCTGCTCCTGGGCCAGGGCCAGCTGCGCCTCGGCCTGCACCCGGGCGCTGACGTCGTACGAGGTGCTGGAGGCGCCGATCCGCTCGCCGGCGCCGTTCAGCAGCGGCGTGAAGCGGACCTCGTAGCTGCGCTTCTCGAAGGCGTTGTCACCGAACTCGCCGACCATGACGAAGGTCTCGCCGTTGAGGGCGCGGGTCCAGATCGCCCGCTGCTGCTCGACCTGGTCGGGGATCTGGTCGAACAGCGACAGGAAGTGGTCGCCGACCTTGGGACGCTTGCCGTAGACGTGCTCGAACGCTTCGACATTGGCCCGGTTGATGGCCAGGATCTTCCAGTCGGGACCCAGGGCCGTGATCGCCGCCGTCGAGGTCTCGACGATGTCGGCATAGACCTTCTTCTCGGCCTTCAGGGCCACGGCCTCGGCCGAGGCGTGGATGCGTTCGATATGGGCCGCGATCAGCTGGGCGAAGAGGTCGAACATGCCGCGCGTCTGCGGCGTGTCCAGGCGGTGGGGCTTGGGGTCGATGGCGCACAGCGTGCCGAACAGCTCGCCGTTCGACAGCACCACGGGATAGGCGATGTAGCTCTGCAGGCCGTAGGTCGCCGGCGTGTGGTGGTCGCGATAGACCGGGTCGGTCGCCACCTCGTCGATGACGATCGACTGGCCCGTGCCCCGGACGGTGTCGCACAGGGTGGTCTTGACCGGCAGCTCGCCGCCCGCCGGCAGGCCGAAGGCGATTTCGTCGCGGACCTGGCAGGCCACCCAGCGGTTGTCGGTGACGTGGGCCACCGCCGCGAAGCCCAGCCCCGTCGTGCGGCAGACCACGTCCAGGATGGCGCGCACGGCGTCCGACGCGCCCAGCTCCTTGAGCAGGGCTTCGATGCGTTTCCCGGACGGGTCGGGCAGGGAGAGGATCGCGCTCACGCTTCCTTCGTGCCTCTTGCGCCGGCCGCTCGCAACCTGTTCCGACTGGCTGGCGGCTTCAGTCCTCGATCGCCTCGACACCCTGCGCCTCCAGCCGGGCCAGGTGGTCGCGCATGGTCTGCAACTGCTGCGGCGTGTGGCCCGTCCAGTCGGTGACCTCGCCGACGATCCGCAGCGGATCGCGGGTGCGATAGGACTGGGTCGGATTGCCCGGGAACTTCTTGTCGGTGAGGTTGGGATCGTCCTCGAAGGCGCCGGTCGGCTCGACGATGAAGATCCGCTCGCGTCCCTCGCCGCGCGCCAGCTCCGCGCCCCAGGTCGCCGCCTCCAGGGTGGCGCTGAAATAGACGAAGACCGCCGGCCGGCGCCGGCCGTAGTTCGACGCAAAGCCCAGCGCGATCAGGTCGCCGGTCTTCAGGTCCGCCTTGGCGCCGTGGAAGAAGGTGCGCGTGTCGGTCATGGCTGCAGGCTCCCTTGCGAGGGGGAACGGCGCTCCCCGAGGGCGCTACAAACTGCGCATAAATCGCCAGCCGCCAATTCTTGAACTGAAGTTTTTCGACCCCAGTTCTCCAGTAGGCGAGAGGGCTCAAGGCTCCAGCGGCGCTTCGATGCCGACCGGGCCGGGTTCGTCGCGGATGATGACGCCGGTCCCCGCCGCGTGCGGCTGCTTCTTGAACAGGCCGCGCCACAGGCTCTGTTCCTCGACCGCGCTGGTCCAGACCGCGCCCTCCACCGCCTGATCGTGGCCGGCGTCGTAGATGCGGCGCATCAGGTCGGTCTCGAACTTCAAGAGGTTTGTGCCCTCGAAGGTGTTGGGGATCGAGGCCACGCTGAGCGGCAGGTTATGGCGCGAGCAGAAGCCGGCGGCCAGGCTCAGCGCCTGGCGGTACGAGAACCGCAGCATGGTGTCGAAGCTGCGGCTCATGATCGAGGCCACGCCCGGCAGGGTCGACTGGGTCGAGGGATCCAGCACCGTATTGACGATCACGTGCACCCGGCCCCGCCGGAAGCGCGAGCCGAGATTGCGCCAGTGCAGCAGGGCGTCGGGCATCAGGAACAGCGGCGCGGCGACCCCGCCGTCGACATGCATCTCCTGGTGCGGCTCGCCGTCAACCTCGACGTCGATCAGCTTGGGCGGCAGGACGCCGGGCACCGAGGACGAGGCGACCAGCAGGGTGCGAAACAGCTTCAGCGCCTTCTCGCCGCCGCGGGTGGCGATCTCGCCCATGTCCCAGACGACGGCCCGCTGGCTGTCGAGATTGGTGGTGGCGATCAGCAGGCGCCGGCCCTTCATGTGCTGCACGGCGATGGCGGCCAGCATGTCGTTGTCGACGAAGTGTTCGACCAGGGCGTCAAGCGCCTCGCCCTTGAACAGGCTGGGGCCCAGGGCCGAGCCCAGGCGGCGGAAGCTGAGCAGCTCGGCCGCGTGGCCGCCGACATAGGCGTCGGTCAGGCGCTCGTCCCAGGTCGAGCCCAGGAAGGCCAGCGGCGCGATCAGGGCGCCGGTGCTGACGCCGGTGACGATGGCGAAGTCGGGCCGCGTCCCGGCCTTGGTCAGGCCGGTCAGCACCCCTGCGCCATAGGCGCCGCCGGACGCGCCGCCCGACAGGGCCAGGATGTTGAACTCGTCGCGGCCGATCAGCGAGCGGGTCGGGGCCAGGCGGTCGGCGGCGCTCTTCAGGGCGCTGTCGGCCTGGTCGACGGTCAGGCGCACGCCGGGAAAGCCGACGGCCTCGACGTGACGGTCGGACGGCGGGGCCGGCAGGCGCTTGCCGCGTAGCGGGTCGGTGGACTTCCAGTCCTTGAAGAAGCCCTGGAGGCTGATCTTTCCGGAAGGGTCCCGATCCAAGGCGATCCTCTAGTGCGAGCTGGCCAGCACCACGCCCACCAGGACGGCCGCATAGTGCAGGCCGGCGCCGCCGATGACGTGGCCGTGCCAGATGGCGCGGCGGAACTTCAGGCGTCGCATAAGGTAGAAGATGGTTCCGGTGGAATAGACGAGACCGCCGATGGCCAGCAGCAGCAGGGCCACCCACGACAGGCCGTCGATCATCGGCTTGATGGCGACCAGCACCAGCCAGCCGAGGGCGAGGTAGAGACCGACCCAGAAACGCTTGTCCAGGCCCGGCAGGAACAGCTTGGCCAGCACGCCGACGGTCGCGACCGTCCACACCGCTGTGGTCATGCCGATGGCCCACCAGCCGTGCAGGTTCTGGGTGGTGAAGGGCGTGTACGAGGCGGCGATCATCACGAAGATGCCGGCGTGGTCGAAGCGGCGCAGCAGCGGCCGCCAGCGGGCCTTGGCGAAGTTATAGGCGGTCGACAGCGACAGCATCAGGATCAGGCCGACGGTGTAGACGCTGACCGCGGCCACCTGCTGCAGGTTGCCGTCTCCGAAGGCCAGGCCCAGCAGGATGCCGCCGCCCAGCAGGGCGCAGGCCAGGCCGGCCAGGTGCACGATCAGGTCGGCGCACTTGGCGGCGGCCGTGGGATAGTGCGTCGCAACCTCGGGAGCGATGATGTCGGTCGTGGTGGTCGTCATGGCCCCGCCCAATCCGGATGCAGTACGTCCGAACGCTAGGTTCGTTCCGTGACATATAAGCGTCGATCATCGTGGCCGCGAAAGGGCGTGCGCGACACGATCGCCAGAAAAACGAGCAGGGCGTGGCTTTAGAAGAACAGCCCGCGCGCGCCGTCGAACACCAGCTTGCCGCCGACCAGCACCAGCAGCACGTAGATGACCTTGTAGAAGCCCTCGGCCGGCACCTTGCGCACCACCCAGACCCCGCCCCAGGTCGAGGCGACGGCCAGGGGCAGCAGCACGCCGGCGGTGGCCAGCACCTTGGGCGTGAACTGGCCCAGCGCGATATAGGCCGGCACCTTCATCCAGTTCACGGTGGCGAAGAAGATGGAGCTGGTGCCGATGAAGGCGTCGCGCGGCAGGCGGCGGGGCAGGACATAGATCTGGAACGGCGGGCCGCCGGCGTGGGCGATCTGGCTGGTGAAGCCGGCCGCCGCGCCGCAGATCGCGCCCAGCCAGGGGCGGCCGGGGGTGGCCTCGACCTGGGCGGCGGCCTTGACCGCGCGCTCGGCCCACAGGCGCTGCAGGGCGAAGGCGACCGAGATGGCGCCCACGGCCAGCTCGACGGCGGCCTCCCGGACAAAGGCGGCCAGGGCCCAGCCCAGGAAGATCCCCACCGCCGCGGCCGGCAGCATCAGGATCAAGAGGCCCTTGTCCCAGCTCTTTCGGAAGGACCAGACGCTGACCACGTCCTGGACCAGCAGGATCGGCAGGGTGATCGAAGCGGCCATGACCGGCGACACCGCCAGCGCCATCAGCGGCACGGCCACCACGCCGATCCCGGCGAACCCGCCCTTGGCCAGGCCCAGCAGGATCACGGCGGGGATCGCCACCGCGTAGAAGAACGGATCGGTTAGCATGAAGCGCTGCTTAGCAGCATTCCGCCCGATGGACAGGCAGATCGTCGGTTCGTTTCAGGCTCGCAACGAAGCGCAACGCAATCGGAGGTTTCGGCGCCTAGCGTCGAGGCGCTCACCCTCCCGAACTCCATCCATGCCCCCTTCGCGTCGCCTGACCGAAATCGTCGAGATCGACGCCGCCCGCTTCGCCCGTGACCTGACCCCGCTCTACCAGCCCGCCGTGCTGCGCGGCGTGGCGCGGGACTGGCCGGCGGTGCGGGCGGCGCGGGCCTCGCCCCACGCCCTGGCCGACTACATCGCGGGCTTCGACCGCGGCGTGGTCATCGAGGCCATGGTCGGGCCGCCGGCCATCGCTGGGCGGTTCTTCTATGACGAGACCGGCGCGGGCATGAACTTCGAGCGCCGCCGCGCCCCGCTGAAGGCCGCCTTGGCCGAGCTGCTGCGCCTGGCCGACCATGCCGACCCGCTGTCGATCTATGTCGGCTCGACCCCGATCGCGCCGGTGCTGCCGGGGTTCGAGAAGGCCAATCGCCTGGACATTCTCAACGAGGACATCCAACCGCGCCTGTGGATCGGCAACGCCTCAACGGTCCAGACCCATCACGACATGTCCGACAACATCGCGGTGGTGGTCGGCGGCCAGCGGCGCTTCACGCTGTTTCCGCCCGATCAGGTGGGCAATCTCTATGTCGGGCCGCTGGACTTCACCCCGGCCGGGCGGCCGATCAGCCTGGTGTCGCTGGACGATCCTGACTTCGAGCGCTTTCCCAAGTTCGCCGAGGCCCTGGAGCACGCCCAGTCGGCCGAGCTGGAGCCGGGCGACGCCATCTACATCCCGGCCCTGTGGTGGCATCACGTCCAGGCGACCGGGTCGCTGAACATGCTGGTGAACTACTGGTGGAACGCGGCCGAGCAGCCGGCCGGCTCGCCGTTCGACGCCTTCGTCCACGCCCTGCGCAATGTCCGCCGGCTGCCGGCCCAGCGGCGCAACGCCTGGCGGGCGTTCTTCGAGCACTACATCTTCCACGCCAACGGCGACCCGGCCGCGCACATCCCGGCGGGCCGACGCGGCGTTCTGGACAGCGAGCCCGACGCCGCCGTCGACGCCGAGCTCGCGGCCTTTCTCAAGAAGGCGCTGGACGAGGGCTAGGCCGTCGCCAGGCGAGCCTTGCGCTCCAGGCTCAGGCTGAAGCCGGCCAGCGCCAGGGCCGACAGCGGCACCAGGGCGGCGACCAGCGGCACGGCCGACAGGCCCGGCCCGTGGTCGATCACCGCCCCGCCCAGCCAGGCGCCGAAGGCGTTGCCCAGGTTGAAGGCGGCGATGTTCAGGCTGGAGGCCAGGCCCTGGCCCGCGCCGCCGGCCTGGCTCAGCACTCGCATCTGCAGCGGCGCGACGGTGGCGAAGGCGGCCGCGCCCAACAGGAAGGCGGCGATCACCGCGCCCACCTGGCTGTGGAAGGCGAAGGCCGAAGCCAGCATCACCACGGTCAGGGCGATCAGCGTGCCGGCCAACGCCGTGTTCAGGCTCTTGTCGGCCCAGCGGCCGCCCAGCAGGTTGCCGGCCACCAGGCCCGCGCCGAACACCAGCAGGATCGGCGAGACGGCGGCCTGCGAGAAGCCCGCCAGCTCCGTCAGGATCGGCTGGATGTAGGTGAAGACCGCGAACACCCCGCCAAAGCCCAGCACCGTCATGGCCAGGCCCAGCTGCACCTGCGGGCGGGCCAGCACGGCGAACTCCTCGCGCAGCGGCGCTGGCTCGGCGGTTTCCTTGGCGCTGGGGACCAGGACGGCCAGCACCACGAAGGCCAGGGCGCCGACGCCGGCCACGGCCCAGAAGGCCATCCGCCAGCCGAAGGCCAGGCCCAGCCACGCGCCGAACGGCACGCCCAGCAGGGTGGCGATGGTCAGGCCGGTGAACATGATCGAGATCGCCGAGGCCTTGCGCTCGGGCGCCACCAGCGAGACGGCGACCAGGGCGCCGACGCCGAAGAACGTCCCGTGGGCCAGGGCCGTGACCAGTCGGGCGCCCATCAGGATCCCGTAGGTCGGGGCGATGGCGGCCAGGATGTTGCCCAGGGTGAAGATCGCCATCAGCACCAGGAGGGTGGTCTTCTTGGGCAGGCGGCGGGTGGCCAGGGTCAGGATCGGCGCGCCGACGAAGACGCCCAGCGCGTAGCCGGTCATCAGGAGGCCGGCGGTGGGGATCGAGACGCCGAGATCGGCGGAGACCTGCATCAGCAGGCCCATGATGATGAATTCGGTGACGCCGATGCCGAAGGCGCCGACGGTTAGGGCATAGAGGGCGAGGGGCATGGCGGCTCTCGTGTGAGGTTCAGGCCCCCACATAGCGCCGCCGTCTTCGATGAATTAGATTGGATGAAGGAACTTTACTTGTGACGTAAGGGCACAAATGGCGCGCTCGGACATCAATCGCTCGGGGGAGATGGAGGTCTTCGTCCGCGTCGTCGAGCAGGGCGGCTTCACCGCCGCGGCCAAGGCGCTGAGCATGACCCCGTCGGCGGTCAGCAAGCTGGTGGCGCGGCTGGAAGCGCGCCTCGGCTCGCGGCTGATCAACCGCTCGACCCGCAAGCTGCAGCTGACCGCCGAAGGGCTGAGCTTCCACGAACGCGCCCTTCGGGTGCTGGCCGACCTGGACGAGGCCGAGCGCTCGGTCAGCGCCTGCGCCGTGCCGCGCGGCCGGCTGCGGGTCAATTCCAGCGTGCCGTTCGGCGTGCACCATCTGCTGCCGCTGGTTCCGAAGTTCACCGCCCTGCATCCCGAGGTGCAGCTGGACGTCACCATCACCGACCGGGTCATCGACCTGATGGACGAGCGGGCCGAGGTGGCGATCCGCATCGGTCCCCTGCGTTCCTCGCAGCTGATGGCCCGCAAGCTGGGCCGAAGCCGGATGGTGGTGGTCGCCTCGCCCGACTACCTGGCCCGGCGCGGGACCCCGACGACGATCGAGGACCTGGCCGGTCACGACCTGATCACCTTCAACTTCGCCCGCCACATCAACACGTGGCCGTTCGAGGTCGACGGCGCGACGGTCGAGCTGCCGGCGCAGGGCAAGGTGATGGTCGGCGACGGCGAGAGCGCCGCCATCCTGGCCCTGGCCGGCCAGGGGCTGACGCGGCTGTCGATCTTCCACATCGCGCAGGACATCAAGGCCGGGCGGCTGGTCCCGGTGCTTGAGGCCTTCAACCCCGGCGACGCCGAGGACGTCAGCGCCGTCTATGTGGGCCACGCCGGACCGCTGCCGGCCCGGGTGCGCGCGTTCATCGACTTCCTGGTGGCGGAGGTCGATGTGGACCATCCGCCGCTGAAGTAGCGCCCCCTCCGTCTCGTCGCCTATCGGCGCCGATCCACCTCCCCCGCAAGCGGGGCAGGAGAAGATCAGCCGTATCCTCCTCCCTCGCGAAGCGGGGGAGGTGGCGCGATGCGGATACGCATCGTGACGGAGGGGGCGCTCAGCAGCCTTAGCCGCCCAACATCACCTCCGCGATCTGCACCGCGTTCAGCGCGGCGCCCTTGCGCAGGTTGTCGCCGACCACGAACAGCGCCAGTCCGTGGGCCACCGTCGGGTCCGGACGGATGCGGCCGACGAACACCGGGTCCTGGCCGGTCGCGGCCAGGGGGTTTGGCACATCCTCCAGCACCACGCCCGGCGCGTCCGCCAGCAGCGCGGTCGCCTGCGCTACCGAGATCGGCCGCTCGAACTCGACATTGATCGACAGCGAGTGGCCCGTGAACACCGGCACGCGCACGCAGGTGCCGCTGACCGGCAGGCCGGGGATCTCGAGGATCTTGCGGCTCTCGTCGCGCAGCTTGACCTCTTCCTCGGTGTAGCCGTCCTCGACCACGCGGTAGTTCAGCGGCACGACGTTGAAGGCCAGGGGAACGGCCCACTTCACCGGCGCGGGCAGCGGCGCGGCGTCGGGCGAGCGGGCCAGGCCCGCGATGTCGCCGTCGAGCCCCGCGTTCAGCTGGCCGGCCAGCACGTCGATCCCCGCCACCCCGGCGCCCGAGGCGGCCTGGTAGGTGCTGACGGTCAGGCGCTTGAGGCCCGCATGGTCGTGCAGGGGCTTGAGCACCGGCATCGCGGCCATGGTGGTGCAGTTGGGGTTGGCGACGATGCCCTTGGGGATGCTGGCGAGCGCGTGCGGATTGACCTCAGCCACCACCAGCGGCACGTCCGGGTCCGAGCGCCAGGCCGAGGAGTTGTCGATCACCACGGCCCCGGCCGCCGCCGCGCGCGGGGCCAGCTCCAGCGACGTGCCGCCGCCAGCCGAGAAGAACACGATGTCCAGGCCGCTGAAGTCGGCGGTCGAGGCGTCCTCGACGACCACTTCGGTCCCCTTGAAGTCGACCTTGGTCCCGGCCGAACGCGCCGAGGCGAACAGGCGCAAGCTGGCCAGCGGGAAGTCCCGCTCGGCCAGCAGCTCGCGCATCATGCCGCCGACCAGGCCGGTGGCGCCGACGACGCCGACGCGGGGCGGATGGGCTCGGGAAAACTTGAAGCTCACGGGTCTACGTCTCCTGATGGTGCGGAGGCGCGGGAGCTTGAGGTCTCTAGGTGTGAGAGCCGGCCCCGCGCATCGGCGGGGCTGGTTGCGGGATGCTCGCTAGTTCGCGCACGCACCCGACCACGCCCCGCCGAGGCGGGTCGTTTTCGGGGTAATAATCGTGATGGCGCGAACTTGCATCGGCGGGGTTGATAGCGGCGAACGATGATCTCGTAAAGCCTGGCTTCACAGGAACAGCGACGCGGCGTTGCCGACGCTGTGCATCAGCACCGGCAGCAGGATGCTCCCCGTCCGCAGGCGCACCCAGACGCCGATCAGCGACGGGCCGGCTGTCAGGGCGAAGTAGAGCGGGTCGAACGTGACCTGGCCGTGAGAGACGCCGAAGGCGTGGCACAGGCCGAAGAGGGCGCAGGACAGCAAGGCGCCCCAGCCCCAGTCGACGCCCAGAAAGCGCACGCGGGCGGTGAAGGCGTTGCTCAGCATCAGCAGCAGAACGCCGCGATAGAAGGCCTCCTCTTCCAGCCCCGGCATGGTCAGCTGGAAGGCCAGGGTCTCGGCGGTGTTGGGCTCGTTGGGGAAGGCCAAGGCTAGGCCGACGAACAGCAGGCCGTAGAGGCCGGCGACGATCAGCGGCGCCTTCAGGTCGGCCTGGCGCAGGGTCAGGCCGCTGCGGGTCCAGCCGATGGCGGGCAGGGACGCGACGGCCAGGGTGGCGGCCAGGGCCAGAATCTTGCCCTCCCAGTTCCACTGACCGGGGATCAGGTCGGGCAGGCGGTGGTAGAGGCGCGTCAGCAGCACATCGTTGAGCAGGACGAGGCCCGCCGCCGCCAACAGCCAGCGCGGCGAGACGTATCTCCAGCCGCCCAGCCATCCGATCACGCCGCCGGCCGCCAGCAGCATCGCCAGCACCAGGCCGATCCCCAATAGTCCGTCCATGTAACCCCTCCGAAGATGATTGAGGGGCTCTAGCGACGAGGGTTCAGGCCGGCTCCTCAGAAGGCGGCGGATCGTTCCTCAGAACCCGGCCCAGGGGCGCGGAAAGCGCTCGGCGGCCGGCCCTCGATCGCCTGGAACGCGCGGTTGAACGAGGCCAGGGAGGCAAAGCCGCTGTCCAGCGCGATGGTGATCAGCTTGTCGCCGGCGTGGGCCGGATCGGCCAGGCGCCGGCGAGCTTCGGTCACGCGATGGGCGTTGAGGAAGGCGCGGAAGTGGTCGTGGCCCAGGCGATGGTTGATCAGTTCCCGCACCGTCTTCTCCGGCGCGCCCATCCGGCGGGCGAAGTCGGCGAAGGCCAGGTCGGGCTCCAGATGGACCTGCTCGACCTCGACCAGGACCCGCAGTCGTTCGGCCAGGCGGGCCTCCTCACCGATGACGGGCAGGGCGGCGGCCGGCGCCGCGCGCGGCGGCGAGACCGGTAGCAGGCGCAGGGCCAGCCAGGCGGCGAAGGTCAGGAACACGGTGTTCTGGACGATGGTGAAGGCCGGCGGCCCCCAGTCCAGGCCCATGACCAGGTCGACCAGGAAGTCGGCCAGCAGCTGTCCGGCCAGCAGCACGACGACCAGCACCCGGTCCCGCCGACTCGCCTCGACGAGGTCGCCCTCCCGGTCGCGGACCAGCCGCCAGGCCAGGTAGGCGATCATCGACATACCCAGCGCGATCAGCAGCCACGACAGGCCCTTGCCCTCGACCGTCGGACCCAGCAGGCCGCGGTCGGCGCTGGCGATCGCGATCCAGGCCAGGCCCGCCGCCAGCACCCCGCCACGTGGCTTGAAGGTCTCGTCGAAGGACGCCAAGCAGAACCACCACATGAAGGCGGCCGCATAGCCGGCGATCAGCGCGCCGAGGTGGCCTAGCGGTCCGCCCAGGCGCAGGGCAGGCTCAGGCGTGTTGCCCGCCAGGAAGCCGGCCAGGCACATGGCCATCGGGAAGAAGTAGAGGGCGAGCCGCCGCGTGCGCGGCTCCCGCCCCAGCAGCGCCGCCAGGAACAGCAGCAGGGTCGCGCCGGCGACGCGGACGACGACGTCGAGCTGGTCCATCAGGCCTGCTGCCCCAGCCGCTCCCAGCCGTCGAAGAACGGGAAGCGCTGCTCCCAGAACTTGGTCAGCCTCGGATCGGCGTCCACCCGCTTGACCACCTCGCTCATCCTCGGCGCGGCCTCGTAGAACCGCACGCGCCTTGGGCCCCAGCGGCTGACCACGGTGACATAGAGGTCCAGCACCGTCAGCTCATCCCCCAGCAGGTACCGCCCCGGCGTGATCTGGCTCTCCATCATCGCCCAGCAGTCCAGGATGCGCTCGGCCGTCGCGGCCTTGATCCGCGCCTGGACCTCCGGATCCTCCCCGCCCAGCCGCGACGGGTCATCCCGCACCCAGAACAGCGAATAGATCGAGGCCGGGATGAAGGTCATCCAGCGCAGGAACTGCGCCCGGCGCGGATCGTCGACCGCCGGCCCAAGCCGCGCTTCCGGATAGCGGTCCGCCAGCCAGATCAGGATCGCCGCGCTCTCGGTGATCGTCTCGCCGTCCGGGGTGACCAGGGCCGGGATCTGCTTCAGCGGGTTCACCGTCGCGACCTTGGCCTGCTCGGCGGCGCCTTCCCAGGTCGGGGCCTCGACGATCTCGTAGGGCAGGCCGATCAAGGACATAGCGGCTTCGACGGGCACGCCGCCGGAGCCCAAAGCGCTGAAAATCCGATAGGCCGCCATGGTCAAGCTCTCCGACTTATCCACCGCCACTCACAACATCTTGTGTGGCTGCGACATCAGAACCACTAGATGAATGGAGCGGCTTTGGTAGGGTGAAACCACCATATCGCTCCTCCACGATTCTAGCCTCCCAGGGTTCGCCATGTCCGCTTCCTCGCTCATCCTGCCCGGCCTGATGACCCCTTCGGGCGGCTACAAGCCCTTCCGCTATCCGTGGGCCTACGACTTCTGGAAGAAGCAGCAGCAGGTCCACTGGATGCCGGAAGAGGTGCCGCTGGGCGAGGACCTCAAGGACTGGGCCGTCAAGCTGAACGACAAGGAACGGAACCTGCTGACGCAGATCTTCCGCTTCTTCACGCAGTCGGACGTCGAGGTGCAGGACAACTACATGGAGCGCTACGGTCGGGTGTTCAAACCGACCGAAGTGAAGATGATGCTGGCCTCGTTCGCGAACATGGAGACGATCCATATCGCGGCCTACGCCCTGCTCCTCGAGACCATCGGCATGCCCGAGACCGAGTTCTCGGCGTTCATGGAATACGAGGCCATGAAGGCCAAGCACGACTACATGCAGACGTTCGGCGTCGAGACCAACGCCGACATCTGCCGCACGCTGGCGATGTTCGGGGGCTTCACCGAAGGCCTGCAGCTATTCGCCTCGTTCGCGATGCTGATGAACTTCCCGCGCTTCAACAAGATGAAGGGCATGGGCCAGATCGTCTCGTGGTCGATCCGCGACGAGAGCCTGCACTGCGACGGCATCATCAAGCTGTACCACGCGTTCAACAAGGAAACGAACGCGGTGACCAAGTCGGTGGCCGACGACATCATCGACTGCTGCAAGACCGTGGTCGGGATGGAGGACAACTTCATCGACCTGGCCTTCGAGGCCGGCGACATCCAGGGCATGACCCCCGACGACATCAAGGCCTATATCCGCTTCATCGCCGACTGGCGCCTGCGCCAGCTGCAACTGCCGGAAGTGTACGGCGTGAAGGAAAACCCGCTGCCCTGGCTGCAGTCGCTGCTGTCGGGCGTCGAGCACGCCAACTTCTTCGAAGCCCGGGCGACCGAGTACTCCAAGGCCGCGACCAAGGGTCAGTGGCACGGTTCGGAAGGTGTCTGGACCAGCTTCGACGAGATGATGAAGAAGCGCACGGACCTGACGCCGGCGCAGTGATCGCTTCACGAGGGGCGTAGGAGAAGGGCGGGATCCGGGAGCCGGGTCCCGCCCTTCTTCGTTCCGGTCTCCTGCACGGAGGCGCGCGATGACCGACAAGAGCTTCAAGGCCGGCGACAAGGTCGCCTGGGACCACAGCCAGGGGACGACGGAGGGCCACGTGGTCCGCAAGCAGACGACGCCGACCCGGATCAAGGGTCACAAGGTCGCCGCGTCCAAGGATCATCCAGAATACATCGTCGAGAGCGACAAGACCGGCGCCCGGGCGGCGCATAGGCCGGAGGAGTTGCGGAAAGCCTGACCGCCGCTACGCCAAGGCCGCGCTTCTGACACAACTGGGCAGATCACTGTCGCAGCCTGAGGTTGGGGTGGGGCGATGGCGTTTGTTCGACAGCGGGGACGACTGGCCTTCATCGCGGCGCTTTCGCTGGCGCTGCATGGGCTGCTGCTGGCGTGGCTGGCCTGGCCCCGGGCGCCGAACCTGGTCGCCAACGGGCCGGACCTATCCCTGATGTCGGTCGAGTTGCTGGCGCCACCGCGGGCGCGGTCCGCTGCGTCCCGGGCCTCGGCGCCGGTCAGCAGACCGACGGTCCAGGCGGTCGCGCGCCAGGTTCCGGCCGCCAGCGCGCCGCCTGCCGGAGTCGCGACGATCTCAGCTCCGCCCGCGCCGGGCGTTCCGTCGGACCAGCTCCGCGCGGCGCTGCGGGCGGGCGCGGGCTGCGCGCGGACCACCTCGAGGGAAGAGCGCGAGCGCTGCGACGAGCGGCTGGGACGCATCAGCGCCTCGACGCCCAGCTATGCCGTGCCGATCGATCCGGGCAAGCGGGCCTATTATGACGAGGTCGTTGCGGCCGGGCCGTCGGGCAAGACCTATGGCGATCCCAAGCCGATGGGCGCCCAGCCGGACGGCGACTATTTCCGCCTCTTCAACTGCTCGATCAAGTTCGGTGTGGGCAAGAAGCCCAACGACCGTCAGGGCGAGCTGCGCCTGGGACGGACACCGTGCTCGATCCCGTTGCAAGGCAGCTTCTTCACGCCCGAGGCCAGCGTCCGTAAGCGCTAGAAGGTCGTGACCCCGTCGCAGTCGCGGTCTAGGACAGCCCGATCTCAGTACGGAGCTTGCCCATGACCACCATCGCCCTGATCGGACCCGGCGCCATCGGCGGAACCCTGGCGACGTGGCTGGGGCAGCGCGCGGACCTGGACCTCACCATCTGCGTGCGTACGCCGTTTGAGCGGCTGGTGCTGGAGACCCCTGATGGCGAGGTTACCGCCACGCCGCGCCTGGCGACCTCGCCCGAGGGGCTGTCGCCGGTCGACTGGGTGCTGGTGGCGACCAAGGCTTATGACGATGTCGCCGCCGCACCGTGGCTGAAGGCTCTGGTCGGGCCGCAGACGCGGGTGGCGGTGATCCGCAACGGCGTCGAGCACCGCGAGGCCTTCGCCGGTCGCGTCGCCGACGAGAACCTCGTGCCGGTGATCGTCGACTTCCCGGCCGAGCGGCCGGCGCCGGGGCATTTCCGGCAGCGGCGTTACGGCTGGATCCGGGTGGAGGCGGGTGCGGCCGGCGAGGTGTTTGCGGCCCTCTTCGCCCACACGCCGATCGACGTGGCGACCACGGACGACTTCGTCTCGGTGGCTTGGCGCAAGCTGGCGCTCAACGCGGCCGGGGCGGTCAACGCCATGACCCTGAAGCCCTCGGGCGTGGCGCACGATGACGGCGCGGCGAGCGTGATGAAGACTCTGGTCGCCGAGTGCGTGGCCGTGGGTCGGGCGCTGGGCGCGACCCTGGCCGACGACTTGGGCGACCAGGTCGTCGAAGGCTACCGAAAGGGGCGGCCGGACCTGGTCAACTCGCTGATGGCCGACCGCGCCGCCGGCCGCCCGATGGAGCTGGACGCCCGTAATGGCGTCATCGTCCGCCGGGGCGCGGCGCTGGGGATCCCGACGCCGGCCAACAGCATGATCGTGGCGTTGTTGAACGCCGCGGCCGGTTAGGGCCGGTCCTTCTTCGGCAGCGCCTGGATCTCTTCTGGGGTCAGCTTGGTGATGGCCTTGGCGCGGATCGGGATCGGCATGCCGAAGCCGTCGCCCACGCGCAGGTCCAGGTCGTTAGGGCCGCAGACGCTGTCGGGGCCGCGCACCACCGAGACCAGGTGCGAGCCCGGCCAGGTCAGCGAGTTGGAGCCGAAGGCAAGGTCCACGCGATAGACGTCGCGATTGTTGACCTTCATGTACAGGGTGTCTTTGTTCGGGGCGCTCCAGCCGTGCCAGTCCGACAGGTAGAAGCACTGGCGGGCGGGCTTCACCGCCTTGGCGGGTGCGTCGCCCTGGGCCGCCGAAGCCGCCGAGGCGCCGATTCCGGCGAGGGCGATCCCGATCAGCGCGGCGCGCGCGATATGGGTGATCTTGCTCATGACGTCATCGTCCTAAAAAGCCCCTCGTCTAGAGAGATTGGGCTTCCCCCGGGGCTTGTCAAGTTTTTACTGTACATTTGAAACTGTACACGAAAAAGCCCGCCTCCCTGGGGAAGGCGGGCCTTCGTAAAGCCGTTGCAGCCTAAGGGTTTCAGGCCTTGGCCGGCTCGATGTCGGGCTGCACCTCGTCCAGCTCGCCTTCCCACTTGGCGACCACGGCGGCGGCGACGCTGTTGCCAACGACGTTGGTGGCCGAGCGGCCCATGTCCAGCAGGTGGTCGACGCCGAGCACCAGCGCGATCCAGGCTTCCGGCAGTCCGAAATAGGTCAGGGTGGCCATGATGACGACCAGCGAAGCGCGCGGCACGCCGGCGATGCCCTTCGACGTCACCATCAGGAGCAGCAGCATGAAGATCTGCTGCTGGACGCTCAGGTGCACGCCGTGCGCCTGCATGATGAACATGGTGGCGAAGGTGCAGTAGAGCATCGAGCCGTCGAGATTGAACGAATAGCCCAGCGGCAGGACGAACGAGACGATGCGGCGGCGCACGCCTACGCGGGGCAGGCCGTCCAGGATCTTCGGATAGGCGGCTTCCGACGAGGCGGTCGAGAAGGCCAGCAGGGCCGGGTCGCGGATGACGCCGAACAGCGGAATGACCCGCTTGCCCAGCACCAGGGCGCCGGCCAGGAACAGCAGGAGCCAGAGCACGCCCATGGTGGCGTAGAAGCCCAGCACGAACTTGCCGTAGACGGCCAGCATCGACACGCCCTGGGTGGCGATGGTCGAGGCCAGGGCCGCGAAGATGGCCAGCGGGGCCAGCTTCATGACGAAGTTGGTGACCTTCAGCATGACCTGGGCGGCCTGCTCGGCCAGTTCCAGGACCTGCGGGGCCTTGTTGTCCAGCGAGGCGACGGCCGTGCCGACGAACAGGGCGAAGACGACGATCTGCAGGATCTCGTTCTTGGCCATGGCGTCGAAGATCGAGGTCGGCACCAGGTGGGTCAGGAAGCCCTTCAGGGTGAAGGCTTCGGTCGTGGCGGCCGGGGCGGACGAGGCCTGCATCTCGGTCAGGTTCAGACCATGGCCGGGGTTCAGCAGGTGGACCATCAAGAGGCCCAGCAGCAGCGAGACCGCCGAGGCGCTGATGAACCAGGCCATGGTCTTGGCGCCGATGCGGCCGACGGCGGCGGCGTCTTCCATGTGGGCGATGCCGGCGATCAGGGTCGTCAGCACCAGCGGCGCGATGATCATCTTGATCAGGCGCAGGAAGATGTCGGTGATCAGCGACAGGCTGTTGGCGGCCGACTTGGCCGCGACCGGATCCATCGTCTGGTTGATGGCCCAGCCGACGGCGACGCCCAGCACCATGGCCAGCACGATCAGTAAGGCGAAGCGTTTGTTCATGAATCCCCCTGGCGCCCCCCACCAAGGTCATTGGCGGACGTCGACGGCATGTTCTGGTTTCCGGAAGGAACGACGTGCGAGAACGCCCGCGCCGCCATCCGCCCCTTCCTTGAGCATTTCAGCCCTTGTGGCCGACCGGCGCGGGTTCGTCCATGCCCTTGAGGTGGTGGGCCTGGGCTTCCCGCGAGCCAAGCCGAAGAAACAGGCTCATCCTCAAGACGGATGCCCGTGCGAGTTCCTCACCGTCTCTAAGTAATAAATCATTCCCATTTGGCCGGGCGCCCGTCTCGCCAACGTCGCAAAACGTCGCTATAAGGACCCATGTCAAACCAAGAAAAAGCAATCGCCGTCGTCGAACGGCTCAATGACGAATACGAACGCGCCGTCGACGCTCTCCGGACCGCCCTGCGCGCCTATCTCGAAAATGGAACCCGCCCCGACCCGCAGACGCGGTTCGATGGCTCGTTCGCCTATCCCGAGCTGCGCCTGACCTACGATCCCGAGGCCCTGCCGCCCAAGCTGGCCCGTTCGTACGCCCGCGTCAGCCGCCCCGGCGTCTATTCGACGACCGTGACCAAGCCGGCCCAGTTCAAGGACTACCTGGTCGAGCAGCTAAGCCTGCTGATGGACGATTTCGACGTCGAGATCGAGGTCGAGCGCTCCCGCCAGGAGATCCCCTATCCCTACGTGCTGGACGCCACGATCGACCTGAACCAGGCCGATGTCCGCTCAGAGGACATCGCCCGCTTCTTCCCGACCACGGATCTGGCCTTCATCGGCGACGAGATCGCCGACGGCGTTTGGAACCCGGCCCTGGAGGAGACGCGGCCGCTGTCGCTGTTCGACGGCCTGCGCACCGACTTCTCGCTGGCCCGCCTGAAGCACTACACCGGCACGCCGGCCGAGGACGTGCAGCAATTCATCCTGTTCACGAACTACAACCGCTATGTCGACGAGTTCGTCCGCTGGAGCATCGAGCAGCTGCAGCAACCTGACAGCCCCTACACGGCCCTGTCGTGCGCGGGCGGCCTGACGATCACCGCCAATACGGTGAACCCTGAGCTGGCGGTGGCGGAGTCGACCTGGCGCAAGCACCAGATGCCGGCCTACCACCTGATGGCCCCGGGCGGCGCGGGTGTGACGTTGCTGAACATCGGCGTCGGTCCGTCCAACGCCAAGACGATCTGCGACCACTTGGCGGTGCTGCGTCCGCAGGCTTGGCTGATGATCGGCCACTGCGGCGGCCTGCGCGACACCCAGACCATCGGCGACTACGTCCTGGCTCACGCCTATCTGCGCGACGACCACGTGCTGGACGACGTGCTGCCGCCGGAGATCCCGGTGCCGTCGATCGCCGAGGTGCAACGCGCCCTCTACGACGCGGCCAAGGCGATCAGCGGCGATAGCGGCGACCAGCTGAAGAAGCGCCTGCGCACCGGCACCGTCGTCACCACCGACGACCGCAACTGGGAACTGCGCCACAGCCTCTCGGCCCTGCGCTTCAACCAGAGCCGGGCCGTGGCGATCGACATGGAGAGCGCGACGATCTCGGCCCAGGGCTATCGCTTCCGGGTGCCGTACGGGACGCTGCTGTGCGTGTCGGACAAGCCGCTGCACGGTGAGATCAAGCTGCCGGGGCAGGCGAATGCCTTCTACGAGCGCGCGATCAGCCAGCACCTGCAGATCGGGATCCTGACCTGCAAGCTGCTGCACGCCGAGGGGCCGAACCTGCACTCGCGGAAGTTGCGGGCGTTTGATGAGCCGCCGTTCCGGTAGGCTGTAGAGCGCCCCTCCGTCACGATGCGTATCCGCATCGCGCCACCTCCCCCGTTTCACGGGGCAGGAGGAAGCAGCTGATCTTCTCCTGCCCCGCTTGCGGGGGAGGTGGATCGGCGCCGATAGGCGACGAGACGGAGGGGGCGCTTGCTGCCTTTAAATCCGCTCCACGATAATCGCCGGCGCCATCCCGCCCGCGGCGCACATCGTCACCAGCCCACGCTTGAGATCCCGCCGTTCCAGCTCGTCCAGGATCGTGCCGATCAGGATCGAGCCCGTCGCGCCGATCGGGTGGCCCAGGGCCATGGCGCCGCCGTTCACATTGACCTTGTCGCGGTCCAGCTTCAGGTCGCGGATGAACTTCTCGGCCACGACCGCAAAGGCCTCGTTGATTTCCCACAGGTCGATGTCGTCGACCGTCAGCCCGGCCTTGGCCAGGGCCTTACGCGCCGCCGGGACCGGGGCGTTCAGCATCAGGGTCGGGCTGTCGCCGACATTAGCCATGGCCAGCACCCGGGCGCGGGGCTTCAGCGCATGTTTCCGAGCATAGTCCGGCGAGGCCATCAGGATCGCCGCCGCGCCATCCACCACGCCCGACGAGTTGCCGGCATGGTGGATGTGCTCGATCTTCAGGTCCGGATAGACCTGCCGGATCAGGCCGCCATAGGTGGTCCCGGCCTCGTCCAGGGCGAACTCCGCCATGGCCGCGAACGCGGGCTTCAGGCCGGCCAGGCCCTCGGCGGTGGTCTGTGGACGCGGGAATTCCTCGCGGTCCAGGGCCAGGGAGCCGTCTTCCTTGAACACCGCCACCAGGCTCTTGTCGAAATGGCCGCCGCGGATGGCGGCGTCGGCGCGCTGCTGGCTGACCAGGGCCAGGTCGTCGACGGCCTGGCGGTCGATGCCCTCCAGGGTGGCGATGGCGTCGGCGCAGACGCCTTGATGCGACTGAGGGTGGCGGGCCCGCAGGCGCAGGTTGCCGTTGTCCATCATCGGCGGCGCGCCCGGCGTGGCCGAGGCCGCGGTGTAGGACATCATCTCGGTCCCGCCGGCGATGACCAGGTCCTCCATGCCCGACATGATCGAGGCGGCGGCCAGGTTGGCGGTGGTGATCCCCGAGCCGCAGAAGCGGTCCAGGGTCATGCCCGAGGCCTGGATGTCGTAGCCGGCGTCCAGCGCCGCCATCCGGCCCAGATCCCCGCCCTGCTTGCCGCGTTGGCTGGAGGTGCCCCAGATGATGTCGTCGACTTCAGCGGTGTTGAGGTTGTTGCGGCTGGCCAGGGCGCTCAGCACGCTGGCCGCCAGCTGCTGGGGATGGATATCCGCCAGCGCGCCCTTGCCGACCTTGCCGATGCCGCGCGGCGTGCGGCAGGCGTCGATGATCCAGGCTTCGGCCATGGCTTGGTTCCTCCTCTATCGTTGAGAGGAGTGAACCGACGCCCCTACGGGAGTCTAGAGGCTTTTACGCCTCCTCGGTCCAGGCCTTGATCAGCTGATGGGCGATGGCCAGCGACGGGGGACAGAACGCGCCTTCCAGCTCGCCCTTCAGCAGCTGAGCGGTCTCTTCCTTGGAGAACCAGCGCACCTCTTCCAGCTCGGTCTGGTCGGGGGCGGCATCAGCGCTGTCGACTTCGGCGATCAAGCCCATCATCAGCGAGCCCGGCCACGGCCACGGCTGGCTGGAGTGGTAGCGGACGGCCGTGGCCTTGAGGCCGGCCTCTTCCTCGAGCTCGCGGGCGCAGGCCTCCTCGATCGTCTCGCCGGGCTCGATGAAGCCGGCCAGGGCCGAGAACATGCCCTTGGGCCAGGCCGCCTGGCGGCCCAGCAGGCACTTGCCGTCATGGATGGCCAGCATGATCGCCACCGGGTCGGTGCGCGGGAAATGCTCGGTCTCGCAGGACGGGCAGATGCGCTTCCAGCCGCCGTCCGACACTTCGCTCTTCTGGCCGCAATTGCTGCACCAGCGGTGGCGGCGGCGCCATTCGAACATCGACTTGGCGGTGGCCAGGATGCCGGCGTCGGCCGGGGGCAGGGTGGCCGCCGCGCTGCGCAGCTCCTCGAACCGGCCCAGGCCCTGCAGCGGACCCTCGGCGGGATCGGCGGCCGTGTCGATGTCGACCGCGAACACCGCGATGTCCTTCCACAGGCCCATATAGAGCAGCTTCTCGTTCCCGCCGGCCAGGTCCTGGGCCATGTCGGCGCGCAGGTAGGCGATCTGGACGCCGGTCGGCTTGCCGTCCTCGCCCAGCAGGTCCTCGACCAGCGGCTTGCCGTTCCACAGCGCCACGGCCAGGGATTCGGCGTCGGCCAGCTTTTCGGCCAGCCAGGCCTCGTCGCCGCGTCGCTCGCTGTCGCGGTTCAGGGGGTTGCCGGCGAAGGTGTTGGTGATGATCGAGAGAGGCATGGGCGAACGTCTAGCGCGAGTATGAACGCTCGTCACGACGTCGCATGTGCGTCATGTGGCTTGCATCCGCCGCGATGAGTCGCGATATAGGCCTTGGAGATCGGCGCGGGCGGAAGCCTCGCCAACCTGGTCAGGGCCGAGAGGCAGCAGCCACAACGAGATCACCTCTGGGTCGCTGTCGGTCTCCACCCTATCTTCCCCCCAAAAACTAAAAGAGAAATCTGTCAGCAGATGGTCGCGCCGTTGAGCGCGAGGCTTTTGCTGCGCCCTCCGCCCCACTACACTCAGCGCCATGGCCGACCTCGACGACCTCTCGCCTGATTCCGCGCCGCCGTGGGACGAAGCGCCCGCCGAACGCGACGAGAACACCGCCGACATCTTCGGCGATGCGCCGGCGCCTGTCGCCGCGGTCGAACAGTCGCGTCCCGTGGTCGAGTCCCCGCCCGAGAGCGAGAAGGGCGACGCCTATACGGTGCTGGCGCGGAAATACCGCCCGCGCACCTTCGAGGACCTGATCGGCCAGGAGGCCATGGTCCGCACCCTGGCCAACGCGTTCTCCACGGGCCGCATCGCCCACGCCTTCATGCTCACCGGCGTGCGGGGCGTCGGCAAGACCACGACCGCGCGCCTCTTGGCCCGCGCGCTCAACTACGAGACCGACACCGTCAAAGGCCCGTCCGTCGACCTGACCACCGAAGGCTACCACTGCCGCGCCATCATCGAAGGCCGGCACATGGACGTGCTGGAGCTCGACGCCGCGTCGCGCACCAAGGTCGACGAGATGCGCGAGCTGCTGGACGGGGTGCGCTACGCCCCGGTCGAGGCGCGCTACAAGGTCTACATCATCGACGAAGTGCACATGCTGTCGACGGCGGCGTTCAACGCCCTGCTGAAGACGCTGGAAGAGCCGCCGCCGCACGCCAAGTTCATCTTCGCCACCACCGAGATCCGCAAGGTGCCGGTGACGATCCTGTCGCGCACCCAGCGCTTCGACCTGCGCCGGGTTGAGCCGGACGTGCTGGTCAAGCACTTCGACAGGATCTCGGCCAAGGAAGGCGCGCGGATCGAGATGGACGCGCTGGCCCTGATCGCCCGCGCGGCCGAGGGCTCGGTGCGTGACGGCCTGTCGCTGCTGGACCAGGCCATCGTCCAGACCGACCGCGGGGCCACGGTCACGGCCGCGGTGGTTCGCGACATGCTGGGCCTGGCCGACCGCGGCCAGACCATCGCCCTGTTCGAAAACGTCATGGCCGGCAAGACCAAGGACGCGCTGGAGGGCTTCCGCGCCCTCTGGGGCTTCGGGGCCGATCCGGCGGTGGTGATGCTGGATGTGCTGGACCACTGCCATGGCTCGGCGGTGTCCAAGGCGCTGGGGCCGGACGCCCTGTCGATGCCCAAGGAACAGGCCGCGCGCCTGGCCGCCATTGGCGCGCACACCTCGGCCGGCACGCTCTCGCGGCTCTGGCAGATGCTGCTGAAGGCCCACGAGGAAGTGCGCCGCGCGCCCGACGCCATGGCGGCGGCCGAAATGGCGCTGATCCGCCTGTGCTACGCCGCCGACCTACCCGGTCCGGAAGAAGCGCTGAAGGCCCTGCGCGACGGTTCGCCGATCGGTGGCGGCGGCCCTGGCGGCGGTGTCGCCATCGGTGGCGGCGGTTCCGGCGGCGCGGTCTCGGCCGCCCATGCGCCGATGACCATGGCTGCGCCGGGTCAGCAGGCCATGCCGGTCGTGGCCTCGTTCGACGACGTCATGGCCCTGATCGCCGCCAAGCGCGACATCGGCCTGCGCCTGGACGTTGAGCAATATGTCCGCCCGATCAGCTTCCGCCCCGGCGCGTTGACCTTCGAGGCCGCGCCCGGCGCGCCTGGCAACCTGGCCGGCCGTCTGGTCCGCTTCCTCAAGGAGCACACCGGCCAGCCGTGGCTGGTGGCGGCCGAGGGCGGCGGCGGAGCCGAAAGCCTGATGGAGCGCCAGAAGCGCGAGGAGCGCGAGGCGCTGGCTGAGATCAAGAAGGATCCCTTCGTCGCCTCGGTGCTGTCGGCCTTCCCCGGCGCCGAGATCGTCGAGATCCGCAAGCTCCTCACCCCCGAGGCACCGCCTCTGGAGCCGGACGAGGAAGAGGGCTGAGCGGCCCGCGTTTGAACTGGAGTAGTTGAGATGAAAGACCTCGGCGGCCTGATGAAGCAGGCCCAGGCCATGCAGCAGAAACTGGCCGACGCCCAGGCGCGCCTGGCCGAGAGCACCGTCGAGGGGACCTCGGGCGGCGGCATGGTCACCGTCACCCTGAAGGGCACCGGCGAGCTGGCCAAGGTGGTGCTGGACGAGAGCCTGATCGAGCCGGGCGAGGGCGAGGTCATCGCCGACCTGGTCGTCGCCGCCCACGCCGACGCCAAGAAGAAGCTCGACACCAAGCAGGCCCAGATGATGCAGGACGCCGCCGGCCCGATGGCGGGCCTGATGGGCGGCATGCCCGGGATGAAGTTCTAAGGACTTGGCCGCTTCCGCCGGACCCGAGATCGAGCGCCTGATCGCTCTGCTGTCAAAGCTGCCGGGCCTGGGTCCGCGTTCGGGCCGGCGGGCGGCTCTGGCCCTGCTGAAGAAGCGCGACACGCTGCTGGCGCCGCTGGCCCTGGCCATGGCCGAAGCCCAGGCCAAGGTCCGCACTTGCTCGACCTGCGGCTCGCTGGACGTCACCGATCCCTGCTCGATCTGCGCCGACGGTACGCGGGATGTCCGCCTGCTGTGCGTGGTCGAGGAGGTCGGCTCGGTCTGGGCCATGGAGCGCGGCGGCTCGTTCAAGGGCCGCTACCACGTGCTGGGCGGGCTGCTTTCGGCGCTGGACGGCGTGGGGCCGGAAGCCCTGCGGATCGGCGAGCTGGCCGCCCGCGTGGCCGAGGGTGAGATCTCCGAGGTCATCCTGGCCTTGCCGGCCACGGTCGACGGCCAGACGACCGCCCACTACATCGCCGACCGCCTGGCCAAGACCAACGTGCCGGTGACCATGCTGGCGCGCGGCGTGCCGGTCGGCGGCGACCTCGACTGGCTGGACGACGGCACCATCGCCCAGGCCCTACGCGCCCGGCGGCCGGCCTAGCAGCTGCGTCAGAGCCGTGAGGTCCAGGTCGGGGCTCTTGCGCCGTGACAGGTCCAGCGTCCGGCGACCCAGTTCCAGATAGAGGTCAGCCAGGGCCTGGTCATGGGCGGCGATCGCCTCGGCCTGTGCCTTCACCGTCACGGCGTCGCCGCGCGCGATCGGGCCGGTCAGGGCCTGCACCGGCCCGCGCTCCAGGATCGCGCCCAGGGCGTCGCTCAGGATCGGCGAGAGCAGGCGCAAGCTGTCAGCCGGGGCGATCCCCGCCGCCGCATGGCTGTCCAGCGCCGCCTGCACCAGGGTCGTCAGGTAGTTAGACGCAAACACCGCGCCGGCGTGATAGAGCCGCCGGTCGACGCTGGCCGGCAGGATCACGGGCTGGCCGCCGATCGCCTTCACCGCCGGGACCAGCTGGTCGAGGGCCTCGGCGTCGCCCTGCAGCGCGCACGCCACGCCTTCGAAGGTCAGGATCTCGCGCGCCGGGTCGGCGAAGGCCTTGACCGGATGCAGGCTGGCCACCGCCGCGCCGCGGGCGCGCAGAGGCTCCAGCGGCGCCAGGTCGCGCGCCCCGCTGCAATGGAACACCGTCAGTCCGGCCGGGCTCGGCAGCCGCTCCGCCGCGGCTTCCAGCGCGCCGTCGCTGACCGACAGCATGACCATGTCGCCCGCCTGGACAGGGATAGCTTCGCCGAAGCTCAAGACCTCGCCGGCGCCGATGAAGTCCCGCGCCGCCGCCGTCCGCTCGGGATCGCGCCCGACGACGCCGGCGATCTCGAACGCGGCGCGATCGTGGAACAATCGGCCCATGGTCTTGCCGACCGCGCCCGGTCCGATGATCCAAAGCCGGGCCATGTTGGCGCTCCTTGCGACGAGGTCGAGCATCTAGACGCTCCGCGCGCGGATATCGAGCGCAGTCCCGCTGACAGCACCGCTTCGTCGTGACAAGCTCGGCCGATCCGCGTTCGGCGAGTCCGCCAACGCGTGTGGAGGGACTGATTGATGAGCACGCCCGAAGACAAGGCTCCTGAAGCCGAAACCGAAGCCCCGCACGTCGCCAAGGTCGGCGTCGTCGACAAGGGCCACAACGTCACCGGCTTCGCCGGCGAGCCGATCAACGGCATGATCGCCGATCTCGCCGACGGCGACGATTGATATGGCGGCGGCCGGGTGACCAGCCCGGCCGCCTTCCGTTCCGGGGCGACTCCGGCTAAGAACGGAGCATGAACTTTTCCGACCCGTTCCTGATCCTGGCCATCGTCTTCGCGCTCGCGGCCCTGGCCTGCGCCCTGTGGGCCGTCTCGGCCCAGCGCCGCGCCGCCAAGGCCGAGGCTCAAGCCTGGATGCTGAACGAGCGCGTCGCCCAGGCCGATGAGCGCCACCGTCTTCTCGAAGACCAGAGCGCCACCCAGATCGAGCTGATCAAGGCCCAGGCCGCCCAGAGCGCCAACGCCATCGCCGAGCAATTGATCAAGCGCGCCGACGAAAACGCCAAGAGCCGCGAGCGCCTGGCCGAGGCGCGCCTCGAGGCCCAGCTGAAGCCGGTGGCCGAGACCCTGGCCAAGTTCGAGGCCCAGGTCACCGCCGTCGAGAAGACCCGCGCCGAGGAGACCGGCGGCCTCAAGGCCCAGATCGCCGCCCTGCTGCAGGCCTCCACCGAAACCCAGGCCGAGGCCCGCAAGCTATCGGCCGCCCTGCGCCGCGGAGCCGGCGTGCAGGGCCGCTGGGGCGAGCAGACCCTGCGCAACGTGCTTGAGGCCGCCGGCCTCAACAGCCGTTTCGACTTCCAGGAGCAGTTCAGCGTCGACAGCGAGGAAGGCCGCCGCCGGCCCGACGTCAAGGTCACCCTGCCGGGCGGCGGGGTGTTCGTGATCGACGCCAAGTGTTCGCTGAACGCCTTCCTCGAAGCCCAGGAAGCCACCGACGACGCCCTGCGCGAAGCCGCCATGGTCCGCCACGCCGCCAGCGTCCGCAGCCACATGCAGGGCCTGTCGTCCAAGAGCTATTGGGACCAGTTCAACGCCGAGGGCTCGCCCGACTTTGTGGCCATGTTCGTGCCCGGCGACGGCTTCCTGGCCGCCGCGCTGGATCGCCTGCCCGAGCTGATGGCCGAGGCCATGGACCGCCGGGTGGTGCTGGTCACGCCCACGACCCTGTTCGCGCTCTGCAAGGCCGTGGCTTACGGCTGGCGGGCCGAGGACCAGGCCAAGAACGCCGCCCGCATCGTCGAGGTCGGCCGCGAGCTCTACAAGCGCGTCTCGGTCATGGGCGCCCACGCCGGGGCCATGGGCAAGGCGCTGGAGAGCGCGGTGGGCAAGTACAACCAGTTCGTCGGCTCGCTGGAGAGCCAGGTCCTGACCCAGGCCCGCCGCTTCGAGGACCTGTCGGTCGACCACGAGGGCAAGAAGATCGACGAGCCGGCGGCCATCGAGCAGGGCGTTCGTCCGCTGAGCAAGCTGGCGGGCCAGGCCGGGGTGGGGCAATCTCCCACCTTGACGCTCGGAAATGACCCCACTACCTGAGTGAGATCATGGCTATCCGTCGCATCCTCACCGTCGATAACGCCGCCGACCTGGCGACGCTCAAGAAGATCTCCACCCCCGTGGAGACCGTCACCGACGAGCTGCGCGCGCTGATGGATGACATGCTGGAGACCATGTACGACGCCCCGGGCATCGGCCTGGCCGCCGTGCAGGTGGGCGAGCCCGTGCGCGTCATCACCATGGACCTGGCCCGCGAGGGCGAGGAGCCGGCCCCGCGCTACTTCGTCAATCCAGAGATCCTGTCGAGCTCGGAAGACGTCCTCGGCTACGAGGAAGGCTGCCTGTCGGTGCCGGAATATTTCGACGAGGTCGAGCGTCCGGCCAAGGTCACCATCCGCTACATGAACTACCAGGGCGAGACCGTCGTCGAGGAAGCCGAGGGCCTGTACGCCGTCTGCATCCAGCACGAGATGGACCACCTGGAAGGCGTCCTCTTCATCGACCACCTGTCGCGCCTGCGCCGCGACCGCGCCATCACCAAGGTCAAGAAGGCCCGCCGCGCGGCGTAAGGGCGGCTGCCCTTTAATCCAAACCTATCCGTCATCCCGCGCTTCATACGCGGGACCCATCCGTCCGCCGCAGGTGCGGAGCGGAATGGATTGCTCACATAGAAGCTGAACCATGGGTCCCGCGCACAAAGCGCGGGATGACGTTTAGGGCTGTTGGAAATCCTTCTCCCCCGGAGAAGGGGTCCTCCTTACATCTCACGGCGAGACGGTCGCAGGGCTGATCAGGTCCCTCAAGGACGACGCTCCGGTCGCCGCGCAGCGGCCGCCAGAGGCGGTCCTTGACCGACCTGCTCAGCCCTGCACGCTGCAGCCTCCAAGAGATTTAAGGATCGCACCGACCCGAGGGGGCGGCTTCCGACCCATTGCTGACGTTCGCGACGCTCTCATGCTATCCGCCTGATATGAGCCGCGTGATCGAAGCGAAGTGTGAGTGTGCCGCTCTCCCGGATTTGGCCGTGGTGCCGATGGGGGGAAACGATCTCGACGTCAGGGTGTTCGCAACGCTCAATCGCGTCCGCGAGCACGGTGCCCCCCAGTGGTGGCTCTATCTTTCAAGCTGCACCGCTTGCAGCCAGAATTGGCTGATTGCGCAGGAGGAGCGCATCTTTGACGACTACTTCCTGAAGCGACTGAGCGTCGCCGAAGCCGATCAGATCGTATCGAGTGCGCGATGGCCGGAGGAATTCAGGACCTACGAGCGGGTGCTTACAGTGGGGCACACCCTCAGTCGCCCATGCAGGTTCTTCGATCCGTTAGACGCAAGCTTGGTCTGGACGGTTCATGACCTCCGCAAGGAACGCCCGACGATGACGTTGGAGGAGATTGCGCAATTGATCGGCTCTACACCAGCGGACGTCGAACTGATGCTTGCGACCAGCGTCCCCTAACCACCCAAAGCTGACCTCCAAACGCCGCCCCTAACCCCCGAACTGCACGAACGAGATTTGGTTGCTGTCCGGGTCGCGGACCTGGAAGTCCAGGCCGCCCCAGGGCTGCTGGACTAGCGGCTGTACGAACTCCGCGCCGGCCGCCTCGAATTCCGCGTAAAGCGCCGTGACCGCGTCGGTCTCTATGGTCGCCAGGATCAGCGACTCCTCGCGCGCCGCCAGCTCGGCGAAGTTGGGCTGGTCGACGTGGCGCAGGTGCAGGACGATCCCGTCGCGGCTGACCGCGCCGTAGAACACCGGCTCGCCGTGCAGGAAGTCGACCGTAAAGCCCAGCCGCTGGGCGTAGTATCCCGCCGCCGCCTCGACATCGCGGACGAACAGGATCGGCGTGACGCGGGTGAGGCTCATCGCTTGCGGCCTTCCTCGGTGTCGTAGGCCGTCCCGTCGCGGTGGCGGTAGACGCCCTCGCCGTCGCGCAGGATCAGGTCGATGTCGGGGTAGTCGCATCCGTCGGTGGCGGGCCTGCGCGAGCCGATCTCCAGCAGCAGCACGTCCCGGTCTGAGCGGTTCTGAAAATGGTGGCCATTGGCGACGCCGGCCTTGAAGCCCGCGCAGTCGCCGGCGCGCAGCACCGTCTCGCCCTCGTTCTCGACGAGCACGACCTCGCCCGCGACCACCCAGGTGAACTCGTCCTCGGCCGTGTGCCAGTGGCGCTGGCTGGACCAGACGCCGGGCTCCAGCCGCAGCAGGTTGACGCCGAACTGGTCGAGCCCCACGGCGTCGCCCAGCTTGGTGCGGTGGCGCTTCAGGCAGGGTTCGTTGAACGGCGCGGGATAGGCCGTGCCGACGCGGGTCGGGGCGGTGGCGATGTCGATCTTGGGCATGGTCGGCCGTCTCGGTTTGCGTCTGGCGGGAGGGAAGCCTAAACGCTGCACCATGACCAGCCCCGCGCCCGCTTCCGTCAGCATCGACCCTGTCGAACTCGCCCAGGCCCTGATCCGGCGTCCGTCGGTGACCCCGGCCGACGAGGGCGCGATGGACACCCTGCAGCGGCAGCTGGAGGCCCTGGGCTTTGCCTGCCGTCGCATGAAGTTCGGCGAGATCGAGAACCTCTACGCCCGGCGCGGGACGGCGCGGCCGAACCTCTGCTTCGCCGGCCACACCGACGTGGTGCCGGTCGGCGACGACGCGGCCTGGACCGCCGGGCCGTTCGAGGCCGAGATCAAGGATGGCGTGCTCTTCGGCCGGGGCGCGGTCGACATGAAGTCAGCCATCGCCGCCTTCGTCGCCGCCGTGGCCAAGGTCCCCGAGCATGCCGGCTCGATCAGCTTCCTGATCACCGGCGACGAGGAGGGCGTGGCCGAGGACGGCACCGTCAAGGTCGTCGAGGCCCTGGCCGCCGAGGGCGAGATCATCGACCACTGCATCGTCGGCGAGCCGACCTCGGCCAACCTGCTGGGCGACATGGTCAAGATCGGCCGTCGCGGCAGCATCAACGCCTGGATCGCGGTCGACGGCAAGCAGGGCCACGTGGCCTATCCGCACCGCGCCGCCAATCCGATCCCGGTGCTGGTCGACATCCTCTCGCGCCTGCAGGCCCGCGTGCTGGACGAGGGCTATACCGGCTTCCAGCCGTCGAACCTGGAGGTGACTACGGTCGATGTCGGCAACACCGCCACCAACGTCATTCCCGCCTCGGCCAAGGCCCGCGTGAACATCCGCTTCAACCCGGCCCACAAGGGCCATGACCTGGCCAGCTGGATCGAGGCTGAGTGCCGTGACGCCGCCGAGGGCTTCTCGGGCCGCGTCGAGGTGCTGAGCAAGATCAGCGGCGAGGCCTTCCTGACCGAGCCGGGCGCCTTCACCGACGTGATCGTGGCCGCCGTCGGCGACGCCACGGGCCGCGTGCCGGAGCTGTCGACGACCGGCGGCACCAGCGACGCCCGTTTCATCCGCGCCCTGTGCCCCGTCGTCGAGTTCGGCCTGGTCGGCTCGACCATGCACCAGGTCGACGAGCGCGTGCCGGTCGAGGAGGTCCGCCAGCTGGCCGGCGCCTACGAGGCCCTGATCAACCGCTACTTCGCGGCGTTCGCCTGAGAGACGGGGCGTCGGGCATGAAGGCGCTCTCGATCCCCGACGTGCTGGCCGAGGTGGCGGTGCTGGTAAAGCCGCACTTCGGCAAGGGGCGGCAGGCCGACTACATCCCGGAACTGGCCAACGTGCCGGGCGGCAAGTTCGGCATGGCCGTGCGCACGGTCGATGGCGGCGAGCACGTGATCGGCGACGCCGACGAAGGCTTCTCGGTCCAGAGCATCACCAAGGTCTTCGCCCTGGGCCTGGCGCTCAATCGCCTGGGCGACGAGACCTGGACACGGGTGGGCAAGGAGCCCTCGGGCAAGCCGTTCAACCACCTGTCGCTGCTGGAGGCCGAGGGCGGCGTCCCGCGCAACCCGTTCATCAACGCCGGGGCGCTGGCGATCACCGACATCCTGATGGACGTCACGCGCGACCCGGCGGCGCTGGTGCGCGACTTTGCCGGCTTCCTCTGCGACGAGCGGCTGGAGATCAATCAGGCGGTGGCGGCGTCCGAGCTGGCCAACGCCTGGCAGAACCGCGCCATCGCCAGCCTGATGCGCGGCAAGGGCACCCTGACCCACGATCCCGAGGGCGTGGTCGCCGCCTATTGCCGCCAATGCGCCCTGACCATGAGCTGCCGCCAGTTGGCGCGGGCTTTCCTGCCCCTGGCGGCGGGCGGCTTCTCGCCGGTGGCGCAGGAGACGGTGTTTCCCGAGCGCCTGACCCGGCGGCTCAATTCGCTGCTGCTGACCTGCGGGATCTACGACAGCGTCGGCAACTTCGCCTACCGCGTCGGCCTGCCGGCCAAGAGCGGCGTCGGCGGCGGCATCGTCGCGGTGATCCCGGGCAAGGCGACGGTGGCGGTGTGGTCGCCGGAGCTCGATCGGTTCGGGACGAGCGTGGTGGGCACGGCGGCGCTGGAAGCGTTCAGCCAGATTACGAACTGCTCGGTGCTGTAGAGGCGGCGCTGACCCCCTCCACCGCCGTTCGGCGGTCCCCCTCCCCCAAAAGGGGGAGGAGAGCGCACATGTTTCTCCGCCCGCCTCTGGGGGCGGACGACCTGCGAAGCAGGTCAGGTGGGGGGAGTGGTCTCGCCGTACCCCACGCCCACCAGATAAAGCCCATCCGCCGGCGCCACCGGCCCACACTCGCGGCGATCCTTGGCCTCCAACGCGGCCTTTACGTCATCGACCGTCCAGCGCCCTGCACCGACTTCTGCCAGGGTGCCGGTCATCGACCGCACCTGCCGATGCAGGAAGCTCCGCGCCTCGAAGTCCAGGTGGATTTCTTCCCCCACCCGCCGCACCCGCGCGACGTCCAGCGTCTTCATCGGGCTCTTGGCCTGGCAGTGCATGTCGCGGAAGGTCGTGAAGTCGTGCAGGCCGACCAGAGCCTGGGCAGCGGCGTTCATGGCGTCGGCGTCCAGGTCCTTCTTCACGTGCCAGACCCGGCCCTTGTCCAGGGCCGGCGGGGCGCGGCGGTTGAGGATGCGGTAGAGGTAGCGGCGCTCATTGGCCGAGAACCGCGCGTGCCAGTCGCCCTCGGCGACCTGCGCATCCAGGATCGACACCGCTTCACGGGTCAGGTGGGCGTTGAGGGCGTTGAGCACCGTCTGGGCCGGCCAATCCTTCTCGAGATCGACATGCACCACCTGGCCGGTGGCGTGCACGCCGGTGTCGGTGCGGCCGGCGGCGGCGATGCGCACGGTCTCGCCGCTGAACGCCGTCACCGCCGTCTCGATCGCGCCCTGTACCGACGGCAGCACGGCCTGGGCCTGGAAGCCGTTATAGGGCCGGCCGTCATACTCGACGAGGAGGCGGTAGCGGGGCATCAGGCCAGCACGGTTCCGAGCTTGGTCCCATTTGGGATCGGGAAGCCGCGCGTGAAGACGTCGGCGTCCTGGACGCCCTTGCCCTCACGCTGGGCCTTGAGCAGGCGCACCGAACCCTGGCCGCAGGCGATCAGCAGATCGTCGTCCAGCACCGCCCCCGGCGCGCCATCGGCGTCTTCCAGGCGCGACAGCAGCGCCTTCACGCGCACGGACCCCTTCTCGGACGGCGCCTCGAACCAGGCGCCGGGGAAGGGCGAGAGGCCGCGGATGTGGGCGTCGACCTCGGCGGCGGGACGGGTCCAGTCGATGCGGGCCTCGGCCGACTTGATCTTCTTGGCGTAGGTGACGCCGTCCTCGGCCTGGGGCGTTTCGCGGGCGCCGCCGCGCTCGACGGCGGCCAGGGCGACGGGCAGCAGGCGCGCGCCGACGGCGGCCAGCTTGTCGTGCAGGCTGCCGGCGGTCTCCAGCCGGTCGATCCGCACCTGTTCGGACATCAGGATCGGACCCTCGTCCAGGCCCTCGCTCATCCGCATGACCTGGACGCCGGTGACCGGGTCGCCGGCCATGATCGCCCGCTGGATCGGGGCCGCGCCGCGCCAGCGCGGCAGCAGCGAGGCGTGCAGGTTGAAGCAGCCGTGCTCGGGCGCGTCCAGCACCGCCTTGACCAGGATCTGGCCGAAGGCGACCACGACAGCGGCGTCCAGGTTCAGCGCCTGGAAGGCCTCGACCTCCTCGGCCGTCTTCATCGAGACCGGCGTGCGGACCGGCAGGCCCAGCCCTTCGGCGAAGGCGTGGACCGGCGAGGGCTTCAGCTCCTGGCCGCGCCCGCGGGGAGCCGGCGGCTGGGAATAGACGGCGACGATCTCGTGGCCCGAGGCGACCAGTTCGGCGAGGCACGTGACGGCGAAGTCAGGGGTGCCGAGGAAGGCGATGCGCATGGCGGGGGTTTAGCGGTCCCGGGGCGTTCCGAAAAGCGGAGTCGGAACCTGTGCCGTGGGGGACCGTTATCCAGCCGACTTGATCGAACCCATTCGGGAGCCTGACCATGCGTTCCAAGCTGATGCTGATCGCCGCCGCCGGTGCGGCCCTGTCTCTCGCCGCCTGCTCGCAGGAGCATGCCGACAAGGTCAAGGACGGCGCCAAGGCCGCCGCCACCGACATCAAGGACGCGGCCCACAACATCGCCAACGACCCGGACGTGAAAGAGGCCGGCACGGCGATCAAGGAAAGCACCAAGGAAACCGCCGCCGAGCTGAAGGAAGCCGCCGGCGACGCCACCGACAAGGCCCAGGAACTGGGCGAAAAGGCCGGCGACAAGGCCAAGGAAGCCGGCTCGGACCTGAAGCAGGACGTCAAGCAAGGCGCGGCCGACAGCAAGCGCCAGGTGCACGAGGCGACGAAGTAGGGCGTTTTAATCTAGTTCGACGGGCGCGCCGCTGGCGGCCGCCCGCTCGATCAACTGGGCGAAACCCCGGTGATATTCCGGAAGCATAAACCAGCGTCCCGAGGTCTCCTTCAGGACCAGCCCGAAGATGGGGTGACGGTGGATGCGCGCGACATCGCTCCAGACGACGAACCGGCGTTGGCCATAGCCGGTACGCTCGCATCCTTCATCGTTGAAACGAAAGCGAACGAAGAAGGTGTAGAGCGAGCCGTAGCCAATCATCACCGCTAGCGGTGGCGCGATGGCGAGCAGCAACATCATGGGCCGATCGGGGCCGCCGCTCTGGATCATGGCCCCGACGGCGATCAGGCTCGCCGCCACGAAGAACAACACCAGGAAGAGGCCGAATACCGACATAGCCTGCATGCCGATCGTGGCCTGGAGCGGCGTCCAGCCATCGGCGTCGCGCGACGTCCGCCTGGAAGCAGCGCGGGCCAGGAGGGCCATGACGATGGCGGTGACCACAGCGGTCCATACGCCGCGCGGGACCTGGCCGAGAAGGTGGAGGACTTGCGTCACGATCGGGCGGCGACGCCTCTGGGGGCCGGGCCGTAGCGGTTGGGGCCCTTCTGGCCGCGCAGACCGCCAAGCTCGACCCAGCTCCACAGCGCCAGGACACCGCCGGCGAGGGCGGCCAGGCTGGCCGTCAGCACGACGGCGACGGACGCTTCGCGGGCGATGAGCCTGAGCGGCGCCCCCAAAAGAAACGGTCCGAAGGTGAAGATCACCGCCCAGGCCATGCCCTTGCCGCGGTCATGCAGGCGGCGAACGGTCATGCAGAAGGCGGCTGCGAGCAGCGGTGCGATGAATAGCGCCGGGACCACGCCCAGCCAGCCGCCGATGATGGTGGCGAAGCTGGTGGTCACCAGGATCGCGGCGGCGGCCAGGCTTTGCAGCAGGAAGAACCGCCAGAAGGCCAGGCGCGAGGCGCGGCCCTTCAGGCTAAAATAGCTTTTCCATCGCGCCATCGGTCATCCCCGCACTGCGGGGACAACCTTAAGGTGGCGCTTGTGCGGCGACTAGTCCCGCAGCAGGTCGTTGATGCTGGTCTTCGAGCGCGTCTGGGCGTCGACCGTCTTGACGATCACGGCGCAGGCGAGGCCCAGGCCGCTCTTGGCGTCGGGGCGGCTGCCCGGAACCACGACGCTGTAGGGCGGGACCTTGCCGATATGGACCTGGCCGGTCGCGCGGTCGATGATCTGGGTCGAGGCGCTGATGAACACACCCATCGACAGGACCGAGCCTTCGCCGACGACCACGCCCTCGACGACTTCCGAGCGGGCGCCGATGAAGCAGTTGTCCTCGATGATGGTCGGGTTGGCCTGCAGGGGCTCCAGCACGCCGCCGATGCCCACGCCGCCCGAGAGGTGGACGTTCTTGCCGATCTGGGCGCACGAGCCGACGGTCACCCAGGTGTCGACCATCGTGCCTTCGTCGACATAGCCGCCGATGTTCACGAACGACGGCATCAGGATGACGTTCTTGCCGATGTGAGCGCCGCGGCGGACGATCGCGCCCGGGACGGCGCGGAAGCCGCCGGCCTCGAACTGCGGGGCGTCCCAGCCGTCGAACTTGTTGGCCACCTTGTCCCACCACGGACCCACGGCGCCGCCCAGCGTGCCGGCGCGCATGACGGTGTTGGGGTTGAGGCGGAACGACAGCAGCACGGCCTTCTTCAGCCACTGGTGCGTCACCCACTCGCCGTCGACCTTCTCCGAGACGCGGGCCTTGCCGCTGTCGAGCAGCAGCAGGGCTTCGTCGACGGCGGTGCGGACCGGGCCGGTGGTGGCGGCCGAGACGTCGGCGCGGGCTTCCCAGGCGGCTTCGATCTCGGTCTGGAGGTCGGCGAGGGTCACGGCGGTCATTGCGGGCTTCCTTGCAGGCGGGCCGAGTTCAGGAACTCAGGCAGATCGTTGGTGCGGAAATGGACGTGTTCGGACGTCGAGTCCTTGGCGTGGGCCCCGACCAGGATGGTGGTCATGCCCATGCGGGCGGCGGGGACCAGGTTCTTCTCGCTGTCCTCGAAGAAGGCGGTCTTCGGCGGATCGATGGCGTGCAGCTTGCTGATCTTGTCGAAGGTCGCCAGCGAGGGTTTCGGCACGTAGTCGGCCGTCTCGATGGCGAACACCTCGGAGAACAGGTCGCGCAGGTTCAGGTGCTTGAGCACCCGCTCGGCGTGGCCGACCGACCCGTTGGTGAAGATGATCCGCCGGCCGGGCAGGCGCTGGATCGCCGCGCGCAGCTCGGGGCTGGGGATCAGCTTGTCCATCGAGACGTCGTGCACCTCGTCCAGGAACGCCTTGGGCTCCATGCCGTGGTGCTGCATCAGCCCCGACAGGGTGGTGCCGTGCTCGGTGAAGTACCTCTTCTGCAGCGCCTTGGCCTCCTCGCGTGGGAGGCCGGTCATGCGCTCGACGAAGTCGGTCATCTTGACCTCGATCAGGCCCATGAACTCGCTTTCCAGCGGGTACAGGGTGTTGTCGAGGTCGAACAGCCAGGTGTCGATGTGGGAGAGGTCAGCCGACATCAGCGCGAGATCAGCGTGCCCGCGCCGTGTTCGCTGAACAGCTCGACCAGCATGGCGTGCGGGCGGCGGCCGTCCAGGATGACCACGGCCTCGACGCCGGCCTCGATGGCGTGGATCGCGTTCTCCAGCTTGGGGATCATGCCGCCGCTGGCCACGCCGCTCTCGATCAGGCCGCGGGCCTGTTCGATCGTCATCTCGCGGATCAGCTCGCCATTGCCGTCGAGCACGCCCTTGATGTCGGTCAGCATCAGCATCCGCTTGGCCTTCAGCGCGCCGGCCAGCGCGCCGGCGACGGTGTCGGCGTTGATGTTGAAGGTCTCGCCCGTGGCCGAGACGCCGATCGGAGCGACGACGGGGATGTAGTCGGTCTCGGAGGTCAGCAGCACCTGCAGCAGGTGCGGGTCGACCTTGGTCGGCTCGCCCACGAAGCCCAGATCGACGACCTCCTCGATCATGCTGCCGGGATCCTTGCGGGTCCGGGTGACCTTCTCGGCGGTGATCAGGCGAGCGTCCTTGCCCGACAGGCCCACGCCGCGCACGTCGGCCTCGGCCCCGGCCAGGGTGATCCAGTTGGCGATTTCCTTGTTGATCGCGCCCGACAGAACCATCTCGGCCACTTCCATGGTGGCTTCGTCGGTGACGCGCAGGCCGTCCACGAAGGTCGACTTGACGCCGGCCTTGTCCAGCATGCGGCTGATCTGCGGACCGCCGCCGTGCACGACCACCGGATGGACGCCCAGGAGCTTCAGCAGCACCGCGTCGGCGGCGAACACCTTGGCCACGTCTTCCTGGCCCATGGCGTGGCCGCCGTATTTGATCACGACCGTTTCGCGATCGTAGATCTGGATGTAGGGCAGGGCCTCCGCCAGGGTCTTGGCGGTGGCCCAGCCGGGTTCCTCGGCGGCTTCGGTCAAGGCGGCGTCCTCGATGCGGAAATAGGCGGCGCCTCGATAGCGGACCCTGCCCCCCCTGTCATCTAAAAGGGGTCCTAAGCCTCTCTATCGAACCGCCATTTCATGATCAGCACCGCGCCCGACATCAGCAGGCAGGCGGTGTTGGAGGCGATCACCGGCCAGGCCTTGATCATCAGGCCATAGGTGATCCAGCACGCGAACCCGACGACGGTGACGATATAGGTGCGCAGCGAGACGGACGAGGCGTCCTTCTCCTTCCAGATCTTGAGAATCTGCGGCGCGAAACTGGTGATCGACAGAAGGGCGGCGGCCGTGCCGACGACGGCGGCGACCGGCGCCACTAGGCGGTCCGCGGCAGGAGATCGTCGAGGCCCCAGAGCTCGGCATAGGCCGGCGCCAGGGTCAGGCCCACGGGCGCCGGGCCGGGCACATGCCCCTCGGTCATGCAGTAGGCGAGGTAGGACAGGGCCGTCTTCACGCCGTGCTCGGAATAGGGCTTGCCGATCACGCCGCAGGCGCCGGCGAAGTCGTCGGGCAGGCGCTTGACGTTGGCGGTCATGAACAGGGCCACGCCGCCGCAGTCGCGCGAGATCTTGCGGGCCACCTCGACGCCGGTCGGACCGTCGCTGAGGTGAACGTCGACGAGGGCCAGGTCGGGATGCAGCTTCTCGGCGAGATCGACGGCTTCGTCAGAGCTCATGGCGCAGCCGAGCGAGTGGCACCCCACCTCCTCGACCAGATGTTCGAGTTCGATCGCCAGGAGCATCTCGTCCTCAACGATCAACACATCGAGCGCACGCCCGGTCATACTGAAACCTGTCCTTTTAGTGCGCCCCGTTCACGGGCAGCAGAACGACTATGCGAACCCCAGGTTCCGCGTCGGTGGTCTCACTCTTGGCCTTAAGCTGCTGACAAAGCAGCTGAACTATGGTGAGGCCGAAGCCGGAGGGCTTGGTGTCCTTATCGAGTCCAACGCCGTCGTCGGCGATTTCGATCCGGAATTGGCCGTCCTCGCGACGAACCCCGACGAAGATCCGGCCGCCGCGTCCCTCCGGGAAGCCGTGCCGCAGGGCGTTGGTCAGCAGCTCATTGACGACCAGGGCGAAGGGCGCGGCCTTGGCGGCGGGGATCTCGACCCGCTCCAGGTCCAGCTCGATGCGGACGTCGTCGCGCTGGGCCGAGCCCATCAGGTCGGCGACCATGTCGCGGATGAAGGCCGAGACGTCGAAGCGCTCGACATCCTCGCTCTGGAACAGGCGGCGGTGGACGGTGGCGATGGCGTTGACCCGACCCAGCATGCCGCGCAGCGAGGCCTTCAGCGCCGGATCGGTGACCCGGCGGTTCTGCAACAGCAACAGGCTGGAGATGAGCTGGAGGTTGTTCTTGACCCGGTGGTCCACCTCGTGGAGCAGGGCGGTCTTCTGCTCCAAAGCTTCGGTCAGCTCGCGGGTGCGCGCCTCGATGATCGCTTCGAGCTCCTTGGGATCGCGGCCCGTGGCCGCGCCGACGTCGCGCACCGATTCCGAAATATCGTCCATGCCTATGGCTAAGCTCCCACCACCCCGTGGACGCTCAACGTACCCGATCGTGTCGAGTTCCCAACATAAGCTGCGCTAGAAACCCAAAACGGCGGAGGTCCGATGGCTGGACCTCCGCCGTGGAGCGTGGCGAACAAGGGGAGGAATAGTCGCCGCGCAGTCCGAAGACCGACCCGCGCTTCCCGGAGCGGGCCAATCGTCGAAGGGCGCTACTTGGGCTGGTAGATGCGGTCGAAGACGCCGCCGTCGGCGAAGTGGGTGGCCTGGGCCTTCTTCCAGCCGCCGAAGGTGTCGTCGATCGTCACCAGCGGGATCTTCTTGAAGCGGGCCGCGTACTTGGCCGCCACCTCGGCGTTGCGCGGGCGGTAGTAGTTCTTGGCGACCAGCTCCTGGGCCAGCGGGCTGTACAGGAAGTTGAGATAGCCCTCGGCGATGATGCGGGTCTTGTGGCGGTCGACGTTCTTGTCGACCAGGGCCACCGGCGGCTCGGCCAGGATCGACAGCGACGGGTAGACGATGTCGAACTTGCCGGGCAGCTCGTCCTGGGCGAGGTAGGCCTCGTTCTCCCAGGCCAGCAGCACGTCGCCCAGACCCCGTTGGGTGAAGCTGGTGGTGGCCCCGCGGGCGCCGGTGTCCAGCACGGGCACGTGCTCGAACAGGCTCTTTACGAAGGCCTCGGCCTTGGCGGGGTTGCCGCCCGGCTGCTTCAGGGCCCAGGCCCAGGCGGCCAGATAGTTCCAGCGCGCGCCGCCCGAGGTCTTGGGGTTGGGCGTGATCACGTCGATCCCCGGCTTCACCAGGTCGCCCCAGTCCTTGATCTTCCAGGGGTTACCCTTGCGGACCAGGAACACGATGGTCGAGGTGTAGGGGGTCGAGTTCTGCGGCAGGCGCGACTGCCAGTTGGCCGGCAAGAGCTTGGCCTTGGCCGCGATCTCGTCGATGTCGTACGCGAGCGCCAGGGTGACCACGTCGGCCTGCAGGCCGTCGATCACCGAGCGGGCCTGCTTGCCCGAACCGCCGTGGCTCTGGTTGATGACCAGGTCCTGGCCGACCTTGCCCTTCCAGTACTTGGCGTAGGCGGCGTTGACGTCCTTGTAGAGCTCGCGCGTCGGGTCGTAGCTAACGTTCAGCAGGGTGACGGGCTTGCCTTGAGCCAGGGCCGAGCCGCCCGCCATCAGGGCCGCGGCCCCCGCGCCGGCGCCGGCCAGCAGGCCTCGGCGGGTCGGAGCCTGGGAGAAGTCGGTCATGGGACGGTCCTTTCTGGAGGTCTGGCCGAGGCGGCGCTGACGGGCGGTCTGAAGCTAGAACGCGAACTGGCTTCGGAGGTTGACGGTCTGGTAGCCCTGGCTCAGCGGCGTGAGGCCGCCGGCCGGGTCCTTGCGGTCGATATCGACGTTCAGGTAGTCGAGCGAGAACTTGGCCACCGGGTTGACGAACCAGTTCACGCCGATCGTCCAGATGGTCTGCTCGCCGCCGCGCACGCGATCGGCGGCCAGGGCGGCGTCCTCGTGGTGGTTCAGGTCCAGCACGGAGTAGCGCGCGGCCAGCTCCCAGGCGCCCCAGTGGCCGGTCTTCGGATCGAACGAATGGGCGATCGCGGGGGCGTCGAAGGCGAAGGTGGCGGGGTTGTAGCGGCGGGCCTCGCCGGTCAGCACCCAGCCGCCCTCGACATACCAGCCGTTGAAGCGGGGATTGCTGACCCCGGCGGTCGGGATGCGGCGATCGATCGCCATGTCGAAATATTCGCCCTGGATCATCAGGCCCTGCTTCTGGGCGGCCAATTCCAGGCCGTAGTGGCGGGCGTTCTTGGCGTCGATGGCGCCGGTCGACACCAGCTGCTGGCCGTCGACGCGCAGCTCCGGGCGGTCCTGGATGACGATCGGATAGGCGCCGTTGAGGGCGGTGGTCTGGGCCGGGGTGACGACCTTGCTGGCGTTGACGCCGACATGCACCAGCCAGTCGGCGCCCTTCAGCGGCGTGGCGGCGAAGCGGGCGACATAGCCCAGCTGCTCGTCATAGGTCTGGCCATCGCCGGTCCGGGCGCCGGTGACCGCGCCGGTCAGCAGCCAGCGCTCCTGGACGATCTGGCCCTGCAGGGCGATGCGGCGCTCGGCGCCGGCCAGGGTGCGCGAGGCCTCGGACGCCGAGGGGCGCTCGGGGAACAGCGAGCCGCTGGTCGAGCCGGCGTCTTCCAGGCCCATGTTCGGCGCCCAGGCGCCGACGCGGACGCGGAACGGCGCGTAGTTGTACTGGATGAACGCTTCTTGCAGGACACCCGTGCCGTCCGTGCCCGAGCCGCCGAAGTCCAGCAGCACGTTGTAGTCGAAATACTTGGCGAACTTGCCGTCGACGCCGAGGCGGGCGCGGCGGAAGTTGGTGCCGCTGTTGAGGTCGCGGGCGTTGCCGATCGCGGCCGGCAGGGCCTTGTCCTGGAAGTACTGGGCGGCGTCCAGCTGCATCACCCCGTGCAGGGTGGCGCTGTAGGCGCCGTCGCCCGACGCGATGGTCGGGCGGCCCGCGGCGATGCTGACGGTGGTGGCGCTCTGGGTGGCGCGGACGTCCTTGAAGCTGGCGGCGGTGGCGGCCTTCAGGTCGGCGACCTGCTGGGCCAGGGTCGCCAGCTGGGCTTCCAGGGCGGCGATGCGGGCCTCGGCCTCCTCGGGCGTGCGTGGAGCGGTGGCCTGGGCGTGCGCGGCAGTGGCCAGCAGCGACGCGCCGGCGATCAGCGCGGCGCGGAATGCAGTGCGGGTCTGGATCTTCATCTGTAGTCCCCTTTCGGCGCCGCAGAGCGGGCCGACCTGCAGAGCCAGGGAAGACGATTATCCCTAGTTCCGGAATCTAGATTTCGGAAAACCGGCCGTGAGATTTTCTGGAGGCGCGGCAAAGTGTCGCGAAATACGCCGCGAATCTTCAGCCATATCAGGCTCTTAAACGGTAAAGGTTCCGTTCACGCAAAAGCCGCCCGAGTTTCCCCGGGCGGCTTTCGGCATTCTTGCAGAGACGGATGAGGGTCCGCTGGACCCTTAGAACATCGCCCGGCCGGCCAGGCGCAGGTTGTAGCGCTTCTGCTTCTTGGTGGCCTCGACGCCGCCCTCGATGCCCAGATACGACATCGGCGTGCCGGCCCGCAGGGCGAAGCCGGCGGTGATCGCGCCGTCCTTGTCGTTCAGCGCGGCCAGGGTGAACGGGTTGCCGCCCTTGAAGGCCGCGACCGTGTCGCCGACCGAGCCGGCCAGGGTCTGGCGATAGCCGACCCGCAGTTCCGGACGCCACCAGACGTTCTTGCCGAAGTCGGCGCCGACCACGACGCCCAGCTCGCCCGACAGGTTGCTGGACGTGCGCTTGGCGACCGTCAGGTCGAAGCCGTCGCCGCCGCCGGCTTCGGCGCGCTTGCCTTCCCGCAGCCAGACATAGTCGATGCGGCCTTCCGGACGGGCGAAGAAGCGGCCGAACTTCTGTTCGTAGGCCACGCCCGCGAACGCGTTGGCCGTCAGGCCCTTCCAGTTGGCGTTGTTCTTCAGGATCAGGTCGGCGACGCCGTCGGCGTTGTCGTCCGGCGAGATAAAGCGGCGATCGCCCTTGAAGAAGCCATAGCCCACGCCGCCGCCGGCGTTCATGCGCCAGCCGCCGACCGAACGGCGCCAGTAGGCGCCGGTCTGGATGAACGAGGCGGTGGTCTGCTCGCCGACCTTGGCGACCGTGTCGTGTTCTTCGATGCTGGTATAGGCCAGGGTCAGGCCCAGCGCGCCGCCGGCGTCGCCCATGGCCTCATAGCCGGCGACGAAGCCGAAGGCCTGGGTGTCCGAACCCAGGGTCTGGCTGGTGTCGCGACGGGTCAGCGAGGTGATTTCCTGGACCCAGACGCTGTCGGGGCCATAGCGGTCGCCCGGATCGGGGCGATACATGGTGGCGGCCGAAATCTGCTGGCTGACCGACTGCAGCGACGCGAACAGGCCCTCGCCCTGGTCGGGCAGCATCTGGTCGTAGAGGTCGCGATAGGCGTCGCGCGTGGTCTGGTTCAGGAACGTGCCGGCCAGGGCCGAATCCTTGCCCAGCGCGGTGTAGACGGCGTCGTAGGCCGAGGTCTCGGCGCGGTTCAGGCCGATCTCGGCCGCCGTCTTCTGGCGGACGTCGATATAGACGTTGTTGGTGTCGGCGCGGCTGCTGGCCACGTACATGTAGGGCGCTTCGGCCAGCAGACCCGAGCCGATCGAGCCGACATTGATGTTGCTGCCCTGGATCACCGTGAAGGTGGTGGGCTGCTTGACCAGGTTGGCCAGGCGGATGCCCAGCTCGGCGCCGGTGGCGATGTTGGTGGCGCCCGAGACGACCAGCTTGGTGTTCACGCCGGCGGCTGGATCGGCCGAGAACAGGATCTTGCCCTTGGCGCCGACATTCAGGCTGGTGACATTGATCGCGTCGGTGTTGACGATGCCCAGGCTGCCGTTGGCGATGGCGATGTCGAGCTTGCCGTCGCTGTCGGTCAGCTTGCCCAAGGCCACGGCGCCGCCATCGATCGACAGGCGGTCCTGGCCGGCCCCGAACGACATCGCGCCCACCAGGCTGCCGCTCCACAGGTTCAGGGTGTCGTTACCGCCGCCAAACAGCACGTCGCCGATGGTGACCGGCGCCAGGGTGGTGCTGGTGGCGTCGGCGGTGGTGACCGTGTCGGTGGTCGGGAAGGTCGTGGTCGAGGTGTAGTCGGTCGGGCCCTTCTGGGTGAAGGTCACGCCCGAATTGTTGGCCCGCAGGTCCAGGGCGATGGCCTGGCCGCTGGTGGTGACCGTCACGGCCGTGCCGTCGGCCTTGTAGGCCGGGGCGGACAGCGTGCTGCGGATCGAGCCGGTGTTGGTGATGGTCTTCAACGTGCCGGCCTGGTCGAGGACGGCCACCGCGTCGCCGGTCTCGCCGGTGCGGGTGGCGACCAGGGCGCCGGAGTTGTTGATGGCGGTCGTGGTCGAGCCGGCGCCCAGCACCACGGCCCGCGCGCTGGCGGTGACGCCCGAGCCGGCGAACGAGGCCGCGCTGGCCGAGATCGAGCCGCGGTTCAGGATTTCGCCGACATTCGCGCCCGAATTCAGGACCAGGCCGGTGGAATCGGCTTCGTAGGTCGTGGCCGTGACCGTGCCGTCGTTACGGATGCCGCCGGCGATCGTGGTGGTCTTGCCGCCGCCGGCGCCGACCGAAATGCCCGTGGCGGACATCTTGTCATAGACGCCTGCCGCGGTAATCGAGCCCTTGGCCACCAGACCATAGGCCTGGTCGCCCGCGCCGACCGCGCCCAGGGTGACGTTCTGCGTCGCCGAGCCGATCTGCAGCGCCGGGGCCGAGCCGAAGGCGCTGATGCTGGACGTGCCGGTGTTGCTGGAGGTGATGGTCGTGGTGACGGTGTTGCCGTCCGTGCCGACCTTGCTCGAATAGTTGACGCCTTGCAGCAGGACGCCGCCGGTCACGTCGCCGGCGATGCGGACGGCCGGGCCGCCCTGCAGCAGGTCGTCGGCGTCCAGCTTGGCCAGCGCATCCGCCGAGGTGGCGCGCGCGGTGTAGCGATAGCCGGTGGCGCTGGCGCTGCCTTGCAGGACCAGGGCGCCGTTGACGTTGGCGTCGATGGCCTGGGCCACCGCGCCCACGCCCTGGACGCTGGTCGAGCCGCCCAGGGTCACCTTGCCGGTGACCGGGGCGGCGATGCGCACGCCATAGGCGTTGTCGCCGACGACGCTGATCGCGCCCAGGTGGGTGACGTTACCGAGAACAGGGCCTTCCAGCAGGATGCCCGCCGAGTTGTTGCCCTCGATGGTGATCGTGCCGGTGGCGTCGTTGAGGATGTCGCCGGTGAAGGTCCCGGCGTTGGTCAGCCGGATGCCGTAGCGGTTGGAGCCCTGCGCGAACACGCCGTCCAGGTCGCCGTCCGAATCGGTGTCGGTCGGCGTGTAGTCCTCGTCCAGGGTGATCGCCAGCGAGTTGGTCACCGAGCCAGTCTTGCCGCCGATGACCAGCACGCCGACGCTGTTGCTGACACCCGTGGTCTGCAGCGTGCCGGCGTTGACCACCTTGTTGTTGCTGTCCAGCGTGACGATCGCGCCCGCCGTGGTCGGCTTGATCGAGCCGTCGGCGGTGATGCGGACGTCGTCGGCGGCCGACGTCGTGGCCGTGCTGGTGGCGATCGGCGTCGTCCGCGCGGTGGTGACCGTGGTTTCCGCCGACGCGGCGAAACCCAAGGCTAGAAGAGGAGCGGCCGCGACCGTCGCGACCAGGACCTTGCGCTGCATTACGAACGACACCCCATAGAAACCGGCGCCACTAATTCGGGTCACGATGCGGCGAAATTGCGGTGAGTCCCGCTCGCGACACGTACTAAGGCGCCAACCGTCTATCGCATGGCATGGCGGGGCGCCATATCTGGATCGACGAATCGCCTCTCGCTTGAATCGAAGAGCCCTCCCATGCCGCTGGCGCAGACGCCCCCGGACGGACACGACAGCGCCCCCGCGGGCGCCTTCTGGCCCGTGATGATTGGGCCTGGAGCGATATTGGGGCTGGCGGTCGCGGGCCTGGCCCAGCCCGCCCCGGCCCTGATCGCCGCCGCCGCGGCCGGCGCGGCCGGCGTCTTTCTTTCACGCCGCTCGGGTCGCCGACGTCCCCTGCCGCTGCCGGGCGTGGTCCTGGCGCCGGCCGTGGCGGCCGAAGAGGTCCCGCCGTTCGCCGCCATCCTGGATCGTCTGCCCGACCCTTTGATGGTGATCGCCGCGGAGGAAGCCGACGACCTGACCGGCCGCCGATTCCTGTTCGCCAACGCCGCGGCCCGCGAACTCTTCAAGATTCAGCCGCAGGGCGGCCTGCTGGTCACCGCCGTGCGCAATCCGCGCGTGCTGGAGGCGGTGGACGAGGCCCTGTTCGGCGGCGTCGAGGGCGTGGCCGAGTTCGAGACGGGCGGCACCCAGGGGCGGGCCTGGCTGGCCTATGCCCGGCCGTTGCACGGGACCGGCGGCCGCTCGCGCCTGGCGCTACTGGCCCTGCGGGACGAGACCGACGCCCGCCGCAGCGAGCGCACCCGCGCCGACTTCCTGGCCAACGCCAGCCACGAGCTGCGCACGCCGCTGGCTTCGCTGTCGGGCTTCATCGAGACCCTGCGCGGCCACGCCAAGGACGATCCGGGCGCGCGCGACAAGTTCCTCGGCATCATGCTGGCCCAGGCCGAACGGATGTCGCGCCTGATCGACGACCTGATGAGCCTGTCGCGTATCGAGCTGAACGAGCACATCGCGCCGGCCGGACGGGTGGACCTGGCCATGTCGGCCGTCGACGTGATCGACGCCTTGGCCCCGCAGGCCCGCGACAAGGAGGTGGCCTTCGATCCCGTGCTGCCGCCGCGCGGCGGGGCCGTGGTCGACGGCGACCGCGACCAGATCATCCAGGTGATCCAGAACCTGATCGACAACGCCATCAAATACACGCCCAGGGGCGGCACGGTGCGGGTCGAGATCTTCCCGGGCCTGTCGGCCGAGGCCGCCGCCGCGGCGCGCGATCCGGCCGCCGCGCGCATGTCGCTGCTGACCCCGGACCATGACATGGTCGAGCGCTACGCCGTGCTGCGGGTCACCGATCGCGGACCGGGCCTGGCCCGCGAGCACCTGCCGCGCCTGACCGAGCGCTTCTACCGGGTCGAGGGCCAGAAGAGCGGCGACCGCTCGGGCACGGGCCTGGGCCTGGCCATCGTCAAGCACATCATGAACCGCCACCGCGGCGGGCTGACGGTCGAGAGCGTGCAGGGCGAGGGCGCGACTTTCGGCGTCTACCTGCCGATGTCCAAGGCCGGGGCGGCCGAGACCGCCCCGCCGCCCCCGGTCGTCACCGAGGCCTAGCCGGCGCGGCGCATCCGGACCGAGCTCGCCGTGAACCTGGCGTCCGTCGCGCTGGTCGAAAACCGCGCGACCAGCCGGGCCAGCTCTGCCGCCTCGGTCTGCAGGCTGGCCGAGGCGGCGTTGGCTTCCTCGACCATGGCGGCGTTGCGCTGGGTGACCTGGTCCATCTGGTTGACGGCCGAGTTGACCTCCGAAAGACCCGTGGCCTGCTCGCGCGCCGACTGGGCGATTTCCGAGATCAGGCCGTCGATCTGGCCGACCTTGCCGACAATGTCGCCCAGGGCCTCGCCGGTGTCGCCGACCAGGCGGACGCCCCGCGCGACCTGGGCCGTGCTGCTGGCGATCAGGGCCTTGATCTCCTTGGCCGCCTCGGCCGAGCGCTGGGCCAGGGCCCGCACCTCGGAGGCCACCACGGCGAAGCCCTTGCCGGCCTCGCCCGCGCGGGCCGCCTCGACCCCGGCGTTCAGCGCCAGAAGGTTGGTCTGGAAGGCGATCTCGTCGATCACCCCGATAATGCTGGTGATCTTGGTCGAACTGGCCTCGATCTCGCCCATGGCGGCCACCGCGTCGCCGACGATCTCGCCGGAGCGGGCGGCGTCGGCGCGGGCGGCGGTGGCGGCGGCCGAGGCTTGGCGCGCGCCTTCAGCGGCGCGGTTCACCGTGGCGGTGATCTGGTCCAGCGCCGCGGCGGTCTCTTCCAGGCTGGCGGCCTGCTGTTCGGTGCGACGCGACAGGTCTTCCGACGCCAACGAGATCTCGCCGGCCCCGGCCCCGACGCCCTGGGTGGCATGGGCCACCACGCCCATGGCTTCGTCCAGCGAGGCCATGGCGGTGTTGAAGTCGCTGCGGACCTTGTCGAACTGCGGGGCGATGTCGCCTTCGATGCGATAGGTCAGGTCGTTGTGGGCCAGATGCTCCAGGCCCGTGGCGATCTCGTGCACGGCGTGGACGCGGCCCGTGACCACGGTGGCGAACTTCACGACCTTGGCGATGCGGCGGTGGTGATCGAAGATCGGGTTGTAGGAGGCCTGGATCCAGACCTCGCGACCGCCCTTGCCGACGCGCTTGAACTCGTCGGCCAGGAACTCGCCGCCGTTCAGGCGCTGCCAGAACTGGACGTATTCAGGCGAGGCGGCATAGGCCGGGTCGACGAACATCCGGTGATGCCGGCCCTGGATCTCGCCCAGCGAATAGCCCACGGCGGCCAGGAAGTTCTCGTTGGCGGTCAGGATCTCGCCGTCCGGCGTGAACTCGATCACCGCCTGGGCGCGGCTGATGGCTTCCATCTTGCCGTACTCTTCGGCGGCCTTGCGCTTCTGCTCGGTGATCACCGAGGCGACCTTGACGATGCGCACGACCTTGCCGCGTCCGTTGCGGATCGGGTTGTAGGAGGCCTGGATCCAGACCTCCGCCCCGCCGCGGCCCAGGCGCAGATATTCCTTGGCGTCGAACTCGCCCCGGCCGAGCTTGCGCCAGAAGGCGGCGTACTCTTCGCTCTGAGCATAGGTGGGCTCGACGAACAGGCTGTGATGGCGCCCGACGATCTCGTCGAGCCTGTAGCCCATGGCGGCGCAAAAGTTGGCGTTGGCCGACAGGATCTTGCCGCTGGGATCGAATTCGATCGTCGCCAACGACTTGTCGAGCGCGGCCAGGGTTTCCTGGGCGTGGGCATGCGAACGCTTGAACATGACGCCGTCACGACTCCTTCAGAGTTGCGGTTGCGAGGTGCGACGACACTGACGGTTGCGGGCGTCAACAAGTCCTGAACCGGCGGCCGGCCTGATCCCCACCGTGAGGGCGCTGGCGACGCAGGACACGCAAAAGTTTTGGCAAGCGTTTGAACGGCAACGGGAAACCATGATTTCTGCCGAACCTCGCAACCTGTGCGACATATCGTCCAACGTCGCTCGGCGACCGTTGGTCTATCCTCGGGACGCAGGGTGGCTGGGCCCTGTCGTCAAACTGTCACCAATTCGTCGCATAAGCTCAGCGCCCGCCCGGCATAGACCGGAAACGGGGGAAGGCGCGCGATCCTGCGAGGCCTTCGACACACACTTCGCGCAAGATTAGCCTCACGCATGCTGACCTGGCTTTCGCTCATCGTTCTGGCGCTGTTTTCCGGCCTGGCGTTCGCCGCCGGCCGCCGCCGGGCCGTGACCGCCGCCGGAGGCCGCGCCCGCGTCCTCCACTCTCTGCCTGACTACTACGGGACCTACGCCGCCCTGTGGGCCGGCATCCCCGCCGCGCTCCTGCTGTTGCTGGGGACGGCCTTCGGCGGTCGCATCGAGGATGCGATGCTGCAGTCCACGCGTCCCGCCGCCGTCGCGGCCCTGGAAGCCGACCGTCAGGACGTCTTCTACAGCGACGCCCACGCCATCGCCGCCAAGCAGTCCCCGTCGGAAGTGGTCTATGAGGGCGATCTGAAGGTCGCCCTGGACGCCAAGGTCGCCGAAGCCCGCCGCATCGAGACCATCCTGAACATTGGCATGCTGGCCGGCGCCGGCGTGCTGGCCCTGGCCGGCTTCCTGATCGCCTTCCCGCGCATCAACGCCGAGTTCCGCGCCCGCAACCGGGTCGAGGGCTGGACGGGCGTCCTGCTGATCGCCTGCTCGGTCGCCGCCGTCCTGACCACCCTGGGCATCGTGCTGTCGCTGGTCTGGGAAAGCTGGCGCTTCTTCCAGAGCGTCAACCCGATCTCGTTCCTGTTCGGGACCGAGTGGAGCCCGCAGATCGCCATGCGCGCCGACCAGGTCGCCTCGTCGGGCGCCTTCGGGGCCGTGCCGCTGTTCGCCGGCACCTTCCTGATCATGCTGATCGCCATGCTGGTGGCCGCGCCCGTCGGCCTGTACTCGGCGATCTACCTGTCGGAATACGCCAGCCGCACCACGCGCGGCGTGGTCAAGCCGCTGCTGGAGATTCTGGCCGGCGTGCCGACCGTGGTCTACGGCTTCTTCGCCGCCCTGACCGTCGGCCCGCTGTTCCGCGCCGGCTTCAACGCCATCGGCGCGGCCCTGCCCGCCGGCCCGCTGGCCACCTACCTGATGGAAGTCCAGAACCAGATGGCCCTGGTGGCCGGGGTGGTGATGGGCATCATGCTGATCCCCTTCGTCTCGTCGCTGTCGGACGACATCATCAACGCCGTGCCGCAGTCCCTGCGCGACGGCAGCTACGCGATGGGCGCCACCAAGTCGGAGACGGTCAAGAAGGTCGTCCTGCCGGCCGCCCTGCCGGGCATCATGGCCGCCATGCTGCTGGCCGTGTCGCGCGCCGTCGGCGAGACCATGATCGTGACCATGGCGGCGGGCCTGCAGGCCAAGCTGACCGTCAATCCGCTCGACACCGTGACCACCGTCACCGTCCAGATCGTAACCTTGCTCACCGGCGACCAGGAGTTCGACAGCCCGAAAACGCTGTCGGCCTTCGGCCTGGGCCTCACCCTGTTCGTGGTGACCCTGTGCCTGAACATCATCGCCCTGCGCATCGTCCAGAAGTACCGGGAACAATATGACTGACGCGACCTCCGGCGCGATCGCCCCGCGCGCGGCCTCCGCGGCCGCCGACGCCCGTCTGAAGAAGCGCCACGCCGCCGAACGCCGTTTCAAGGCGCAAGGCGTCGCCGCGATCGTCGTCGCCATGATCTTCCTGGTGGTGCTGGTCGGCCGGATCGTGGCCCAGGGCTACACGACGTTCGAAACCCACACGATGAGCGTGCCGGTCTATCTGAACCCGGAGATGATCGATCGTTCGGACCTGACCGGCGTCAACTACGACTACATCGTCGCCGAGGCGGTGATGAAGAAGCTGGGCGTGCAGGACGACGACCTGGGCACGGTCTCGACCAAGGTCCAGGACCTGGTGTCGCGCGACTTCGGCTTCCAGATCCTCAACAAGCTCAAGGCCGACCAGAGCCTGATCGGCAAGACGGTCGAGATCTCCGGCCCGCTCAAGGCCGACGCCGACCTCTACTTCAAGGGCGACATCAAGCGCGAGACCGCCGAAGGCGACCGCAAACTGGACAACCAGCAGCTGGACTGGCTGGACAAGCTCCAGAAGGACGGCGCAATCAAGTCGGGCTTCAACTTCCCCTTCTTCACCAACTCCGACTCGACCGAGCCCGAACAGGCCGGCGTGCTGGGCGCGGTGGTCGGCTCGGCCATGATGCTGCTCATCACCGCCCTGATCGCGGTGCCGGTGGGCGTAATGGCCGCCACCTACCTGGAAGAGTTCGCCCCGAAGAACCGCTGGACGGACATCATCGAGGTCAACATCAACAACCTGGCCGCCGTGCCCTCGATCGTCTACGGCCTGCTGGGCCTGGCCCTGTTCATCAACTGGCTGAACGTGCCGCGCAGCTCGCCGCTGGTCGGCGGCCTGGTGCTGGCCCTGATGGCCCTGCCGACCGTGATCATCGCCACCCGTTCGGCGCTGAAGGCTGTGCCGCCCTCGATCCGCGAGGCCGCCCTGGGCGTCGGCGCGTCGAAGACCCAGACGGTCTTCCACCACGTGCTGCCGCTGGCCATGCCCGGCGTGATGACCGGCGCCATCCTGTCGCTGGCCCACGCCCTGGGCGAGACGGCCCCGCTGCTGATGATCGGCATGGTCTCGTTCGTGCCCGGCGTGCCGGAAGGCTTCACCGGCGCGGCCACCGTGCTGCCGGTCCAGGTGTTCATCTGGGAGAACGCTTCAGAGCGGGCCTTCCACGAACGCACGGCCGCCGCCATCATCGTCCTGCTCGTCTTCATGATCCTGATGAACGCCGCCGCCGTGATCCTGCGTCGCCGCTTCGAGCGCCGCTGGTAGGTCGCCCATGATCCGGATCCTGAACCCCAACGCTTCGCCCCTCCTCCAGGGACACGCCATGACCACCCAAAGCCCAGACGACACGGCCCGCACGCCCATGATCCAGACGACCGTCCCGCACGCCCACGCCAACGCCGCGACGGGCGAGGCCAAGATCAAGGCGCGCGGCGTCAAGGTGTTCTACGGCGAGAAGCAGGCCCTGTTCGATGTCGACCTCGACATCCCGGGCAAGTCCGTCATGGCCTTCATCGGCCCGTCGGGCTGCGGCAAGTCGACGTTCCTGCGCTGCATCAACCGCATGAACGACACCATCCCGACCGCTCGCGTCGAAGGCTCGATCCTGATCGACGGCGCCGACGTCAACGCCAAGAGCGTCGACCCGGTGGTGCTGCGCTCGCGCGTCGGCATGGTGTTCCAGAAGCCCAACCCCTTCCCGAAGACCATCTTCGAGAACGTCGCCTATGGTCCGCGCATCCACGGCCTGGCCACGCGCAAGGACGAGCTGGAAGCCATCGTCGAGAGCAGCCTCAAGAAGGCCGGTCTCTGGAACGAGGTCGCCGACCGCCTGCACCAGCCTGGCACCGGCCTGTCGGGCGGCCAGCAGCAGCGCCTGGTTATCGCTCGCGCCATCGCCGTCTCGCCGGAAGTGATCCTGATGGACGAGCCCTGCTCGGCCCTGGACCCGATCGCCACCGCCAAGATCGAAGAGCTGATCGACGAGCTGCGCAGCCAGTTCTGCATCGTCATCGTCACGCACTCGATGGCCCAGGCGGCCCGCGTCTCGCAGCGCACGGCCTTCTTCCACCTCGGCAAGCTGGTCGAGAGCGGTCCGACCGAGGAGATGTTCACCAATCCTCGCGACAGCCGCACGCAGGACTACATCACCGGCCGCTTCGGCTAACGGCAGGGCGGGAGACAACAAGAAAATGACCGAACATACCGTCAAGTCGTATGGCGAAGAGCTGGCCCACCTCACGGCCGAGGTCACCCGCATGGGCGGCCTGGTCGAGGCCCAGGTCGCCGACAGCATCGCCGCCATCGCCCGCCGCGATGGCCCGCTGGCTCAGGCCGTGGTCGCCGGCGACGAGCGCCTGGACAACCTGCAGGCCGAGATCGAGCGCAAGGCCTTCAAGCTGATCGCCCTGCGCCAGCCGATGGCCGTGGACCTGCGCCACGCCGTCGCCGCCCTGAAGATCTCGATGAGCCTCGAGCGCTGCGGCGACATGGCCAAGAACATCGCCAAGCGCGCGCTGATCCTGACCGAAGCCGACCCGATGACGGCCCTGACCCGCTCGATCGAGCGCATGGGCCGCCTGGTGCAGAGCCGTCTGAAGGACGTGCTGGACGCCTACACGACCTCGGACCTGCAGCGCGCCATCGGCGTGTGGAGCCGCGACGAGGAAGTCGACGAACACTACAATTCGATCTTCCGCGAACTGCTCACCTACATGATGGGCGACCCGCGCACGATCAACGCCTGCGCCCACCTGCTGTTCGTGGCCAAGAACCTCGAGCGCATCGGTGACCACGCCACCAACATCGCTGAAATCATCCACTTCGAGATGACCGGCGAGGAATTGGTTTCACAGCGTCCGAAGCTGGACGTCCTTTCGCAATAAACTCTTTTTAGAGGCGGCCTGAAGTGACTCCTTACGTTCTGGTGGTCGAGGACGAAGACGCCCTGGCCACCCTGCTTCACTACAATCTCGACAAGGAAGGCTATCGCGTCGGCGTGGCCGGAGATGGCGAGGAAGCCCTGATCATGGCCAATGAGCGGGCCCCGGACCTGGTCATCCTTGACTGGATGCTGCCCAAGGTCTCGGGCATCGAGGTCTGCCGCCGCCTGCGCGGCCGGTCGGAAACCCGTAACGTGCCGATCATTATGCTGACCGCGCGCGGCGAGGAAAGCGATCGCATCCGCGGCCTCGACACCGGCGCCGACGACTATGTGGTCAAGCCGTTCTCGATGGTCGAGCTGACCGCCCGCGTCCGCGCGGTGCTGCGTCGCATCCGTCCGGGCCTGGCCGACGACCGCATCACGGTCGGCGACATCGTGATCGACCGGGTCGCCCACCGCGTGAAGCGGAGCGGCAAGGAGATCCATCTCGGCCCGACCGAGTTCCGCCTGCTGGACTACCTGATGCAGCATCCGGGCCGGGTGTTCAGCCGTGAGCAGCTGCTGGACGCCGTCTGGGGCTCGGACGTCTATGTCGAGGCCCGCACGGTCGACGTCCACATCGGCCGCCTGCGCAAGGCGCTGAACGGCTCGTCGGACGGCGATCCGATCCGCACCGTCCGCTCGGCCGGCTACTCGCTGGACCTGGACGCGGCCTAAGCCTCTTCCAGCAGGGCGGCGATCTGCGGCCTGCCTTCGTGGCGGGCCCAGTCGGCCGCCGTGCCGTTCCATAGCGTATCGCGCAGGTCGCGCCGCGCGCCGTGCTCCAGCAGAGCTCGGACGGCGTCGGCGTGGCCAGCCAGCGCCGCCTGGTGCAGCGGCGTCGAATGGGCGTGGGCGCCGGGCGGGTTGAACCGGCTCGGATCCTCGCCGGCCTTCAGCAGCGTCTTCAAGATCTCCGCCCGGCCGAACTGGGCGGCGAAGGCTAGCGCCAAGTGACGTTCGGCCGCCGAGGCGCGGGCCACAAGGTCCTCGGCCTCCGCCAGGCCCAGGGCCGCCGCCGTTGGCAAGGTCAGCGGCGCGCCTAGCCGCAGCAGGGCCTCGACCGCAGCGAACTCCCCGTGGGCCAGGGCGCCGTTCAGCGCCGCGGCCGGCTCGCCGCCGTGCGCGACCAGAAGCGCGATCAGCGCGACTTGGGCGCCAGCCTCGCGGGCGACCCGGCCCGAGGCGACCAGGCCCAGGGTCTCGTCGATGTCGGCCTTTGCGGTTCCAGCCTCGATGATGACCCGCGCGATCTCCAGGACGTTCGCCGGAAGGCGCTCGTTGCGGATCGGGTTCTCGGCGACGAAGGCCAGCAAGGCGGGCGCGCGGAAATAGGCCGGCGCTGCGAGGGCCGCGCGTCGCGTCGGCAGGTCCGGATGGGCGGCCAGCAGCGCCTTCAGCGTGTCGAGGTCGCCGTCATCGGCCGCTTCGACGGCGCGTCGCAGGAAGGGATCCTCGATCTGGTCGGCAAGCGTGGACATGAAAGCCTCCTCCCGGAGATCAGGCCTCCGCCGCGCGCGTCCCTTCGTCGTCGACCTGGGCGGCCATGTCCAGCGCCGCGGCGATGCCCTCGAACAGCCCGGCCACGGTGATCGGCTTGGCCAGGTGCAGGTCGGCGCCGGCCTCCAGGCACGCCTCGACCTGGTGCGGCATGGCGTTGGCGGTCAGCGACAGGATCGGGATGCGCTTCTGGCCCCGATCCCGCTCGCGCTGGCGGATCGCCCGGATCGCCGTCAGCCCGTCCATGACCGGCATCTGGGTGTCCATCAGCACCACGTCGAACGGCTGGCTATAGAAGGCCGCCAGGGCCAAGGCGCCGTTCTCGACCACGACGAGGTCGGCCGTCTCGCCCAGCATCAGCTCGACCACGCGCTGGTTGGTCGGATGGTCTTCGGCCAGCAGCACGCGCAGGCGCTGCGACGGCGCTAATGGAACACGCCGCGCAGGGACGGGGACCTCGGCCTCCGCCGGCTGCAGGCGTGCGGTGAAGCGGAAGCGCGCGCCTTCGCCCGGCGCGGAGTCGCAGGTGATGTCGCCGCCCATCAGCCGGGCGAACCGCAGGGCGATCGACAGGCCCAGGCCCGACCCGCCGTAGCGCCGGGTGATCGAGCCGTCGCCCTGGACGAAGCGCTCGAACAGGCTGTCGCGGACCTCGGGGGCGAAGCCGGCGCCGGAATCTTCGACCTCGACGTCCAGCAGGATGGCGCCGTCCTCGGTCTCGTGTGTCGCGGCCCGCACGGCGACCGAACCCTCGCCCGTGAACTTCACCGCGTTGCTGATCAGGTTGTTGACGATCTGGCCGATCTTCAGGGCGTCGCCGACCGCGCGGTCTTGGAAGCCGTCGGCAAAGTGCAGCGAGAAGGCGAGCCCCTTCTGGTGGGCCAGGCCCTCGAAGGTCGCGGCCGAGGCGATCAGGTCCGCGCGCAGGCTGAACGGCGCAGGCTCCAGCTTGACCTCGCCGGCCTCGACCTTGGCCAAATCCAGAATACCGCTGAGCAGGGCGTTCAGCACCTGGCCCGAGCCCAGGATCACGTCCATCATCTCGCGCTGGCGCGGGGTCAGCTCGGTCTGCGCCAGGACCTGGGCCATGCCCAGGACGCCGTTCAGCGGCGTGCGGATCTCGTGGCTCATATTGGCCAGGAACTCCGACTTGGCGATGCTGGCGGCCTGGGCGCGCTGCACGGCGGCCTCCAGGGCGGCGGCCGAGTTCTTCCGTTCGGTGATGTCCTCGCTGATGATCAGCAGCAGCTTCTCGTCGCCCTCGCCGGGGATGGCGATCTTCTTGGTCTGCAGCCAGCGGTCGCCGTTGTGCGGGGTCTTCAGCGGCTCCTCGTCGATGACCCAGACCCGGTCGCTGTCCAGCACCTTGCGGTCCATCTCGGCGAAGAAGGCGGCTTGGTCGGGCGGGAAGAAGTCGGCGTCGTTGCGGCCCAGCAAGGCCTCGCGCGGCACGCCCAGCAGCTCCTCGCCGGCCTTGTTGACCAGCACGAAGCGGCCGTCACGGCCGTTCTTGACCACCAGCATGGCCGGCACGCTCTCGACCACGGCGTCGAGGAAGGCGCGCGAGTGCAGGGCGGTGGTCGGATGGGAGGTGTCGGGGCGGTCGTGGTCGTCTGAAGCCATGCGCGGCGTCGGCGTCCCTGTGAGCCAGATACGAAACCCGTTCTGAGGGTGACGGAGCGCCGGTGACAAGCGTTGCAGAGGCCAGTTTCGCCGAGCGGGACAATAGGACGCATCGGTTCTGACGTCCGCAAACGGTTGCGGATCGCCCTGGTTGAATCAGCGCCCCAGTCGCGCCAGCAGGTCGTCGCGATAGGTGCGGCTGGTCACCACCTCGGCCCCGCTGTCCAGGATCAGCCGCCACGAGCCGTCCGACAGCGGCTGGGTCTCGCGCACGCGGGCCAGATTGACCAGGGTCGAGCGGTGGCAGCGGGCGAAGACGCGCGGGTCCAGCCATCCTTCCAGGCTCTGCAGGGTGGCGCGCAGCAGGCCCTCGCGCCCGGCCCAGTGGACGACGACATAGTTGTCGGCCCCGCCGAACCATTCGATCTCGTCCAGGGCCACCGGCACGCGGCGCGATCCGGCCATGACCATCAGCCGCCGGCCCGGGCGCTCGGGCGCGGCCTCGGCGGCTTGGGCCAGGGCTTCGCGCGCCTCGGCCAGGGCGGTCTCCAGCGCGCGGGCGCGGGACTTCTCCGCCTGGACGCGCTCGTGGTTGGACGCGGCCAGGCCGATGGCGATGATGGCGGTGTAGAGCAGGAGCGCGATCGGCAGCCGGCCCAGCGTCCGCGCCGCCAGCTCGCCGCCGGGCGAGAAGACCGCGTCGATCATCGCCGAGACCAGGGCCTCCAGCGGCACGATCAGCACGCCGGCCTGATAGAGCACCAGCATGCTGATCGCGCCCGTGCCGTAGCGGCGCAGCAGCAGCCAGACGATCCCCGCCGCCGGCAGCCAGGCGGCATAGACCCCGCCTTGCCAGGCCAGCGAGTCGACGACGCTGACGACATCGCCCCGGTCCGCCGCGAACCGCCGGGCGAACCAGGCCGCGCAGACCGTGGTCATCACCCAGGCATACGCCGTGAACGCCCACACCCAGGCCGCCGTCGAGACCCGGCTCAGGCGGCCGCGAACGCCTTTCGGCGGCGGCGCAAGACCAGGACCGTGATCCAGATCGCGGCCATCGGTTGAAACAACAAGGTCGGCCAGAGCTGGCTCCATGGGGCGGGCAGGAAGGTCAGGAAGTTACCCGAAAAGGCGCTGATCACGGCGCCATAGGCGCTCAGCATCTTCACCAGATGTTCGTAGGTCCAGAGATTGGCGGAAAAAGGCCAGGCCGTCGGACGAATAAACCGCCACAGGTCCCAGCCGCCATAGGTGAGCGCCGCATAGACCAGGGCCGCACTGACCGCCGCCTTGTTCCCCGTCCGGCCGGTGAACACCAGCACCAGGATCCAGACGCCGATGCCGATCAGGCCCAGGGTGACGGCCCAGTCCAGCGGCCTGGCGCGTTGGCGGAGATCGATGTCCGGCCGCTTGCGGCCCAGCACCCGGAATCCGGAGAACAAGGTCATGGTCGCCGTCGCCGTCAGGGCCATGAAATAGGCGCTGAAGCGCAGCGCCGTCATGACCCAGGCCGCGGCCAGCAGCACGCTCATCAGCATGACGAAGGCCCGCCCCGACCACCGGTGCAGCCGCGAACCCTTGCGGCTGAGGATCGGGATCAGGCCGATGGCGACCAGGAGAAAGCCGCAGCCGATGTGCAGGGCGAGGGTGGGGGAGAAGAGGCGCGATGTCATGCCCCGAACCTGGCCGATCGCGACCGTCTCGCCAGGGTTTTGGGGCCGGTCGCGGCGATCAGGGGCGAAACGCAGGCGGCGTCTATAAGCCCGAATTCGACATAAAATATATTCCGACGCCTATAGTTGTCTGTTATCCGACGTATTAATCGGCGCGATCTCGCGACCGCGGTGGCGGATGGAAGCGGCATGGCGAGCGCCGACGCGAGACGGAAGCCTCCGCTTATTCTTGTCGTCGACGATGAACCCATCATCCGCATGATCATGCTCGAGACCCTCGAGGATGCGGGCTTCGACGTTCTCGTGGCGCGCGACGCTCATGAGGCGCTCAGAGTGTTCGAGCGCCAGGACGAGGTCGCGCTCGTGCTCACCGACATCGACATGCCGGGCGGCTTGAACGGCCTGGAGCTGCGCGCCGAACTGCTGTCGCGCGCACCGCACGTGCCGGTGCTGGTGATTTCGGGCGGCGGAGGCGCTTCCAACCGGTCCCCGGGCGCGCGATTCCTGGCCAAGCCGTTCAACTCGCGCGATCTGGTCGCGGCCGTCGTCGCGTGCCTGAAGCCGGATGACGATCCGGCCTAGGCGGCGTCGCCGCGACGCTTGTCGCCCTGGCGCCCCTCGGCCTGGAGTTCCTCGAACTGGCGGCGGACCACGCGGGCGCATTCGCAGGACGCGGCCTGCAGGCCCGCATGGTCCAGGATTTCGACATTGCCGCGGCTGTAGCGGATCAGGCCGCGCTCCTTGAAGGCGTTGGCCAGGGTGCTGACCGTGGTCCGCTGAACCCCCGTCATGATCGCCATGTATTCCTGGGTCAGGGCGAAGCTGGCGCTGCCGGTGCGGTCGGCGGTCATCAGCAGCCAGCGCGCCAGCCGCTGTTCGGCGTGGTGCAGCACGTTGCAGGCCGTGAACTGCTGGGTCTGCAACAGGCTGGCATGGGCATGGCGCATCAGGTGGCTGGAAAGGGTCGCGCTTTCGGCCAGTCGGCGCCGCAGGGCGCTCGCCGGCAATTGCAGGGCCGCACCGCCCACTTGGGCGAAGACCCGGCTCTGAAGCGTGACATCCCCGGCGGCGTTGATCAGGCCTACGCCGCCTTCGCGGCCGATCGTATGGCTCTCGGCCGAGCGCCCGTCTTCCATCACCGTGACAATGGAAATGACTGCGGAACTGGGGAAGTAGACCTGCTCGGCCCGGTCTCCGACTTCAAATAAAACCTGGCCCTGGGAAAATGTGACTTCCTCGAAGTCAGGCATCAGGGCGCGAAGATCGCCTTCATCCAATGCGGAGAGCAGGAAATTTCGAAATCTCACCAGATCCGTCCCAGTCAGGAGTTCAGGATCGTTATCTCGTAAAAAAGATTCCACCTACCGTTTTACGTAGAACGATCGACGAAAACATCTCCTATATATTCATACGACATAGTAGTTGTGTTTATGGATTTATAGTTTTCCTAGTCGACATATGATGTAACCATGGCCCGCAGACATAGCGGGATCGGGCCTTGCGAAATTTCGATATGAAGCCGCCCCCCGCCTATGACGACGCGCCGATCATCTCGTTCAGCGAGGGCGAGATCGTGGTGGTCGGGCCTGGCGCGGTGGCCTTCTCGATGACCCTGGAAGCGGCGCGGGAAATGCACCGGCGCCTGGGCCTGGCGCTGGACCAGCTGCCGACGGCGGCCACGGAATAGGCGTCTGGCGTCACAGCCGTCTTGACCCGTCGGCCCGCCCGCGCCACACCCCGCGCTCATGGAAAAGCTGACCATCCTCCTCGTCGGGTCCGGCGGGCGCGAGCACGCCCTGGCCTGGAAGATCGCCCAGTCGCCGCTGTGCGGCCGCCTCGTCGCGGCGCCGGGTAATCCCGGCATCGAAGCCGTCGCCGAGCTGCGCGCCATCAAGGTCACCGACGCCGACGGCCTGGTGGCCCTGGCCCAGGAGATCGGCGCGGATCTCGTGGTGGTCGGTCCGGAGTCGGCGCTGGAGGTCGGTCTGGCCGACAAGCTGGCGGTGGCCGGCATCCCCTGTTTCGGCGGCAGCCAGCGCGCCGCGCAACTGGAGACGTCGAAGGCCTTCACCAAGGACTTCTGCCAGCGCCACGGCCTGCCGACGGCGGCCTATGGCGTGTTCGAGGACGCGGCCTCGGCCGGCGTCTTCCTCGACACCCTGGAAGCCCCGTTCGTGATCAAGGCCGACGGCCTGGCGGCCGGCAAGGGCGTGGTCATCGCCGCCACCCGCGCCGAGGCCGACGCCGCCGTGCTCGACATGCTGGGCGGCCGCTTCGGCTCGGCCGGCGCGCGGGTGGTGATCGAGGAGTTCATGCACGGCGAGGAAGCCTCGCTGTTCGCCCTCTCCGATGGCAAAACCGCCGTGCTGTTCGGCGCCGCCCAGGACCACAAGCGCGCCTATGACGGCGACGAAGGGCCCAACACCGGCGGCATGGGCACCTATTCGCCGCCGCCCGTGCTGACCGACGCCTTGATCGACCAGGCCTGGCGCGAGCTGATCGCGCCAACCGTCGAAGGCATGGCCGCCGAGGGCAATCCGTATGTCGGCGTGCTCTATGCTGGCCTGATGCTGACGCCGACGGGGCCGAAGCTCGTGGAATACAACGCCCGCTTCGGCGACCCCGAGTGCCAGACCCTGATGCTGCGCCTGGACAGCGACATCGTCCCGATCCTGCTGGCCTGCGCCAAGGGTGAGCTGGCTGGCGCCGCGCCGCCGAAGTGGCGCGAAGAGGCTGCGATCTGCGTGGTCCTGGCCGCTGAGGGCTATCCCGACGCGCCCAAGACCGGCGGCCTGATCCAGGACGCCGAAGCCGACTTCGGCCATGAGGCCGTGGTCTTCCATGCCGGCACGACCCGCGACGCCGAAGGCGCCTTGCGCGCCTCGGGCGGCCGGGTGCTGAACGTCTGCGCCCTGGGCGCGACCCTGCACGAGGCCCGCGATGTGGCCTATGCCGCGCTGGGGACGATCAGCCTGGAAGGCGGCTTCTACCGCAACGACATCGGCTGGCGGGCGCTGAAGTCCTAGGGTTGCCAGCGGCGCTCCACCCTCTAAACTCCCTTTCAAACACCCGTTTGGCAAACAAGCGTAGGGGAGAAGCGCCATGGCCGAAGCCGCTGAACAGTCCGCCCAGGACCTGAATTCCGGCACCAAGCCCGTCGACCCGCGCCACGCGATCGACGAAGCCAAGCTGGCCGCCTGGCTGGAGGCCCATGTCGCGGGCTATGCCGGGCCGCTGGAGGTGCGCCAGTTCAAGGGCGGCCAGTCGAACCCGACCTACCAGCTGGTGACGCCGGGCAAGAAGTACGTCCTGCGCCGCAAGCCGCCGGGCAAGCTTCTGCCATCCGCCCACGCCGTCGACCGCGAGTACAAGGTGATCTCGGGCCTGAACAAGGCCGACTTCCCCGTCGCCCAGGCCTACGCCCTGTGCATGGACGAGGACGTCATCGGCACGATCTTCTACGTGATGGAAAACGTCGAGGGCCGGATCCTGTGGGACGGCACGCTGCCGGAGTACCAACCGGCCGAGCGCCGGGCGATCTACGAAGCCCAGATCGACACCCTGGCGGCCCTGCACAACGTCGACTACGAGGCCGTGGGCCTTGGCGACTACGGCAAGCCGGGCAACTATTTCGCGCGCCAGATCGACCGCTGGACCAAGCAGTACCGGGCCAGCGAGACGACCAAGATCGACGAGATGGACCAGCTGATCGAATGGCTGCCCAAGAGCTGCCCGGTCGACGACAAGACCTCGATCGTCCACGGCGACTACCGCCTCGACAACATGATCCTGCACCCCACCGAGCCGCGCGTGATCGCCGTGCTGGACTGGGAGCTGTCGACCCTGGGCAACCCGCTGGCCGACTTCAGCTATTTCCTGATGAACTGGGTGATGCCGTCCGACCAGCGCGGCGGGCTGTCGGGCATCGACGACCTGAGCGCCTATGGCGTGCCGACCATCCCGGAAGCGGTCGCGCGCTACTGCAAAGCCACCGGCCGCGACGGCCTGCCCGAGCTGGACTGGTATTTCAGCTACAACCTCTTCAGACTGGCCGGCATCTGCCAGGGCATCGTCGGCCGCGTCCGTGACGGCACCGCCGCCAGCGCCCATGCGCAGCTGATGGAGGCGCGCGTGCCGATCCTGGCCAAGGGGGCCTGGTCGTTCGCGCAGAAGGCGGGGGCCTAGTCCAAATGAAGAAGCTGCTGACGGGCGTCTGCGCCCTGGCTCTGGCCGGGGCGCTGTCCGGCGTCGCCTGCGCCGAAACCGTGTTCGTGCAGGCCGGCAAGCTGCTGGCCGACCCGGCCACCGGCAAGGTCGAGACGGCCAAGACCGTGGTGCTGGAGAACGGCAAGGTCAGCAGGATCGTCGACGGCTATGTCGCCGAGCCGGGCGGCCGGGTCGTCGACCTGAAGGACAGCTTCGTCCTGCCGGGTCTGATCGACAGCCACGTCCACCTGACCCACGAGCAAAGCCCCAACTCCCGCCTGAACGCGGTGACGCGCGGCCCGGCCGACGAGGCGCTGGTCGGGGCCGGCTTCGCCCGCAAGACGCTGATGGCCGGCTTCACGACGGTCGCCGACCTCGGAGCAGACAACAAGGCGATCTTCGCCCTGCGCGACGGCATCAAGCGCGGCGACGTGCCCGGCCCGCGCATCATCGCCGCCGGCTCGGCCGTGTCGATCCACGGCGGCCACGCCGACGTCAACGGCTATGCCGAAGAGGTCATGCACGTGCTGCGGCCGACCTCGGTCTGCTCGGGCGCCGATGACTGCCGCCGGGCCACCCGCGAGCAGGTCTGGCTGGGCGCCGACATCATCAAGATCACCGCCACGGGGGGCGTGCTTTCCAACACCGCCGCGGGCCTGGGCCAGCAGTTCTCCGATGACGAGCTGAAGGCCATCGTCGACGCTGCCCACCGCATGGGCCGCAAGGTCACCGCCCACGCTCACGGGACCGACGGCATCAACAGCTTCCTGCGGGCCGGCGGCGACTCGATCGAGCACGGCACCTATCTGGACGGCGACAGCATCGCGCTCTTCAAGAAGAACGGCGCGTACCTGATCCCGACCCTGATGGCCGGCGACTTCGTCTATCGCGTGGCGTCGGGGCCGAACAACTTCCTCACCCCGGCCCAGACGGCCAAGGCGCTGGAAGCCGGTCCGAAGATGATCGACATGGCCCGCCGCGCCCACCAGGGCGGGGTCAAGATCGCCTTCGGCACCGACACCGGCGTCTCGGCCCACGGCGACAACGCCGGCGAGTTCGCGCTGTTGGTCAAGGCCGGCCTGACGCCGCTGGAGGCCATCCAGACGGCGACGGTCAATGCGGCGGATCACTTCTCGCTGAGCAGCGAGATCGGCAGCCTGGCCCCCGGCAAGTCGGCGGACCTGATCGCGGTGAAGGGCGACCCGCTGAGCGACGTGACGGTGCTGCAGCACGTGACGTCGGTGATCAAGGGCGGGGTGGTTTATAAGTAGCTGGGCGTCTCTCCTCCCCCGTTGGGGGAGGTGGCCCAGAGGGCCGGAGGGGGC